>Ga0097621_100003845_pt1 | contig 10402 bp, 7 predicted proteins | sample KBSMisM72_FD_73165 | JGI IMG/M metagenome (GOLD analysis project Ga0097621, IMG submission 73165) | Miscanthus rhizosphere microbial communities from Kellogg Biological Station, Michigan, USA - KBS Miscanthus M7-2 (version 2) (version 2) | ecosystem: Host-associated > Plants > Roots >... | reverse complement strand
GTTGATGATAGTTCTCCTGATGGCACCGCAGATATCGTACGTTTACTGCAAAAGAAATTTCCGGACAGACTTTTTCTTGAAACCAGAGAGGGTAAACAAGGACTTGGCACTGCCTATATCCACGGCTTCAAGTGGGCAGTGGAAAAAGGATACCTGTTTATTTTTGAGATGGATGCCGATTTCTCCCATAATCCGAAAGACCTGGAAAGATTATATGAGGCCTGCAAAATTCAGGGTGCGGATCTGGCTATCGGGAGCCGTTATGTTAAAAACGGAGGAAACGTAAACTGGCCCAGAGAGCGGATCATCCTCTCCAAAGGAGCATCGATTTACACCAGACTGATTACCTGGATGCCGATAAAAGATCCCACAGCCGGTTTTGTCTGTTATAAACAGGAAGTATTGCAAACGATCAACCTCGATCAAATCCAATTTGCCGGTTATGCCTTCCAGATAGAAATGAAATTTGCTGCATGGAAACTCGGTTTTAAAATAAAAGAAGTGCCGATTATTTTTCAGGATCGCAAACTGGGGGTTTCCAAAATGAATAAAGGGATCGTTAAAGAAGGCATTTTGGGTGTACTGAGACTCCGCTGGTATGCTCTTTTCAAAAACTACCGGCGGCGGGTCAAGAATACTTCTGTTACCGAACCGGTAAATCATTTCTCCCAGAAAATGGTGGTGGAAGGAAAATAATCTTTCTTTGCCCACTCCATGAAAAAGGCATTTATCTATTTACATATTGCAGTTTTTCTTGCCGGATTTACCGGAGTGCTCGGCAGGCTGATCACGCTCAACGAAGCGGTGCTGGTCTGGTATCGCATGATGATCACCTGTGTGGTACTGTGGGCATTATTGTTATTCAGAAAAAGAAAACCAGCCGCATCACGGAAATTATTTTTACAGGCTTCCAGCGTGGGTTTTATTCTTGCTCTTCACTGGGTAAGTTTTTATGCCGGTATAAAAATTTCCAATGTATCTACTGCGCTGGTCTGTCTTTCAGCCATGGGTTTTTTTACGTCTATCCTTGAACCATTCATGCTGCGGAGGCCATTTGATTTCGCAGAGGTTTTATTGGGATTGCTTGCCATTGCAGGAATCAGTATCGTCTTCCATTTTGACCCACATTATAAACTGGGTATTATTATTTCCCTTTTTTCTGCCCTCCTGGCCAGCATTTTCCCGGTGATGAACCGGCAGATCCTGCAAAAAATGGATGCGGAAACAGCCACCCGTTATCAGTTAAGCGGCGGATTTTTATTCATCACCCTGCTGATGCCCGTTTACCTGTATTACAATCCGGTGGATCGCCTGCTGCCTTCCCTGTCCGACTGGGCCTGGCTTATCGTATTAGGTGTTCTATGTACGGTGGTCGCGTATGATCTGTTTATGAAAGCCCTGCAGAAAATCCCCGCATTTACGGTAAACCTTTCTTATAATCTCGAACCCATCTATGGTGTGGCGATGGCTTTTTTAATTTATCGTGAAGACAGGGAAGTAAGTCCCGGATTTTATTACGGTTTCTTCCTGATCATCGCAGCGGTTGTATTACAGACATTGCGGATGAGAAAGGCAACCCAGCTAACCCCGGAAAAAAATAATTGAAAACCCAAATCGACTGGTTATTCCCGGGAGTTTTAAATTTCTGATTTTGCCTAGGCAGCCTTGGTGGAAATATATCGTACCAGGCTTCTCTTCGCTACAGGCAGCAATGTTTCATCGAGTGGGAATTTCAGGCTGGTTTCTATAGCATATACAGCAGGATGTGCCAGCTCCGGCTTACGGTGCAGCAATTCGGATTTGATCTGTTCATACGTGTTGGTGAAACTGCGTTGCCAGCTGTCAATATATTCTGTGCGCATGCTACGGTATTTCTCATCATGTTTCTCAAAAAAACTGAGATAGTAGCTGTAGGCACGGGTGGAATTGGCCGATCCGTCACATAGTAAAAAATAACCTTCTTTCGAATGTACAGGCATGATCCCTACCGGATGAATGCTGATTTTGTCCTCCACAAATTCATATATCTCGGTACCATTTGTAATAGCCGTCTTCATATGTTCGGTGGAATATTCAATGATATCCTCCAGTTCCTTCATGAGTTCATCATCCTGAATCATCTGTTCATAAAGTACCTGTATCTTTTCCATTTGCAGGCCGGTTAACTTTTTAGGGAAATGTTCCTGCAGGTATTTTTTGTTTTCGCGAAAAGCAACCAGGTTATTGTAGTGAAAGATAACGTCGGCAAGTTGCGGGTAGAGTTTGTTTTCCTGGAAGTTCCGGTTGATTTCCTGCAGGTAGGCGAGCAGTGTATATTTTTTCAGCTCAAAATCAATATAGCCATCGGCAAACCAGGTTTCAGAAAGTGTTTTCATTGTACTCGGTTTAGTAAGTAACGGAATTTACAAAACTTCTTCCTATAAGAACGTTCAATTTTTAGATTTGTTATGATGCCCAAGGGCTCCGGGAGTATAAGGGATAACACTTAAAGAATTGCTAAAACCCTGCCAGCAGGGGAAAGCATGGAAGTGTGGAAGTGTGGAAGTGTGGGAGTGTGGGAGTGTGAATTTGTTATGGCCAACCGCCAACCGTCAACCGTCCCGCACGTGCGGGATCAACCATCAACCCTGAAAAGACTCTAATTCCTTTGCAACGGCAGTAAGGAAAGTCGCACCCAGGCTTCCGTCTATGATCCGATGGTCGTAACTCATGGAGAGATACATCATATGGCGAATGCCAATTGCATCGCCCTGATCGGTTTCGATCACGACAGGTCTTTTCTTGATGGCGCCAACGGCCAGGATCGCTACCTGGGGCTGGTTAATTATCGGAGTGCCCATCAGGCTTCCGAACACACCCACATTGGTGAGGGTGAATGTACCTTCCTGTATATCTTCCGGTTTCAATTTATTATTGCGGGCATTATTGGCCAGTGTATTAACCTGGCGGGCAAGACCGACCCGATTGTAATTATCTGCATTTTTAATCACCGGAACGATGAGGCTGCCACTCGGAAGTGCGGTAGCCATGCCGATATTGATATCCTTTCGGATGATAATTTTATCACCCTGCAGGGAACTGTTGATGAGTGGATATTTCTTAATGCACTTGATGACCGCTTCAATAAACAGAGGTGTGAGGGTTAGCTTGGTTCCTTCTCTTTGCTCAAAATCAGTTTTCTCTTTTTCACGCCAGAGCACCAGGTTGGTCACATCTGCTTCCGAAAAACTCGTAACATGCGGGCTGATCTGTTTACTCCGCACCATATGTTCGGCGATCAGTTTGCGCATACGGTCCATCTCCTGGATCTCTACATTCGCACCGGCATTTGAGGTGAAGGATTCCTCCTGACGCGGTTTCTCTTCAGGGATTTTCCGGCTGCTTTCCTGCGCATAGTCATACGTAGTTTCGGTTACCGGTGGCCGGGTATGGAATCCGTTTCCGTCTTTTCTCTTTGACACATACTGCAGAATATCTTTTTTGGTTACCCTGCCATCATTGCCGGTTCCCGGAATTTTTTCAAGTTCAGCCAGACCGATTCCTTCGTTGCTGGCGATGTTCAAAACCAACGGGGAATAGAATCTGTTTTCACCCGGAGCAGATCGAAGGCCATTGGCCGGTTCTAAACCGGACGGACGCTGAGCAGCGGGTATTGTTTCATGGTACTCCTTATCCTGAATGGTTGACGGGTTTTCGAAGACTGGTGAACGCTGAGTATCGAACGATGTTTGCGGACCATTCCCAGTTTCTTCAGGAATGGAACTATTCACTTCCGTTTCGATTTTTGCAATGACGGCACCAACAGGAACAACCGCATTTACGGGAAAGAGAATTTCTTTCAGGACTCCGGCCGCCGTGGAAGGCACTTCACTGTCAACCTTGTCGGTGGCGATGTCCAGCAATGATTCATCCTGCTGAATGCTTTCACCCGGCTGCTTATTCCATTTGAGAATGGTAGCTTCCATGATGCTTTCACCCATTTTCGGCATTAACAGATCGACAATTGCCATTGCAGATGATCTTTAGATTCGGTCAAAAGTATTAATTAATTATCGAAGTCCTGCAGCTCCGTTTCGGGAAGCCCGCGCAAGGATAAATCTTCTTAACAAGTTGAGCACATTGGCTGCCGTCAGTTCCGTATTCCTTTGTCGGTCAAAACGAAACCAGTGTTTATAGGTAACGATTTCTTTGGCGTCGCCGGCTGCGATCCAGACTGTGCCGACAGGTTTTTTCTCAGATCCGCCACCCGGACCCATGATGCCGGAAGTAGCGACGGCCAGATCAGTTCCCATGCATTTTATTGCACCCCTGACCATGGCTCGTACAGTTTCCTCGCTGACTGCCCCATGTTCCTGAAGGATTGCCGGATCCAGACCAAGGATTTTTTTCTTAATCTCATTATCGTATGCGATTACTGATCCCCGGAAATACGAGCTGGATCCGGGAATGCTGGTGATCAGATGCGCAACATATCCGCCCGTACAACTCTCAGCCGTAGAGAGGGTCAGTTTTTGCGCGGATAATAATTTACCCAGTGCCTCCTGCAGCGTGATGTCTTCATCTGTAACGATCCATTCGCGCACCCGCGATTTCAAATCAGAAAACAAGTTGTCAAGTTGCTGTTCCAGCCCGTCTGCCGTTGCTGCATTAGCTGTAAGCCGTAATCTAACCATTCCGTAATTGGGCAGATAGGCCAGTTTAATTTCTGATGGAAGTGCCGATTCAAAATCCTGGATATGATCAGCCAGCGTGGATTCTCCGACTCCGGCCGTCAACAGGGTGCGGTGAGAAATATAATTAGTTCCAAAGCGTTTGCGCAGCCACGGCATAATATTCTCTGACATCATGCCTTTCATTTCGTGCGGAACACCGGGCATGGAAATAAATATTTTTCCTTTTTTCTCAAATAGCATCCCGGGTGCAGTACCCCGTTTATTCTGGATCACAAGACAAGACGCGGGGACTTCAGCCTGTTTCAGATTGCGTTCTATCAGCGGTCGCTGCAGGATTTTTACGAAAATATTCTTTACGTTTTCCAACGCTTCATCATTAATCACCAGCCGCGTGTTGAAATATTCACAAAGAACAGTCTTGGTGATATCATCTGCAGTTGGTCCGAGTCCTCCGGTGATCAGTATGATTTCAGCACTGGCAGATTCTTCCTCCAGCGCCCTGAGAATATCCTCACGGCTATCTCCGATAGCCAGTCTCCGGTTCACCCAGAAGCCGGCTTTGTTGAGTTCCTGTGCCATCCAGGCACTATTGGTGTCGATCACCTGTCCGATGAGCAGCTCATCTCCAATGGTGATAATAGATATTTTCGTCATGCAGGTATTAACCCGAAAGGGATGATTTTGTTTGACCGCCGGGATTATTCAGGGAAAAAAGGTTGAAGCAGGATCCGCAGGCTTTCCGGCAACACCGTCCTTTCAAAACTACCCATTTTTACAAAGTATAAAGTCACTTTTCCGAGCGTCAGCAATTTTTTTTCCTGGTTGAAAACTTCATGTTCAAACATGATGCGGTGATCAACAGGCAATTCCCGGAGAATGGTTTTTATAGTTAACAGATCATCATAATGTGCCGGCCTCAAAAACTTGGTCAGCATTTCAACCACCGGCATGATCACGCCAGCTTCTTCCATTTCTTTATACGAAAATCCGAGGTTCCGGATGGATTCCGCACGGGCCACTTCAAAGTACTGAGCATAATTTCCATAGTACACCACATTCATCTGGTCTGTTTCCGCATAGCGGACGCGTATATGGGTTTCTGTTATGAACATGCATTTAAATTTAAATTCCCTTACGTTTTTTGCATTACGCCTAACGCCTAACGCCTTAAGCCTAACGCCTTATGCTTTATGCTTTATGCCTTAAGCCTTAGGCCTTAGGCCTTACGCCTAACGCCTATTTCACCATCATCCCATCCACACTCACCCGGCCTGGTCCCACGATCATGATGGTAAAAACGCTTACCAGGTAAAAGGCGCCGAGTTCAACACTTTTAAGTGGCTGCCCGCTATTAAAAATGAAAACTACAATTGAAAAATTGACCACAATAATAAATGCGGCAATTCGGGTGAATAAACCCAGTACAAGGAACATGGAACAGAATAGTTCCGCCAGAATCACCAGGATTAGTGAATTGCGGTGGCCGACGCGTAATGGATCGTAAAAATTCACCGACAGCTCCCTGAAATGGGAGATCTTGTCGAGGCCATGCCCGATCAACAGGAGGAGGCCGGTTACGACCCGTTGAACTAACATTGCAAAATTGAAAGCACCGTCGGAATAGGCGGTGGACAATAACTTCTTCATCTGGAGTTTATTTCATTCAAAAGTAAAGGTTTTGCAAATTTCCGAATATGATCTAAAGAAATGTTAATCATACCAGTTATCCACAAGCTGTTTGGAACAATCTTTGGTAATAGGGGAAATAATTCAGAAACTTGGGCGCGTGAATAACAATACCCGGATGAAACGATTGATTCTTCCCTGCATTCTACTGACCTGTTTTTTTGCGAAAGCACAGCAAACTTTCTGGCTGACGGACCCTGAAGCGGTCTACAAGCAGGCACAGGAGTTTTATCAAAAACAATATTATAGTCTGGCCTATCCGATTTTTAAGGAACTGGAGGAGAACCAGGTGGCAAGGCCGCAGCATTATGAATCCTTTACCTACGAGAATGTTCATTATTATAACCTGGTATGTTCGCTAAACCAGGACGACAGTACGGCGGTAAACCCTGCAATGGTTTACATTGAAAGAGATAATAATGCTGCCCGGACAGAGATGCTGTCTTATCATCTGGCGGAATATCAGTTCCGTCACAAAAATTACGATGCTGCCCTGAAAGGGTATGAAAGTTCAGGTATTGAAAACCTGAGTAACGAGGAAATCGCCACCCTGAAATTTCATAAAGGGTATGCCTATTTCATTAAAAAGAATTTTGATCTTGCCAAGCCGCTTTTCGACGCCATCCGCCAGCTGCCCAAAGATGTTCATTATATTGACGCCAACTATTACTACGGATATATTTGTTTTTACCAGAAGAAATACAACGACGCCTATTCAGCATTCGCCATTGTGGAAGATAATCCCAAATACTCCAGTATAGTTCCCTATTATATTGCAAATATTTATCTGGTACAAAATCAGAAGGAGAAAGCCATTTCCTACGCTGCGGCAAAATTGTCTGCCGGGAACCAGTACTATGCATCGGAGCTCAGGCAACTGGTCGGACACGGATATTATGAAGAAAAAAATTTCAGTAAGGCACTACCGTTTCTGGAGTCTTATGTAAACAGTTCGAAAACGGTTAGCCGCCAGGATCTTTTTGAATTGTCCTATTGTTATTACGAGACAAAAAATTACCCAAAGGCAATTGAAGGATTTAAACAACTGGGTGGTAAGGATGATTCGCTTGCACAGAATGCCATGTACCTGCTCGGGGATTCCTATCTGAAAACAGATCAGAAATCCAATGCGCGGAATGCATTTTTGTTTTGTGCGTCCAACAGCAGTTATCCCGTTCAAAAAGAAATTTCACAATTTCACTATGCGAAACTTTCTTATGAGCTGGGCTATCCGGATATCGCCCTGACTGAATTCCGCAGTTTTCTTCAGGCCTATCCAAATTCCACTTATGCCCCGGAAGCCAGGGAATTACTGTTGAATGTGCTGGCTAACACCAGTAATTATAAAGATGCGCTGGCGCTGATGGATAGTGTGAAAAATCCTTCTCCGGCTGCCGTACAGCTGAAGGCGCGTATTTTATATGGCAGAGCCACCGAACTGATCAACGACGGCATGCTGGCCAATGCGGGAGAACTGATGGAGCGCGCTGCCGGCGCACCGAACAACACCGCCCTGCTTCCTTATATAAATTTTTGGAGAGGGGAAATTGCCTATCGCACCAACCGCCTGGATGAGGCAATTCCTTTTTATTTGGAATATCTGAAAACGCCAGTCAGCCGGGGAGAGGTCAATCCGGTGAACGCAAAATACAACCTGGGTTATTGTTACCTGAAAAAGGAAAATTATAAACAGGCGCTGGAATACTTTTCACAGGTTACGAGGAATCCGGGAATTAATGCCAGTCCCCTTGAGCAGGATGCTTATATCCGCAGCGCCGATTGTTATTATATGAACCGTGATTTTAAAGTGGCGGTTCCCATGTATAATAAAGTACTGGAATATTCCTGGCCGGCTTCGGATTACGCCACTTTTCAAAAAGCCATGGTGGCGGGAGTGAATAGTTCATCTGAAAAAATCACGCTTATGAACGGTCTCATCCGGAAATATCCCGGGTCAGATCTGGTGGTTGATGCCAATATGGAAATTGCCAATACTTATCTCTCCAACGAACAATACCGGGAATCACTTCCCTATCTGAAAGTTGTTATAAGCAGTTCAGGCAATGATGGTTTGAAACCCAGGGCTCTCCTTCGTTCCGGCCTGGCCAACTATAACCTGGGCAACAATGGCGAAGCGTTAAGTAAATACAACGAATTGCTGAAACAATATCCGAATTCCGTGGAAGCACAGGAAGCACTGGACAATGCAAAATCCATTTATGTGGAGGAAGGACGGACCAGCGAGTATGTGAGTTTTGCAAAGGGAATTGGCGTTTCAATTACCGTGAGCCAGGAAGACCAGCTGGCTTACCAGGAAGCGGAAGTCCAATTCAATAATGGCAATTTTCCCGGCGCACAGCAGAAGTTCGAAAACTACCTCGTTAAATTCCCGGAAGGTAAATACGCCCTGGAAGCCAATTTTTATAAAAGTGAAATGTATGCCAGTCAGAAGAATTGGGCAAAAGCGGCTGCAGGGTATGAATGGGTGGCAGACAGGGCTCCGAATAAATTTGCTGAAAAATCCCTCCTGCAGGCGGCGCGCATTAACTTCTTCAATTTAAAAGACTATGCAAAAGCAGAAAAATATTATGCCCGTCTGAAAGATTTCTCCACATCGCAGGAAAACAAAATGGAAGCCATGCGTGGCTTGCTGCGCTGCCAGTTTGAATTACAGGAATGGGCCGCAGCCGGCGACAATGCAAAAGACCTGCTGAATGAAAAAGGCATTGGTTCTGATGATAAAATTATTGCCAGCATGATCATGGGAAAGTCTTACCAGTCGGGCGGTAAATGCGAATCGGCCATTCCATATTTTAAAACTGTGGCTTCGCTAAGCCGGGCTGCGTATGGCGCAGAAGCCCAGTACCAGATTGCCGCCTGTCAATATCAGCAGAACCGGTTAAAGGAAGCGGAGAAATCTGCTTTTGAAGTGATTCATAAATCAGGGTCCTATGAAATTTGGGTTACCAAAAGTTATTTCCTTTTGGGAGAAATCTATCTGAAAGAAAAAGATTATTTCAACGCAAAGGCAACATTCCAGAGTCTTGCAGAGAATTCAAAAATCGAGGAGATCAGGGTGCAGGCCGAACAGCGTCTCGATGAAGTGAAAAAGGAAGAAGCAGCCAATAGCAAAGTCAGCAACGAAAATTAAGATGTGAATCCATAGAATATGATGAAGGGAATTATTTATATAGGTTTATTATTGATGCTGGTTTCCCTGGGAGCTCAGGCCCAGGATACGACGAAAAGAAAAACGATCAATATCACGTCTACTTTTAAACCGGCATTGAAAAATACAGCCAAGCTGAATTTTAACGCGGATGCACCATTGATTGATACAGCCCGTCCGGTTTTAAAATACAACCTGCCCATTCAGTTCCTTTCACTGATTTATCAGCCTGCAGGACTGAATCCGGTGGCTCTTCCTTCTGACAGTCTGAAAAACTGGAACAACGATAATTATATTAAAGTCGGGGCAGGTAATGTGCATCTGCCTTATGTTCAGGCGGGGCTGAGTTTTGGAGACCGGAAAAAATCTTTCTTTAATATTTTTGCGGAAGGGTATTCGTCAAAAGGCAAATTGCCTTTTCAGGAAAATAGTTTGCTGGCGGCATCAGTCAGCGGAACAATCAAGGCGGCTAATAACCTGGAATGGAATGGGGCGCTGGGATTTCGCGGAGAAGGATATTATTTATACGGGTTTCAGCCTGATACCCTGAAGTTCGCGAAGAGCCAGCTCCAGCAGCAATTCTTTACATTCGACGGCAGGATAGGCCTCAGGAATACCGTACCGACGCCCTACGGCCTCACTTACAATCCCAACGTGAAAATCGCCGCCTTCGGATTGAATAATTCTCCCCGGACTTCTGAAGCGGATATGGTGTTTAATATTCCGGTTGAAAAAACAATCAATGAACATTTTGCCATCGACCTTGGTTTCACCGCAGACATCACCAATTATCAATATCCGGACAGTGCTACCATAAACAACAATTTGTTTCTGGTTTCACCGGCGGTCGTTTATCATTCGGACAACATTGCCC
>Ga0097621_100003842_pt1 | contig 10405 bp, 9 predicted proteins | sample KBSMisM72_FD_73165 | JGI IMG/M metagenome (GOLD analysis project Ga0097621, IMG submission 73165) | Miscanthus rhizosphere microbial communities from Kellogg Biological Station, Michigan, USA - KBS Miscanthus M7-2 (version 2) (version 2) | ecosystem: Host-associated > Plants > Roots >... | reverse complement strand
TGGTGCCGCTCGCGGTCCTGGCGGGCCTGGTGGCGTTCAAGTATTTGTCCGTTCCCGCGGAATCGGTGATGAGCCTTGCCGAGAAGTCAGCCATGGTGTCGCTGGCGGTCAGCGCGCTCGCGACCGCCTATCTTTTCATCCGGTTACACGCGTTGGGATGGAACGATCCTCCAGACCAGTTCGCCTCGAATGCGGTCAGTGTGGTGATCGTCATGGCGATTGCAGGCCGCATAATCATCAACACGTTACGTCGCAAGGAAGCCGGTGGCGCACTGGAAGACGAGCGTGACGCCGCCATCCGCCGCCAGGCGGCGAGCCGTGCGCATACCGTGCTGCTCATCCTGCTGATCGGATTCATCCTCGGCATCGGCCTGCCAAACCACTTTCTGCAACTAACTTCTGCGACCGGAATCGCGCACGCATTGATATTCGTCATTCTCTTGGCGCAAGTCGTGCGCTACTCTATGGAGGTCTGGTTGCATCGGAGCGGACGGCGTGAGCACCTCTCCGATAGTTAATCAGGTACGTGAGTACAGGCTGCGGCGCGCAGGAATGAGACAGGAAGATCTCGCGCGCCTCTGCGGTGTCACCCGGCAGACGATCATCGCACTGGAGACGGGGCGATATTCACCGTCGCTGGAGCTCGCGTTTCGCCTGGCCCATGCGTTGGGCGCGCGAATCGACGATGTCTTTCAGTTGCAAGGTCCAAAAACAAAAAATGGCTAGGAAGTTATGGATGCACCAGCCTCGCTCGTCGACAAACTACGCATCGATAGGGATCCGGTAGAAGAGGGAACTCGCCACACCGGCTGGATGCTGGCCAGCGCCGTGGTGATCGGCGCGTTGGTGGGCGCCGCAGGGGTCTGGGGACTCTTCGGAAGGAAGGCGATCGCGGAGCCGGAAACGGCCAGCGCGCGCGCCAACGTCAAGGCCGCGCAGCCGGGGTCGACGGCACCGGCCCCGCCGTCCGGCCAGCTCGAAGCGTCGGGGTACGTCGTCGCGCGACGCCAGGCCACCGTGTCCGCCAAGGTCACGGGAAAGCTGGCGGAAATCTATGTCGAAGAAGGGCAGCGCGTGGATGCCAATCAGATCATCGCGCGCCTCGACGATACCAACGCGCGTGCCAACGAGGCCGTTGCCGTCGCGCAGATGCAGCAGGCGGAGGCGATGCTGAAATCCGCGACCGTCGCGCTGGATGACGCCCGGCCGAAATTCGCGCGCCAGCAGAAGCAGTTCGACGCCGGTGTGATCAGCGCCCAGGGATTCGACGATGCGCGCGCGGCCTACAATGCCGTGGAGACCGACCAGTTCGTGAAACAGCGCGCCGCGGAAGTGGCCAATGCCACGCTGCTCGTAGCCAGGCGAAATCACGACGATATCGTCGTGCGCGCGCCATTCGACGGCGTGGTCACCCAGAAGGCGGCGCAGCCAGGGGAGATGATCTCGCCCGTCTCGGCCGGCGCCTTCACGCGCAGCGGCATCTGCACCATCGTCGACATGGATTCCCTTGAAGTGGAAGTCGACGTCAGCGAGAACTTCATCGATCGCATTCGTGACGGCCAGGCGGCGGTAGTGAGACTGAACGCCTATCAGGGTGTCGACATCCCCGCCGAAGTGATCGCCGTGGTTCCCACCGCGGATCGCTCCAAGGCCACGGTACGCGTCAGGATCGGGTTCAAACGGAAAGACCCGCGAATCCTGCCGGAGATGGGAGCAAGGGTTTCGTTTCTTTCGGCCAAGACCTGAAGGGAGAATCTGACATGGACGCGATGGTCGAGATCAAGAACGTACGAAAGTCGTACTACCGCGGCAAACAACAGATCGAGGTGCTGAAGGGAATCAATCTCAGCGTCGGCGCGGGCGAATTCCTCGCGCTGATGGGCCCCTCCGGATCGGGCAAGACCACCTTGCTCAACCTGATCGGCGGGCTCGACGTGCCCACGGCCGGCAGCGTCATCGTCGATGGACGTGATGTCGCCAAGCTCGACGAGGTGCAGCTGGCCCGCTGGCGTTCGAACACTGTCGGCTTCATCTTCCAGTCCTACAACCTGCTGCCGATGCTGTCGGCGCAGCGCAATGTCGAGCTGCCGCTCATGTTGACCAAGCTCGGCTGGCGCAAATGCTCGGAAAACGCCGCACTCGCGCTGGCGCTGGTGGGTCTGACCGATCGCGCCAGGCACAAGCCGGGCGAGCTGTCGGGCGGACAGCAACAGCGCGTGGCGATCGCACGCGCCATCGTCTCGGATCCCAAACTACTGATCTGCGACGAGCCGACCGGTGACCTGGACCGGCAGTCCGCGCGCGAGGTGCTCGACCTGCTGCGCCAGCTGCGCACCGAGCACGGCAAGACCATCGTCATGGTGACCCACGATCCGAAGGCCGCCGAGAGCGCTTCCCGCATCGTGCACCTCGACAAGGGAGAAATCACCGAAGAACCCAGGGAGCACGGCCGGACGCTGACCGCTGTCGCCGGCTGATGTGCCCGCGGCGCCGCGCCAGGACCCCTGACGCCTCAGGCGTAGAAGGCGTCCTGGTATTTCCGGAAAAACATGATCGGGCCGTCGCCCGCGCACAACTTCGGCTGCTCGAGATGTTTCTTGAAGTTGAGGACGTTCAGGTCCTGTTCGACGTCGAAGTAGAAGCGCTCGGCGAACTGCTTGCCCGTCTGGCGGGTGAGCGTTTCGGAGCCCAGGTCCGATACGAACAGACGGCACTTGTGCAACATCTTCTCGCGGTCGACCGGCGTGAACGAGTGGATGACAGCGAGCCGCGCGAGGCCCAGCTCGAAAGACTGGAACAGCAGGCTGATCCCCGAAAAATTGCAGACCATGCGCGCCTCCGGCGCGCCGTTGCCGAGCGAGTAGTTCAATCCGAACTCCATGCGCAGTCCCTGCGGCGTGCGCTCTTTCGAAATCAGCGTCGGCAGCACATAACCGTGCAAGGTCACTACGTGGGCGGTGTCGGCGAAATTCTCCAGGACGTCCCGGAACGGCGCCGTCGCCGTCCAGCTCCTGGTCTCGAAGGGCAGCATGCCCTGCTGTTGGTTGATTCCGGAGCTGAACGGCTCGTGATCCGGCGCCAGGCCCCTGGAGTGATGCCACATCAACACCATCCCGTCGACCTCCCGGGTCGGAAACAGCTCCAGTGCCACGCGCGGTACGCGGTCGCAGTACGGGATGGATGCGCATTCTCCGGAGATCGCGTTCCAGTGCCAGCGATGAAACGGGCAGACGATGCGATCGGCGCGCAGCGAGCCATTGTGCGAAGCCAGATGCGCTCCCAGGTGGGGGCAGAACGCGTCCGACACTCGCGCGACGCCATCGCTGGTGCGGTAAACGATCAACTGGCGATCGAAGAAGTGGATGGGATGCAGCGTGTTGGCCCGCGCGTCGGCGGACTCCGCGACGCAAAACCATCCATTGGCGAATCCGGTGTCGGGAGCCCGCTGTGCGAGCGAAAGTGGTTCGGTCAGCGACATGTTGTTGTTAGTAGGCACCAGCCGAGTGTGAAATCACGCAAACACAATACGGGTGAAGAATGACCCACGCCTATCTGCTCCGCAAGTATCTCGGGCGCCACAAGCTGCGCGTGGCGATGATGATGCTCTCCGTGTTCGCGGCCTTCTCCATCTACGGAGTGTTTCAATCGCTGCTGGCCAGCCTCTCCGGCGGGGTGCGGCTCGAAGGCTCGGAGCGCATGCTGACCATGTCGCGCCAGTCGATGACGCATCCGTTGCCGGTCGCCTACTTCTCGCGCGTGGCGGCGGTTCCCGCGGTCGAAATCGTCGCGCACGCCACCTGGTTCGGAGGCTACATCGGCACGCAGCGCACGCCGGTGGCCACCTATGCGGTCGAACCGAAGAGCTATCTGCAGGTTTATTCGAACGTGGTTCTGCCGCCCGCTCAGCTTGCCGCCTGGCAGGGCGACCGCAGTTCGGTGCTGGTCGGCGAGTACTACGCGAACCGCCATGGCTGGAAGGTCGGCGACCGGATCACGCTCGGCAGCAACCTGTGGGTGCGCGCCGATCGGGATCAATCCTGGCATTTCACCGTGGCCGGCATCTTCAAGGACAAGGATCCCGACGCCGAGACCAATGCCATATTGCTGCACTACGATGCGCTGAACGAGGCGCGCGCTTTCGCGCGCGACACGATCGGCTGGCTGGTATTCCTGCATCGCACGGACTACACGGCCGACGCGGCGGCGGCCGCGGTCGACCAGGTGTTCCGCAATTCCGCCGATGAGACCCGCACCATCCTCGAACGCGCGTTCCTCGAGACCTTCATCGAGCAGCTGGGCGAAGTGGGCGCCATCGTGGCGGCCGTGTTGAGCGCGGCGTTCATCATGGTGCTGATGGTGACGGCGAACACCTTCGCCGTGGCCATTCGCGAGCGCGTGCGCGAGGTGGCGGTGATGCGCGCCATCGGATTCAGGAGACGGCGCATCTATGCCCTGCTGTTCGCCGAGGCGTTGCTGATCATCGTGATCCCGGGCGTGGTGGGCCTGGGTCTCGCGGCCTTCATCCTGAGCGGTCTGGGTGAGATCGTCGGATTCCTCGGGCCCGCGCGAATGGGCCTGACCACCATCACCGGGGCAATCGCCATCATGCTGGCACTGGCTGGCCTGGTGAGCGTGCTGCCGGCCTGGCAGATCGGTCGCATGCGCATCGTCGATGCGCTCTCGAGGGCATGAACATGATACTCAAGTCGTTCATTTCGCTGCTGGAAATCCAGGTCAAACACCTGATGAGCCAGCCGTTCCTGGCGGGTCTGTCCATTCTCAGCGCCGCGGTGGTCGCCGCCGTGTTTACGGCGGCCATGGCCATTGCCGCGGGAATCAACAACGCCGTGGAGCGTGCCGGCGCGGTCGACATCGTGCTGGTGATGCGCACCGGCGCGACCGCCGAAGCCAACAGCCTGCTCGATGGCCCGAGCGTGGAGATCCTGCGCGGCGCGCCGGGAGTGGTGCAGGGCAAGAGCGGAGCGATGATCTCGCCCGAGTTTTACTCCGTGATGGAAATCGAGCAGGGTGATGGCAAGAAGACATTGAACATCCCGATGCGCGGTGTCGACGCCCGCGGCCTTGCGCTGCACGACATCCAGATCGTCAAGGGCAGGATGTTCGAGACGGGCCGCGCGGAGGTCATCGTCGGGCAGTTAGCCCAGTCCCGGTACGGCCACATCGATGTCGGCGGCAAGTTACGGCTGGGGAACAGCGATTGGGAGGTCGTCGGCGTGTTCAGCAGCAACGGCACGGTCGAAGAATCCGAGCTGTGGTCGGATCTCGGCGTCGCCCAGAGTCTTTTCGGACGCAACAATACGGTGCAGTCGGTGCGGCTGCTGATGGAAGAAGGCAAGAATGCCGAAATGGTCAACAAGTGGATAGAGACCGAACCGCGCCTGTCGGCCTTCGCGCAGAGCGAGCCTGCCTACTATGCGCGGCAAGCGCGCAGTCTCACCTCACTAATCAACGGGTTGGGCTATCCACTCTCGCTCATGCTGGCGGCCGGCGCGGTCGCCGGAGCGCTCAATTCGATGCAGGCAGCGGTGATCGCGCGCCGCCGCATTTTTGCGACTTTGCGTTCCTTCGGGTACAGCCACCGCCTGGTGATGGCGTCGACCGTGATCGAGGCGCTGTTTCTCGCCCTGATCGGCGCGCTGCTCGGATTCGGATTTACGTATGTCGGACTGGATGGATCCGGGACTTCGATGCTCAGCAATGAAACCAACTCGCAGGTGGTCTTCTCGGTATCGGTCGAGGGCCGGTTCCTGCGCGAATCCATCGTGCTCGCGCTGCTGATCGGCATCCTCGGCGGAGCATGGCCGGCTATCCAGTCGGCGCGTTTCGCATTGCGCGCGGAACTGGCCGATCGCTGACCGAACAAACAACCGGGTGTTCATCCATTCGTCACAGTCGGGCAGTTAGACCCGCATGAAGTTTTGCGAAACATGCAAGGGATGGTTGCGAACCGTCTAGCCACCAAGCTACTCTAGAGCCGCGGTCCGGTTGCTGTACCGGTCGAAAGGACTCGAATGAATAACAAGACAGTGAGTCGCACTGCATCAGCATATTGCAAGGCGTATTGCCTCGGGACGCTGCGCGGCGTTCCGGGCTGGGAAGATAGGCGGCGCCAGGCTGGCGCCTGTGCCGATCTGGGATCGCTGGACGATTCGACCATCGTCTATCTGCACGCCGACCTGTCGGTCACCCGTGACGTCTTCGCGGGCGAAGCGGTCCTGGTGCCCGGCGACCATCCTCAATGGCGGGAATTCTGCGAGCGGGAACTGGGCTTCAGCGTGCCGGCGGACCTTCTGCCGGTGCTTGGCGCGGAGCCGTAGTCCACGCATCGGATCGAGTGTCGGAAATGAACGTCACGTGACAGATGAACAACATCGTTCACGGACGCCAGAAAAAAAGGGGAGAGCGATGATGTCGGCAGATGACAACCGCGAGTACGACGTCGTTGTGAACCACGAAGAACAATATTCCATCTGGTTGTGCGGCCGCGAACTGCCGGCCGGGTGGACCATGGTGCCGATTCCGGATGAGTGGCTGAGTGCGCGCGGGAACGGCGACTCGGCTGCCGGTGTGCATGCCAAGCAGACCTGTCTGGACTACATCGAAGAAATCTGGACGGACATGCGTCCGTTGAGTCTGCGACGCGCCATGGCCGAAGCACACAAGGACTAACAGACACACACGCCGCGCTGGCCGGCGGGTACCCCGGGGAAGATCTCCCGCTGGTGCCCGCTTGAAAAAAATAAAGGGAGAAGCCGTCGTCCCGGCTCGGGACGCGGCTGCAAAGGAGCGCCTCGCCTTGAATGGATTCGAATCTCTGATGGATCGCGCGGATCGCTGGGCGCGCGAGAAAGGTGAGCGCACGGCATACGTCATGCTGCGCAACGGCGAAGAGCCGGAAGGCGCGATCACGTATGCCGGACTGGCGCAGCGGTCGCGTGAAGTCGCGGCGCGGCTGCAGTCGGTGGTGCCGGGCGGATCGCGCGTGCTGCTGGTCTTCAACTCCGGCATCGATTTCGTCGTCGGCTTCCTCGGCTGCCTGTACGCCGGCATGGTGGCCGTTCCCAGCAACAATCCGAAACCCGGCGGGCTGCATTGGCAGCGGCTGTGCGCCGTGGCGGAAGATTGCGGCGCCAGCGTACTGCTGACGACTTCGCAGAATCTCGAAGCGGCACGCGAATCGATGCGCACCTCGCCGGCCATCGAGCGGTTGCCGCGCATCTGCGTCGACGAGCCGGTGAGCGCGAGGTGCGCGTGGCGACGGCCGGAACTGCGGGCGGAGTCGCTGGCGTTCCTGCAATACACCTCGGGTTCGACCGGCACTCCCAAGGGTGTGATGGTCACGCACGGCAACCTGATGTCCAACGCCACGGCGATGTGCGCCAGATTCCGCGACGAAGGCGATGCGGTGATCTTGAACTGGCTGCCGCTGTTCCACGATCTCGGTCTGATCGGCAACGTGCTGCAATCCCTGTACGTGGGTGCGCAGTGCTACCTGATGTCGCCGCAGGCATTCATACAGCAGCCCTTGCGCTGGCTGCGCGCCATCTCGCGCTTTCGCGCCACCACCAGCATGGCGCCCAACTTCGCCTACGAGCGCTGTGTCGAGCTGATCTCGGCCGAAGAGCGCGCGAGCCTCGACCTGTCCAGCTGGACGCTTGCGCTGAATGGCGCCGAGCCGATCCGCGCGGCGACCATCGAGGCGTTCACGCGAACCTTCGGCGAATGCGGATTTTCGGGGCTGGCGACCTTCCCGGCTTATGGCCTCGCCGAGGGGACACTCATCGTCGTCACCGGCACGCGTGGCACGCCGCCGGTTGAGTTCATCGCGGATCGTGAGGCATTGCTGGCCGGCACGGCGGTGCGCGGCGAAGCACACGATCCGGCGCGGACCGTGCGCATCGTCGGCAGCGGCCGTGCCATCGACGGCACGCAGGTCGCGATCGTCGACCGGGCCACGCGCCTGCGCTGCGCGGATGGCGTGATCGGGGAGCTCTGGGTGCGCGGGCCGGGAGTCTGTGCGGGCTACTGGCAGCGGCCCGCCGAGACCGATCTGACTTTCGGCGCGAGGCTCGCTGACGACGAACACTCGAGCTATCTACGCACCGGCGACCTGGCATTCGCCTGGGATGGGGAGATCTACATCACCGGGCGCGTGAAAGAACTGATCATCATCCGCGGGCAGAACTTCTTTCCCCAGGACATCGAATCCGCGATCCAGGTGGCGGATCCGCGCCTGCGCCGCGATTGTGGCGCGGCATTCGGCATCGACGTGGACGGCGCCGAGGCGCTGGTCGTCGTGCAGGAGGTCGAGCGCACGGAGTTGCGGCGGCTCGACGTGCCGGAGGTGTGCGCGGCGATCCGGCGCGCCGTGGCGGAGGCCTTCGATCTGCACGTCCACGGGATCGTGCTGCTGAAACCGACCACGCTGCCCAAGACTTCCAGCGGCAAGATCCGCCGGCAGATCTGCCGGCAGCAGTTTGGCGATGGCGAGTTCGCCGGCGAAATCGCGCGCGACGTGCGGGCCGTGGCGGTCACGTTGGCCGGCGACACCGCGACCGTGCCGCTCGGCCCGGGCACGCCGCACGAGGACCGCGCGCAGGTGCGCCGGCAGCTGGTCGCGCGCCTGGCCGAACTACTCGGCATGGATGCCGAATCGATCGAAGACGAAGTCAGCATGGCGGACTACGGACTGGATTCGTCGCTCGCCGTGGGCCTGTCGGGTGAGATCGGCAGGTGGGTGGGCACGCAGCAGGATCCGGGACTGCTGTGGTCATGCCCGACGGTGCAGGCGCTGGTCGAGCACGTGCTCGATGCCGTGCGGGTGCGACGCGAGCGACAGGAGTTTGCCCTTGAGTCCGTCGCCTCTTGATCTCAGCGGCACGCAAGTCGGCCTGCGTGCGCAACACGCGGGTGGCGGCGCGCAGGCGCAGCGGATCTACAATCCCTTCCTGCCGGAGTTCCGCCGCGACCCGTTCCCTATCTACCATGCCGCACGCGAGCAGGGGCCGATTCACCGGTTTTCGACCTTCGGCGGCAACCAGTGGCTGGTCACGCGGTACCGGCACGTTCGCGACCTGCTGGGCGATACCCGTTTCCTGGTCGATGACCTGCCCGACCTGGTCCGCAAGAAGGCGGGGGCCGCGGCCGACCCCGCCGGGGTGTTGACGCTGACCGACTGCATCGCGCGCTGGCTGTTCTTCACCGATCGGAACGTGCACCAGGTGGCGCGGCGCGCCTTCGGACACATGTTCACGCCCGGTGGCGTGGCGCTGTGGCGCGGGCAGATCGAGAAGAACGTGCGTGAGTTGCTGCGGCCGCTGCGCGGTTGCCGCGAGTTCGACCTGATCGCACAGGTGGCGGCGCCGCTGCCGGCCATGACCACCCTGCAGATGTTCGGCCTGCCGGAAGGCCGCCTGCAGGAGCTGCGCGCCTGGGCCACGGAGATGTTTCGCGCGCTGTTTCCACCGCAATCGCTCGAGACCTACGAGCAGATGGGCCAGGTCGTGCACGAGTTCTCCGCCTGTCTGCGCCCGCTGATCGAGGCGGCCGGCCGCGGCGAAGGCACCGGTCTGCTGCCGGAGCTGATTCGCGCCACCGCCGCCGGTGGACTGGACCAACGCAGCGTCGACGCGCTGGTGCTGATGGTCATCAGTGCCGGCCAGGACACCGTCGCGGGCGTGCTCGGCAATGGCATGCGGGCGCTGCTGCTGCACCCGGAACAGCAGGCGCTGGTGTGGCGCGATCCGCAGTGCGTCCCGGACGCGGTCGACGAGATGCTGCGCTATGACACGCCGGTGATGGGCGTGGCGCGGCGCGCGGGCGCGGACCTGACCATCGACGGCGTGACGCTGGTGCGCGGCGATCGCGTGAATTTTGCGATCGCGGCGGCGAATCGCGATCCCGACGTGTTCGACGATCCGGATGCTTTCGAGTTGCGCCGCACCGTGCGCAGCAAGATCACCTTCGGGATCGGCGCGCATTTCTGCCTGGGCGCGCACCTCGCGCGACTGCAGGTCGAGGTCGCCGTGCGCGCACTCGCCGAGCAGTTCCCCGCGCTGCGACTCACCGACGCGGAGCCGGAGTGGCGCCCGACGGTGCTGTTGCGCCTGTTGACGGCATTGCCGGTTCGCGTGGCGGCGCCCGCGGCATGACGAGCATGCCCATTGCCATCATCGGCATGGCCGCGCGTTTTCCCGGCGCGCCGGATCTCGGGCAGTTCTGGCGGCTGTTGCGCGCCGGTGGCGACGCGATTCGCGAAGTGCCGCCGGACCGCTGGCAGGACATGCCGGGTTACGCGGGGCGACTGACCCCCGAGCAGCTCAGCGCCGTGCGCTGGGGTGGATTCCTGGAGCGCCCGGACGAGTTCGATGCCGCGTTCTTCGGC
>Ga0097621_100003838_pt1 | contig 10408 bp, 19 predicted proteins | sample KBSMisM72_FD_73165 | JGI IMG/M metagenome (GOLD analysis project Ga0097621, IMG submission 73165) | Miscanthus rhizosphere microbial communities from Kellogg Biological Station, Michigan, USA - KBS Miscanthus M7-2 (version 2) (version 2) | ecosystem: Host-associated > Plants > Roots >... | reverse complement strand
CCTCGGGGAAGCTGACAGTCCAGAAGAACAGGTAATTTTGCCCCCGCTGGGTGTTCCGGTAGGTCATTAACCGGCCCCGCACTTCCGGTTTATTGACTGTATACGATTTTTTTCTGACTTTTTTTGCAAGAAAAAGTGCAATATTTCCGGGTACCAACTTTTTTAGTGATATTTGCCCTGTCCCTGCTGCAACCTCTAAGAATGTACCAGGGAGCCGAGATAACACATTAACCGGGGCTGCCTCCCCGGTTTTTTTATGCCCCTGCTTTTTTTCCTTCGGTGGTATTCCGTTCTTACGATCCCGAGATGCTTTGATCTCCTTATCGAGTGCTGCACTGCTTAACCATAGGTTCCCGTTAATGTCTACCGCACATGTTTTTGATCCGGTGTAACGCTTTTTGTAGTCGCGTGACCGGTCGTACTTTGTTGTCTGGGGATTGTGTGTTGCCAGGAAGGTGATGCCCGTGTGTGTGGCTTTGATGGATGGCTGATCCTGGTGTGACCAGGGTTTACAACCAATTGTACAGGGAGTTTTGTAATAATCTGAAAGCACATGGTTGTTGTATACAACTGGGCTTTCACTCGATGCACTGCCTTGCATGAATGATATATTTTTAGGTTAGTAAGAGATAACAGCTTCGAAAGTAAGCTGTTGTAACCTATAAAAAAAATGGGGGGAAATGCTAAGTTAGTAAGTTGTTAATTACCGAGTGCAATTAATTCGTATATACGTACCTTGTAGCATCTATATCAAACATCCCGCTGATCGTGTCTACTTTCTGCGGCATTTCCTCAAGTACAACAATGCAGGCCCCCGCACGTAGTGGGGGCATTTTACTATATTTGAGTTTCTGACAAGGGTCAGCACATTGACGGACTTCATCAGGTAGTTTACACTAACCCTGAAAAACCCGCGCCTATCAGTAATTGATAGGATAAGGAAAAAAGGTAAAGGCCGGCGGGCTGCCGGCCAATAATTAAATAGGAACCCCGGGGGTGTCTACCCTGCGGGGCTTTTTATTGTATATTGCCGATCGCAATCATGTAGTTGTTTGGCATTAAACAACAAGCCCCGCAGGTTTCAACCTCGGGGCTTTTTTTCGGTCGTCACATGTGCGTAGGTCTGTTACTCTGATAACGCTTTGTACAAAGTATCATCAACGATCTGCCCGACTGTAAAATCCGGGATCTCGTTTTTTGGGATCTCGACAATGATCAACTGATTGCCCCGCCCTTCTGCCTCACTTGCTTTTCCAAGCCATATATTGCACCATTCTTCAAGCGGTGAGCCGTGCAATAGCGAGGCTAGTTCCCCCAGGATGACCGGGGTTTGCGGGTAGATAAATTGCATATGTGGGTTCGTTTTCACAAAGGTACTAAAAAAATTAGGCCGCTGTTCATACCTGACAGCGGCCGTTGTTATCGCCTTTTCCTATAGCGTTTTCAGTACGGGTATGGCTTGAAGCAAATCACAACAGTTGGGTTGACTGTGTCGGCGGCAAGGTACACTATTTTCCTTTTTCACCGGTAACGCCTAAAAACCTTACCCCCGGCCCCGGAAGACTGACCAGGTAATCTGCTTTAACAGTGGCTTTTTTTCTGTAACTGCAAAATGAATAGTGATGAACCCCGCAGATTACCTGGTCAGTCTTCCGGGGCCGGGGGTAAGGTTTTTAGGCGTTACCGGTGAAAAATCGCTATAACAATGTTTACAGCTGTAAGGACTGACAGAATAACCACCTGCCAAATTAGCCGGCGTTTCTGCCGCTTTCGCTCCACGATGCTGCCGGCAGCAGCGATAACAACCCTTAATGCAGGGCTTTTTTCTGAAATACTGAGGATCATGGCCCCAATGTCATCGCTGTCACCGTGAACTTTGAACCGAAATGTGAGGTCGTCCCCGTGCTCAAAGCATTGTAGGTGAAGTTCGGCAATTGGCGCACCAATCGGTGTTACTACGTTACTCATAGTCTCTATAGTTTGGGTTACTGTATTCGCCGTCGCCGCCCTTGTGTTTAATCCAGTTGCCGGGGGGATCGCTCAGACCATCCCAGGCAATCAGGGCGGCAGCCGCCTCATACCAGGTATGAAAACAATACCGGCCGTGGTAGCCGGTATAATCGAGGTGAATAAACAAGCCGGTAGTGAATAGCATCCGGCCAATACCGCAAAGGCCACGACCTGGTACCAGGGCGATGCAGGAATACCCATCATGCAACAGGGCATGCACCAGGTCTTCATCGGTGATGGTTGTGTCGTTCGTCATCATTTGAAAGTGGTTTTTTTTAGTTGCCTGGGGTTCAGGAATTTATAAAACCCCCGTTTGAAATGTAGGCCGTTATATAAATCCATAATACCCTAAAGTCGAGCATCACTACACCCTTCTGACCGGGGGAGCCGATTCGAAAAGTGTAAGGCCCGGTGTGTCGGCAACAGTCATTAATTGTGAAACAACTGAAGTGACGACACCTGCCATTTCAGGAGTTACCTTAACACAAGAGGCAATTGTGACACCTGACTGCTCACCGGAACCCACACCAGAAATGTAGATACCGCCAAAAAATCTAATTCTATACTTTTCCAGAAGTAAGTTCAATTCATAGTCAAAGCGGTGTTGTTCGTCTAATACCATGATGTTTAACGTTTTATTTTAAAAGCAGTGGAATGGACGTGAAAAGATGTTGGCCCCTTGTATACCTGATCGCAGAACTCCCTTAACTTTTTTGTAAGACCGTCGCAAACAAATTTCAGGGGAATGTTGCCAACTTCACACCCATTGATAAAGCCATAGTTATCAGTCGTCGCTGAGAACCAAATGCCAACGATGCCACTGGCATCGTATTTAGCTGCGAGAGCAGAGAGCTCACCATAAAAAAGCGGTACCTGTTCGTTTGTCATAAGTAGCTTTTAGTATAAAATGCTGAACATGTTGCAGTTCAGCCAGATAATTTGACCCCTGTAGAGTGGCCCCCATTTCTCCCCAGTCGGGAGGCAACCTGAAACCTGGTGTACGACCTGCCCCTGGTAATACCAGAACTGAGAAAGATCAAAAAGACCTGTTTGCCGGTTAAAAGCCGCATCATTGCAAAACTTCCGTGAAACCGATCGTTTGACCAGGTGTACCAGGCCGTAATCGGGGGCATAGAACGCTGTAATATTGCTCAGTTTGGCTGCCATTCCTTTTAGACTATAATGCAATTAGGGTTCATAATGAGCACACTTTCGCAATCCCAACCGTACAAGTCCCGGCCGTGCGCATACCGGCATAAGTGCGTTGCAGACTGACCACGTTCGGTCAGCCAAATACAATCAATGCCAGCTTGTACCATTTTCTCGAAATCAACTGTGTTCCTCAAAATAGGGTTATTAGTACGCACCACTGGCATGGTAAGCATATCGCCAACCGAGTCAACCACAAAGATGGTAGCGGTTGCCTTCAGCTTCAGTTGGAAACTTTTAGAAAAATCAGTAACAAAAAACTCGTTACTGGTGCACCACTGCAACCACCCCCATTTAGACCCCAGGGGGCAGCACCAAAGCCCGCCCTTCGGCTTAACCCAGTAGTTTGTAACGGGAACAAACCTATCCTGATCAAATTCAGTTGATCCGTAGTGAACCAAATCGGTGTTGTGTAAGCTGACCTGTTTTTGCATGCATTAATTATTATCGGGGTCAACAAAATCACCTGTTCCCTTGATCTTCACCGATTCTGAAATAACATGTGCACCTGGGGCATTTTGTATAACGTCGGAGGCAGCATCGAACGCAACTCTGTTAAGTGCATTTATGTGATCTTCGTTATGGTCATCAGAATGGTACAACAACCCAAAATTACGCAGGGCCTTTGTGTCGTCTTCACGGTAAAAGGCGAACAACTGCATAGCAACAATACCATACTTTGACTGTAGCGCCTCTAACTCCCTGGAAAAAGCATTAATCGCTGATCTGTTCATGTTCAGAGTTTAAAAAAGTAAAAAAACGTAACGGTTGTACGTACCTGCAACCGCTGTAAATTCAAATTTACTTTCCTCACAAAGCAGCACCGGCCGCCCACCGTCAACACTTCTGTACACAAATGTTTTTGACGGATCAAAAGCGCCGGTGCCATTGTCAATAATAACGGGGGTCACTCTATCTTCAAAGATGAACCGCTGCCCCGCCCTTAAGTCCTTTAATAACATTTGCCGCAAACTTTACATCGTTACGAATTGTGTCTATCAGGTCGCCCCAGTGCTTTGCCATGATCTCAGGGAGGTTAATTATCAGGAACCCGCTAATTTCCTCAGTAGCCTGGATCAGTTCACTGTCCGACTCAATTTGGTCGACCTCGTAAAGATAGTCGCAAGTCATGCCATCCAAAAACGGATTTTCCCACCGGGGGCCAACATACGCCAACCGGCCCCGAGGCCCAGGAAGGCAGTAAAATGTCAATTGAAATTCTAAGCCGTTATGCTCAACAGTTGTAGGCAGAGCATAGAGCAATGTTTCTGTTATCATGTTGATGGTTTTATGTTACTGTAATCGCTTTGTCCAGTTGCCAATGATCATATCAGCACGGTTGTCAGGTAGGTTATTGTCGAACCTGTTCCATGCACGCATAAGGTCACCCAGGAGCCCGCGAGTGTCATTAAATATCTGCTTTTCCCCCTGGTCAGCACAGTCACGTAAAGCGCCCACACGGTCGTAAGCCTTGTCGAGAATGTTGTAAATATCCTGTACCATTTCGCGGTAGGTCTTTTTTTCGGGGGTTTGTTGGTCTGTAGCCATGATCGGTATTTTAAGTTGATAAATGAAAGGGAAAAAACGGCCGGAATAAACCGGCCGTGTAATTCGGAAACCTAATGAATGATTGAGCACTGTATAAGAGAAATAACCCAGAGAGAACGGACTAATGCGGCATTTCAGCTTTTTGGTGCTGAAGTATGCGTTTTGTGTGCTGAAGTTGCCTGTTATAGAAACCGCCCCAGTACATGAAAAACGACATCATAAGGTCGCCTTCCGCGGGGCCGCCTGTAAAGGTCGCAACCTGGTGCATGTGCGATGCATCATGATACTGTGACAGCTTAAGGTTCGTAACTGCAAAACTGATAGAAAACCCCTGTGGGTCTGTGCCGGAAAGCAGTTTGCATGCGTCGGTGCACTGATCTACCAAATGTTGTAAACGCGTGATTTCAGCCTCTAATGAGGCGATAGTTGAAGTTGTTGCCATTTTTGGGAGCTTTGATAACATGCCAAAAGTGGGGAAATTCTGTGAAAAAAGCAATAGGGGTAAATATTTAACGTAAAAACCCCCCGGGGAGCCGGCGGGTTTGTGGTCTATAACCCTGACCACCTTATTCCTAACAGTTACCCGGGTTACCCCCGATAACCATTAAACCTTTTGCAATATAATCAACTATTCCATAACGCCCACTCTTTTTGCCGGCGCTCCACAAGATCGCTATTCACCACCCCTCCGGCGTAAATGTATTGGTTCCACTTAACCCCCAGCGCCTGGTCGTCACCGGAATTGATCAGCGTAACCAGGTTGTCAGCGTTGCCGGGGCCTTCATTGTAAGAGAATGAAAGGTAAGCGGCCCACTGATTTACGGAAAGTTTGCGCTTGATCAATGGGGATAGGTATTTGTAATCGCTTAGGATGTGGTCCGTCATATCAATAAAAGCCTGTTCCCTGGTGATAGTACCCGTTGAACCCGGGGCGGCAGTGCCATAACCCCAGCTATAACGCGACACATCCCAATACGGGTGAGGTTCGAACCCTTCTACGGAAGGAATAAAGGAGGCCAGTTTGTGCAACAATCGCGTTGTGAACGACGACAGTGCCAAACCGGCCGCGATGACTACGAACCCTATAAGCAACAGATCTCCTGTTTTCAATATTGCCACAGTTTCATCACAAGGCCAGCAAGCATTGTAATGTTATTAGCAGTGGAGTTGTTTTGCGCAAACTGGAAAGAGAAAGTCGTTGCAGCGTTGGCAACAATATTACCCTTCGCCCAAAGCAGGTAGTTAGTCGCCACAGCACTCGCATTTGTGAAGGCAGCTTCAGTAGTCTGCACTGTGTTAAACGTTGCCGGTGTAGTAATATCTACAATTGTAAACTCAGCATTGTAGGTAGTCGGCGCACTGGTATTGTGCGCCAAAAAACGAAACCCCCCGGTTGCACCCGTTGAGAAAAGCCCCTCTACTTCCCACTGTAGTTTCTTGCCGGCAGCAAGTGCAAAAGTGAAACCCGTAACATCGGCCGGCGTAATGTTGGTATTTGTCGACTGGTTGGCGGCCAATATGTTGATTGTTTGGATGCCTTGTGTAAATGCCATATGTGTAAAATTTAAGTTAGTGACCAGGCCCCGAGAAACGTTTCTGTAACCCAGGTAGCTGAATTAATTGCTATGATCTTCACGAATGCCCCCACGTCCGTACTGCTCAGGGTTCCCCCTACTGAAGTGGATAGGCTACCAAACCGGATGGTTTGCCCAGCCTCGGCAGTTATGGTAATGCCGGCAGCATTGGCGCAGGTAGCGCGGATATTCAAACCGCTTCGAAAGTTTGCCGCAGCAAGGTTAGGCAGTTGCAGATTTGCTGCCGCTGAGTTAGTAAAAAGTTTCCCGCTGTCAATGTCCCTGTCAACATTGTACGTCCCTGCCCCCTGCCCCTGTATCAGTACGTAACTGGTAACGCTGCCCGATATTTGAAAGTCGGCTGCATTCTTAGTTTTCAAAAGTGGCCCTACTTGTATCTGTGCAGTAGCGGTCATAAAGGCCATGCAACTCACAGGTGTGCCAAAGTTTGTAACACCTATTGTAAACTGACCGGCACCAGCCCAGAAGAGGCGAAATATCTCGAGGCCGCTGCGCATATCGAACAAAGCAGTTGAACCGACAGATGTTCCTGTTCGCAGTACCATGTGTGTAGTACCGCCATCACCTGACTGAAAAGTGGAATTAACAGTACCGCTATTTCCCGCCGTCACCTGGTCGGTAACGGTTGAGTTGTCCCCGCCGGAAATTATCAGATTAGGTTGCGCAAAGTTTGACCCCGCAATCGTAATACCGTTGCCGTTGATAGTGTTTGTGGATAGGTTTTGAACTGCATTGAAGATGAGACTAAGGAGATTACCGATAGGGTCTTCACTTATGACCTCCCGATCGGTCAGCAGCTGCGCCGGCGCGGCAGGATCTCCAACATTGTTACCCAGGACAATCTTCCCTGATGTGCTATCAACGCTCAAACCATTGTCGGCACTTGTGCTGACAAACGGCGGCCCCGATTGCTCTTTTTTTTGCGATGTCTGTATTGCAACTACGCCGATGCCCATCCCTTCAAAAATTTATATGTAGTAAAGCTGCACCACTTCAACAGCTGGGTTGGTACCCCCTGTCTGAAAGGACAGCGTAATATTTCCGGTGTATACATCCAACTCGTGACCCGAGATTGATCTACTATCGCCCAACGCCGTTGTGGGTGTGGACGATGGAAAAATGACCATCCCGTTTACTGTTGCAGTGGTCGCCCCTATGTTAGTAAACATGAAGGCGAAGCAGTTGTCCGCAACTGGTATATAGGCGTTTTCCGAATACACCTGAACGGTCATGTTATACGGTTTTGTTCTATGCTTATCCATGCCCCTTTTTTAATGTAAGACGTGCGATAATATAGGCAACAACGCCCCCGATCAGGGTATACAATAAGACCGGTTCCGGTTTCACAAGGGTAAAAGTGTTGCCATCTTCATAAAGCTGTGATGTACCGTAGAAGTTGTAGCCCGGTGCAGTCACCAGGTAGTGCATTGTCCCTTCGGGGGGATCAACATTAGTACCGCCAATCGGTATGACAGATTCCCCGAGTGGATCACCGCCTGCCGCGTTGAAATAAATCGTTCCGCGTAACCCGGTACCTTCTGAACTCCTTATCTCTACGTAATAGCTCATAATGCATCCAGTTTAGAAAGCACACCCTTGAAAATGAAAGGATCAGTTTTAGCGAGATCGGCCAGTTTACCCAGGTGTTCAACTATTTTGGGATCGTGCCGTTGAAGTTCGTCGAGTGACCCCGACAGCTTCAATAGATCAGCTTCAGTGATACCGGTTGACGACGGTTGTTCCTGAACTTTGAAACCCCCGATCTGCTGACCACCGCTACCGGCGACAGCCGCGGGGATCGGCGCCGGGTACCCCATCAGTTGACGAACGGCGCCCACGATCAGCCCCAATTTTTCCGGGTTTTCGAGCCAGCCCATTATCACCCCGTTTAAACCCCCTTCCGGGTCTTCAGGTTCTTCCTCAGCCCGGGCATCGAGTTTTTTCTCGATCCCTTCAATGCGCTGCATCACCTTGTTGGTATGACCGGCGATCCCGGCCCCTTCATACATATCAACACAGCGGAAGTTGAGGGCGGCTATGTATGGCCGCCCTACGTTATCAGATGTTGGTGGATCGCCGTCGTAAACCTTCAGTATATACGCCGCCGTTGTTTGAGTTTTCTCGAAGCATTCCAGCCAGTCAAGGAGTTCACCGCTACCTTCCCCGGAAACAAGAAACTGTTTGCCCTGGAAGATCGCCCAGCTATCGCCCTGTAGCTTGTCGAAGCGCTCAATCACTGCGTCCTTTCCTATTAGTTGAACCCCTGTCATAACTCTACTTTGGTGGCCCGTCAACCATTTTGCCCATATTGTCGAGCCGGATGTATTCGCAATCGAGTAAAACAACGTAAGGAGCACCCGCGCTGACTGTACCGTTGGCGTACTGTATATAGCTTTTCGGCCAGTCTACGTTACGCCAATTATCAAACCTGGTTGAGTGGTTGCGGTAAGGGATGGCCCCGGTTGTGAAAACGAAATCGTTAAACGTCAGCATTGGGATTGTCTGCCCTTTCTCCCAACCTTCTGAGTAAATGGTGATTGACATTTTCTGCAACTCAGTAGCCGGCGCGGTTGCGTTGGATGATATTATACCATTGGTCAGCACTTCCGCACTCACCAACCGAAGACCCTTGATAATGATCTGCTGGTTGACGGTACTGCGAAGCTGACTTATATCGGGAAAGGGAACCCGCTGTGACCCGTTATTTGGCACATTCACTTCGATAAGTATCGAAGGGCCGCGAGGTTCTTCCTGTACTAAAACTACTTGCTGTCCCACTGTGTAAGATTTTAATTGTTAAACAATACCGGTCTTAACAGTAGGTTAGTTTACTACAGTTGAGTTTTGAGCCAACACGCCTCGGTAGATCAGTACTGCACGCATGAAAGCAGCAGCGGAGGCAAGCGCACCAGGCAATACGATTTCAGGAACGTAGTTCTTCGATCCTACAAGCAGCAGGTTTGGTTCCTGAGTGATAAACCCATCTTCAGCACCACGCAGCTGATCTTTGGGAGCACCAGGCCCCAGGGCAGCAGTTTGCTGAGTTTGCGGTTTATACCAGTGATTAAACAGACCCCTGTATGGGATGATCACATCGTTATTGCATTTGGTCGAAAAGTACCCGTTGGAATAGAAGGTACTATCGAGGGCGGCAGCATCGGCCGCGGCAAATACTTGCGTGTTCCCGTAAGTGTTCAGGGTGAAAGTGGTATCAGTGTTGCTCGTTGGCTGTGCAACGAAGATGCCGTACTCACTGCACACAAGAGTATCCTGTAAAGTGAGCCTGTTTTCAGTTGGGAAAATGACATTCGTACTGTTTGCCTGGTTGGCTGTCAGCCCGAAGACAAACCGGTTGTTGGTAGTGTTAAGAGTGACCTCCAATCTTATCTCATGTTGAGACAGCTTGCGACTGTTTACGTAAGCGTTGCACTGAGCAGCGTTACCGCCAAAACTCCCAATCCAGGCGTCGAATAAAATTTGCTTCGCAGTGTCAAACGACATGCGAGCACTCATGTTGTTAGTGTTGTTCATAAAAAGCGTTAAGTGTTTCCTTCAATCACGTTTCCTTCAGCACAGCGACAGCATACCTGCAAGGCAGGCCGCCACTCACTTTATGCTTTATCCCATATAACCAGACCCGGCACCGTAGTTTAAACCGCCCTCGATGTTACCGATAGCGCCCATCACCCCTGCACCTGATCCCTGATTGACATAGCCAGGGCCGTTAACCCGGAAGCCCTGCAAAGCGCTCGGGGTTCTACCCAGCTGGGGAGGTATGCGACCGATCACCGGTACCGACTGGTAACCGGCCATTTTCGGCCGTCCGATCACCGGTACCGACTGGTAACCTTTGACGACCCCCATTTTCTTCATAGCACGCTGCACACCAGCGCCGGCAAGTACCCCCCCTACCGCCGTCAGGGCTTTGCCAGTAATCCCGGAACCCATTTTTTTCATAAGCAGCAGGCCGCCTAAGCCCAACTCCCCGATAATGCCTATTGTCTGGTTGGGTACCTGTGTATTTGTAACCGTGTCGGTTGTTTTGG
>Ga0097621_100003837_pt1 | contig 10408 bp, 7 predicted proteins | sample KBSMisM72_FD_73165 | JGI IMG/M metagenome (GOLD analysis project Ga0097621, IMG submission 73165) | Miscanthus rhizosphere microbial communities from Kellogg Biological Station, Michigan, USA - KBS Miscanthus M7-2 (version 2) (version 2) | ecosystem: Host-associated > Plants > Roots >... | reverse complement strand
CATCCTGAGGTCCGCGCTTTTTGCGGGCCGAAGGACCTGTGCATTCGCTGACAGCAGCATGGACGCCGCCAAATGCACAGGTCCTTCGTCGGGAGTCCTCCGCTTCGCGGATGACTCCACGTCCTCAGGATGACAAAGCATCAGAAATAGCTAAGCCAGACATCGCTCCGCCGCTGCTTCAATGCCGCAAACCATCGGCACAGCGGATAGACCGCCAGCACCACGGAAGCCCAGATCAGGTAGACAATCGGCAAAGAATATCCCCACCCGGGCGGCGTTGTGATCGGAAACTTGTCAATTGTCGGCGACTCAAACATCCAATACACCTGTCTGTAGCGCGCATAGCACACAGCAACCGCCAGCAGATGAATGAGAGGGAAGTGCACCAGGTAATAGAACATCGGCACCTTACCTAGAACCAGGGCCGGCCGCAGGATCCGCGGCGTTCCTCCATCTACAGCCCAAAGAAAAAACAATGCCGGACCGAGCGTCATCAGAAGAAATAGCAACGACGGCGGATATTTGTTCGTGTTCAAAAACGAAAGCGCGGTAAAGGCCGCAGATTTCTGCGTAGTCCAGCGCACCGGATCGCCATAGATATTGACAGTGCGCAGAATCACGAAGGCGGCGGTAAGGCCAAGTCCAGTGCGCAACAGGAAAGTTCTCTTGAGCTCGGTTGTCCAGGAATAAACTTGCCCGAGGCCATATCCCCCCGCGGTAACTCCAACCCAGGGAATCAGCGTATACGCCACAAACACCGCATGCCCCGGCGGCGCCACAATGAAGTTGAGCGAATGCAGGATCGACCAAACCGGGTTCGCGGACCTGATGGGATCGAGCAAATTGTGTCCCGCGATCAGCACCACGCCGAATGCAGTGACCACCGGCGTAGGCAGATGAACCAGCCCCGAGAGCACGATCATCGCCCATCCCAGCGCCCACAGCACATCGAGGAAGGTCAGGCGATAGTCAAAGTTAAACTGCAACCCCAGGCAGCGAAACAGCGTGACCTCGAGAAAAATCAGCCACAGGCCTCGCGTAAACAGAAATTTCGATAACTCGCGTTTCGATTTCTTCCGCAATGAAAGGTAAGCGCCGGTTCCAGTAAGCAGAAAGAAAACCGGCGCACAAAAATGCGTAATCCAACGCGTGAAAAATAACGGAATAGTGGTCTGAGTAGGATCCGTAGGACTGAAGCTGGTCTGCCCAAAAAAGTCGCGAGTGTGGTCGAGCGCCATCAGAATCATGATGACGCCGCGAACCACATCAACCGATTCCAAACGAAATCGTTTTGGCTCGTTCAATGACGCAACAATTTGCAGACCTGCCACAGGCTATCCCCGTCTGTTTTAGACGATTGCCGCGAAAAAAGTTAGAGGGACGCCCATCGAGGGAGAGATCCGCGAAGCTAGTTCGTCAAGCAGCCGGTGGCCGTATTTTCATAACCATGATATCCGTATCATTGATTCCCACCGGACCCGCCTCTCCGCACAGATACCATCGAAAGCTGCTCCAGCGCCACTGTTCTGGCGAAGACACCAACCCACGCTTCACCGGGTTGCGATGAATATAGCGAAGCTTCTCAATCCGCTTGCGCTCCGTAAACACATTGAAATCATAAAACCGCGCCTGCCAAAATCGATCCGGACGAACCGGGCTACCAGAAACGAGGGTGTTCGAAACCAGGGTGCCCCAGGTCTCGCCGGTTTTGCGAGACCTGGGAGCCGCCGCCACCACTTTCCCACCCGAACACCGAATCCCGCGCACAACCCCAAGCTTCAACGCCTGAATCGCAATCGACAACGTCTCCCGCTGTGGCTCGCTTACCAACAAATGAACATGTTCCGGCATGACGACATACCCCAACACCACGAACCTATATCGCCGCCGAACCCGTTCAAGAATCGTCAGGAACAAATCACAGTGGGCTTGGTTTGTGAAAAATGGAAGGCGGCGGTAACAACTGAAAGTCAGGAAGTGTAAGTCGTCAGCTCCATAAAATCGGTGAAGGCCTTCGGTCATTCATGGAGAATAGAAAAATCGGGAAGGAATTGTCTGTGACGAATGAACATCCAGATTAGTCAATGCCAGGTCTCGCAAAACCAGCGAGACCTGGGGCACCCGGCTGACGACTGAAGACCGACGACTGACGACTGATTATCTTCCCGCTTTCTTCTCGTCTTTCTCCACCACGCCGTCTCTGACGTAGATCACGCGGTGCGCGAACTCGGCGATGTCGTGTTCGTGAGTGACCAGGACGATGGTGTTGCCGTTGGCTTGCAGGCGGTCCATCAGAGCCATGATTTCGTTGCCGGTCTGGGAGTCGAGGTTGCCGGTAGGTTCGTCGGCCAGGATGATCGACGGACGATTCACCAGCGCGCGGGCGATGGCGACTCTCTGGCGCTGTCCGCCGGAGAGTTCGTTGGGCTTGTGCATCATGCGGGCTTCCATGCCCACCGACGCCAGCGCATCTTTGGCGCGTTGTACGCGCTCTTCTCCGGGGACACCGGCATAGATCAGCGGCAGTTCGACGTTGTGCAGTGCGGTGGCGCGAGCCAGCAGGTTGAATGTCTGAAATACAAATCCGATTTCTTTGTTGCGAATGCGCGCCAGTTCGTCGTCGTCCAGTTCGCTCACCAGTTGACTGTTCAGCCAGTAGTGGCCTTTGCTGGGCGTGTCGAGGCATCCGATCAGGTTCATCAGCGTCGATTTGCCCGAGCCCGACGGTCCCATGATGGCGACGTATTCGTTGCGCTGGATGCGTATATTCACGCCGCGCAGGGCGTGTACCTGCTGCTCCGAGCCCATGTCGTATGTCTTCCACAGGTCTTCGGTGCAGATCATGCATGATTCGGGCGGCGCCGACACTCCGGGTCGAGCGATGGTGATTACTTCTGCGGTTGCCATCTTTCTCTCCTGATCTTCTCGGGACAACGTTCCCGCTCCGATCCTTCGCTGACTATTTGACGTCTTAACGCGTCTGTTGTTAGTCGTCGGTCGTCAGTCCTCAGTCGTCAGCACTGATGTTGCCTTGCTGGCGACTGAAGACCGACGACTGACGACTATTCGCTCTCTTCTTTCTTCGGCGCCGTATTATCTATTTTTATACTAGTGCCGGGCCGCAACGTGCGCAGCACTTTATAGCTGCCGGTGACGATTTCGTCATCCGGTTTCAAACCACTCAGGACTTCGATATCGGCTGTGCCGGTGACTCCCGTCTGTATCGGTAGGAATTCGGCTTTGCCGTTGCGCACGATGAATACACCCTGGATTTCTTCTTTGTCCCCGCCGTTCGAATTAGATGCCTCGGCAGATGGCACAGCGGCCTGTACTTCGCTTTTTTCGCCGCTGGCGGCTTTCAAATCGGCCCGCGAACGGACCGTCAACGCCTGAATCGGGATAGTCAGCGCCGCCTTCCGCGTTGCGGTCGTGACTTTTGCCGTGGCGGAGAGTCCAGGCCGCAGGTTCTCCGGCGGATCCTGCAGCGTCACCACGACCTTGAAATCCTTCGCTTCCTGGCTCGCGGAAGTCTGCTGCGAAGTCGAGACGCCGGTGGAGCGAACAATGGCGTTGTTGCCGATTTCCGTGACGACTGCTTTAAAAGTTTTCTTCGGAATCGCGTCAATCGTGACTTCGGCGGGTTGTCCCAGACGTACGTTGACGATGTCCGTTTCATCGACCTTAACTTCGGCGGTAATAACCGACATGTCAGCCAGTGTCATCAGCGTGCTGCCTGGTGAATTCTGAATGCCGATCACCACCGTCTCGCCCTCGCGTACTGGAAGATTCGTAATCATGCCGTCGTAGGGAGCGGCGTAGGTAGTCTTTTGCAATACGTCGGCGGCGTGCGTCAGGTTCGCCTGATTTTGCGCGATGTGGCGTTCGGAGGAATCCTTTTGCGCTTTCGCCTGGGCGACTCGCGCCTGGGCCTGTGCCAGGCCGGCCTTGGCCGTCTGAAATGCGGCTTTCTGGCTGTCATACTCCGACTTGGCGATGAGCGCGTCTTTGAATAATCCCTGGGCGCGGGTCCAATCCAGTTCGGCGCGTTCGTAATCGGATTGCGCGCGGTTCAGATCGGCCGCTGAAGTATTCAACGCGGCGTCGGCGGCGATCGCATCTGTGCGGGCTGCTTCCAGTCCCGCCTGGGTAGCGTTCACGTCGGCCGACGATTGCACGTTTTCCAGTTGCGCCAGCAATTGACCCTTCTTGACCCGGTCGCCTTCTTTCACATAAAGACGGACGATCTTGCCGAAAGCATTGGCGCCGATATTGACGTACGTCTTGGGACGAATTTCGCCCGACGCACTCACAATCGAAGCCAGGTCCTGCCGCTCGGCCTTTCCGGTCTGGACCGTTACGATGCCCTTACGGCTCTGATGAACGGCAATGCCGGTAACCGCCAGCACTGCGATGACGACTCCGGTGCCGATGAGTATTTTCTTAAACGTGCTCATTGTCCCTTTGCGAATCCAGACAGGCGCTGCTTTATGAGCGGCGCAGCCGTCACGTCCCAGGCCGGCGGACGTAACTGAGCACACGCCATCAGATACGAGAATGGGGCCTCAAAAGTTCCTGCGGAACCGACCATGTGCGGATGCCCAACCCTGAACCAGCCAGAAGTCAGGCGCAAACCAGGACCTGATTATAGCTGGAGCCAGACAATCCCGGTTCCAGACTTCTTCCGCGGACTCTTTGCGTCCTTTGCGGAATCCTTGGCGCCCTTTGCGGTTAAAGACCTTGATCTCAGTCAGTTCACTGTAAAAAGATGCCGAACCGCAAAGAGGGCAACGACATCAAACTCGTGCGAAAGTCGAAATTACTCTGGCCCCGAAGGTCCCCGGAATGGCCCCGCAGATGCCTGTTTTTACAATCTTTACAATCGCTTAGGGCCTAAGGGATACCCTTGCTTTGACGTGACTAAAGTCATAGAATAACCATCCAAGAGTAGTGCATGTCGTAAGGAGTGCCCCCATGTCCCGGGTAGGGTTTCTGAAACGCCTCTTCGCGGTCTTTGTTTTGCCGGCAGTCGTTCTGGCCTTGGTTTCATTTGCCTCTGCTCAGGAAGGAAAAGCGGACACGGCAGCGCCGTCCGCCGATCCAGCACCGTCTGCCGACGCAGCACCTGCTACCCAGGAAAAAACCGTTCCGGATGTTGATCCCCTGAAACGTCCTCTTACCGATAAGCAGAAAAAGCAGAATTCCAAATCTCTCAAGATCGAATTAAGCAAGACCTACAAAAAGTGGCTTGACGAAGACGTGCGCTGGATCATCACCGACGAAGAACAGAAAGCGTTCAAGCTTCTCTCCAACGACGAAGAACGCGACCAGTTCATCGAAGCCTTCTGGCAACGCCGCGATCCCACCCCGGACACCATCGAAAACGAATTCAAAGAAGAACACTACCGCCGCATGGCCTACGCCAACGAACACTTCGCCGCCGGCATCCCCGGCTGGAAAAGCGACCGAGGCCGAATCTATATTATGTACGGACCGGCGGATGAGATTGAGTCGCATCCTTCGGGCGGAAGCTATGAGCGGCCGATGGACGAAGGCGGTGGGCAGACTTCCACCTATCCGTTTGAAGACTGGCGCTATCGCTATCTGGAAGACATCGGGCAGGAAATCATCATCGAATTTGTCGATACATGCATGTGCGGCGATTACCACATGACCATGGACCGGTCGGAGAAAGACGCGCTGCTCTACACGCCGAATGCCGGACTGACGTTGTACGAGCAGATGGGCATGGCGAATAAGGCGGACCGGTTTACCGGCGGCGGCCTGGAACGGCTTGGAACGGGGCCTTTCAGCACTTCGAATCAGACCAAGCAGTTTGACCGTCTGGAGCAGTTCTACAAGCTGCAGAAACCGCCCGCAGTGAAATTCAAAGACCTGGAAGAAGTAGTCAGCCACAAGATCAGCGTGAATCTGATGCCGTTCGATGTGCGTACTGATTTTGTGCGCGTCACCGGCGATACAGTGCTGGTCCCGATTACGATCCAGATCAAGAACCGCGACGTTACGTTTGTAAACAAAGATGGCGTGCAACGCGGCACGGTGAATATTTTCGGACGGGTTACGACACTGACGGGCAAGATTGTCCAGACTTTCGAGGACACGGTGCAGGTCGATGTGCCGGCAGAGTTGTTGCCGAAGGTCACGGAAAATTCGTCGGTCTACTGGAAGGCGCTGCCGCTGCGGCCGAACCTTTACCGGATCGACGTGGCGGTAAAAGACGTGAACGGCGACCGCTCCGGCCTGTGGAGCAACCGCTTGCCCGTGCCGAGCTACGATGACGACAAACTGTCGTCCTCGTCTTTGATTGTGGCGGATACCATGCAGCCGGTTTCAACGAAAGAAATTGGCACTGGCATGTTTGTGATCGGCAATACGAAAGTCCGTCCGCGAGTGGCATCGGCGAACGGCAAGCCGGTGGTCTTCAAGCGCAATCAGAAGGTTTATTTCTGGATGCAGGTTTACAATCTGGGAGTCGATGACAAGACGCACAAGCCTTCGGCTACGGTGCAGTACGACGTCATCAACACAGCAACCAACAAGGCCGTGATTCACACCGTGGAATCCACGGACCAAATGGGAAATATCGGCGACCAAGTGACCCTGGAAAAACCTCTTTCGGCCTCCAGTCTGGATCCCGGGGTCTATCGCATTCAAATCAGGGTGAACGACAACATTTCCAAGCAGATGGTGGATCCGTCAGCAACGTTTGCTGTCGAGTAAGCCGCAGGGCTTGGCTTCCGCGAGGTGGTTGGATTGATGCTGGGCAGACTCGGGTTCAAGCTCGGGTTGTTATGGATTGCGCTGGCGCTTCCGGTGCTGGCGGCAGACCGCTCAGGATCGATCTCTGGCTACGTACGCAGCGCTTCCGGCGTTCCCCAGATGGGCGCCATGGTGGAGGTGCTGGGTTCGGCGGCGCATACCCTGAAAGTTTTCACCGACGAGAACGGTTTCTACTCGGCTGCCGGCCTTCTGCCGGGCGTTTACAGCATCAAGGCCTACTCTCCGTCGTTTCTTCCCGCCCTGCGCGAGCGCATCGGCTTACGTCCGGGTACCAGCGTAATCGTCAATCTGAAGCTGAGTGGATTGTTTGAAGCGATCCAGATGCCCCCGCTGCGCGGCCCGGCTGATGACGATGACTGGAAGTGGGTGCTGCGGTCAGCCTCGAATCGCCCCATACTGCGAATTCTGGGCAATGGCTCGCTGGCTCCCGTCGCCACTGCGGAATCTGGCGCAGACAAGCATGATGTGAAAGGCACGCTCTCATTCGTTGCGGGGTCAGCCTCGAGTGGCTTCGGTAGCACATCCGACATGAACACGGGCTTCTCGGTTGAGAGATCCCTGTTCTCATCGGGAACGATCGGATTGCAGGGCAACGTCGGCTATAACGGCGGCTCGCCCAACACTGTTTTACGGGCGTCTTACAGCCACGCCCTGGCGAATGGGTCCAAGCCGGAGATGGCGTTTACCGTGCGCCGCCTGGCGGCACCCGGAATCAATGGCTACGGCACCGCTCTGCAGGCGATGGCGCTCTCGGCTTCCGATGGCTTCACTCTGGGAGACATTGTGGAACTGCGTTTCGGCAGTGAGTTGCAGACGATACAGTTCCTGGGACGCGTCACGGCATTTCGTCCATTCGGTTCGGCGGACGTTCATCTCTCTCCGAACACCGTGCTGGAATACCGCTATGCCACTTCGGAGCCAAACAGCCGTTTGGAAAAAGGTTTCGATTCGGCGCCAGCGGACCTGAGCGAATCCGGGCCGCGAGTCAGCATGGCAGGTTTCACCTCTACGATTGAGCGGGCCCATCATCACGAAGTTTCGCTCTCTCAACGCATGGGCAACACCAATCTGCAAATCGCCATGTATTCCGATCGCGTGGCGGACCCGGCTTTGACCGGCGTCGGTGATGTGGCCTCGGATAGTGGTGAAGTGCTGCCCGATTTCTATTCAGGGACTTTTACTTACCGCGGCAAGGACCTGGACGCTCAGGGCATGCGCGTGGTCTTGCAACGCAAACTGGCGTCTGACCTGACCGCAACCCTGGATTACGGCTACGGCGGAGTGCTGGATCTGAGCAAATCCGATATTGCCCTGCAGGACGCGCGCCGCGAGACCTATGTGCGTAATCGCCACACCGCATCGGCGAAGTTCAGCGGGACGTTACCGGGCATCAAGACTCACTGGACGACATCCTATCGCTGGATCAGCGGTCAGGCGTTGACTCCCGTAGACATGTTCAACGAGTCAGCGGGGCAATCCGATCCATATCTCAACATTCTCCTGCGGCAACCCATCCCCGGAACCGGGTTCCTGCCCGGCCACATGGACGCCGTGATTGACGTACGTAACCTTCTGGCTCAGGGATACGTTCCCGTCATGGGTCAGGATGGACGCACAGTCTACCTGGTGCAATCGGCGCGTACGGTTCGCGGCGGCGTCGCGTTTACATTTTAACGTCAGTCGTCAGTCTTCAGTCGTCAGTCTCCAGCCCCAACACAAGATCAAGAGCTTCGGATGCGGCGCCTTGGCTCGGATTAGGCCGGCCTATTTGCCGGCGAGAGTAACCAGAATTCTTGATCAGGAATACGACGTAATGGGGCAACTTTCGCTGAGGTTTCAGCCATCAATTGCGCTTCGGGGGCTGACACATGCAGTTAAAAAGTTTCTTCCTCGTTTTATTATGCGCAGCAATTTTTGCGCCTCAAGCCGGGTCGCAGAATATTACCTTTGACCAGGCTGATCGCCTGAATCCTTACTACCCCTTCACCATGACCAAGGCCGACCTGAACAGGGACGGCTATCCCGACCTGATGTTCAGTCTTCCATCGTCGCTGAATATCTACACGCTGATTTCAAGCGGGGGGAACTACGTGAACTGGACCATCCCCACATCGTACTGCCCGTCCACCCCGATTGGCGTGGGCGACTTTCAGCGCGACGGAACCCAGAACATTCTGGTCGGCTATCCCACTCTTTTAACCGGGCCATGCGGTGGAACTACGTCCCAGGGAGCCACTTTTGCGGAGTACTCCAATAACGGTTCCGCCATCTTTAACAAATACACAACCCTCCAAGGAGAGTCAGTCGCCGCCGTGGTTGCAGACTTCAATGGAGATGGGAAGCTGGACATCGTGGCGTACAACGGGAATATCGGTCTCTATTACGGAAGCGGATACGGCCATTTCTCTTCTATGTATAAGATTGCCGCGGTGGCGGGGAACGTGCCCTCCATCGGGTTTCCACTCGTGGCCGGCGACTTCGACGGAAATGGCTGTCCGGACGTAGCGTGGCTGGAACAGACGGGGGGAAATCCTGACCCGCTGAAAACCGCTCTGAAGGTGGCTTACGGCAATTGCAAGGGAAGTTTCGCAGTAGTGACCCAGTTCAGCGGAAGCGTGCTTATGAACAGCTTGCATGTTTCGGACCTGAACCGGGACAGCGTGACCGATCTCGTGGCCACATATTCCACTGACTCACCCGGAGCCGGCCTTCTGATCTTCTATGGTCAAAAGAATCGTACCTTCGTCCGGAAGACGATTATCGACAATGAGGCGTCGGACCCGCTGGAGGTGGCCGATCTGAACGGAGACGGGTATCCCGAGATCGCCTACTTCGATTACGTGAACGGCGCCTCTGTCCCGCCGACTTCAACAACCCTGGTGATCCGGAAGGGCGATGCGACGCAAGCATTCTCTACCGAGACGTTCTATCCATTCGGGCAAAACAGCGTGGACCAGATTCTGGCCGGAGACTTCAACCGTGACGGCAAGCAGGACCTCGCGGTGCTATATAGCGGCCCTACCATTCCTTCCACTGAGAAGGCATTCTCATTCCTGTACAACACGACTGCATATCCCAATGGCGCATGCATTGTGCCTGCGGGCCCGGGAATCAATATCTGCAGCCCTGGTTCTACATCGACCTCCGCGGTGAAGGTGCTGGCGGCAGCCAATGTGGACAATCCGGCGGTGTACATCGAGCTATGGGTGGATGGGAAAAGAGTAATCGGCTACGGCAGCACCAATGAGCTGCGCACAAGCTTGACCTTAACGCCCGGCAGTCACACCTTGGGCTTCGTGGCCATTGACGCAGCAGGCATCAAGATCACGAAATCAAAAGTCGTGACGGTGCAGTGAAGTCAGCTCAACCGAAAATCTGACGTCTTTTTTGTCATTGGGGACCACAAGGTCCCCATTCGACTCCCCTCGTTGCTCTCGGGGTTCGCTCAGGGCAGGCTCTCCACTCCGCGAGATCATCCGCGTCCGGGATGATCTTGCTCCGGTCGGGATGACAGGTCTCGACACCGTCTCATCATTGAATATCCGCATTCACCTGATCCGTAAGACAAATGACATGGCAGCGGGTTATAATCGGCGCAATTTCCGGGGAA
>Ga0097621_100003831_pt1 | contig 10419 bp, 9 predicted proteins | sample KBSMisM72_FD_73165 | JGI IMG/M metagenome (GOLD analysis project Ga0097621, IMG submission 73165) | Miscanthus rhizosphere microbial communities from Kellogg Biological Station, Michigan, USA - KBS Miscanthus M7-2 (version 2) (version 2) | ecosystem: Host-associated > Plants > Roots >... | reverse complement strand
AGTGCCGCACCCATGGCCGGCCAGCAACGCTCGAAGTCCGCGCCATCGGTCATGAGGTAGTGCACCCGCACCACGTCGGCGAGACTGGAATCCGCCTGCTTCAGCGCCGCTTCGATGTTGCGGAATGCCTGCTCGCACTGCGCCACCACGTCGTCCTGGATGGTCATGGTGGCGTAATCGAAGCCGGTGGTCCCGGAAACGAAGATCCAGTCCCCGTCCACCACGGCACGCGAGTAACCAATGCTCTTCTCGAAGGTGGAACCCGAGGAAATCAGTCGTCGCGTCATCATTGTTCTCCGTGGTTTGGGGCGCGATTTTGCCACGTCACGGGCCCCGTCAGAGAAGCGCCTGAAAATCCTTTCTCATCCGCAGTGCATCCAAGTCGGGATCCAGGCGCAGCAGCTCGCGGGTGAGTGGCGGCAGTGAGCCACGCAGCTCCATGGCCTCCTTCAGGAGCGGAATGACACGCGGGGGATCTCCTGCGCCCAGCGCCACCTGCAGCTGCGCCAGCTTGCAATCCGTGATGTAAGTTTCGCGGTGCGGGCTGCCCGCGAATTCCAGGCATGCTGGAATGAGCCGGGTTGCGACCTCGAGCATTCCCAGGCGGCTGCGCACGATCGCGAGCTCGGCCACCAGTGCCGGGTTCGCCGGCTGCCGCCCGATTTCGGCTTCGAGTTCCACCAATGCCTGCGCATAGCTCGCGCGTGCCGCAGCAGGATCTCCGGCCAGCCTTTGGGCGTCCGCGAGCCAGCGGCGTACGACGCCGCGGCGCGTACCGAGCGCATCGGCGGGCTCGAGATATCGCCCGAGCAGCGCGACGGCTGCGCGGGGTTGGCGCTCGAGCAAACTCTGCCGGCTGAGTGCGCGCAAACTGCGCCAATCGTCGGGCGCGGGCTCCAGGTCCCGGAGTATCTCGCGCGCGGAATCCAGCCTGCCGCGCGCCTGGTGGATCGTCGCAAGCACCGCACGCACGCCGGCATCGCCCGGCAGCAGCGCGAGCGCGCGCGTGCAGGTGGGCACCGCGAGATCGAAATCGCCGCTGACCGCGTAGTCCAGGCAGGCGAGACCATGACGGTACGGATTCAGGGGATCCAGCTCCAGGACGCGGCGCGTGTATCTCCGGGCCAGGTCCGTCTTGCCGAATTCGCGCGCGATCTGCGCGAGACCAGCCGCCGCATCGGCGTTCTGCGGCGCGCGCGCCTCGAGCTCCCGAAAGGCATTTTCAGCGCCGTGGAGATCGCCTTCGACCACCAGCAGGTAGTACGCGCGCGCCGCCCGGGTCTCCGGCAGATCAGGGGCCAGGCGCGCCGCTTCCTGCAGCGCGGCTGCCGCCAGCCGGCGCCGCGTATCGGATCGGTCGTAGGCCAGCGAGAAGAAGTTCGCGTGCCGGCGCGAGAGCTGCGCCCACGCGATGGCAAACTCCGGGTCCAGACGTACCGCCTCCTGATAGGCGTCGATCGCCGCGCGGATCTCCGACTCGGTCCGCGTGCTGCGCTCGGCCGAGGCGCGGGCTCGCAGGTAGGCGTCGTAGGCGGCCGGGTTGGCGCTCGGCGCGCGCGTGAGATGCGCGCGTTCGGACTGGGTCAGGCGCGCCTGCAATGCCGCTGCGACCGACTGCGCCACCTCGCTCTCCACCGCGAACACGTCTGCGGCGGCCCGTTCGTACGACTGGGCCCAGAGGTGGCGGTCGGCGGCCGCGTCGACCAGCGTCACGTTGATCCGCACGTCGTTGCCCGATCGCTGCACACTCCCCTCGAGTAGATAGGCCACGCCCAATTCGCTGCCGATCTGGCGCGCGCCGGTGGTGGTGCCGGCGTATCGCAGCGTGGAGGTGCGCGAAACCACGCGCAGTTCGCCGACGCGCGTGAGCAAGGTAAGGATCTCGTCCTGGATACCGAGCGCCAGATAGGCGTTTTCGTGCGCGTCGCTGCGATTCTCGAAGGGCAGCACGGCGATCGAGCGGTCCACGGGGGGCGGCGCCGCCCGCGGCCACAGCAATAACGCGGCCAGGATCAGGGCCACGCCCAGGGCCGCCGTCAGCACGCGGAATCTTCGATTCTTGCGCGGCCCGGACGGGGCCGGGGAATCGTCCACGATCCGGACCGGCGCGACGAATCTGTACCCGCGGCCCGGCTCGGTGACCAGGAACCGATGCTCGCCCGGCGCCTCGCCCAACGCCTTCCGTAACGCGCCGATGGCCTGGGTGAGATTGTTCTCTTCGACCACGGTGTTGGGCCACGCCGCCGCCATCAGCCGATTCTTGTCGATCAGCTCGCCCGGACGCCGGACGAACAACAGCAGCAGATCGAACGCCCGCGTGGACAACGGGACGCGCGTGCCGTGCACGCCGAGCAGGACGCGCTGCACCGGGTCGATGCGAAACCCGCCTGTCTCATAGCTGCGCTGGGTTTCGGCCTCGTCCATGCCCGTATTCAGATGATTTCAGAAGGTTTCATCGCGCTTTCGCAGACGGCGGACGCCTGGCGCACGACGCTGCGACCGCCCGCTCCAGGGTCACGAACGAGTTGAAACCAATGAACGCATCCCTGTCCACCGCCGTTCCCGTCCGCCGCCTCTCCATCTGCATCCCGCTCGCCCTGCTCATGGTGGTGTTCGCCATCGTCGGTTTCTGGGACGACTATTTCCGGGACCTCATCTTCGGCCAATTGCATCGCCGCTGGCTGCTGCATCTACACGCGGCGGTCACCCTGGGATGGTTTGTCCTGGTGGCGCTGCAGGCGTATTTCGCGATGACTCGGCGTGTTGCGTTGCACGTGGCCGTCGGTCGTTGGGGAATGTGGTACGGCGTCGCCGTGGCGGTCATCGGTCTCGGCTTCGCGCTGCTGCTGGTCGCCGAGCGAGCCGCAGCGCAGGGGCCGGCTTCGGTGGAGCGCATGTTCGCCTCGCCCTTGTGCGACATGGGGGTGTTCGCCCTGTTCCTCGGCGGCGCCTGGATCACGCGGCGGCGGCCCGACTACCACAAGCGTTTCATCCTGCTGGCCAGCACGGCGCTGGTCATCCCAGGCGTCGGCCGCATGCCCTGGTTCAACGGCACCCGGTCAATCGCGGCTGCCGATGTCATTCCTTTCCTGCTGGTCTGGCTGTCGCCGGTGCTGATCGCGGTGACGGTCGACTGGATCCGGCAGCGGCGGATCCACGCTGTATACATATTTGGAAGCGGCGTGCTGGTGCTGCTGCGATATCGCGAGGTCCTGCGCCAATCGGACGCCTGGAGGGATTTCATGCACTGGCTCGCGGGAGTTCTCACCTGAAGCCTTGACGCCCGGGAACCCGGTTGGCGATACTCGCCGCCCTCATGATCAGTCACGGCATCTGCAAGGCTTGGTGGTGGCGCCTCCCGTAAGGAGAGGGGCTGCGGCTGTGCACGTCTGAACTGAAGAACGTCTACCAAGGAACCCATCTCCGGTATCACCAGAGATGGGTTTTTTGTTGTCTGCAAGAAAAGCAATGGAGCAAACGCGGTGAAACCGCCTTTTGACATCGCCGGCGATCTCGACACCCCCGTGTCGGCCTTCGCCAAGCTGGGATCTTTCGACCCGCGCTTCCTGCTGGAGAGCGTCGAAGGCGGCGAACGCCTGGCGCGCTACTCCTTCATCGGCTTCGGCAAATGCCTCGAGGTGAAGCTCGACGGCGCCGGCCTCCGGGTCGGTGATGTCACGCAACCGCGCCCGGCCGGTCGCGACGAGTTGTTAGGCGCGCTGCGCCAGGCGCTGAAACGCGCGCCGACGCCGCGGCCCGAGATGGCCGGCGTGCCGCTGGCCGGTGGCCTCGTGGGCTACTCCTCGTACGACGTGGTGCGCTACTTCGAACGGCTGCCGTCCAAGGCGCGCCCGGAAAATCCGGTGCCCGACCTGCACTACGTGGCGCCCGAGTCGATGCTGGTGTTCGACCACCTGACGCGCGGCATCGCGCTGCTGCACGCCGGCAGCGAAGCCGAGCGCCAGTCGCTGCGCCGCGAGGTCATCGCCGCGCTGCGCGGCGGCCTGCCCAACTACTCGCGCGGCGGCGACGGCGGCGGGCGCTACTCCGAGGCGGTCGGATCGCTGTCCCGCGACCAGTACATGGCGGGCGTCAAACGCACCCAGGAATACATCGCGGCCGGGGATGTCTACCAGCTGGTGCTGTCGTCACGCTTCTCCGGCCGCCATTCGCTCGATCCCTTCGAGGCCTATCGGGCGCTGCGGCTCATCAATCCTTCTCCTTACATGTACTACTGCAGGCTCGGCGACGTCACCGTGGTGGGCTCATCGCCCGAGGCCCTGGTGAAGGTGAATGCCGCGGGCCGGGCCGAATTGCGTCCCATCGCCGGGACGCGGCCGCGCGCCGAGGATCCGGACGCCGATGCTCGCCACGAGCGCGAGCTGCTGGCCGACGTCAAGGAGAATGCCGAGCACGTGATGCTCGTCGATCTCGCGCGCAACGATCTCGGCCGCGTGGCGCGCGCGGGCAGCGTGCACGTGGATCCTTATCGCGTCATCGAGCGCTACAGCCACGTCATGCACATGGTCAGCGGCGTGAAAGGCGAGCTCGCGCCGGGCCGCGATGCGTTCGACCTGTTCGCGGCCACGTTCCCGGCCGGAACGCTGGTCGGTGCGCCCAAGGTGCGCGCCATGGAGATCATCGATGAGCTCGAACCGGTGCGGCGCGGCCTGTACGGCGGCACCGTGGGGTACTTCGGCGCGCGCGGCGACATGGACCAGGCCATCACGATCCGCACGCTGGTGTTCCGCGGCGATGAGTACAGTTACCAGGCCGGCGCGGGCATCGTGGCCGACAGCGTGCCGGCCACCGAGTACGACGAGGTGGTCGCGAAATCCGGCGCCATGGCGCGCGCCCTCAAGCTCGCGGCGGAGGGACTATGAGCGCGAGCGTCCGGCTGCTGTTGATCGACAACTACGACTCCTTCACCTACAACCTGGTGCAGGCCTTCCTGGTGCTCGGCGCGGAAGTCGACGTGCGGCGCAACGACACCATCACGGTGGAGCAGGCCAAGGCCGGCAATCCCACGCACCTGTGCATCTCGCCCGGCCCCGGCACGCCCTACGACGCCGGCGTCTCCATGGACATGATCCGCGCCTTCGCCGGCCAGGTGCCGGTGTTCGGCGTGTGCCTCGGGCACCAGTCGATCGTCGAGGTGTTCGGCGGCAAGGTAGTTAGAGCGGGGCGCCTGATGCACGGCAAGACCTCGCCGGTGCAGCACGATGGCAAGGGGCTGTTCCAGGGCCTGTCGCCCAACACCGAGGTGGGACGCTACCACTCGCTGATCGCCAAGCCCGACACGTTGCCGGCCGATCTCGAGGTCACCGCGCGCACGCCCGAGGGCGAGATCATGGGCGTGCGTCACCGTACCCTGAAGGTCGAGGGAGTGCAGTTCCATCCCGAGAGCGTGCTCACGCCCGAGGGGCCGGCGCTCATCGGCAATTTCCTCAAGATGAGCGGAGGACGCCAGTGAACCTGCGCGACACGCTCGAGCACCTGCTGTCCGGCAAGTCGCTGGACGAGCAACAGGCCGGAGAGCTGCTGCGCGCGCTCACCAGCGCGGACATGGCGCCGCCGCTGGCCGGCGCGTTGCTGGCCAGCCTGCGCTCCAAGGGTGTCACGGCCGCCGAGGTGCGCGGCTTCGCGCGCGCCATGCGCTCGCTGGCGCGGCGCCCGGAGATCGCGGCCTCGCCCAACGCCATCGACATCGTCGGCACCGGCGGGGACTCCTCCGGCAGCTTCAATCTATCTACCGGCGCGGCGCTGCTCACCGCGGCCTGCGGCGTGGACGTGGTGAAACATGGCAACCGCTCGGTCTCCAGCAAGTCGGGCAGCGCCGACGTGCTCGAGCAGCTCGGCGTCAAACTACCGCTGGACGAGTCCGCGGCGGGCGCCTGCCTGGCCGCCACGCGCTTCACCTTCCTGTTCGCGCCGTACTACCACCCGGCGATGAAGGCGGTGATGCCGGTGCGCCAGGCCCTGGGCGTGCGCACGGTGTTCAACATCCTCGGACCGCTGACCAATCCGGCCGCGCCGCGCTACCAGCTCACCGGCGCGTTCAATCTGCCGACGGCCCAGCTCATGGCGGACGCGCTCGCGGGCCTGGGCGTGGAGCGCGCCTTCGTGGTGCACGGCGCCGAGGGCTGGGACGAACCCACGCCGCTGGGTCCCTTCACCATCCTCGACGTGCGTCCCGGCAAGGTCACGGCCTCGATCCGCAGCCCGTCGGACTACGGCCTCGATCTGTGCGGGGCGCGCGATCTGGCGGGCGGCGATGCCGCTTCGAATGCCCGGGCTCTGCGCGCGGTGCTGACCGGCGCGGATCGCGGCGCACACCGCGACGCCTTGTTGTTAGGCACGTCTCTGGCGCTGGAAATCGCGGGCAAGGTCAGCGAGCCGCGCGAGGGCGTGCGCCTGGCGAGCGAAGCCATCGACAGCGGCGCGGCGCGCCGCACGCTGGACGCGCTGGCCTCGTTCGGCGCGCGCGGGGCGGCATGAGCGGCGGGGACTTCCTGGCGAACATGGCGGCCTCGAGCCGCGCTCGCTCGCTGAGCGCACAGGCGCTGACGCCGGCGCGCGAGCTGCGGGCGCGCGTCGCCGACTTGCCGCCCGCGCCCGCGCTGGCGCTCGACTCGTTCGACCTCATCGCCGAGGTCAAGCTGCGTTCGCCGGCCGTCGGTCTGCTGAAGGTGGCGGACGCCGGGAACGTGGGTGAACGCGTCGCCTCGTACGCGCGCGCCGGCGCGGCCGCGGTTTCGATCCTCACCGAGCCCAGCCGATTCGACGGATCGCTGCACGACCTGGAGGCGGGCAGCCGGGCGTTGGCGCCGCTCAAGGTGCCGGCGATGCGCAAGGATTTCCTGGTCGACGGCTACCAGGTGCTCGAAGGCCGCGTGGCGGGAGCGGGCGGCGTGCTCGCCATCCTGCGCATGCTGCCGCGGCCGGAGCTGGAGAAACTCATCGACACCGCGCTCGAGCTGGACATGTTCGTGCTGCTCGAGGCGTTCGACGCGCCGGACATCGAGCTGGCGCATGCACTGGTGGAGGCGCGCAGCGCGCAGCGCCGCCTGCTGCTGGTGGGCGTGAACTCGCGCGACCTGGTGACGCTCCAGGTGGTGCCGGGCCGTCTCGATGGTCTCGTCGCCTCGCTACCGGCGAGCGTGCCACGCGTCGCCGAGAGCGGCGTGGCCACGGCCGCCGATGCGGCGCGCGTCGCCGCCGCCGGTTACGACGTGGCGCTGGTGGGCAGCGCCTTGATGTCCGCGTCCGATCCCGCGGCGCTGGCGCGCGCCATGCTGACCGAGGGCCGCGCGTCGGCAGGCAGGCGCCGATGAGCGTGCCGCTCGAGTCGCGCCAGGGCGCGCCGTTCATCAAGGTCTGCGGCATGACCACGCCCGAGGCGGTGCGCGCCGCGCTCGACTGCCGGGTCGACGCCATCGGCTTCGTGTTCGCGGAGTCGGTGCGCCAGGTGTCGACGCAGCGCGCCAGCGAGCTGGCGGCGCCGGCGCGCCATCGGCTGGCCTGCGTCGCCGTGACGCGTCATCCGCGGCGCGAGACCATCGAGGCCATCCTGCGCGAGTTCCGGCCCGACATCCTGCAGACCGACGTCGACGACCTCGACGCGCTCAACCTGCCGCGCGAGCTCAGCGTGCTGCCGGTGCTGCGCTCCGGCCCGCGCGCGGCCTGCGCGCTGCCGCCGCGCTTCCTCTACGAGGGGCCGGTCAGCGGCAGCGGGCTAACTACCGACTGGAACGAGGCCGCCGGCCTGGCGCGCCGCGCCCAGCTGATCCTGGCGGGCGGGCTCACCCCGGACAACGTCGGTGACGCGCTCCGCCAGGTGCGGCCGTTCGGTGTCGACGTGTCGAGCGGCGTCGAAGCCAGCCCCGGCGTCAAGAGCGCCACCAAGATCGAACAATTCGTCGCCGCGGCACGCGCCGCGGCGCTGGAGATCGCATGAACGCCAACATCAGAGAATCGTACGACCCGGCGCAGCTGCTGGCGGACGAGATCGCAGGCAGATACCCCGACGCGCGCGGGCGCTTTGGCCCCTTCGGTGGCCGCTACATCCCGGAAACGCTGGTCGCGGCCTTCGAGAAGCTGGAGGCCGCCGTGAAGCAACATCTGCACGCGCCGGCTTTCCAGGCCGAGCTCGCGGCCGAGCTCAAGAACTGGGTCGGCCGGCCCACGGCGCTGTCGCACGCGCCGGCGCTGTCGAAGGCCTGGGGCGTCGACGTGTGGTTGAAGCGCGAGGATCTCGCGCACACCGGCGCGCACAAGATCAACAACGCGCTGGGGCAGGCGCTGCTCGCCAAGCGACTGGGCGTCAAACGCATCGTCGCCGAGACCGGCGCGGGCCAGCACGGCGTCGCCACGGCGGCGGCCTGCGCGCGTGTCGGCCTGCCGTGCACGGTGTACATGGGCTCCGTTGACATGGAGCGCCAGGCGCCCAACGTGGGCCGCATGAAGTTGTTAGGGACCACCGTGGTGCCGGTGACCAGCGGCGACCAGACCCTGCGCGCGGCCATCGACGAGGCGTTCCGCGACTGGGTGGCCAATCCCACCGACACCTTCTACATCATCGGTTCGGCCGTGGGCCCGCATCCGTTTCCGTACCTGGTGCGCGAGCTGCAGTCGGTGATCGGCAAGGAAGCGCGCGCGCAGATGCTGGAGCGCACCGGCAAACTACCCGACTGCGTCATCGCCTGCGTCGGCGGCGGGTCCAACGCCATCGGCATGTTCCACCCTTTCATCGGCGACCAGCCGGTGGAGATCCTCGGCATCGAGGCGGGCGGCAAAGGTCCGGCGCTCGGACAGAACGCCGCGACGCTGGCCTACGGGCGGCCAGGCGTGTTGCACGGCGCGTACTCCTTGCTGTTGCAGGATGAGAACGGCCAGATCCAGGAGACCGACTCGGTGTCCGCGGGTCTCGACTATCCGGGCGTCGGCCCGGAGCATTCGCTGCTGCTGTGGGCCGGACGCGTGCGCTACGAAGCCGCCACCGACGACGATTCGCTGGACGCGCTCAACGAGTGCTGCCGCTCCGAGGGCATCCTGCCAGCCATCGAATCCGCGCACGCGCTGGCCGGTGCGCGCCGCTGGGCGAAGCAACATCCCGGCAAGAGCGTGCTGATCGGCCTCTCGGGCCGCGGCGACAAGGACATGCCCACCCTGCAGCGCACGCTGCTTGCGCGAGGTAACCCGTGAGTCCTGCGGACCGCATCAGCGCCGCCATTCGCGAGGCACGCGGCGGACTCGGCCTGGTGGCGTTCGTCACCGGGGGCTTTCCGAATCGCGAAGGATTCCGCGAACTGCTGACGCAGGTGGCCAACGAGGCCGACGTGGTGGAGATCGGCGTACCGTTCACCGACCCGATGGCCGACGGCATGACCATCCAGCGTTCCAGCCGCGAAGCGTTGCGCCAGGGATTCACGCTGCGCTGGCTGCTCGACACGCTGCGCGACATGCAGCGGCCGCGCGCGCCGCTGGTGCTCATGAGCTACCTCAACCCGCTGCTGTCGTTCGGATTCCCGGAGCTGGCGGCGGCGGCCGCCCAGACCGGCGTCTGCGGCTTCATCGTGCCGGACCTGCCCTATGACGAGAGCGGGGAGTTCCGCGCCGCGCTGGCGCCGCATGGCATCGCGCTGATCCAGATGGTCACGCCGGTGACCACGCCCGAGCGCATGAAAAAGCTGTGTGCCGCCGCGCAGGGTTTCGTCTACGCGGTCACGATGACCGGCACCACCGGGCGGAGCGCGTCGGTGCCCGGCGACGTGGCGAACTATCTCGACAGGGTCGTCGCCGCCGCCAAACTACCCGTGTGCGCCGGCTTCGGCATCCGCAGCCGCGAGCAGGTGGAACAGTTGCGCGGCCACGTGGCCGGCGTGATCGTCGGTTCGGCGCTTGTGGAAGTGGTGGAAAACGGACAGGATGCGGCCAACTTCCTGAGATCTCTGCGGCCCTAGGCCGCACTCCCGCGTGCAACACAAGCTGCCCGGTTACACGATGCTCGCCGTGCTCATCGGCGGGCTGTCGATGGTGAGCCCGTTCTCCATCGACACCTTCTTTCCCGCCTTCCACACCATGGAAAGGGCCCTGCACGTCGACGCGCTGCAGCTGCAGCAGGTGATCACGGCCTACATGGTGCCGTTCGCGTTCGCGTCGCTGGTGCACGGGCCGCTGTCCGACGCCATCGGCCGCCGCCCGGTGATGATCTGGGGCATGGTGCTGTACACGCTGGGCTCGGTGGCCTGCACCCTGGCGCCTAACTACGGCTCGCTGATCGCCGCGCGGATCCTGCAGGGGGCCACCGCCGGCGTGGGCGTGGTCATCGGCCGTGCCGTGATCCGCGACCTGTATCACGGGCCGCGCGCGCAGCACCTGATGAGCATGACCACGATGATCTTCAGCATCGCGCCGGCG
>Ga0097621_100003829_pt1 | contig 10421 bp, 4 predicted proteins | sample KBSMisM72_FD_73165 | JGI IMG/M metagenome (GOLD analysis project Ga0097621, IMG submission 73165) | Miscanthus rhizosphere microbial communities from Kellogg Biological Station, Michigan, USA - KBS Miscanthus M7-2 (version 2) (version 2) | ecosystem: Host-associated > Plants > Roots >... | reverse complement strand
TGTTCTTCGAATACTCGTACAACCTGTTCGTGACGGGCAGACGCCTGCCGTCCAACCTTCGCGCCGGCAACATCAACTCCGTCGACGAAGTGCCGGACTCGAGCTGGTTCACCAATCGCGTCGGCACGGCGCCGATCGCCACCGAACGGCTGACGATCGGTCCCAACTCGGATCCCGGTCCCGCTCCGGAGAAGTGGACCCTGCTGCGCGAGAAGAATGCCGGCACGAATCCCGGATTCACCGCCCGCGACGCGAACGGCCGCACATGGTTCGTGCAGTTCGACATCCGGGAGTTTCCGGAAGGCGGCACCGGCGCGGTTGAAATCGCGACAAAGCTGTTCTGGGGGCTCGGCTACAACCAGGTCCAGACGTTCATTACCACCTTCGACCCTGCCCGGGCCGAGATCGACCCGAAAGCCACGGTCAAACGGCCGTCGGGCGCGAGGACACCCTTCACGCGCGACGATCTCGCGCGCGTGCTCGAACGGGCAGCACGCAACGCCGACGGCACATACCGCGTCTCCGCGGGAGCGTTGATTCCGGGGACAATTCTCGGGCCATTCCGCTACTCGGGCACGCGCTCCGACGACCCCAACGACCTCGTGCCGCACGAGCAGCGCCGCGAACTGCGCGCGCTGCGTGTCTTCGGCGCCTGGACGAACCTGGTGGACTGGAAGGCCGGCAACACGCTCGACGTGCTCGGCGGCGAGAACGGCCGGATGATTGTGAAGCACTATCTCCAGGATGTGGGCTCGACATTCGGCATGGCGAACAATCCCCATGAATGGGACATGGGGTGGGAGCACTTCTACGATCCGGCGCCGAGCCGCCGCCGCCTCTACTCGTTCGGCTTCGCGCTTAGCCCGTGGCAGACGGTGCCCTACCAGTCCTATCCGTCCATCGGTCTCTTCGAGGGCGACCGCTTCGATCCCGCCGCGTGGAAACCGCAGACACCGGTCACGCCGTTCATCGACATGCGGGCGGACGACGCGTTCTGGGCGGCGCGGAGGGTCATGGCCTTCACCGACGAATTGATTCGCGCGGCGGTACACACCGGGCAGTACTCGGATCCGGCGGCGGAACGCCACCTCGCAGACGTCCTCATCAAACGCCGCGACGCCATCGGCCGCCTCTACCTGGCCGCCGTCAACCCGATCGTCGACCCGCGCCTGGACGGTGCCGGCCGTCTGGTGTTCTCCAACGCGGCGGTGGACGCCGGCTTTGCGCAGGCGCCGACCGCGTACCGCGCCGCGTGGTCGCGTTTCGACAACGTCACCGGCCAGGCGAGCCCGATCGCCGAAACCCGCAGCACGACCACCGCTATGTCCGCCCCCGGTGGTGTGCCCGCCGCGACCGGAAGCTTCGTCGAGATTGCGATCTCTGCGGAAACCGCTGAGCACCCGGCATGGCAGCAGCCGGTCCGCGCGTATTTCCGGCGCACGGCGGACGGCTGGAAACTTGTCGGGTTCGAACGCCTGCCGGAGAAGCTGCCCGCTGCCGGAGCGGCCGCTCAGTGACCCCCGACACGAACGCCACGAACGCCGGAACCGGCGCGGCGGCGGCGGACAAGGGCTGGCTCGAACGCCTCCTCTCGCCGATCGCGGATGTCCGTCGCGGTGAAGCGGCGAGCGCGCTGCTCATCACGCTGACGATGTTCCTCGTGCTCGCGGGCTACTACCTGCTGAAAACGGCCCGCGAGATTTTCATCCTCAGCGAAGGCGGCGCCGAGGTCAAAAGCTACTCGTCCGCGGGTCAGGCCCTGCTGCTGCTCGTGCTGGTCCCGGCGTATGGCGCCTTCGCTTCCCGCGTCAACCGCACGCAGCTGGTTCAGTGGGTCACCTTGTTCTTCGCGGCCAATCTCCTGATCTTCCTCGGGCTGCTCGGGGCCGGCGTGCGCATCGGCATCGCGTACTTCCTGTGGCTGGGAATCTTCAACGTCATGGTTATCGCCCAGTTCTGGGCGTTCGCCGCCGACGTGTTCACGGAAGAACAGGGGAAACGCCTCTTCCCGCTCATTGGGATCGGCAGCAGCCTTGGCGCGTGGCTGGGCTCGATCCGGGCCGGCCAGCTCGTACAGCGTGCGGGGCCGGCGCGTCTGCTCGCGGGCGGGGCCGCGGTCCTGGTCGTCTGCGCGCTCCTGTCCCGTGCGGTCAACCGCACGGCAAGGTCGGCGGCTCCCAGGCAATCCGCCGCTGCTGATGCGAAGCTCACCGGAGGATCGAACGGCTTCAGCCTGGTCTTCTCGGATCGCTATTTGATGCTCATGGCCGGGCTCGTTCTCCTGTTGAATGTCGTCAACACCACCGGCGAGTACCTGTTCGGCCGCTACGTGGTCAACGCCGCGGCGGCGACGTACGGCGCCGGCCCGGAGGCCGCGGCCGCGCGTGAGCAGTTCATCGGCGCGACCTACAGCAGCTATTTCGGCTACGTCAACCTTCTCGGACTCCTGCTCCAGATGTTCGCGGTGTCCCGCGTGTTCAAGTACCTCGGTCTCGGGCGGGCGCTGCTGATTCATCCCATGGTGGCCTTGATCGGCTACGCAGGCATGCTGCGCGCGCCGTCGTTCGAGTTCATCCGGACGTTGAAAATCCTCGACAACAGCCTCGACTACTCACTCGGCAACACCACGAAGCAGGCGCTCTGGCTACCGGCCAGCCGCGAGGCGAAATACAAGGCCAAACAGGCGATCGACTCGTTCTGCGTGCGTGCCGGCGACGTTCTCCAGGCCGCCATCGTGTATACGGGCGAGCTTGCGTCGTTCACGATCCCGGCCTTCGCGGCGGTCAACATCGTCTTCGTCGTCGGCTGGCTTGCCGTCGTCCGCGCGCTGAAACGCCGGCTGGAAACCAGTTCTACGGGGAGCGCGTCGTGACGTCGAACCGCCCCGCGGAGGCGGACCGGCGGAAGCTGTCGGCGAAGATCGCCGCCGGCCTCGCCCTGGGCATCGCGGTCGGCCTGTTCGTCGGAGAGCGGGCGACGATCCTGGAGGTGATCGCCGACGGCTACATCAAGCTCCTACAGATGACCGTCCTGCCCTACGTCACGGTCTCGATTATCGGCGGGCTCGGCGCGCTGAACGGGCCGCAGGGCGTGGCGCTGGTCAAGCGTGTGGGCCTGGTGCTCGTGGTGTTATGGGCGGCCGCGCTGGGCATGGTGTTTCTGTTTCCGTTGATGTTTCCGCCCCACGAGACCGCGTCGTTCTTCAGCTCGTCGCTGATTCAGGACCGGGAATCGTTCGATTTCCTCAGCCTCTACATTCCCACCAATCCGTTCAACTCGCTCGCGAACAACATCGTGCCGGCGGTCGTGTTGTTCAGCGTCATCATCGGCACGGCATTAATCAACATCCCGGACAAGGCCCGGCTGCTCGACGTCCTCAGTGTCGTCAACAGCGCGGTGATGAAAGCGACACACTTCATCGTCGGGCTGACGCCGTACGGCGTCTTCGCGATCGCCGCGGTAGTCGCCGGGACGCTGAGCCTGGCCGAATTCGGGCGCCTCCAGGTGTACATGATCAGCTACGTCGGCATGGCCCTGCTGATCTCGTTCTTGCTGCTGCCCGGGCTAATCGCCGCGTTGACGCCGGTGCCCTACGGCGCCGTCATCGCCCGCACCCGCAACGCGCTGGCCATGGCATTCATGACGACCAGCCTCCTCGCCGTCCTGCCGATCCTGACCGAGGAGGCCAAGGCGCTCGTGCAGGAGTACGGCGGCCTCGACGATCGCCAGGCCTCGGCCGCCGACGTCGTGGTGCCGGTGTCGTTCAACTTTCCGCACACGGGAAAGGTGCTATCGCTGAGCTTCCTGCTGTTCGCCGGCTGGTTCGCCGACGCGCATGTGTCGTTGTGGAATTACCCGAAGCTGGCCAGCGCCGGCCTGCTGACGTTGTTCGGCAACGTGAACGCCGCGATCCCGTTCATGCTCGACCTGCTCAGGATTCCGGCCGATACCTTTCGACTGTTCGTCACCTCCGCCATCATCAACGCGCGGTTCGGGACGCTGGTCGCGGCCGTCCACACGCTGACCATCGCCGTGCTCGGGACGTGCGCCGTCGCGGGGATGATCACGTTCGATGCACGGAAGATGCTCCGCTTCGCGATCATCACGTGCGTGGCGACCGCGGCGCTGGTGGGCGGCACACGAGTCCTGCTGCAGACCGCCCTCAACCGCCCGTACGAGAAGGACGTCATCCTGTCAGGTATGGGGATGCTGCGCGATCGGGGTCCGGCCCGGGTGTACACCAGCCCCGCGGAGGCGCCCGCGCTGCCGGCCGTCGCCGGGTCGCTGCTCGAACGCGTCCGGAGCCGCGGAGCGATTCGTGTCGGCTATTTCGAAGACAGCCTCCCGTACGTGTTCGTCAACACCCGCGGCGCGCTGGTCGGCTTCGACGTCGAAATGGCCCTGCAGCTCGCCCGCGATCTCCATGTCAACGCCGAATTCGTGAAGATCGATCGCGTTGTCCTCGACAACGGGATCGATCCCGCGCTGTGCGACGTCGTCATGTCGGGCGTCGCGATCACGGCCGACCGGGCCGCGCGCACGCAGTTCACGACGCCGTACCTGGACGAAACACTGGCGTTGATCGTGCCCGATCATCGCATCGGTGATTTCTCGGAGTGGTCGCAGATCCGCGCGATGGGGCCGCTGCGGCTCGGCGTCCCGGTGGTGACCGCGCTGGTCGAGAAGGTGCGCGAGCAATTGCCCGAAGCCGTGCTCGTCCCGGTCAACGGCATGGACGACATCTTTACACCCCGGAACCCGCCGCTCGACGCGGCGATCGCCACCGCCGAGCGAGGCTCCGCGTACACCATCCTGCACCCTGCATATGCCGTCGACGTGCCGAAGCCGCGGGCGTTCAAGGTGCCGCTGGCCTACGCGATTGCGGGACGGGACGCGGCGCTGACGACGATGATCAACACGTGGATCGAGCTGCAGCGGAAGAACGGCACGGCGGACGAGCTGTTCAGTTACTGGATTCTCGGAGAGAACGCCGTCCCACACCAGCCGCGGTGGTCCGTGATGCGCGACGTTCTCCACTGGGTCCGCTGAGCCGACAGCGGCGCGTCAGTCGATCACGACCGTCGCGCGGTTTTTACGCGCGGCCAGCTTTTCGATCGCGGCCGACATCTTCTCTCTGCGCCTGAGCATCGCGCCGATGGCATCGCCTTCCATCCATGTCCCGAGCGCGCGGACCAGATCGTCGCGGGTCAGCCGCTGGATACGGCTCCATAACTGCCCGTCCACCCGCTCGATTTTGCGCGGCAGGTCGTCGTCGGTGACGAACGCGCGCGAGTGATCGATCAGAATCAGCTCGCCCGGCGGGCCGAGCAGGATGTTTCCGGCATTGCGATCGTCGTTGCCGATGAAGTTGTCGAACGTCAGCATCTTGCGGGTCGGGCGTCCCCACTCGACGCCGGCCGGCATCTTTCCGCCGGATTGCTTGACGCTCTTTATCGAGGGCAGCCACATGACGGCGGCACCGCGCTCGCCGTCGATCTCACGCTCGACCACCGGCGGCACCATGTTCATCTCGAGGAGCTTGTCGAGCTCGTAAGCCGCAATCTCGGACTTGTAGCTCTCCCAGTGGCCCGAACGTCTGCCGGGCGGAAGCGGCTTCCACACGAGGCTTTCGAATGGTTCGGCGGGTTGAAGATGAGCCCGCTTCGGACGTGTGACGCCGGTTCCGATTTCCTCGATGTCTACGATGGCGGCAGTGCGCAGGTGCGCTTCCATCTGTGCGGCTCGCCCTACCCAGATCGCCGCTGGGGCAAGGGCAGCAGGCGAGGGCGCGGAGCGGGCTTCTGCGGCCTGCGGCAAAGACCTAACCCCGGCGGCGGCATCCGTCGCATCGGGCGCCGACACGAATCCGAGCACCGCAACAGCGATGGCGATTCTGAAGACCCTGTGCGGCCATGGGCCGCCCGTGTGGCCGGGCTGCATGACGACCTCCCGCGCTTCAGCCGTGGTATGTCGCGCGCTGGAAGGAAAACCATACAACAGATGAGCCCGGAACATCCTGCAGGATGCCTGGAAATTCGCGACGCCCCGGCGCGGCGTCAGACGGGCGGGGATCCGTCGGCCCTTCGGCGTTCGACCATCGCTCCTGAATCGGTCACCTCGTGCGGCGTCGAAATCAGGCCGGCCGAACCGTGCCGGACGTCTCGCGCCTCGACGATGAAGATCACGTCCTCGGCGATGTTGGTCGCGTGGTCGCCCACGCGTTCGAGATGGCGGGAGATGAGAATCAGGTTGATGCCGGGCTCGATTGTGGCCGAATCGCCAAGCATGTACGTCAGCACTTCGCGAAACACCTGATCTTTCAGGGCGTCGAGCCAGTCGTCCTGCCTCAGGACCCGATAAAGCGCCAGCAGCGTGAAGCAGCGCTTATCCACCTCGATCTGGAGGTCGTCGATCCGCGCATCACCGGCAATGACCTCCTCCAACGCTCCGTGATCGCGATCGACGAGCCCGCGCACGGCCAGGCGCAGCCGCTCATCGGCGAGTCCGCCCATCGTCAGCAGGAGCTGCTTCAGCTCCTCGAGCTCCTCAACGAAATGGCGGTCCTGATTCATCAGTGTCCACTGCGACCGCCGTTCTCGTGCCCGTGGGGGCGGTCCGCCCGTAGCTCAAGGGTTACGTGCGGGTCGCCAGCAGTCAAGTAAACATCGCGCTTCGGGAAATGGGAGGCAGGAGTCAGTCATGGAAACGTCACGCCGGTTGTGCACAATTGCGCCCCAGAGCACTCCCGGCTATGTCCCTGGTCATCATTGCTGCGATAGTCGCGGACGCGATCTTCGTCCTGTCGATCGTGATCTGGGCCTTCCGCTCCGATTGATCCGGGGCGCTCACCCCGGATTGAGCCTTCCGCGAACCTCCGATCGAACCACGCACCTGTGTCAGCCGATCGAGTCTGTCTCGAGGCGAGTGGCTCGGAGTCCGTCAGCCAGTTTGTGGGACACTACGGACAGACTGACGCGCGATGAAAAGCTCTGCTGTGGACCCATCGAACCTGACGTTTCTCCAGGGCGGAGGCGAGATGGGTGCTCGCATGCGCGCCCTGGATTGGTCGAAGACACCGCTCGGCCCGGTCGGGACGTGGCCCCAAAGCCTGCGCAGCACGGTCAGCATGCTGCTCCCCTCGAAGGCGCAGATCGTCTTGTTCTGGGGACCGGAATTCAGCGTCCTCTATAACGATGCGTACCGTCCCGTGTTCGGCGCGAAACACCCACAGGCGCTGGGGCTTCCCGGCCGCGAAGCGTGGAGCGAGATCTGGGACAGCGTCCTGCACGAGCTCCTCGCCGGCGTCGTGCGCAGCGGGGAGGCCTTCTGGGGCAAAGATCTCCTCTTTGAGCTCGAGCGCCATGGTTTCGTCGAAGAGACCTACTTCGACGTGTCGTACGACCCGGTGCGAGTGGAGTCGGGCGAGGTGGGGGGTGTGTATTGCATCGTGACGGAAACGACCGAGCGGGTGGTGGGCGAACGGCGGCTCGGCTTGTTGAAAAACCTGGCTGAGCGCAATGCCACCGCGCGCACGACCCGCGACGCCTGCCTGTTCGCGACGGAAACGCTCGCCGCGTGGCCGCAGGACATCCGCTTCGCCCTCACGTATCTCGATGACGAGCTCCAGTGCTGCACGCCTGGCGCACAGGACGAACTGGCGCGTTCAGCCGTGCAATTGGTCACGGAACTCCCACTCCCTTCGACGATCCCTGAGGTGCGGGCCGTGCGCCTGGTCGTCGGTCTCAACCCGCGGCGGCCGTTAGACGATGCCTACCGTGCGTTTCTGAAGCTTGTCGCGGATCAGCTCGCCACCGCGCTGACCAACGCGCGGGCCTACGAAGACGAGCGCATGCGCGCCGAGGCCCTGGCGGCGCTTGATCAAGCAAAGACGACATTCTTCAGCAATGTCAGCCACGAATTCCGCACCCCGCTCACCCTGCTCGTCGGACCGCTCGAAGACGGCCTGGCCGATGTGAGCACGCCGCTGCCGCCCGTCCATCGGGAACGGCAGGAGGTCGCGCACCGCAATGCCCTGCGGCTGCTGCGGCTGGTGAATACGCTGCTGGATTTCTCCCGCATCGAGGCGGGGCGCATCGACGCGTACTACGAAGCTGCCGACCTCGCGCAGTTGACCTCCGACATCGCGAGCGTGTTCCGTTCGGCGGTTGAAAAGGCGGGGCTCGCGCTGGTCGTCCACTGCGATTCCCTGCCGGAACCGGTGTTCGTCGATCGGGATATGTGGGAGAAGATTCTCCTCAACCTGCTGTCGAACGCCCTCAAGTTCACGTTCGAGGGCCGGATCACAGTGGAACTGCGCTGGCGCGGCGATCGCGTCGAGCTCCAGGTGTCCGACACCGGCGTCGGCATTCCCGACGCAGACCTGCCCCGGATGTTCGAGCGCTTCCACCGCGTCAAGCACAGCCGGGCGCGCACGCATGAAGGGACGGGCATCGGGCTGGCGCTCGTCCAGGAACTGGCTCGTCTCCACGGCGGTGACGTCACGGTGATGAGCCAGGAAGGCCGTGGCTCGACTTTTACCGTGACAATCCGCACCGGGACGTCTCACCTGCCGGCCGATCGGATGGCGACGGCTCCGCGGCCGGCCTCGACTCGCGTCGGCGCGCTCCCGTTTGTCGAAGAAGCCCTACGCTGGCTGCCCGCACCGGACGCCTCGTCTGCGCCCGCCACCCGGATCAACGAGGTCCGTGGGGGCCCCGTTCCTCCGGCGAAGACGGCCCCTCGGGTGCTGATCGCCGACGACAACGCGGACATGCGCGACTATCTCGGGCGCATGCTCGGCCATCAGTATCAGGTCGAACTTGTCGGCGACGGCGGCATCGCCCTCGAATGGATTCGCAGCCGTCCTCCCGACCTCGTGCTCGCGGATGTGATGATGCCGGCGCTCGATGGATTCGGCCTGTTGACGGCGATTCGGGCCGAGGAGCGAACCCGATCGATCCCCGTCATTCTTCTATCGGCACGCGCCGGTGAAGAGGCGCGCATCGAAGGCCTGCAGGCCGGCGCCGACGAGTACCTCGTCAAGCCGTTCAGCGCCAGGGAACTGCTCGCGTGCGTTGCATCCCAGCTCCAGCTGGCGGATGTACGGCGCGAGACCGAGCGGGCCCTCCGCTATCGCAGTGAGCAGTTCCAGACGCTGCTCAACCGTGTGCCGCTCGGCGTGTGCGTCATCGATGCGGACTTGCGTATTCGTGACATCAATCCTCTCGCACTCGCGGCATTTGGTGATGTTCCCGGTGGTGTGATCGGGCGCGATCTCGACGAGGTTGCGCACGTCCTCTGGGAATCACACTACGCGGATGAACTCGTCTCCATCGTTCGCCGCACCCTTGCCACCGGCGAGGCCTACATCACGCGCGGGCGCGCCGAAACGCGACGCGATCGCGGTGTCACCGAATCCTACGAATGGCGGGTCGACCGAATCACCCTGCCGGAGGGACAACTGGGTATCGTCTGCTACTTTCGGGACGTTTCGTCGGAAACGCAGGCATTTGCCGCCAAGGCGTACCTCGCGGCGATCGTCGATTCCGCGGACGATGCCATCATTTCGAAGGACCTGAACGGCATCATCCAGTCGTGCAATGCCTCGGTCGAGCGCGTGTTCGGCTATTCGTCAGACGAGATGATCGGACGGCCGGTCCGCATGCTGATCCCGCCGGAACGGCAATCGGAGGAGGACGACATCCTGGCGCGGCTCCGGAGAGGCGAGCGCGTCGACCACTTCGAGACCGTCCGCATCACGAAGGATGGAAGGCGGCTCGACGTCGCGCTGACTATCTCTCCGGTCCGCGACGAGTCGGGTACGATTATCGGCGCGTCGAAAATCGTGCGCGACGTCACGGCCATCAAGCACGCCGAAGCCGAACGGCTGCGCCTGCTGCAGGAAACGGCGAGCGTGACGGAGACGCTGAACAATGTGGGCGCCATCGTGGCCTCGGATCTGGACCAGGCCAAGGTGGTCCAGGCCGTGACCGATGCCGCGACCGAGTTGACGACGGCCGAGTTCGGGGCGTTTTTCTACAACCTTGTCAACGAGCACGGCGAGTCGTACACGCTCTATACGATTTCCGGCGTGCCGCGCGAAGCATTCTCGAAGTTTCCGATGCCGCGCAACACCGAAGTGTTCGAACCCACGTTCAAGGGAACTGGCGTGGTCCGGAGCCCAGACATCACCAAGGACCCGCGCTACGGGCACAACACGCCGCATCACGGCATGCCGGCCGGCCACCTGCCGGTGCGCAGCTACCTCGCCGTGCCGGTCACGGGTCGATCGGGCGATGTCATCGGCGGATTGTTCTTTGGCCATTCGGGCATCGGGCGCTTCACCGATCAACACGAGCGTCTTGCCATGGGGATCGCGTCATGGGCATCGGTCGCGCTCGAGAACGCCCGGATGTATATGA
>Ga0097621_100003823_pt1 | contig 10433 bp, 9 predicted proteins | sample KBSMisM72_FD_73165 | JGI IMG/M metagenome (GOLD analysis project Ga0097621, IMG submission 73165) | Miscanthus rhizosphere microbial communities from Kellogg Biological Station, Michigan, USA - KBS Miscanthus M7-2 (version 2) (version 2) | ecosystem: Host-associated > Plants > Roots >... | reverse complement strand
GCTGGGCACCGCCGACATGCGGGTGCCGATCGCGTTCGGCCTGTCTTATCCGGAACGTATCGAATCGGGGGCAAGCCCACTCGAATTCGAGACGCTCGGATCGCTGACGTTCGCACCGGCCGATCACGCCCGGTTTCCCTCGTTGCGCCTGGCGATAGAAGCGTTGCGTGGAGCCCCTGGCGCCACCGCCGTGCTGAACGCCGCGAACGAGCAGGCGGTCGTCGCGTTCCTCGCGGGAACCATCCGATTCGATCAGATTCACAGGGTGAACGCCGCCACCGTCGAGGCGATCAGTCCAGATGCTGGCGCCGTTCGCTCGCTCGAAGGCCTGCTTGACCTGGACGCACGCTCGCGCGCGCAGGCGGCCTACTTCGTGAAAGGCCTCTCCGCATGATCACCACGGTCCTCGCCTTCATCCTGACGCTCGGGGTGCTGATCGTCATCCACGAATACGGGCACTACCGCGTCGCGGTCGCCTGCGGCGTCAAGGTGCTGCGCTTCTCGGTCGGGTTCGGCCGGGTCCTGTGGCGGCGACAGGCCACGCCGGAGTCGACCGAATTCGTGCTCTGCGCGCTGCCGCTTGGTGGCTACGTGCGCATGCTCGACGAGCGCGAAGGCGAAGTCGCTCCGCAGGATCTGTCGCGCGCCTTCAACCGCAAGCCGCTGCGCCAGCGAGCGGCGATCGTTGCCGCCGGGCCGGCCGCCAACCTGCTGCTCGCGGTCGTTCTCTACGCCGCTGCGCACTGGATCGGCATCGACGAGCCCAAGGCCGTGCTCGGTCCGCCGATCGCGTCCAGCCTGGCCGAGCGGGCCGGCCTGCGCGCCGGCGACTGGGTGCGCGCCTATTCGACCGACGGCGTCGAGTGGCAGGACCTGCGCTCGCTGACCGAGCTGCGCTGGGAGGTCACGCAAGCGGTGATGCGCGGCGAGCGCCTCAATCTGATGGTGACCGACCGCGACGGCCGCGGGCAACGACGGGTCGGCCTCGATCTCGACACGCTGCCGGCGAGCGAGGTCGACGCCAAGCTGATGCAGAGCATCGGCATTGGCAGCGCGTTCAGCGAGCCGGTGCTCGGCGAGGTTCGCGCGGGCGGTCCCGCCGCCAAGGCCGGGCTGCGCGCCGGCGATCGCGTCGTCAGCATCGACGGCGAGTCGATCGCCGATGCGTCGCGCGTGCGTGATCTGATCCGGGCGAGCGGCAAGAGTGGTGTCGCCAAGCCGATGCGCTGGCGCGTGCAGCGCGGGATCGAGCCGCTCGAGCTCACGGTGACGCCGTCGATCGTCGTCGAGAACGAGCAGCGGGTCGGCCGGATCGAGGTCTACCCCGGCCAGCCGCCGGAAATGGTGTCCGTGCGCTACGGCGTTTTCGACGGCATTTCGAAGGCCGTGTCGCAGACCTGGAACATGTCGGTCCTGACGTTGAAGATGCTCGGGAAGATGATCATCGGGCAGGCCTCACTGAAGAACCTGAGCGGGCCCCTCACGATCGCCGACTATGCGGGCCAGTCGGTCAAGCTCGGCCTGGCCTACTACCTCGGCTTCCTGGCGGTCGTCAGCGTGAGCCTCGGGGTGCTGAACCTCTTGCCGTTGCCCGTCCTCGACGGTGGACACCTGATGTATTATCTTTTTGAAGGGTTGACAGGGCGGCCGGTCTCCGAGTTGTGGCTCGACAGGCTGCAGCGTGGCGGGGTTGCCATCATGCTCATGATGATGTCCCTGGCCCTCTATAACGACATGGCCCGTTTGCTGGGTCTGCACTGACCGACCCGCATGCAAATTTCCCGTCGCTCGCGCCTGCTCCGCCCGACTCTCGCCTCTTTCGCTCTAGCCTCCGCTCTCCACATCGGCTCCGCCGGCGCGGTCGAGCCGTTCGTCCTGAAGGACATCCGTGTCGAAGGGGTGCAGCGCACCGATCCCGGGACCGTATTCGCCTCGCTGCCATTCCGGATCGGCGAGACCTACAACGACGAGAAGGGCGCCGCGGCGCTGCGCGCACTGTTCGCGACCGGTCTTTTCAAGGACGTGCGGATTGACATCGAAGAGGGTGTCGCCGTCGTGATTGTCGAAGAGCGTGCGGTCATCGCGAGCATCGACTTCGCGGGCTTGAAGGAGTTCGACAAAGACACGCTGATCAAGTCGCTGAAGGACTTCGGCATCGGCGAAGGACTCCCGTTCGACAAGGCGCTGGCCGACCGGGCCGAGCAGGAGCTGAAGCGCCAGTACCTGACGCGCAGCCTCTACGGCGCCGAAGTCGTCACCACGGTGACGCCGCTCGAACGCAATCGCGTCAACGTCACCTTCACCGTGACCGAGGGCGCGGCGGCTCGCATCCGCGAGATCCGAATCGTCGGCAACAAGGCCTTCTCCGAAGGCACGTTGAAGGGATTGTTCGACCTGAACGACGGCGGCTGGTTCAACTGGTACTCCAAGGCCGATCGCTATTCGCGCGCCAAGCTGAACGCCGATCTTGAGACGCTGCGCGCCTACTACCTGAACCGCGGCTACCTTGAGTTCGCGGTCGAGTCGACTCAGGTCGCGATCTCGCCCGACAAGCAGGACATCTCGATCACCATCAACGTGAAGGAGGGCCAGGCCTACACCGTGGTCGGCGTCCAGCTCGAGGGCGAGTACCTCGGCAAGGAGGAGGAGTTCAAGGCACTGGTCACGATCCGGCCGGGCGCCCCGTATCGCGCCGAGGCCGTCGCCGACACGACGAAGGCATTCGTCCAGAAGTTCGGCACGTTCGGCTACGCGTTCGCGAAGGTCGACGCGGTGCCGCAGATCGACCGCGCCAACGCGCAGGTCACGCTCGTTCTCGGCGCCGACCCGCAACGCCGCGTCTATGTCCGGCGCATCAACGTGGCCGGCAACACGCGGACGCGCGACGAGGTCGTGCGGCGCGAGTTCCGCCAGTTCGAGTCGAGCTGGTACGACGGAAACCGGATCAAGCTCTCCCGCGACCGCGTCGACCGCCTCGGCTTCTTCAGCGAGGTTTCGGTCGACAGCAACGAAGTGCCGGGCACGCTCGATCAGGTGGACCTGACCATCACCATCAAGGAGAAGCCGACCGGCAATCTCTCGCTCGGCGCCGGGTTTTCGTCGGCCGACAAGCTCGCGCTGACCGCGGCGATCAAGCAGGACAACGTGTTCGGCTCCGGCAACTATCTCGGCATCGAGATCAACACGAGCCAGTCGAACAAGACCCTCGTGCTCAGCACCGTCAACCCGTACTTCACGATCGACGGCATCTCGCGCGCCTTCGACGTCTACTACCGGACGACCCGTCCGCTGAACAGCCAGGGTGAGGAGTACGAGCTCGTCACCCCGGGCGTCGGGATTCGCTTCGGCGTCCCGTTCAGCGAGTACGACACGGTCTTCTTCGGCGCCGGCTACGAGCGGACCGAGATCCGCGGTGCGAATGCATTGCCGAACAACTTCTTTCTGTGGCGCGAGAAATACGGCGAGGTCAGCAGCAGCGTGCCCCTGACGATCGGCTGGACGCGCGACCGGCGCGACAGCGCGCTGGTGCCGAACGCCGGGCGCTACGAACGCGTCAACCTCGATTGGGGTGCGCTCGGGGACAATCGATACATCCGGCTGAGTATGCAGGCCCAGCAGTACTTTCCCCTCGGCAACCGCTTTACCTACGCGATCAACGGCGAGATCGGTTACGGGCGCGGCCTGTCGGGACGCGGCTATCCGATCTTCAAGAACTTCTACGGCGGTGGCCTCGGCACGGTGCGCGGTTTCGACCAGGGCTCCCTCGGTCCGGTCGACGTGACCGGCGCCTATATCGGCGGCAATCGGCGCCTCAACATCAACAACGAGCTCTACGTTCCGGTCCCCGGCACCGGCAACGACCGCACGTTGCGCCTTTTCGCCTATGTCGACATCGGCAACGTGTGGGGTGAGGACGAGAAGGTCACCGCCAGCAGCGTGCGTGCGTCCACCGGCGTTGGCCTGAGCTGGGTCTCCCCGGTGGGGCCCTTAAAGCTGAGCTACGGCACGCCGATCCGCAAGAAGCCAGAAGATAGAATCCAGCGGCTTCAATTCCAGATCGGGACCGCGTTCTAATGAAAAGCATCCGAGTGCAGGCTCTCGTTGCGACTGCTGCGCTGGCGTTCGCGGCGGGCGCCGTCGAGGCCCAGGAACTGAAGATCGGCTATGTCAACAGTGACCGGGTGCTGCGTGAAGCGGTGCCGGCGAAGGCCGCCCAGGCCAAGCTGGAAGCCGAGTTCTCGAAACGCGAGAAGGAGCTGACCGAGGTCGGCAACCGGCTGAAAGCCGCCGGCGAGAAACTTGACAAGGAAGCGCCGACGCTGGCCGAGACCGAGCGCAGCCGGCGGCAACGCGATCTGATCGATCAGGACCGCGAATTCCAGCGCAAGCGCCGCGAGTTCCAGGAGGACCTGAGCCAGCGCAAGAACGAGGAGCTCGCCGCCGTCGTCGAGCGAGCGAACCGCGTGATCAAGCAAATCTTCGAGACCGAGAAGTACGACCTCGTGCTGCAGGAAGCCGTCTTCGCCGGCTCGCGCGTCGACATCACCGAGAAGGTGATCAAGGCGTTGAACGCCCAGACGGGCAAGTAGACCGTGCCGCTGGTTGCTCTGCGCGAGATCGCCGAGCAACTGGGCGGCGAGCTCATCGGCGACGCGTCGCTCCGGATCGATCGGATCGGCGCCCTCGACAGCGCGACGCCGTCGACGATTTCCTTCCTTGCCAACCCCCGTCTGCGTGGACAGCTTGCGACGACGAAGGCGGGATGCCTGATCGTCGCGCCGGCCGACCGCGAGGCGGCGGCCGTACGCGGCGGCGCGATCGTCACCGCCGATCCGTATCTCTACTACGCCCGCCTGACCCAGTGGTGGGCACGGCGTTCGCGGCCGCCGTCGGCCCCGACCATCCATCCGAGCGCGGTGATCGCACCGCGCGCCCGGATCGCAGCCGATGCGTCGATCGGCGCGCTGGCCGTGATCGAAGCCGACGTTGCAGTCGGCGCCGGGGCCGAGATCGGTCCGCACTGCGTGCTTGGCGAAGGCGCGCGGATCGGCGCGGGGACGCGCCTCGCGGCGCACGTGACGATCGGTGCGAGGTGCTCGATCGGCGAGCGCTGCATCCTGCACAGCGGTGTCGTGATCGGCGCCGACGGCTTCGGCTTCGCGCCGGTCGAGGGACGCTGGGAGAAGATCGTCCAGCTCGGCAGCGTGCGGATCGGCAACGACGTCGAGATCGGCGCGAACACCTGCGTCGATCGCGGCGCGCTCGACGACACCACCATCGATGACGGCGTGAAGCTCGACAACCTGATCCAGATCGGCCACAACGTGCGGATCGGGGCGCACACCGCGATGGCCGGCTGCGCCGCGGTCGCGGGCAGCACGGTCATCGGCGCGCATTGCACGATCGGTGGCGCGGCGATGATCATCGGCCATGTCCGTCTGGCGGACCATGTCAACATCTCCGGCGGCACATTCGTGATGCGCTCGATCGACAAGCCGGGCGTGTACAGCGGCGTATTCCCGATCGACGAGAATGCGACGTGGGAGAAGAATGCGGCCACGCTGCGCCAGTTGCACTCGTTGCGCGACCGGCTGCGCAAGCTCGAGAAGAACGCCACGGGATCCTCCACGACATGACGATCGATATCCACGAGATCCTCAAGCGCCTGCCGCACCGCTATCCGATCCTGCTCGTCGACCGGGTCGTCGAGCTCGAGCGCGGCAAGTTCCTGCGCGCGTTGAAGAACGTGACGATGAACGAGCCGTTCTTCGTCGGCCACTTCCCGCACCGGCCGGTGATGCCCGGCGTGATGATCCTGGAGGCGCTCGCCCAGGCCGCGGCGATTCTCGCGTTCGACAACATCGACGTCCGGCCCGACAACAGGACCGTGTTCTATTTCGCCGGCATCGACCGCGCCCGCTTCAAGCGCCCGGTCGAGCCGGGCGACCAGCTGATGCTGCACGTCACGCTCGATCGCATCAAGTCCGGCATCGTCAAGTTCACGACCGACGCGCGAGTCGATGACGCGGTCGTGGCGGAGGCCGAGCTGATGTGCACGATGCGCACGGTCTGACCGCCGCACGATCGGCGATGGCGAAGGTTCACGCGACGGCGCTGGTCGAGCCCGGTGCGCGGCTGGCCGACTCGGTGACAGTCGGGCCGTACGCGGTGATCGGTGCACGCGTCGCGATCGGCGAGGGCACGACGATCGGCCCGCACTGCGTCATCGAAGGCCGGACCACGATCGGCCGCGACAACCGGATCTTCCAGTTCTGCTCGCTCGGTGCGGTTCCGCAGGACAAGAAGTACGCCGGCGAGGACACCGCACTCGAGATCGGCGACCGCAACACGATCCGGGAGTTCTGCACCTTCAACCTCGGCACGGCGCAGGACGCCGGCGCCACCCGCATCGGCAGCGACAACTGGATCATGGCCTACGTGCACATCGCCCACGACTGCCGGGTCGGCGACCAGACCATCCTCGCGAACAACGCGACCTTGGCCGGCCACGTGTACCTCGGCGACTGGGCGTTCGTCGGTGGCCTGACCGGCATCCACCAGTTCGTGCAGATCGGCGCCCACGCGATGGCCGGGTTCGCGAGCGCGGTCACGCAGGACGTACCGCCCTACATGACGGTCGACGGCAACCCGCTTGCCGTGCGGGGGTTCAACGTCGAGGGGCTGCGCCGGCGCGGCTTCGGTCCGGCGCGCATCGCCGCGGTGAAGCAGATGCACCGCCTGCTGTATCGATCGGGCCTGACGTTCGAGGCCGCCCGGGCGGCCATCGCAGCGCTCGCCGACACGGCGCCCGAGGCTGCCGACGACATCGCGCTGATGAGCGATTTCCTCGGCCGCTCGACCCGCGGCATCGCCCGCTGAAGCGCGGCAATGACCGTCGAGGCACCTCGGTTCGCGATGGTGGCGGGCGAAGCATCGGGCGACCTGCTGGCCGGCATGCTGCTCGCCGGCCTGCGGGCGCGCTGGCCGGCGCTGAAGGCCGATGGGATCGGCGGCCCGAAGATGGCCGCGCAGGGCTTCGAGGCCTGGTGGCCGCACGACAAGCTCGCGGTGCGCGGCTATGTCGAGGTGCTGAGCCATTACCGCGAGATTTCCGGCATCCGCAAGGCGCTGGCCGCACGGCTATTGGCGGCCAAGCCGGATGCCTTCATCGGGGTCGATGCGCCCGATTTCAACCTCGACCTCGAGGAGCGCTTGAAAGCGAACGGCGTCAGGACGATCCACTTCGTCAGCCCGTCGATCTGGGCCTGGCGCGGCAAGCGGATCGAGAAGATCCGGCGGGCCACCGACCTCGTGCTGTGCATCTTTCCGTTCGAGCCCGAGATCTACGCGAAGGAGGGCATCGCGGCCGCGTACGTCGGCCATCCGCTGGCAGCGGCGATTCCCCTCGAGGTGCCGCGCATGGAGAGCCGGGCGCGCCTCGGCATCGGCCTCGAGGACACCATCGTCGCGATCCTGCCCGGCAGTCGCCGCGTCGAGATCCAGTACATCGCGCCGCGCCTGCTCGCCGCGGCCGAGCGGCTGCATCGACAGCGGCCGGGCCTGCGCTTCGTCCTTCCGATCGTGCCGGGCTTGCGGGCGCTGATCGAGCCGATGTGCCGCGAGCACGCGCCGAACACGCGGGTCGAACTGCTCGACGGCGGCTCGCACGACGCGCTGGCGGCGTGCGACGTCACGCTGATCGCGAGCGGCACCGCGACACTCGAAGCGGCGCTGTTCAAGCGGCCGATGGTCGTCGTCTACGCGATGCATGCGCTGAGCTGGCAACTCAGCAAGCGGATGGCGTACCAGCCGTGGGTCGCGCTGCCGAACATCCTGCTGCGCGACTTCGCGGTTCCCGAACTGCTGCAGGGCGATGCAACGCCCGAACGCATCGCCGCCGAGGCGACGCGCTGGCTCGACGATCCGGCCGCCTGTGCGGCCCTGGCGGCGCGTTTTCGCGCGCTTCATGACACGCTGCGCTGCGACACCGCGAAGGTGGCCACCGATGCAATCGAAGAAGTTCTTGCGCGCTAGCCAGCTCAGCCTGCTGGTCGACGTCCAGGGCCTGATGGCGGGCGTCGACGAGGTTGGGCGCGGACCGCTGGCCGGTCCGGTCGTCGCCGCAGCGGTGATCCTCGACGAGCGGCGCCTGATCCGCGGCCTCAACGACTCGAAGCTGCTGACCGCGTCGACGCGCGAGCGCCTGTCGATCGAGATTCGCAAGAAGGCGCTGTGCTTCAGCATCGGCGAGGCGACGGTCGACGAGATCGACCGCCTCAACATCCTGCAGGCGGCGTTGCTGGCGATGCGGCGGGCCGTCGACGGCCTGCGCCTGACGCCCGAGGTCGTCGTCGTCGACGGCAACCAGCTGCCGAAGGTGCCGATGGCATGCCGCGCGATCGTCGGCGGCGACGCCCGCGTGCGCGCGATCTCGGCCGCGTCGATCGTCGCCAAGGTGCACCGCGACCGCCTCTGCAACGACCTCCACGACGAGCACCCGGAATACGGTTTCGCATCGCACAAGGGCTATTCGACGCCGGAGCATCTCGATGCGCTGCGCCGCCACGGCGCGTGTCGCCACCATCGGCGCAGCTTCGCGCCGGTCCGCGACGTGCTCTGAGGACGCGTGCCGAAGGTCCACGCGATCAGCTCGCGCGACAACCCGCTGGTCGCGCAGGTTCGCCGCCTGATCCGGCAGCCCGATGCCTACCGCAGGCACGCCGAGCTGTGGCTCGAGGGCGAGCACCTGTGCCGCGCCTTCGTCGACCAGCACGGCGGCGCCGGTGCCCGGGCGATGGTCAGCGACGCCGCCTGGGAGTCGCCGGGCCTGCGCGCGCTCGCGAGCAGCACGGACAGCGTTTCGGTCGTTCCTCCTGCGTTGATGCGCGAGCTGAGCACACTCGACAGCGCGGCGCCGATCGGATTCGTCGTCGAATGGCCCGGTCCGGGCTGCGTGCGCGGGGATGTGCCGAGCATCGTCCTCGATCGCCTGCAGGATGCCGGCAACGTCGGCACGATCCTGCGCAGCGCGGCGGCGTTCGGCTTTTCGCAGGCGATCGCGCTCGAGGGCACCGCGGCCCTGTGGTCGCCGAAGGTGTTGCGTGCGGCGATGGGCGCGCACTTCGCGCTGCACCTGGTCGAGCGGGTTGCGATCGACGGACTCGACGCGCTCGCGGTACCGATGCTGGCGACCAGCTCGCACGCCGGCGCGGCGCTGCATGCGGCGACCTTGCCATGGCCGTGCGCGTGGGTGGTCGGTCACGAAGGGCAGGGGCTTGCCGACGACCTGCTGCGTCGTTGTGCGGCCACGCTGCGCATTCCGCAACCGGGCGGCGAGGAATCGCTGAACGTCGCGATCGCCGCGTCGATCTGCCTGTACGAGTCAGCGCGCCGGCGACTCGCCGAGTAACGTGCGGCGCCTCGGCGGGAATTGGGTGGGCCGATAGTGTCTACACACCCCAACGACCGCAGAACCGTTACGGATGCTTGCGGACGCGACGTCTTCATCGCAGGACAATTTCACACCGATCGCGCCGTGGAAAGTGCGGCTTGCCGACACGTCGGTCGCCACCTCTGATGGAGCCTTCCGTGCACAGATTCCTCGTCCTCGCCCTCACCGCCGCGGTCGCCGGCGCCGTTCCGACGCCGGGTCGGGCGGGTTCCGATGTCGCGCGTCCGATCGTCGGGAAAGCCCCGATCGATTCCGAGCAGACCGACCGCTTCATCGTTCGGCTGCGTGAGCCGTCCGCCGATCCGCGGCCGCGCCTGGCTGCACTCGGCGGCCGCTTCGGCGAGCGGCTGGAGCACCTGCGCGCGATGTCGGGCGGCGCGCACGTGGTCCGGCTGGCGCGCCGGATGATGCGAGCGGAGGCACGCGAGACGGCACGCCTGCTGCGGAGCGATCCGGACCTGCTCTCGATCGAGCCCGATCTGGTGCTGCGGCCGATGGCCGTCCCGAACGACCCCTATTTCGCGCAGCAGTGGCACTACCACGAGGCTGCGGGCGGCATCAACCTGCCCGCGGCCTGGGACATCACGACCGGGTCGAACGGCATCACCGTCGCGGTGATTGATACCGGCGTCGTCGCCCATGCGGACCTGGGCGGGCGCCTGGTCGGCGGCTTCGACTTCATCGGCGACACGGCGGTGTCCAACGACGGTGACGGCCGCGACGGCAATGCCGCCGACCCGGGAGACTACGGTTGCAACGGCGACGCCAGCTCGTGGCACGGCACGCACGTCGCGGGAACGATCGGCGCTGCCAGCAACAACGGCAGCGGCGTCAGCGGCATCGACTGGAACGCACGGGTCCTTCCGGTTCGCGTGCTCGGACGCTGCGGCGGCTACACCTCGGACATCATCGACGGCATCCGCTGGGCCGCCGGCATCGCGGTCCCTGGGGTTCCGGCGAATCCGTTCCCGGCGCGGGTCGA
>Ga0097621_100003821_pt1 | contig 10436 bp, 7 predicted proteins | sample KBSMisM72_FD_73165 | JGI IMG/M metagenome (GOLD analysis project Ga0097621, IMG submission 73165) | Miscanthus rhizosphere microbial communities from Kellogg Biological Station, Michigan, USA - KBS Miscanthus M7-2 (version 2) (version 2) | ecosystem: Host-associated > Plants > Roots >... | reverse complement strand
GGGGATTGCGGATTTCAGAGAGAAAAATCGGCAATCGGCAATCTCAAATTATTTGAACTCCCAATTCCTCACGTCCGTGAAGTGTCCTTTGATTGCCGCGGCGGCTGCCATCATGGGACTCACAAGATGCGTGCGTCCGCCGCGTCCCTGACGTCCTTCGAAGTTCCTGTTACTCGTTGATGCGCATCGTTCACCCGGCTCCAAAATGTCAGGATTCATCCCGAGGCACATCGAACAACCTGGCTCGCGCCATTCAAAGCCTGCTTCACTAAAGATTCGATCAAGTCCTTCACGTTCCGCTTCCTTTTTCACATCGTAGGATCCGGGAACCACCAGCGCGCTGACAGATGAGTTGATGTGATAACCCTTAACGACACGAGCAGCCGCGCGCAGATCCTCGATTCGCGCATTCGTGCAAGAACCGATGAACGCTCGATCGATCGCGATGTCTTGAATATTTGTTCGCGGTGAAAGTGCCATGTATTCGAGAGCGCGCTCGGCGGCCTGTCTGTCAGCCAGGGTCTTCGCATCTGATGGATCGGGTACGCAACTCGAAACAGGCACAACCATTCCAGGATTTGTTCCCCAGGTAACAAACGGTTCGAGTGACGACGCATCGATCTCAACGACTTTATCAAACACAGCATCGTCATCACTCCGCAAGGTCTTCCAGTATTTCAAAGCAGCATCCCACGCTTCGCCCTTTGGAGCGAATCGACGTCCCTGCATATAAGCGAAGGTGGTTTCATCAGCCGCAACCATACCTGCACGCGCGCCGGCTTCGATGCTCATGTTGCAGAGCGTCATGCGGCCTTCCATGGTTAATCCTCGTACTGCGTCACCCGCATACTCGATTACGTATCCAGTCGCGCCGTCAGTGCCAATCTTTCCGATAATGGCCAACGCAAGATCCTTGGCCGTCACTCCTTCAGGCAAGCGCCCTGAAGTTTGCACTTTCATCGTGCGTGCTTTGTTTTGTGGCAAACATTGCGTTGCGAGGACATGCTCGACTTCACTCGTGCCGATACCAAAAGCGAGCGCACCAAATGCGCCATGTGTACTGGTATGGCTATCGCCGCAGACAATCGTCATGCCGGGTTGCGTCAGACCCAACTCAGGTCCGATGACATGCACGATTCCCTGTTCGGGAGAATTGATATCAAACAACTGAATGCCAAACTCAGCGCAGTTATTTCGCAGCGTTTCGATCTGTTTTGCGGCAATAGCATCCGCGATGGGCAAGCTTCGATCAGTGGTTGGAACGTTGTGATCAGCGGTGCCGAAGGTTAGATCAGGGCGACGCACGCGGCGTCCTGCCTCTCTCAAACCATCAAATGCCTGCGGCGAAGTGACCTCGTGAATCAGGTGGAGATCGATATAGAGCAGTGTCGGCTCATTTTGAGCTTCTCTGACGATATGGGCCTGCCAGAGTTTTTCGAATAAGGTCATAGGACGGACTTTGATTTAGATCCTTGTGGTTAGAACTTTGTACTTAGAGCTTTGTACTTAACCTTGTACTTGGTGCTTTGTTCTTTGATCGGGGCACTTCCAGACTAAGGACAAAGCACAAAGCACAAAGTTCCAAGTACAAAGCTCAAAGTTCCAAGTAAGCTCAACTTCGCTTACACAGCATGATAAGCATGCCGCATATCGACAATTTCCGTTACGGCTTCGGAGACGAATTCACCAATCTCGGCTGTAGTCGCGACGTAGCCTCCTGTGCCGCTGGCGATGTCGGGGGTGCGATATCCGGCTTCAAGCACATGCTCGATGGCCAGTTCGATATCGCTCGCTTCCTGTTCAAGCCGCGCTGAGTGTCGCAACATCAAAGCTGCAGAGGCAATCGCACCGAAAGGATTCGCGATGCCTTGACCGGCAATGTCTGGCGCGGAACCATGCACAGGTTCGTACAATCCGACCTCACCACCGATCGTCGCTGAACCAAGCATGCCGAGTGATCCAGTGATCACGGCCGCTTCATCAGAGAGAATGTCGCCAAAAAGATTCTCAGTTAACACAACGTCAAAGCGACGTGGATTCGTAATCAAATGCATTGCACAAGCGTCGACGTAGAGATGTTCCAGCAGAACGTCTGGATATTCTGCGCCCACTTGCGTGACTGTTTGACGCCAGAGTTGCGAAGTCTCTAGTACGTTGGCCTTATCGACTGAAGTAACCTTGCCACGACGCTTTCGTGCCGCTTCGAAAGCAACCCTGGCAATGCGTTCAACTTCTTCAACGCTATAGGACATTGTGTTTACAGCAGTGGTGTTACCCTCTGCGCCTGAAAACCCGCGCGGCTCGCCGAAATAGAGACCACCAAGAAGTTCTCTTACGATCAGCATGTCTGTACCGCGACCAACTTCCACACGCAAGGGCGAGCAAGCAGCAATTGCACTGTATGAAACCGCGGGACGAAGGTTCGCGAATCCGCCTAACGCCCTTCTGAGTAGCAGCAATCCAGCTTCGGGCCGTTGATGAGCAGGCAGTCGATCGTACTCAGGTGAACCAACTGCACCGAGCAGAACTGCGTCACTGGCCAGACACGCATCGAGAGTTGTTCGTGGCAATGGAGAACCAAAGGCGCGAATCGCTGCGCCGCCCACGAGATGTTCCGTGAATTCAAACGTTAAGCCCGAGATGCCGGCGATGGTTTCGAGCACGCGCACCGCCTGTGCAGTAACTTCAGGCCCAATGCCGTCGCCGGGAAGAACAGTGACTTTCAGTTTCATTACTTGCCTCTTCTTCTGGAAGAAATGAGCTTTGGACTTTGAAATCTGAACCTGGAACTTTTGTGCTTTGTGCTTTGTTCCGCTAACCCCTAAAACAAAGTGTCAAAGTTCAAAAGCCTCTCGATCAGAATTCAAAGTACAAAGCTCAAAGTACAAAGCTCGTCTTCAAAAGCCTAAGCTGCTGCAACTACCGACGACTTGTCCTCACGCGTTTTGTCGTGGGTGCTCAACAGCGAGATTAAATCCTGGTCATAAACCATCTTCTTGCGGTCAGCCAAATTCGTAAAGCTTGCGTAAGCAGCTTCGAGTTCAGCCGCGCTGATATCGTAACCGAGTTCTTCGAATCGAAGTGAGAGTGCATGGCGCCCAGAATGCTTACCGAGCACGAGAGAATTAGTCGGAACGCCCACTGACTCCGGTGTCATGATCTCGTAACACAGCGGATTGTTGATAACACCGTGTTGATGGATACCTGCTTCGTGGGCAAAAGCGTTTCTGCCGACGATGGCCTTGTTGGGTTGAACCTCGAAGCCGACGATGCTTGATAGCAACTGGCTTGTCGGATAGAGCTCCGCGGTGTCGATTCCTGTTTCAAACGGTAAACGATCAGCCCTCACGCGTAACGCCATCACGATTTCTTCCAGGGAAGCATTTCCCGCCCGTTCACCGATACCATTGATGGTGCACTCCACCTGGCGTGCGCCTGCCTCAATCGCGGCGAGACTATTTGCGACTGCCAACCCGAGATCGTTATGACAGTGAACACTGATGATTACGTTTCGGTCCCGCACAACTCGTTCTCGCACTTTCTCAACGAGCGAAAAATACTCAGTTGGTGTTGTGTAGCCGACGGTATCCGGAATGTTGAGAATCGAAGCTCCTGCCTCCACCGCGACTTCCAGCACTTCACACAGATAATCGATGTCACTCCGCGTCGCATCTTCGGCCGAGAATTCAACTTCCTCAGCGTGGCTTCTGGCCTGGCTGACGGCCGCGCGTGTCATTGCGATCACTTCAGCGCGAGTCTTCTTTAATTTGTGTTCAAGATGGATATCTGAAGTTGCACAAAAGGCGTGAATGCGTGGGTGCGCAGCGCCAGACAATGCCTGGGCCGCTTTTGAAACGTCCTGCTCCGCCGTGCGACAAAGGGCAGCCACCGTAACTTCACGGCATTCGGCTGCCACAGCCTTGACGGCGGCAAAGTCACCTTCTGAAGCGATTGGAAAGCCCGCTTCGATGACGTCAACACCCAGCTCCTGAAGTTGCACAGCCATCCGCACCTTTTCGTTGAGGTTCATCGAACAGCCCGGTGACTGCTCGCCGTCGCGCAACGTTGTATCGAAAACTGTGACTTTATCAATTGGCATGGGGATTCCTCCTGTGGGCAAGACGCATGGGAATGGTAAAGGCTGCCCCCCTGTGAAGTCAAAGTTATAATCTTTATAGAAAGATAAGCATGTGTGATAACATAACCAAACTTGCTCCTCTGAATAACTTTGAGTGAGGTTTGAATTTGGACGTTAACCAGCTTGAAGTCCTGATTGCAGTGGCAAACGAGCAGAGTTTCTCGCGTGCAGCCCAGTCACTCCATCGAACCCAACCCGCGGTAAGCCAGGCGATCAGAAGGCTTGAGATCGAACTTGGAGAACCGCTTTTTGACCGGTCATCGAAGGACGGAACCCTGACGGCCGCCGGAAAAGTGTTGTTTGATTTTGCCGAGCAGATACTGAACCTGCGACACGGGGCCCACCGGGCAATTAAAGAACTCAAGGACCTTCAGCACGGCAAGCTTTCACTCAGCGCAAACGAATATACGGTTATGTACCTGCTGCCGGTGCTCTCTGTTTTTCGTGCGAGGCATCCGCACATCAAGGTCGAAGTGAAGCGCAGCCTGGCGAGCAGAATTGCCTTAGAGGTTTTGGGACGGGGCGTAGAAATTGGCGTGGTGTCGTTCAAACCAACGGACCAGGCGATTGCCTCGATACCGGTGGTGATGGATGAGTTAGCACTTATCGTTGCGCCGTCGCATCCATTGGCAGATCACTCCGTGGTTTCGGTGCGCGAACTTGGTGCGGAGTCGTTCATTGCTCATAACGTAGCGTCGCCCTATCGCGACCGAGTTGTTAAGACCTTTGAGAAGTACAAGACACCGCTGAACATCTCGATGGAGATGCCTACGCTCGAGTCAATTAAGAGACTAGTGGAACAGGAAATGGGAGTGGCCTTTGTGCCGCGACTAACAGCGCAGATCGAGATTGAGCGAAAACAGATCGTGGCGCTGACTGTGAAAGAGATGAGATTGGAGCGACGACTACAGTTGATCTTTCGCAAAGGCGCGACGCTCTCTCATGCAGCTCGAGCGTTCCTGCGAGTTGCCAAAGGCGTGAGGTGACTTTGGACTGGAGCGCCGAGGGCTGGGTCCGCAGGCGTCCTCGCCTGCCTTGTGACCACTAGGGTTACCGAATGGAAAATCAGAAGTAGTAGATCTGACGCGTGGCGTCAGATGAGTTTAGCCCGGCGTTTCAACGCCGGGGAAGAGAGCCCCCTCGTGATCTCATCGCGTAGCGACGACTGAATTCAAACGTCGCTACGCGACACATGTATTTCCGCGCAACAATAACCAGCTTTGAAAAGCTGGCCTAAATTCAGACGACGCTAACGCGTCGAATACCGACAAAGTAACTGCCTCAGCACTCTAGTTGGTCCGGCTTTTCTTTCCATAACCAAGCTCAGCGCCGCCCGAGATGATGTGATCGACTCCCGTCGTGAACGTCGCTTCCGACGCAATGAATAAACACAGCTTGCCCACCTCTTCAATCGTTCCCATCCGTCCAAGCACCTGTGCCGCTTCACCATCGGCGCGACACTGATCCGGATCGCTTGATGCATCGATTGCTTCTTGCCAGAGTGGTGTGTAGACGTTTCCTGGTGAGACTGAATTCACCCGTACTCCATTTTCTGCTTCGTCAATGGCCAACGCCTTGGTGAACGCAGTGATTGCACCCTTAGTCGCGACGTACGTGGTGGCGTGCAACTGGCCCATCGCACCAACAAGGCTCGAGATGTTAATGATGTTTCCCTGGGTCTGACGCAGATGAGGCAGCGCGAACTTACAGGCCGCGAAGATGCTGACGAGATTCAGGTCGAGTAGGTCACGGAACTCGTTTACAGAAAAGTCGTCAATCGGTTTGTGTGGTGGATGCCAGCCGGCGTTGTTGATGAGGCAATCAATCCGGCCGTACTTCTCCATTGTTGAGTCGATCAGGTTTTTGATCTCGAAGGTTTTGGAAACATCACAAAGAACGAACGTGGCTTCGCCGGGTCCTCCTTCGTTCAATTCTTCCGCGACTGACTCACCTTCCTGTGCTTTGCGAGCGCAGAAGACGACCTTCGCTCCAGCCTGCACAAAAGTCTGTGCACAGCCTTTGCCGATGCCTTTGCTTCCGCCTGTGATGATTACTACTTTATCTGTGTACATTCGTCTTACAACCCTGGCACTTCCGAAATTCGTTTTGCGTACTCGTCAAAGTGGCCCATGTAATAAAGCCGCGCCAGGTCCTTCTCGAGTTTATTCAATTCCGCAACTTTGCCCGGCTCTGATTGTTTCACTTGCTGCAGTCGCGTTCTTATTTGCCTGAACACTTTCTCTTTCAACCAGTACCCATGATCGTATCGCTCGCCAATCGCTCCTGCCGATGCGAGCTTGTCCATCTCCGGAGTTGTTAAGCCACGTCGCCACGCAGCTCTGTAAACAATCAGCGCCTCCTGGAACGATTGGTTTGCGATTGAAGTGAAGATCGCATTAAGACCTTTCCATCCTTCCTTATGGGTGTCGATGAGCGCGACAACATCCGGGTGGGGCTGAGCAGCACTCTTATAATCAAGCAGCGAAAACTTGAAATCGATCGTGCGATCTCCGTCGTAGTCGTACTCGACGGTATCAATAAATCCGTTGTTGTCAGTGTCGGTGTACTTAACAACTTCTTCTACGCGTGGGGCAAGTGGTTTTGGCGAAGGAGTCTTAACTCCACCGTGGTACTCAGCGTTCTTATCGACTGTCCACGCGCCCCATTCTGCGCCGGCAAGATGCAGCTTCCGGTCAAATACGCCGACATACAGATTGCCGCCGCCGGAATTATCTTCGTCGAATTCACCGCGATCACCCAGTGAGTCAGATTGAGGGTGGCCATCGAGTCCCGGTTTTTCACCTTCACCAACCATGGCTTGCTGTGCAAAGTTGTCTCGTCGCCAGCGCTTCGTTGAATAGATGTCGATGTCCTTCGGTCCACCAAAACCGTGCATCGGGTAATACATCTCAACGCGTTCCCAACGATGATCGTCGTCGTCTTCGTCGAACACGAAGTAGAGAGTCTTCCATCCTGCGGTGAAGAAGGCATCGTAACTTTTCTCGTGCGGCATGTACTTAAGCTCATCGATCCGCCGCCAGTTATTCCACTGAAAGCACTGGTCGAATTTAGGGTTGCCCTTTAAGGCGGGGTACTTGTGTACGAAGTTTTTATACGGGACGCCTGGACCGCCCGCACCACGCAGTGACATGTCGTAATCGGTTTCATTTCCCTTGGTCGAATCGTTGTCGAGGTCAAACGTAACGAACGCTTCGCTTAGAACGCCCGAGAGCCTGGTTTGATCCTTATCGAGAGGTGGAACCGGATCGAGCCAACGCATCGCCATCTCACTGACGCCGTCGCCGTCGTAATCAAAAAATGCAAACGGGTTTTCCCAGTTGAGACTTGGATCTGGCAACGACTGCGGTGGGCGATGAACCTTTAGAAAGATCGAGTTACCGTTGTAATCCGGGAGCCAGTCAGTTGTCCCTGTGTAACCCCAGTTGTCGCTTGCGAAATCAAACTTTGTCCAATCAAGCCAACCCAGCACGCCATCCTTCTCGACGTCGATGAAAATCATCCAGTGTGCTTCAGCCACGCTCCACTTATCTGGTCCCCATTCTGGCGGTTGCGTTACAAACGCCTCAAGATCTGCGCGGCCGTCTCCGTCGTTGTCGGCCCATTTAATATCTATGTCCAACGGACCGTCGTAGAGTCCATCGCCGTTCTTGTCGATCTGAAGAACATCACCGACCTGATCACCACGGGTATCTGTAGGAAGCATGTCGTTGTTTTCGTCGAGCCAACGAACTCGCTTTCCATTCCACCAACGTTCGAGAATGTCAGGTCGTCCATCTTTGTCGATGTCGAGCCTGACGATTTCATCGGAAGGTGAAGTGGACTTGAGAGCTGTCTTTCGCAGATTGGGAACGGTTTGTTGAGCGACGGCAGTGATTGAGATGATGCCGAACAAAAGGAGTACTGCAAGCGAATAGCGACGCATCTTCCGACCTCGAATTGGTTCTCTAAGTGGCACAGACTTCAGTCTGTGCCGGTACAGGTTCATTTAGTTTTGTAAATACGGTTTTGAGTTGAGGGCTTATAGCACCTGGAGTTCAGTTAGAACAAGATGTTGGATCGATTTTCAGTGAACGCTACTTCGGGAGCGCCTGCGCTCCCAGCGCGAGCGTTTCTAAATCGATTCCTTGAAGTGCTCGAGGTTTTCCTGAATCTTTATCAACAACTGACTCTTCAAAGTGTTTTCCTTCAATTGTTCAGCGGGGACCGGTTGCCACTTGCCCGGTATCAAGACCTGGGAATCAATAAACGCGTCGAGAGCTTCTTGCAGACCTTTCACTTTGATCCGGTCTTTCATTGCCAGGCACTCTTCAATAATAAAAACCATCGCGTCGCCTGTTATCCGGTGTCGATGATTGATGATTGCCGACCGCTCTTGAACAATCTTCAAGACCTCGTCGAATGGCCTGTCTAACGCTGCAATCAACTTCAGATAGCAACGCTGCAAGTTCTTGACGTGACTTACACGCGCGGGCGTGACTTCGAGATCTTTCTTACGAGCGTAGGATGCTGCCATAACACGGCAGAACACTTCCGGTGGCATGTAGGCATCTTCTTCGTCAGCGCTTTGGATTGCCTGTGCCATCAGGTAAGCCGGTAAGGTTCTCAACAAACTGCGAATGAGAAAGATTGGCTTGTGCGTCAGGCCGTCCGGAAGTTTCTCAACGCCTTTCGAGATTTTTAGATCTTCGAAGTAGTCGAGTGCTTTGTGGAAGTCTCGGATCTCGTCTTTAGCACGTACACGCAGTTGTTCGATTTGATCCGGCTCGAATCCTATACGCCAAAGAATGCGGAATGCTCTCTCTGCCTCGAAGGCGTCGTCGAAAACTTTCAGACACTCTGCGTCTTTAAAGTTTTTCAGGTTCTCCTTGGTCCCCGACTTGATGAACGCCACTGCCTGCGCGAAAACCTGCACCAGCGTTCGCGCCCAGCGTCGTTGTTCCAGCAGCGATGCCGAATAACGATCGACGTCTTTAAAACGATACTTGTCATGCTTGGCAGCGAACTGTCGAATTGATCCGTAGTCGAGGATGGCGCCGCTCGCAAGGATGTTATCTCCGTCCCACGCTAACCAGTTGAAGATGTATTCTTCCTCAAGCACTGCTGCAAGCTTTCCATATGAACGTGCGAAGTAATCCAAAGCATGATCGTAACGGGAACCATTACTCTTTGAAATTTTCCAGGTGCCGTTTTCAACTTCACGATCGATGAAATAATCAACCGAGGCTTTTACTTCGCAGTGGCGACCTTGTTTCAGGTAACGAAACACGTGAGCTGGCCTGATGAGATTTGGCGCACTTCTAACGCCGATGGCTGTGCCATCACTAAAGCCAATCACCGCCAAACACCGTTCGGTGGGAATTCCCTGGCGATAAAAGATCTCAGACATGACCGCGCTACCGAGCATTTCGTCGAGTTCAGCCAGACCCGACGCGTAGCCATGCGTGTCATCTCCGGTCTTCACCACGCCGTCATCGACCTCCTGTGCGCCAGGACTCAAGATCGTCGCTCCAGTCCCACGACTCGAGATGTCAAAGGTCATTCCTTCGTTTCTTAAACACCCATTCCAGATGCTCCTGCCGTCGCCTGATGTTTTGCCTTGCTTGTTCGTATGCTGCGTCTGCAGGTAGCGCGTAGCCATGTAGACATTTGGGCGAACCAAACTCGAGGGGAATTTGTTGTTCTGTTGGAGGTCGTACTCGTTGATGATCTGGAGTGAGAATGTCTCGAGGATTGCAGTCTCCAATTCCTTATCAAGCACCTCGAGGGCCTCGTTCTTAACCAGGCCCATCTCTTTGGCTAGAGGAAAATTGAAGAAGAGGACGCGACCGTGAGGGCGATAGCGGACGCGATAGTCCACGTAACCATCCGGACTGACGTTTCGCCACGGATGGGTGCCATCGATCTCTTTGAACTTCCTGTACTTCCTTTGCACTGAAAACAAGAAGCGGCAACTGACGAAGTTTTAGAACGGCGCCTTAAAAGAGTCAATAGAAATATTCTGGACTCTGTGTCTTTGTGTACTCTGTGACTCTGTGTTGAAACTGTTACTTATGGATCCTGGGGGCCTTTTTCAACACAGAGACACTGAGAAACAGAGAAACAAAAAAGCCACCGACCTTGGCCGGTGGCTTTTCTCGTCAAACTGGATATGTACTTACAACGAAAAGCTTCCGTAGAATGCGCTGTTCTCACCAGAGCGACTCCACTGTTCGCTGACGGTTTTGCCGGAGTAGCTGGCGCTTGTTGTATAGCCGACCTTGCGATTCTCAAGTCCTAC
>Ga0097621_100003820_pt1 | contig 10439 bp, 7 predicted proteins | sample KBSMisM72_FD_73165 | JGI IMG/M metagenome (GOLD analysis project Ga0097621, IMG submission 73165) | Miscanthus rhizosphere microbial communities from Kellogg Biological Station, Michigan, USA - KBS Miscanthus M7-2 (version 2) (version 2) | ecosystem: Host-associated > Plants > Roots >... | reverse complement strand
AAGCCGACCAGCGGCTCGGACTGGTAGCTGACGTCCACTGTAGCCGCGATCTGGCGGTTTTTCGCAATCAGCTCGCTCATGAGCACCCGCCCCGTCAGCGGGTCGATCCAGAAGCGGCCGCGCGACGGCAGGTCCCGGAGCCGCTCCGTCTTGATCAGCGTGCCCGATTGCTTCTCCTCGAACTCGACCGCCCAGACCTCGGCCCCGGTCCGGAAGACACCGGCCGCGGCGTCCTCCTTCGTCACCGTGACCGGGACGCGGTCGTTGGTGCGCTTGAATTTGAACCGCCGCTGGTTTGCCTGCTCGAGGATCTGCAGCGCGAACACCGGGGTGTTGATGTTGCGCTTGATGTCGCCGATGTTGAACCGCGAGCTCTCGTCCAGGATCTTGCCGATCTGCTCCTGCGCCGAGGGCGACCCTTCGAGGAACAGGCGGGTCAGCCGGTCGGACCGATCGCGGACCGGGATGCCGTTGACCTCGAAGACATCCCTGAACTCGGTCCAGCCGCCGCCCTTTGCCGGCCGGACGAGCAGCAGATCGGAGTGCAGCTCGCTCCGCATCGGGTTGGTCAATTGTCCGGCGCGCTTCGTGAACGCCTTCACTTCCTGGACGTACCGCTCCTCGGCGACGACGCCGGCCAGCTGCTGGTGGAAATCGGCGACGTAGGCGGCGGCGCGCTCCAGCACGGTGGCGAGCGTCGGCTCCGCTGCCGAGGCCGGTCCCGCGATCAGCAGGCAGGCACACGCCATCGCCGCGCGGGCTGCTCGAGTCATTTCTTGATCACCGGCGCCAGCTGTTCGGTGACCTTCACCTGGAACTGCCGGAACCTCCCGTAGGTTGCGCGCCCGGTGACCAGCGTGCCGCTCCGCTTGCTTTCATAGCGTTCGCGCATCTCGATCGGCACCAGCATGCCGAGCAGCGGCTCGGACTGGTAGCTGACGTCGATCGTCGCGCGGATGTTCCGGCTCTCGACGCTGAGCTCGCTCATCAGGACGCGCCCGGTCGCCGGGTCGATCCAGAAGCGTCCCTTCGACGGCAGGTCCTTCTCGCCGTCGGTCCGGATCATCGTGCGCGGCGCTTTCTCCTGATACGCGATCGTCCAGACCTCGGTGGAGACCCGGAACGCGCCCTCACCCGCTGCCTCACCTCGTACCTCCGCGGGTCTGGTATCGGAGGTCTGCTTGTACTTGAACCGGTAGTGGTTCGCCGACTCGAGAAAGAGCAGCGGAAAGATGGGCGTGTTGACGTTGCGATTGATGTCGCCGATGTTGAAGCGCGCGCTTTCGCTGAGGATGCGCCCGATCTGCGCGTTGGTCGACGAAGACGGTTCGAGGAACATCTTCACGAGCCGCTCGTCGCGTTCGCGGACCGACGTGCCGTCCACTTCGAACACGTCGCGGAACTCCATCCACGTCCTGAAGCCCTCGGGTTTGACCAGCAGCAGGTCGGAGAGGAGCTCCCGGTGCGCGAGGCGCGTGCTCCCGGTACGACGGGACTGGGTCCAGTCCTGAACGTAGCGCTCTTCGGCGACGATGCTCGACAGTTGGCGATGGAAATCGGCGACGTACGCGGCTGCCCGCTCGAGCACGGTCGCCAGCGTCGGCGGCTGCGCGGCGGCCGGCTCGGCCGCCGAAAGCGCCACGGCAAGACTCCACGCCACCCTGCGCATCGCCATCACCTATTTGACGACCGGCGCCAGCTTCTCGTCCACCTTGACCTGGAACTGGCGGAAGTGGCTGTACGACGCCTCGCCGTCGACGCGGGACCCGTCGCGGCGGATGTCGTAACGCTCGCGCATCATGACCGGCACCAGCAGCCCCGTCACCGGCTCGTTCTGGTAGTCGACGTCGATGCTGCCTTTGATCATCAGGTCCTCGGCGATGAGCTCGCTCGACACCACCCGGCCGGTCGCCGGTTCGAGCCAGAAGCGGCCGCGCGCCGACAGATCCCGCCCGTTCGTGGTGCGGATCATCGTCTGCTTCTCGACCTCCTGGTACTCGATGACCCAGAGGTCGTCGGGATGCGTCCGCGGTTGTCCGAGCAGTGAATCGCGGTGGTCGGTGCGTTTGAACCGGAACCGCCCCTGATGTTCCGGGTCCAGGACGAGCAGTGCCAGCACCGGGACGTTGACCGTTCGCTGCAGGTTGCCGATGTTGTAGCGCGAGCTCTCCTGCATGATGCGGTCGCTCTGCGACGCGGATGAAGCGGATGGCGAGACGAAGAGCTGCATCAGACGCTCGTTGCGATCGCGGACCGCCTTGCCGTCGACCTCGAACACGTCGCGGAACTGCATGTAGCGATCGCCGCCGACCGGCTTGACCATGAGCAGATCCGACTTCAGCTCCCGGTGCCTCGCGAGCAGCGGGCTGTAGCGGGTCCCGGAGCCGAGCGGATAGCGGACGTCCTGCACGTAGCGCTCTTCCGCCACGACGCCGGACAGCTGGCGCTGAAACTCGACGACGTACGCGGCGGCGCGCGAGAGCACGACGTCGAGGGTCGGCTCCTGCGCGGACACCGGTGCGAGCATCAAGGTGATGACGCCGAGCGCCGCGAGCAGCGGTCTCATCATCTTCAACCCCTACTCTCTACTCCCTACTCCCTAACCCCTAATCCCTATTTGACCGTCTCCGCCACCGTCACCTGGTAGCGGCGGAACCTCGCGTACGTGGCCTTCCCGTCAATCGTCGACCCGTCGCTGAGCGAATACTTCTCGCGCATCTCTCGCGGCACGAACAGCTCCATCGCCGGTTCGAGCGCATAGGTCACCTCGATGCGCGCCCGCAGCGAGCGGCTTTCCGCGATGAGCTCGCTCGACAGCACGCGGCCGTTGGCGAGATCGATCGTGAAATGGCCGTGAGAGGGCATCGCCTGATCGCCGGCCGTCCGAATCAGCGTGCCGCCGCGCTCCTCGTGGAATTCCAGGTCGAAGAGGGCGGCGGATTTCCGGGCGCCCTTGAACGAGAACCACGCGCGATTCTGCGGCTCGAGCACCGCCAGGGCGAGCACCGGCAGGTTGATGTTCCGGTTGACGCCGCCGATGTTGTAGCGCGCGCTGGCGGCGGCGATGTCATCCACCTGCCTCTGCATCGACGCCGACGGCTGCAGGAAGAGCTTCGAGAGCCGCTCGGCGCGGTCGCGCACCGGCTTGCCGTCCACTTCGAACACGTCGCGAAACTGCATCCAGCGATCGCCGGCCGGCGCGCGAACGAGCAGCATGTCCGACTTGAGGTCGCGCCGCTGGCCCCGGGCCTCGGCCGCAAACCCGCGCGCGTCGGTGCCCGCCGCCGCGCGCACGTCCTGCCGGTAGGTTTCCTCCGCGACGACGCCGACAAACGTCCGCTCGTAGGCGGTGACGTAGTCGCCCGCCTTGTCGAGGACATCGTCCAGGTCCGGCGTCTGGGCGAGCGCCGGAACGGCAGCCAGGAAGACGGCGAGAACCTTGAGGAATTTCATCGACTGAGCCGCTGATCGTCCTCCCGGAACCGGTGCCGGTCAAGCTAGAATCCTGCGCATGTCCAGCCACTTTTCGCCCCGTGCCTGCCTCGTGGCCGCCGCCGTCGCCGCGCTGGCCATCGGCTCAACCATTGCCGCCGAGCGATCCTCGTCCGCGATGTCGGACGCCGCGACCCGGTTCCTCGGCAGCTTGACTGCGGAGCAGCGTCAGCAGGCGTCGTTTGCGTTCGATGGCGACGAGCGGATGCACTGGCACTTCATTCCGACGGAGATGTTTCCTCGCAAGGGGCTGCTCATCCGTTCGATGACCGAACCACAGCGGACGCTCGCGCGCGAGCTGCTGAAGGCCGGGCTGAGCCAGCGCGGCTACCTCACGGCGACCTCGATCATGGATCTCGAAACGGTGCTGAAGGCGCTCGAGGCCGCACAGCGGGCAGCCGGACCGCAGCCGCCGCCCGGCACCGCGCTGGAGCGCGATCCCGAAAAGTACTTCGTGTCGATCTTCGGCACGCCGTCCGCCAAGAGCACCTGGGGCTGGCGCGTCGAGGGCCATCACGTGTCGCTCCACTTCACCGTGGTGAACGGCACCCTGGTCGCTTCGTCGCCGTCGTTCTTCGGCTCCAATCCGGCGGAAGTTCGTGAAGGACCGAAGAAGGGGCTGCGGATCCTCGGGGCCGAGGAGGACGCGGCGCGCGCGCTGCTCCAGTCGCTCGACGCCGCGCAGCGCGCGAAGGCGACGATCAACACGACGGCGCCCGGCGACATGGTGACGATGGCGAACGTCGACATCACCCCGCTGTCGCCGCCGGGTCTCGACGCCGGCGCGATGACCTCGGCGCAGCGCGATCTGCTGATGAAACTGCTCGACGTCTACATCGGCAAGATGGCGGCCGACATCGCCGAGGATCGGCTGGCGCGGGTACGCAAGGCCGGCGTCGAGAAGATCGCATTTGCGTGGGCCGGGGAGACCGAGCGCGGGAAGAAGCACTATTACCGCGTGCAGGGCCCGACGTTCCTGATCGAGTACGACAACACCCAGAACGACGGCAACCACATTCACTCGGTGTGGCGCGATTTCAACGGGGACTTCGGCCGCGATCTGCTGAGGGAGCACCTGAAGTCGACGCCGCATCCCTGATGACGTGAGAGCGTTGCTCGCGGCGGCGCTCTCGGCCGCGACCCTGTCGTGCGGCGGCTCCGCGGCGGCGCCGTCGCCGCTTGCGGCGCAGGCCGTCGCGGCGCCATTCGTCAGCGCGCATTTCACCTTCTTCTACACGACGCTCGACACCGCCAATATCGGCGCGGTGGCCCAGGCCGTGGAAGGCGAGTACGCCCGCATCCTGAACGATCTCGGCGCCGGGCCGCTGCCGACGGTCCAGGTCCATTTCTATCCGGATCACCAGGCGCTCGAGGCGGCCGTCGCGCCGTTGGTGGGGACCGTTCCGTCGTGGGCCAGCGGGCTTGCCACGGCGGTGGATCAAATCCACCTGATGTCCCCCAATCATCCCGCCTACGCGCCGCTCGACCGGATGCTGTCGAATCTGGTCCACGAGTTCGCGCACTGCGCATCCATCCGCGTCAACGCGCGCATTCCGAACAACCCGCGATGGCTGTGGGAAAGCGTCGCCATCTACGAGTCCGGGCAGTTCGTCGATCCGCGCACGCTGGCGTACATGGCCGGCGGCCGGCCGCCTGCGTTCGCCACGCTGAACGGCCTCGACAACACGCTGGTCTACGACGTCGGGTTTACCATCGCGGCGTTCGTGGTGTCGAAGGGCGGGCAGGCAGCGCTGGACGATCTGGTGCGCAACAACGGCGACGTCGGCGCGACATTCGGCGTTCCCCTGCAGGCGTTCGAACGCGAATGGTACGACTTCGTTCGCGCGCGCTACGGCGTCTGAGGGAAGACCCGGTCGAAGTTGCCGCCGAAGATCCTGGCGCGCACGTCCGCGGTCGCGCCGATCTCGTCGAGTGCCGCCGATTGCCGCTCGTAGACATCGCGCACCCAGCCACGCGGGAAGAACGACGAGTCGCTGCCGAACAGGAGGCGATCCGGTCCGGCGACCGCGAGCGCCTGGCGGAACACGTCGGCGAGGCTGAGGCCGACGTATTTGATCCAGCCGTTCGAGCTCGACGTGTCGAGCAGCACGTTGGGGCAGAGGTCGGCGACCATCAGCGCCTCGCGCAGGAGACCCGCGCCGAAATGCGGGATGATGATCGGCACCTGGGGACGGCTGAGCGCGACGGCGTGGAGGTCGAGCGGGTTGCCGAAGCGGATGTCGAACGGGCTCGGCAGCCCGAGCTTCTTGCGCACACCGACCGACAGCACGCCGCAGTGGACGAAGACGGCGGTGCCCGGCGCCGCCGCGGCGACGTCGAAGAGCCGCAGCGCGCGGTCGTCCTGGATGGAATAGCGGTGCATGGCGGGGAAGAGGCAGATCGCGCGCAGCCCGCCGGCGATCGCCTCGGCCGCCTTCGCGGCCGCGTCCGGCTGGGTCGGATCGGCCATGAAGAAGCCGACGAATCGTTCGCGGTGCCGGCTGACGGCGGTGGCGACCGACGCGGTGTCACCCGGCACGCTCGCGATCAGCGCGGCGCGTGATACCTGATGGCGGTCGAGCTCCGCGACCCAGCGATCGGCGAGCGCGTCGGCGTCACCCGGTGCGTCCCACCCCAATGTGGCGAGCGCCGTCTCGCCGCCGAGCGGTGCGAAAAACGGTGTCGAGAAGAAATGACAGTGCGCGTCGTTGATCATTTAGAAAGGCACCAAAAGCAATCCGCGGATTTCGCGGATTAAAGGATTGAACACGGCAACGTCTCGCGCCCGGCGTGCAGGTAGGGCGATCGACGTCCGGCGGCGCGGCAACGCCGCGCCAGATGTAGTGCAGGCCTTTAGGCCTGCCCGAACACGGCGGACCTAGGTCCGCACTACACCTGAGTAAAAAACGCACTGCCCTCAGATCTCGGCGACGATCGCGTCCGCGACGTCCTTCGTTTTCGACGATCCGCCGAGATCGGGCGTGCGCACCTTGCCGGTCGCCACGACCCGTTCGATCGCGCCGAGAATCCGGTCGTGCACGTCGCGGTGACCGAGGTGCTCGAGCATCAGCGCGCCGGCCCAGATCGCGCCGATCGGGTTCGCGATCCCCTTGCCCGCGATGTCGGGCGCCGAGCCGTGGATCGGCTCGAACATCGACGGATGCTGCCGGGTGGGGTTGATGTTCGCGCCGGGCGCGATCCCGAGGCTGCCGGAGATCGCCGATCCGATGTCGGTGAGGATGTCGCCGAACAGGTTCGACGTCACCATCACGTCCAGCGTCTGCGGATGCGTGATCATCCGCGCCGCGAGGGCGTCGACGTGATACTTCCGGTACTCGACCCCCGGATAGTCGGCGCGCACGATCTCGGCGACCTCGTCCCACAGCACCATCGAGTGCGTGAGCGCGTTGGACTTCGTCGCGCTGGCGAGCATCTTCCGCGGCCGGGTCGCGGCGACCTCGAAGCCGTAGCGCAGGATCCGCTCGATCCCGTGGCGCGTGAAGACGCCCACCTGCTGCGCGACCTCGTGCATCGTGCCGCGATGGATCCGTCCACCGACGCCGGAGTACTCGCCTTCCGAGTTCTCCCGCACGCAGACCATGTCGATGTCCGCCGCGCCGCGCCCCGCCAGCGGCGAGCTGAGCCCGGCGAGCAGCCGCATCGGCCTGAGGTTCACATACTGATCGAACTTCTGGCGGATCCCCAGGATCAGGCCCGCCGACGCCGCGTCCGACACGCCGGGTGCGCCCAGCGCGCCCATGTAGAGCGCGTCGAATGCCGCCATCCGCTCGTAGCCGTCTTCGTCCATCATGCGGCCGTGAGAGAGGTAGTACTCGCAGCTCCACGGCAGATCGCTGAACGACACCGAGACGCTGCTGCCGCGCGTCGCGCGCTCGATCGCGGCGATCCCCGCCGGGATGACTTCCTTGCCGATACCGTCACCGGCGATGACACCGATCCGAAACGACGACATGAAACGCTCCTTGGAAATGAACATGGGCGGACACGCGGGTCCGCCCCTACAACATCGGCGAGCGAACACGCGGGTCCGCCCCTACAACATCAGCGAGCGGACACGCGGGTCCGCCCCTGCAACGTCAGCGAGCGGACGCGCGGGTCCGACTCTACAACGTCAATCGCATGCTCGAGACAGCACGGCAGCATACAACCGTCAGGTTAAGATTGCCCAGGTCGGGGGGCGTAGCGCCTGTGGCGGGCGTGGGAGGCGAACCATGAGGGATCGTGTACGGCAGATGCTGGCGGTGCTGGCCTGCGGGCTGGTGCTGATGGGTTTCCCCTCGTCTGCGCGGGCGCAGGCGACGGGCCAGATTACGGGCGTGATCTCGGACAGCAGCGGCAGCGTCGTGCCGGGCGCCACCGTGGAAGTGACGAACCAGGCGACCGGCTTCACCAGAAACGCGGTGACGGGGGGCGACGGCGTCTACACGATCCCTCTGCTCAATCCCGGCCGTTACGAGGTGAAGGCGAGCCTGTCCGGCTTCCGCACCAGCATTCGCAGCGGCATCGACGTGGTCGTCAACGAGACCGCGCGGGTCGATCAGCAGATGCAGGTCGGCGCGGTCACCGAACAGGTGACCGTGGAAGCGTCGGCGCCGCTGGTCGAGACCAAGAACGCCACGCTCGGCGTGGTCATCGATCAGCAGAAGGTCGTGGACCTGCCGCTCAACGGGCGCAATTTCACCCAGCTCGGCACGCTGACTCCCGGCGTCGTCGCGCCGCCGGCCAGCCTGGGCGGGGCGGACGGCAACGCGACGCCAGGCGGCTTCGGCAACGCGACCGGCGGCTTCAACGTCAACGGCATGCGGAACCAGTCGAACAATTTCCTGCTCGACGGCTCGCCGAACAACGATTCCTTCAACACCGGCTTCGTGCTGCGGCCGCCGCCGGACGCGATTGAAGAGTTCAAGATCCTCACGCACTCCTACGACGCCGAGTTCGGCCGCAACGCCGGCTCGGTCGTCAACGTCGTCACCAAGTCGGGGAGCAACAACTGGCGCGGCGGGGCGTGGGAGTTCAACCGCGACGACTCGCGGCAGGCGACCAACTTTTTCGCGACCACCAAGCCGGCGTTGAAGCAGAACCAGTACGGCGGCGCGCTGGGCGGCCCGATCGAGCGGAACCGCGCCTTTTTCTTCGGCTACTACGAGGGGTTCAACAACCGCCAGGGGACGACCGACAACCGCGTGGTGCTCAGCGCGGCGCAGCGCGCCGGGGACTTCTCGGGCGGCGCCGCGATCAGGGATCCGCTGACGGGGCTGCCGTTTCCCGGCAACATCATTCCCGCCAACCGGATCAGCCCGATTGCCACGTCGCTCCTGAATCAATACATCCCGCTGCCCAACACGACCGGCAACCGGGTCGTCCGCTCGCCCGACGTGCTCGACACGCGCGAGCAGCTCGGGCTCCGCGTCGACTACCGGCTGAACGACGCGCACACCCTGCTGGCGCGCTATATGTACGGCCACACGAACAACGTCAACCCGCTCGGCGGCTCGAACTTCTCGCCGGCCGGCAACACGGCAGTGGCGACGCTGCAGGACATCATGGGCTCCGACACGTGGGTCATGCACTCGAACATGATCAACGTCGCGCGCGCGAACCTGAACCGGATCCAGGCGAGCCCGAACGTGACGAGCGGCGTCGACCTGACGTCGGCGGGCTTCAAGTACGCCGGCACGAACACGACCGCGGCGGGCCTGCCGTTCATCACGGTCACCGGCTTCTTCACCACCGGCGACGCGCAGCAGCCGTTTGCGAGCCGGACCAACAACGTGTTCGGCTTCAGCGACGATCTGACGTGGGTGACCGGACCGCACTCGTTCAAGTTCGGCGGCGAGATCCGCCGCGATCAGATCAGGGTCTCGTTCATCAACCGGCCCAACGGCGACTTCACGTTCAACCCTCAGTACACGGGCAACGCGGCCGCCGACTTCCTGCTGGGACTGCCGGTCCAGTTCCGCCAGGGCAGCGGCGATCCGAACCTGGACGGGGCGTCGTGGACCTACGCGCTGTACGGTCAGGACCAGTACCGCATCGGCACGCGCGTGACGCTGAACTACGGCCTGCGCTATGAGGTCAACCAGCCGTTTGCCGAAAGCCAGAATCACCTGAACGCGTTTCACCCGGGGCAGCAGTCGACCGTGTTCCCGAACGCGCCCACCGGACTGGTCTATCCGGGCGACACCGGCGTGCCGCGCGGCACCTACCCGACGGACAAGAACAACGTCGCGCCGCGCCTCGCCGGGATCTGGGACGCGACCGGCGACGGACGCACCAGCCTGCGCGCCGCCTGGGGGCTGTTCTACGACACGCTGCCGGGGCAGGGCGACTTCTTCCAGAACGGCACGCTCGCGCCGCCGTTTCAGCCGCTGACCCAGCTCGATTATCCGGCGCCGATCTCGTTCGCGTCGCCGCTGGGCGGCGCCGCGCCGGTCGGTTTCCCGGCCGGTCTGATCTTCATCGGCTGGGGGCCCGACTTCACGACGCCGGTGGTGCAGCACTACAACGTCTCGGTCCAGCGCCAGATCGGCGGCTACTGGGGAGTCGAGGCCGGCTACGTCGGATCGCGCGGCTATCACCTGCCGATTTTCATGGAGGTCAACCCGACGATCCCGATCCTGACGCCGGCGCCGACGGTCGGCCCGCGTGTGTTCCCGGCCTTCAGCCTCGTCCGCCCGACGTTCTCGGTCGGCGATTCCTGGTACAACGCGCTGCAGGCGAGCGCGCGGATGCGGCCGTGGCGCGGCCTGAACCTGCTCGCGTCGTACACGCTCAGCCACGCGGTGGACGATGTGTCGGGGCTCAACATCGGCGGCGAATCGCGGCCGATGCTGCCGGTCACGATCGGCGATCAGGCGTCGATCGACGCGGCGCTCGCGCGAGAGAAGGGCGACGCCCTCTTCGACGCGCGTCACCGCTTCGTCGTC
>Ga0097621_100003819_pt1 | contig 10439 bp, 5 predicted proteins | sample KBSMisM72_FD_73165 | JGI IMG/M metagenome (GOLD analysis project Ga0097621, IMG submission 73165) | Miscanthus rhizosphere microbial communities from Kellogg Biological Station, Michigan, USA - KBS Miscanthus M7-2 (version 2) (version 2) | ecosystem: Host-associated > Plants > Roots >... | reverse complement strand
GTTCTCCGGGGGCGGAGTGCTTGCGGGAGCGGTTCCGCCCGGGGCTACTACGTCACCGATCACGTCGCCAGAAACTACCATTTCCACACGGCGATTCAACTTTCGTCCCGCTGCGGTCTTGTTATCGGCGATGGGCCGCGTCTTGCCGAAGCCGGTGGCAATGACGTTGTTGATTGGAACATTTGCGTTGACTAGGTAGTCGCGTACAGTAGCGGCGCGTTTCTCCGATAGCCGCTGATTCATCTCATCGCTCCCGATGCTGTCGGTGTGTCCTTCAATCGCCAGTTTGAGATCCGGATAGGCCAGCACAATGCCCGAAATTCTCGCCAGGCGTTCGCGCGCGGCTGGCTTCAAGGTGTATTGACCACTGTCGAATAGGACGTCGGGCATGCTGACAACAAGCCCTCGGTCGGTATCTTTGGTTTCCAACACCTGATTCAGTTGATTGAGCAGGCGGGTGCGCATCGCCTCTTTCTGGCGAATCGCCTCTTCCGCAGCTAGGCGCTGTTTCTCGGCCTCGGCTTGTGCCTTTTGCTGATCGGCCAAGGCAGCGGCTCTTGCTGCTTCGGCGGCGGCCTGAGTGCGCTCGGCTTCGGCTTGCGCGGCCTCTGCAGCCTTGCGGTCAGCTTCGGCCTGCGCCCGTCGACGAGCATCTTCTTCTGACTGCGCTCTAGCCTGGGCTTCTGCTTCCGCCGACGCCTTGGCTTCGGCCTCTGCTTTGGCCTGTTTGTCCCTCATCCTCTGTTTTTCGGCTGCGATACGTTCGTCTTCTTTGCGCCGCAACGTAAGCACGCGGGCGTCTTCCGCCATCTGGGTAGCGCCACGAGCGGCCGTGCCGATCGGGGTTCTTCCCTGCTTCCGGCGCAAATAGTCTTCGGCGCGATCGAGGAACTCCTGGGCTTTCTTCAGGCTGTCGGCAGCGTAGCTCTCCGCCCCGGCGGCCTTGGCGATGGCCACCGCGTTTCTCGCCTCTAAAAGATCAAGAGGAACCGTGGGATCGGCGGTCGCAGATGGCAGTTGCGAGGCTGGCACGTCGATGGTGTACTGTCCACCTTCGAGCATGTCGAACCTGGCGTCGATGGGCTCTTCGAAACCCTTCGTCTCCTGACGAATGATGTTTTCCATCACCACTTTGTCACTGGGGCGAGTAACCGAAAAATATGGTTCCGCAGTCACGATAAGTCCGAACGCCTGAAGGTCAGTGGTCACGTCAAGCCCGCTCTTCCCCGAGCCGCCGGGGACAATCTCGCCCAGGTTCACCGCCCGGCCTTCCGTGGTGATCGCCCACAAGACATAAGTGAGAAACTGACCGCCGATCTGGGTGGCGGGCTGCAACTTGGATACCTCAACGCTTACGTCTAACCGTCCCTCTTTGCCATTTACCTTGGCCCGGCCGGTGGCCTCGGGCATAAGACTGGTGCCCTTCAGATCGACCGTGGTTGAGCCCCCGCGATGCCGATAGTTCACCGCCTTAGTGCTGCGTCCTACCACATGGACACGGAACACCGGCGTTTCATCCATGGGTTCTGTGTTGGGAGGAGGAGTTTCCTGAGCAGCTAAGCCAACAGCGACAAGAATCATGCAAATTAGGACGGAATGTCTTTCCATGCCAGAAACCTCAAAAAATAAAAATACCCGGCCTGAGGCGGGAACCCGCTCTTTAGATTGTCGCTGAAGCGTATGCAACTCGGAAGTGACGCAGCAGGTACTAAAGTACAAACACAGGTGGGCCGGGTCTTGGACCCGGCCCTGTGTTTTGAATCCCTAGAATCGGCTTAGTGTCCCGCCTCAACCGTCAAACCAAATGGCTCAAAGGCATCGCGTACAACCTTCTCCTCGCCGACCGCCACAATTGCCAGGTTGCGTGCAGGAAAATACTTCTTGGCGACGGCATCTACATCTGTCCCAGTGATGGATGCGATCTTCTTCCCATTTTCTCCAATCTCTTCCGGAGGCAGGCCGTAAATCCAAAGGCGCGACAATTCTCGCGCCACTGAACTGCGAATCTGCAAACGGATCGCCTCGAGCCCAACCAGATATCGCTTGGCGGTGGCCAGTTCCTCTTCGGTCGGGCTGGTGGTCGCCATGCGATTTAGCTCGTACACCATTTCATTGAAGCTGGCAGCCGTGACCTCGTTGCGAACATCCGCTTGGGCGGTCAAGACTCCAGTAGCGACATAGGTTTGCAGACTCGCATAAGGAGAGTAGGTATAGCCCTTGTCTTCCCTGATATTTATGGTCAGGCGCGAACCGAAAGTGCCGCCAAAAATGGCGTTCGCAACCTGAGAAGCAGGGTAGTCAGGATCGCTACGAACTGGGCCTAAGGTTCCCAACTCGAGCGTGGTCTGCACGGAATCAGGCCGGGGGATGAGATGTACCGTGGGCTTCATAGTGCTAGAGAAACGTGACGGAGTTGATATCGGCGCCTCGTTCCCCGCCTTCCAGGTGCCAAACTTCGTCTTCACTTGGGCCAGTAGCTTATCGTTGTCGAAGTCGCCGACAGCGACCAGCAGGGCCTGATCTGGACGAAAGCGTTGTGCGTAAATTTTCTGCAGCTCAGCCGAGGTAGCGGCAGTGATCGACTCCTGGGTCGGCGAAGTTACATGGTACGGATTTTCACCGAACAACACTCTTGCCATCTGACGGTCGGCCAGGAAAGAAGGATCGGCCTCCTGCTGCCGCAGTGAGTCCGCCAGATTGCGTTTCGCCAACGCGACCTCGTTTTCAGGAAAAGTAGCATTCTGCGCCAAATCCGCGAGTAGAGTGATGGCGGCGTCGGCCTTGGATGACAGCACCTCGGTCAAAAGGGTCGTGGCATCTTTTCCCGACCCCGCGATGAGATCGCCGCCCGTCGCCTGGATCTCTTCTGCAATCTGCTTTGCGGTGCGCGTCTTTGTTCCTTGGTCGATGGTGTTGGAGAGCAGTTCGGAGATTCCGGGACGATCGGCGGGATCGGACGCCAATCCTCCATGAACGGCGAGGGTGAACGCCAACTTGGGGAATCCCGGCTGAGAAACTAGCCAGACGGTAAGTCCGTTATCGAGTTTCGAAACCTTCACCGAGGGTGTCTGGAGGGGTTTTTCCGGTCCATAGGCCGGCAGGTCTTTGGGCAAAGCGGCTTTCTCCGCGAAAACGCCGGACGCCAGCAGAAGCACGGTGGCTATTACTTTGAATGTCTTCACTAGTTTTCTCCTTGCTTCTCTGCACCTTTGGCGGGGGCTTCGGGAATTCGGTTGATGATGGTACGGTTGGTGCTGACCAGATACTTGGCGGCAAAGGCGCGAACCTGTGCCGGGGTAACTTTCGCCAGATCTTCGGGTATCTGGTAGACCCGATCGAAGGTGCCGTCGAACAGGACGGCATGCGATAGCGCCGAGGCTCGGTCGATGGGGATTTCCAGCTGTCCATACCAGTCCGAGCGCATTTTGGTTACGACGCGATCCAGATCTTGCTGAGTCGGCCCCTTCTGCACCAACTCTTTAATAGTCGCATCGTAAGCGCCCAGCAGCTGGTCTTCGGTTGCCGTGGCGGGATAGACCACGAACGAGGTCATCAGCGTAGGACCGTTGTATTCAAAGGGCGCACCCAGCGGCCAATTCACCCCCCCGCTCACCGAAAGGGCGACCTGCTTACCTTTCACCAAGGATTGGTAAAAACGCGATGCCTGGCCATTGTGCAGCAGCTCACCGAGAACCGCGCCCACCAGCGCATCCGGCGAATGCCTCTCGGGCATGCGGTATCCGATGGCGATTGCCGGAACTTTCGCCAGCTTGTCGGTTTGCTGCGATCTTCGTTCCGCTTTTAGCGGCGGTTCTTCGACTTTAGGTTTCGGAGGCGTGGGCCGGGAAGTTAAGGGAGCAAAGTATTTATCGACCTTGGTGAAAATTTCGTCGGGGTTTACATCTCCTACGATCGCCATGACTGCGTTGTTGGGCGCGTAGTATTGCTCGTAGAAAGTCTGCACATCCTCAATCTTTGCTGCGTCCAGATCTTTGAAGTCACCATAAAAATTGTGCGCGTTGGGGTAGGTGTCAAACGCCTTGCCTGGTAGGTCGATGGCGAAGAACAGCCCGTACGGCTGATTCAAAACGTTGACGCGAACTTCCTCTTCTACGACTTTGCGCTGGTTCTCCAGGTTCTTGGCGGAAAAATCGAGCGTCTTCATGCGGTCGGCTTCAATCCAAAGGATGGGGTCAAGCGCGGAAATCGGTGCGGTCTCGATGTATTCGGTGTAGTCGTACCGAGTGTCGCCGTTATTGTTGCCTCCGCCGCCTTCGATCACTCGCTCTAACACGCCTTTGGGCGCGTCAGGCGTGCCCTCGAACATCATGTGCTCGAACAGATGGGCAAAGCCGGTGCGGCCTTCAGGTTCGAGGCGGAAACCAATGCCGTAGCTCACGCACACCCCGAAGGTCGGCGCGGAGTGGTCTTCTGAAACCACCACCGTCAAGCCATTAGAAAGCTTTTTCATGGTAGTGGGCGCTTTCCACTGTTGCGCCGCCACCGGCATCGCCGCCAAAGTTGCGGCGAACAATATTGTTAAGCCATATCTCATGAGTTGTGTCCTATCTGTTTTCGATTGTGTGGCCGAGGCGATAGTCTGTATGTCCATTGAAATACGAGCGTGGATGCACCGTCGTTCAAACTTTAACGGTCCTGAAAGGTAACAACACACAACAGGAAATGGGAGTTTTGACGGAGCGAAGTTTAGTACGTTAGCGATGGCAGAATCAAATGAGTGCCTACCCCTTATGTAACGAAACATTGTGAAGCTGTTGTCGAGTGGCGAACCACGAGCCCGGCTGGCCGTTGACTCCCGCTCCGTCTAACCCTAACATTGCCGCCATCCGGGCGTAACTCCATGATTGGCCAGACGTTGTCTCATTATCGGGTGGTGGAGCAAATTGGTGCCGGCGGAATGGGCATCGTTTACCGCGCCCATGATGAGCAGCTCGAGCGCGACGTAGCGCTCAAAATCCTGCCGCCTGGCACGATTGCCGATGAAGTGGCCCGATCACGCTTCCGCAAAGAAGCCCTGGCCTTGGCCAAGCTTGACCATCCCAACATCGCCACCATCTTTGAATTTGGCAGCCAGGACAGTGTCGATTTTCTGGTAGCGGCCTACATCCCGGGACTGACACTCGATGTCAAGCTGGCTAACCACGCCCTGTCGCCGGAAGAGGTGCTTGCGCTAGGGGTTCAGATCGCCAAAGGACTGACCGCCGCTCACGAGAAAGGAATCGTCCATCGCGACCTCAAGCCAGGTAATTTGCGTCTTACTCCAGACGGCCTGCTTAAGATTCTGGACTTCGGTTTAGCCCAGTTTGTAGACACCAGCCCCGACGCGGAGACTCTGACCCAGTCCCACTCTCAGGGAACCATCGGCACCCTGCCTTACATGGCGCCTGAACAGGTTCGCGCCGAGCCCGTCGACGCAAGAACCGACATTTGGGCGTTTGGCGCGGTGTTGTACGAAATGTCGACAGGAGTGCGGCCCTTTCGAGAGAAGCAGCCTGCGGCGCTGCTTAACGCCATTCTAAATACCCAGCCAAAGTCCCCTCGCAGCCTGAACTCTCAAGTTTCTCAGGGCCTCGAGAACGTTATTCTCAAGGCGCTCGACAAGAATCCCGCCCATCGTTACCAGAGTGCGCGGGAGCTGGGTATTGATCTTGAGCGCCTCCAGTCTGGGACGGCACCGCTGGGACAGCCTCATAAGAAACCCAACATCTTAGTCTGGATCGCTGTTGGAACTCTGCTGGCTCTGACGGCGCTCGCGGGATTTCTGTTCCTCAGAAAGAGTGGGGGATCTGCCAGGCCACGCCGCTCCGTGGCGGTGCTAGGGTTTAAGAACTTGAGCGGTAAACCGGAAGAAGCGTGGGTCTCAACCGCACTCTCAGAAATGCTCACCACCGAATTGGGTGCCGGTGGACAACTGCGAACCATCCCCGGGGAGACCGTTTCCCGCATGAAGGCTGACCTGGCACTGCCGGAGAGCGACAGCCTTGCTAACGATACCCTCACCAAGGTCTATAAGGTCCTGGGCAGCGATGTAATAGTACTGGGTTCCTATCTGGAAATTGGCGGCCAAATCCGCGTCAACTTCCGAGTGCAGGACGCTTCCGGAGAAACCATCGCGACTGAATCGGAACAGGGAACTCAATCCCAATTCTTCGACTTGATCAAGCGTGTGGGGGGAACACTCCGGGAGAAATGCGGCGCTAGAGAATTGACGGCGGATGAACTGGAAGCTACCCGAGCCTCGGAACCAACCAACACCGAGGCAGCTCGGTATTATTCCGAGGGATTGGCCAAGCTGCGTCAATTTGATGCGCTCGCCGCCCGAGATTCTTTCCAGCTGGCGGTTAAAGCGGACCCTAACCATGCCTTGGCACATTCCGCATTGGCCGCAGCTTGGTCTCAACTTGGCTACGATCAAAACGCTATCGACGCTTCGAAGATGGCGTTTGACCTTTCGGAAAAACTACCCCGCGGCGAAAAGCTTTCCATCGAAGCGCGCTACCGGGAAATGAACCATGAATGGTCGAAGGCAGCCGAAATCTACCGTTCACTCTGGACATTTTTCCCCGACGATCTCGATTACGGTTTGAGGCTGATCGAGGCACAGGTTTCAGCCGGTGAGGGCCAACAGGCACTTCAGACCGTTCAGGCATTGCATCAGCTTCCAGCGCCGTCGCGCGATGATCCGCGAATTGATCTGGCCGAAGCAGCAGCAGCCGAAGCCCTCTCTGACTTCAAACGCGAGGTTGACTCGACGACCCGGGCACGCACCAAGGCCAGTGGCCAAGGGTCCCGATTCCTGGTGGCACAGGCCTTGCTCGATCAGTGCTGGGCGCAACGGAACCTGGGGGAACTTGAACACGCAAAGGCTGCCGGTGAACAAGCCCAAGCCATTCTTTCGGCTGCCCGAGACCGGCGGGGGGAGGCGAACAGTCTGACCTGCGTGGCCAACCTCCTCGCGGACCAGGGAAAGCTCGACGACGCGAAAATAAAACATGAGCAAGCCTTGGCCCTGGCCCGGCAAATCGGAGCACAGAAGGATATTGCTGGAGCTCTGATCAACCTGGGAAATATCGCCGCGCAGCGAAATTTGCAGGAATCTACGGCTAATTATCAGGAAGCTTTGAGTGTCGCTTCGAACGTCCAGGACAAAGCCGACATTCTTACAGCGCAAAATAACCTCGCTGCGAATCTGATGGCCACGGCAGAATTTCCGGCGGCAGCGAAAATGCTTACCGCCGCGATTGGCACAGCGGACAACAGCGGTGATGAGGCCAGCGGAGTGCTTGCGCGAATCAATCTTGGATCGCTTGATCTCAACTTGGGCCACTTGGCTGATGCCAAAAGCCACCTGGATAAGGCTTTGAGCTCCGCCCGACGGTTGAACCTGAAAAGCGCAGTGGGGTTGACTCTGGCTTGGCTAGGAGACCTTTCTATGGTCGAGGATGCATTTGACCAAGCCAACAGGAATTATCAGGAGTCACTCAAGATACGATCCGGGCTTGGCGAGCAAGGTATGGTAGCAACCGTGTGGCTTTCTTTGGCAGGCCTCGAGATGGAGCAAAAGAACTTCACGGGAGCTGCCAAGCTAGCCCAACAAGCCATAGACGAATTTCACAGACAGCATAACGATGATCAAGAAGCAGCGGCCCGTTGTTCTCTGGCTAAGACAGAAATATTGCAAGGGCGAACAAAGATCGCGCAGGAGCAAATGGAACTGACCCACAAACTAGCAGTCCAGGACAGGACAGTCTCGCTGCTTATCGACCTTACAGCGGCCAAGCTAAAGGCGTCCGATCGACAGAATGGGCCAGCCGCTTTGCTATTAGACGGTGTCATAAAGCAAGCAAAACAGATGCAATTGCCAGGCTATGAATTTGAGGCGCGCCTTGAAAAGAGCCAACTCGCCGCATCACCGAACTTGGCTGGCCTACGAGAGCTTGGGAAAGAAGCTAACGCCAGAGGCTTTAAATTGATCGTCCGTAAAGCCCGGGAGGCTAGTGAGAACAGGTGATTGATCGAAGGCAACCTGGAGTGGCCCGCAGCATCCGGGCAGCCTTACGGAGGGGCCTCCTTCTAGTCGCAAAGAAAGCCCCGTCCTGCCTTAGCCAAGCTAAAGACAGGCACGGGGCATGCGCAAGTCCGAGATAACCACTACTAATCTACGTCAAATTTAGGAACTGCGATCGGTGTCTTCGGCGTCAACTGGACAATCACAAAGAAGGTCAACCCCTGCCCTTCGTAGTCGACACCTGCCGGTACCGAGGTCGGACCAATGTTTTTAATCGTAAAGCTGACCCGGGTATGTTTGGCGTTCAGTGACGTGTTGATAACCGGAAGGTCTGCCTCCGCTAGATTTGTGCACAGCTCCAGCGTATTGCCACCAGTGTCGCAAACTTGGATGCCATAGGTCGGCGTCAGAGGGTTAAAGTTGTTGGGGTCGTCCAAAAGTGGGGTAAACCCAACCAGGTTGTTGAAGGTGACACTCAGACTCGTCTTCAGCCTGCTGGGCTTCGCTTGCACCAAAAATTTGTACACCCCGCTGACGCATGAGCCCGCCAGTTTCAAGGTGTCGGGTGCGTTGGGATCCTCCGCCGGGTCGAAGTTGTTAGGGTTGGAATCCGCGACGTCCTGGTTCGGGCAAATATATTGAACAGAGACGTCCACATGGTTCTTGGGTGCAGGTGCTGTAGGCCCGAACAGGTTCATGTTTGGTTGGGAGCCGTTCGTGCCATTTTTCGAGGCCCCGCGCGCTGGAGCAGCCGCGAACGCGGCTACCGACATCATCAGCAAGAGGCCGACGACAATACCTGTGTTAGCAATTCTAGACTTCATACAGTTTTGTCCTCCTGGAACGCGGGCGCGCACGCCACGCGGAAATGCAGTTTTCTCGGGCCGGCGCCGACTGCTGAAACGGCGCGCCTCAACCACCACGTTCCTAAATTTGGTCCCCTGAATCCCCGGAAGAGGCCGAACGGCAAGCGTTTCGGACAAAAGTGGCTCCAGAAGTCTCCTATGAGACAAACGGCCTGTCAAGGGGGGACTAGGCCATCGGGCAACATTGTTTGGGGATTAGCGTTTCGCGGCGGCGGCTTGCGGAATCCGGGTACGGGCCCAACTCTCGGCAGCCTCTATCCGGTGGGAAATGGCGGGATGCGAATGGAAGAACCATTCCACAAACTTCGAGGGAGTCCGCTCGGCCAAATTTTGGTCAGCGAGCTTGTTCATTGAGGAAATGAATGGCTGCAACGCCGGAATGGATCGAAACGCATATTGGTCAGCCTGCCGCTCGTTGTAACGCGAATAGGCATTCATCGCCGGCATCAAGAGAAACGACAACACGGTCGCTCCCAAGATGAGCAACGGCAGATTGGCGAAGTCGGAGAGCGTTTCAAAAAGGTGGAGCCGATCCATGGAGTAGTGCAGCATCCAGTTCGCGGCCCAGAATCCGGCGAAGGTGATCACCCCCTGCACTGCGATAGTTTTGGCAATATGGCGGTGAACATGGTGTCCAAGCTCGTGCGCCAGCACGGCTTCGATTTCGTCGGCGGAATAGTTGTCGAGCAGGGTGTCGGCAAGAATGATGCGGCGGGTCCTACCTAGGCCGGTGAGAGCGGCGTTGGCCTTCTTACTCTTCTCAGAAAGGTTCCATTTGTAGACCCCGCGGACCTTCGTGCCCGCCCGCTCACCGAGCTTCACCAGCCGCACTTTGAGTTCATCATTCTGCAGCGGTTCAAACTTGTAAAAAATGGGGAACAATATCACGGGCGCCAACTGAGCCAGGAGCACAACCAGTGCCAGAAACACAACCCATGCCAACAACCACCAGTGCAAAGGATATTGTCGGATAATGAAATACAGCAGATCGATAACAAAGGCGGCGAGGACAAAGCCAACCAGAAATCCTTTGGCTTCGTCCTTAAGCCAGGAGCGCAGTTTCAAATTCGAAAGATGGAACTGGTGCTCGAGGCGAAATCCGTAGAAATCAAGACCGAAGCCCAAAATCTTGCCGATGGTGAGCAGCATCAGCACATAGAGCGTGAGCGCGGGCACATAATGCTGAAAAGCCGCGCGGTAAGCCAGATCTCGTAAATGGGCGTTCCATCCCGTCGCCAGGAGCACAGCCAGCGTCCCCAGCCCCAGGCCGAAATCAGCCATCCCCAGCCAGCGATGAATACGATTGTACCTCCGGGACTCGGGAGAGTCGGCGGGTGCGGCCGCCGCAATGTCAGCGGAGCTCATACAGGGAAGACTATCGTATCCCGGAAGCGCAAGTAGGAGAATGTAAGGAAAAGTAGCGAACGTGCATGCACCTCAGAGGGCCTGCCTAGCCGGCATTTATGAACTTCTCGGCGCTGGCGAGCATTTCGCTGACCAATTCTGGCGACGCGGCCTCGGCGTAAACCCTTAATAGAGGCTCG
>Ga0097621_100003818_pt1 | contig 10442 bp, 8 predicted proteins | sample KBSMisM72_FD_73165 | JGI IMG/M metagenome (GOLD analysis project Ga0097621, IMG submission 73165) | Miscanthus rhizosphere microbial communities from Kellogg Biological Station, Michigan, USA - KBS Miscanthus M7-2 (version 2) (version 2) | ecosystem: Host-associated > Plants > Roots >... | reverse complement strand
CAGCGTCACGGAATCACCCACTTTCATCTCCGGGCTCGCAGTAACGTCAATCGTGGTCAGATCCATCGACACCGCCCCCACCATCGGTGCGAGCTTCCCCTTGGCGATCACGTGTCCGCGATTCCCCAGGCGGTGCGGAATGCCGTCGGCGTAGCCCGCCGCCAGCACGGCAATTCGCATAGCGCGAAGCGCGCGATGGATCCCTCCATACCCCACCAGCGCTCCGGCTTCCAGATCCTTCACCGCCAGGACCGTGGCTTTCCAGGAGAGCGCCGGACGGACCACCAGTTGGCGTTTGGGCGCGGAGCCTCGGGCTGGCGACACGTATCCGTAGATGGCGTGTCCGGGCCGGACCAGGTTCCACCAGGCCGCCTTGCGTCCGTACGCTACCGGGATGGTTCCGGACGCATGAATGTAGCGCGGCACGAGGCCCGCGGCGCGCAGGCCGGACAATACGCTCTCAAAGTGCACCAGCTGGTCTTCGGTTTGCCGGCTTTCGTAATTACCGGAGGACGCGAAGTGCGTCATCAGGCCTTCCATGCTCGATGGCGCGGCCTGCACAGCGCGGGCGATCTCCTGCGCGTTGGCCCGCGTGCCCAGGCGGCCCATGCCGCTGTCGATCTTTAAATGATAGGGGACTCGCGCAGCGGGCAAATCTTCAAGCGAATGAATCACAGGCGTGAGGTTGAACTCTTCGAGGCCGGCGCGTTCTTCGGGAAGAAAGTCGGCCATCACCAGAATGCGGGCGCGGATCCCCTGGCGGCGGAGATAAGCCCCTTCCTCAACGTTTGATACGGCCAGCCACGTGGCACCCTCGGCTTCGAGCGCCCGCGACACCTCCACCGCACCATGGCGATAGGCATCGGCTTTGACTACCGCCATCACGTCGGCCGCGGCGCCGACCACATTTCGCACGGCGCGATAGTTCGCACGAATCTGTCCCAGCGAAACTTCCACCCAGCTTCTCATGATGTTTTTTCGGCGAGTCTTGTCAGCAGTTTCTCATACGCGTCGGTGACAGCGTCCCAACTGTAGCGCGTGCGCACGCGCTCCCTGGCCTGGGCGCGAAGTCCCTCGCGCTGCGCCTCCGGCATTTCGAGAGTCCGCTGGAGCACCTGCGCCAAGGTGTTCCGCTCGAAGGGGAGACCCGCGCCGCCGGCCACTTCGGCGTTTTCCGCTGTGTCGAGATACAACGTCAGTGCCCCGCGACCCATGGCCTCGATCAGCGCCGGATGCGTGCCGCCGACCTCGGTCGCGTGGATGTACGCGAAACAATGCGAGCCGAGCTCGCAATAGCCTTGGCCGTAAATCGCCCCGGGGATTACGATCCGCGGATCGCTGGTGGCTCGTACCCGCCCGATATAGTCCGCCGCGTAAGGCGCGTCACCAATCAGCGCCAGCTTGAAGGGTGTCCGCAACTGCTCGAAAGCTTCGCGGACGAGAAGCGCATTGTTCTCTGGTTCCATGCGGCTCACATAGAGAAAATAGCGCCGGCGCTCCAAGCCCAATTGGTCCAGTCCGGCGGACGTCTCGACCGCGCCCACCTCCGCGCCGTAGGGGATCATTTCCGAAGCATGCCCGTACTTCTCGCGATAATAGGCCGCGATGCTCTGGGCATCCGTGACCACGGCGTTGGGCATCCAGGTGGCCAGGCGTTCCGAAATGCGATACCAGCCCTTGGCCAGCGAATTCCATTTCTTGCGATTCCGCTCCAGGCCGTCGACATTCAATGCGACCGGCATGCCGAGCATTCTCGGGATCCACGTGAACACTGCGTTCGCGGCATTACAGTATAGAACCGCGTCATAACCGCGAACAACTGCAAGATGGAACGTAGAGAAACACGTATGCGCCAGAGTGTCGAAGTATTTGTGCCGGATGGTTGGCAGGTACTTCAACCGCACGCCGCGGTAAACAGCTTCGGGATGCCTCTCGCGGCAGTAGACCGTGACGCTGTGCCCGCGTGCGGCCAAGCGCGTCGAAAGCTCCTCGGCGAACGTCTCAAAGCCGCCGTAGCGCGCTGGGATGCCCCGTGTGCCGAGGATCGCAAAACGCACTTACGGCCTTTTTCAACCGCGAGCAGCGCGACCCCGGGCCACGGCCCGAGCGGACGGACGGGGGGCGGGCCGGCTCACCGGCTGGTAGGAGAACCAACTGGAAATGTAGTCGTCCTTGGCCTTGCGGCGCCTCATAATCTCGCGGCGCTTTTCCATCACCCGCCGCCAGTTGCGCGCCAGATACCAGAACGCCTTGAGGGATCCGTGCTCATGAAGAATACACGCTCCCACCACCACGAAATCGCGAGTAGTGATGGAGAACCAGTTGCGCCGGTAAAGATCCGGCGTCATGTTCTTGAGCCGCATCAGGAACCGGTTCTTCACCGAATGCATGTTGATCGCCGACGGCAACGCCCGCCGATTTCCGGGTAGCACGTTGCGCACGTGGTACCCGCGTGCCAGCGGCGTATAGATGCACCGCCAGCCCATTAATTGGGCGCGCCACGCCACATCGGCATCTTCGCGATACACGAAAAAGTCCGGATCGAAAAACTCACCCAGGATCGAGATGTCCTCGATCATCGCGCGCCGGTACAGGGCCGCGGCCGCAGTCGCGCCGAATACGTATTCGAAGTTCAAGTAGTGGCCGTTATCGATTTCCTGGCTGCCGCGGTCCAGATGCCGCAGCATCGGCGTGAAGTAGATACCGGTGGAATCCACCAGCTGCTTGTCCGGCAGATCGAACGTCGCCCGGATGGTGAGCAGCTTTCCGCACACCGACCCGACCTTGGGATCCACCTGTCCCGCTTCCACCAGCGCATGGATGAAATTGGGCAGCAGCAGAACGTCGGGATTGAGCGTCAGTACCCACTCTCCCTGCGCCAGTGCGATGGCCTGATTCTGCGCCGCCGCGAACCCCACGTTCTCGTCGTTGTAGTAGATGCGGCAGCGGTCGGCGAACTGTTCCAGGATATCGACGGTGCCATCGGTCGAGGCGTTGTCGAGCACCACGATTTCCATGTTCAGGTACTTCTGTTCGAGGACCGATTCGAGGCAACGCTTTATGAATCGGCCGCTGTTGAAGGTGACAATTGTTACGGAAACCAAATCGTTAGATGCCATTCGCGTCTGTTGTTTTTCTTTATATTTTCCCGATGCGCCCAGACCACTGGGCCGGCGCGCGGGAGACCAGCCGTTTTAATGCTAACCGTATTATTTTGCAATAACTAACGACAGGGTTCAGGTTTCGCTCCCGAATCATCCCCGCGATGGTTCGCGGAACCGTACTCAACACCGCTGCGAGGCAAACACCCCGGTATGGCCAAGGGCGGAAATGCTTTGCAGCATATGTTAGAAGGCTACCATACCAGTACTCTTCCATGCGACTCGCGGGAAGTTTCTTGACCGAATGGCCGCCGGCATGCTCGGCCCGGACCTGCGGTACGTACTGTATTTCATACCCCGCTTCGATCGCCCGCCGGCAAAAATCCACGTCTTCGAACCATACCGGATGAAAACGCTGGTCTAAACCACCCAGGTGTTCCCATACATCGCGGCGCACCATCAAGAAGGCACCCGCTGGCTGCTCCACCGCACCTTCGCGATTTAGATCCCGATCCAGATAGCGATAGCGGCGGTTCACGCGATTGCCCGGCCGCAGGCGGTTGATCCCCAGAAGCTCGAGTGCGAGAGATGCCGCAGTGGGAAAACGGCGGATGGTAAATCCAGCCTGCGCCTTGCCATCCAGCCCTGTAAGCTGGCCCGCGGCCAGTCCGTGCTCTTGGCACGCCACAATCAGAGGGATCAGGGGTGTCCGCAGCCGCGCATCGGGATTCAGGAGGAGGATCGGATCATCGCTGGTCAACTCGACGCCCTGGTTTGAAGCACCGGCGAACCCATGATTCGTCTGATTGGCGACCAGGTTGATACCCGGGCGTTTACGGACCTGCTCCACGGTGCGATCCGTGGAGGCATTGTCCACCACGGTCACGACCACCTCAGGAGCCATTTCAGCCAGCGCGTCGAGGCAGCTCAAGATCACCTCCTCCGAGTTGTAGGTGACAATTACAGCCCCAGCAGCCAGAAATAGGCCCTCCAATAACGGTCGAACCCGGTCTGCCGCTGGATTTCAAGTATCGTTCGCTCGCTTTCCGCAATGAAAGCTTCTATCTTGGTTTCGGACGCCAGCCTCTGCAACGGAAGGGTTCGGGCTAGACGCATGCCCGCCATCTTACCCTCTAGATACGCACCTGCACACCCGTGGCGGAGAGCCACGATTCCCCATAGCAATTGTCCGGCCACGATCGGCCAACGCGGCAATTCCCGGAAGTACTTTGCTGTCAACAAAACCTGATTACGGGCGATCAGCCGGACTGAGTACTTATTCCACTGACCCCATGTCGAACTTCCCTGATGGTAGGCAGTTGCCGCCGGCACGTAGAGTCCCCACCGATCCTGCATTGCGCAGCGGATCCCGAAATCGACATCCTCCAGATACGACTCGAACCCCTCATCGAGCAGGCCGATGTCTTGAAACAGGCGGCGCTGGAATATCGCGGCGGTCATGGGCGCCATACGGATTCGCCGGGCCTCATTCCAAACCGGACCGTCCGGCTTGCCCGACCCGCAACGATAGGCACACCCGCTCCGGGCGATCGCGTCAAAGGTGGCATCGATGCACAAGCGATCACTCGCCATCAGCGTTTTTCCGGTCGCAAACCAAGCGTCTTCCTTCGTCGTCGCCTCGAGCAGCAGGGCCAGCCAATCCGGCGCCAGTGTGACGTCGTTATTGAGGATCCCAATCCAATCCGCGTCGGCAGCCTCAATACCCCGATTCACCGCGGCGGCGAATCCCAGGTTTCGCTCGAGCCGAACGACTCGCGCGCCCGCGCTCTCGGCCAGAGCTGCCGAGTCATCAGTTGAACCGTTGTCCACCACGATGATCTGGTCGAACGCACGTGTCTGCCGGCGCAGATTCTCCAACAGCGCCAGAAGAAGACCCCTCCGGTTCCAGTGAGGAACTACGGCGGCGACCTTCATGAGAACCGCTTTTTAAGAAGAAACCAGAGATTGTAGATGCCGTCGCGCCACGGGTTCAGCTTGATTTCGCCCAGGCGTGAGCTGTACAGAATCGAGAGCTCGGCGAAGCGGTGGCGATTGAGCTTTAGCGCCTCAATCTTGATCTCCTCGGAGAACGCCATTCCATCGGATTCGAGCGTCATCTTGCTGAGAATCGACCGGTGGAATACCCACATTCCCGATTGCGAGTCGCGAACCCAGGTCAGGTAGAGAATAGACATCGCCAGCGACAAGATCAGATTCCCGACCCAGTGCTTGAAGCTCATGGCGGATCCGTCCCTTACCGGGAAGCGCGAAGCGTTCAGAAAATCGACCTTGAGGTGGATGAATGCTTCGAGCAGATAAGAGATGGCATCCGGCGGATAGCTGTGGTCGCCATCGAGCGTGATGACAATATCGCCGGTGGCCGCCGCCAAGCCCGTTTTGTAGCTGCGGCCGTAGCCGCGGGCATCCTCCCGGATCACCTGAGCGCCGAAACGGGCCGCCACCTCTGACGTCCGGTCGGTCGAGCCGTTATCGACCACCAGCACCTGGTCGACGAATTCCGGCATGCGGGTCAATACCTGCTCCACTCCTTGTTCTTCATTCAGGCACGGCATGATCACCGTGATGGTTTGTCCCTTATACATTCGAGCGTTTCACTAGTCTAGCTTGTGCGTCCCGTTGGGTATGATGGGGGACATGAAGTGGCTCTACTTCGCGGCTCTCACCGCCCTGTTTTCGTTTTCCGGCGCGCATGCGGAGGTCTTCGGCGTCAAGACCGTGTATGTGCTTCCCATGGCCGGCGGACTCGACCAATATCTGGCGCTGCGGCTCACCTCCGAGGGAGTGCTGCAAGTGGTAACCGATCCGCAAAAGGCGGACGCGATCTTGACCGATAGCATTGGCGCGCGGCTGGAAGCGAGTCTTACCGAAATGTATGGCGCCCCCGTGAACAAGGAAAAGTCCGGCAAGGCCGGTTCGGACGAGTTTAACCATCCCAGCATGCAGCCGCTTTCCCGCAGCCGCGGCTTGGTCTTTCTGGTGAATCGCACCACTCGCGATGTCGTCTGGAGCACCTTCGAGCGACCCAAGAGTTCTCAACCCGGGGAACTGAAGCATGCCGCGGAGAAGATCGTGGACCGTCTGGCGAAGGCGCCTAAGGCCAAATAGTGTTACTTCGCCGTTGATCGCGCTTCAAGACTCGCAACCTCGTTAGCCGGTTCCGCTGGACGCATTTTGCGGACCTCCGCCCGATAACACTCCACCAGCCGTTCGGTCATCCCGCGTATATCGCGCTGCGCTACGACTTCGGCCCGAGCCCGCCGGGCCAACGCTTCCGCATCCGTCGGATTCCGTAGCAGATGAACCACATGCCCGGCGAATGCTTGCGGGTCATCGGCCAGCGCGCAGATCTCGCCGTCTTGATCCGCCAACCCCTCCGCACCCACGCGGGTCGAGACCACCGGGATCCCGGCCGCGAAGGCTTCCAGCAGCTTGACGCGTACGCCCGAGCCCGCCAGGATCGGGCAGATGAACAGGGCATACCTCCTCAGCGGCTCGCGCACGTCCTCCACGAAGCCGACCATCTCGATGGCCTCCGGGTCGCGCAAGGAGTGCCGTGGGGGCGGATCCGACCCTACGATGACCAGCCGCGCACGGGGTTCGTCTTTGCGGATGCGCGGAAAAACCTCCCGCAGAAACCAATCCAGCGCTTCCACGTTTGGCAGGTGCCGGAAGCTGCCCAAGAACAGCAGCGTGAACGGTTCCCGCCCGGAGGGCCGGAATTGATATCCGGAGGTGTCAATGCCGGCGCGATATCCGGCGTCCAGCCGGCCATTTAATTGCGGCAGGAAAGACCGGAGATACTCGGCGTTATCGCGGCTGCACACTTGAATGCGGTCCAGATGTGGCAGGAGCTTCAATTCGTAGCGGATGGCGCGAAGATATTCCCAGCGCGAGACGGTCCTTTCGAGCACGCCGCTCATGTACGGGAGGCGCCGCGCAATGGACTGAAAATAGACGTCGTGCTCGAAAAGGATGCTGGGAATGTGGCGGAATCGGCCGGCGTACTGGCCCATCACCAGATATTCGAGCTGCAGCACGTCGATCGAGCGCGTGTAGATCTGACGATGGATCAGCCAGGCCAAATCGCGATTACGAAACTCACGGGGGGCATGCGGTTCAGGCGATCCCAGCGCCTTTTGGCGTCCGGTCATTCGGATCACGTACTCGGTAGAGGCGCAAATCCTGTCCAATTCCGCATGCGCCTCGCGCTCAGGTTCGTGATCCAGCAACACGATCAAATGCAGGTCGCACAAGCGCGCCAATTCTCGCACCGTTTGATACATGAACACGCCGCCGCCGTGCACGGGGGGACAGATCGGATAGGGAGAGACGAACAATACCGCCAGTCGCTGCGGCTCACACCGCAGCGGAGGAAAGGTATCGCGAAAATGGCCTCCGAGCGGCCTTTTGAATGCTTCTTCATCGGAGATGGCCGCGAGTTTGTGAGCGTGGATCCGGGAAACCAGCCCGTGCGGCAGAGCCAGAAATGCTTGCAGGATTCCTCGATAGTTTGGGCGCTCCGGTGAATCGCCTGCCATCCAGCTTAAAGTTGCGCCTGCCCATGTAAAGAAAAAATGCGAACCTAGCCAGCGCCAATCGTGGATATTCTTCCAGGTGAACAGCAGGAAGTTTTTCTTGAGGACCGCCTGAATGTAGGTTTCCGAAAACCGCTTGCCGATGGTGCCGCGATGTTCGTGATACACCACGCTTGCCGGCTGGTAGAGAACTTTCCAGCCGCGCTTCCAGGCGAGATAGCCCAGGTCGGTGTCTTCCAGATAAAACGGTTTGAGGAGCTCGTCGAAGCCGCCCAGCTCCAGAAATTTTTTACGGTCGAAGGCGCAGGAGCCGCCGCCTCCGTAGAAACAGGGAAATAGGTCACGGATCTTGGGTTCGGTGCGGTGCCGTACGCGCAGCCCGCCCTGGAGCCACCAGCCCTCCGTCAGGCCAGTTTCTTCGCGTAGCTTGTCGGGGTCGGCGAAGAAGATTTGGCAGGACACTGCAAAGGTTTTGTCGTCCTTGAACCCGTCATTCTTAAAACCGTCCAGAAGCGGCTGTAGAAAATCCCGCTCCACCCGCATGTCGCTATTGAGCACGACCACGATGTCGTTGAGGGCCGCTTCAAACCCGGCGTTGCAGCCTCCACCAAAACCCAGGTTGCGTTCGAGTGCGAGCACTCGAACATGAGGAAAGCGTTGTCTGACAAATTCCGCGCTGCCATCTTCGGACCCGTTGTCGACGACGATGATTTCGTTGCGGGGGGATCCGGACAGCGCCGCGATCACCGAAGGCAAATATTTTTCGAGCAGATCGCGTCCATTCCAGTTAGGAATCACGACGCTGGCCGCGTGCGTATCCGGAACGGTATTCGGTGGCAATTTTTTGCGAGGAGTGACGGCGCAAAACAGGTCGCACAGAAATAGGGCCGCCGCGGCGAGCATCAGTAGAATCGGGGAGCAGAGAGCGAGGGGCAGGCCCCGGAGCAGCCTCCAGGCGCCCACTAGAAGACGCTTCATTCCGTCGCTTCCTTCGCGGCCCTGTCCGTGATCTGCGGATCAACATGGGGTCCTAGGCCCAACTTACGGCCCAGTTTCAGCCAGCGGGACTGGCGGATCAAGGCGAGCTGCGCCGCCGTTTCTTCCAATTGGGTGTCAAGCCGTCGAGCCCATTCGGTACGTTCCACCACAGTGGCCTCGGCGCCATCAAGCAGACGGACCGTCTCTGCGAGCTGGCTGGCGCGATGTTCGAGATCCGCGGTCAGGCGTTGCTCCGTTTCGAGCGCCCACTCCGTCTTACGACGGTTCTCTTCGTTCAGACCTGTGATGATCTGACCAGCGCGCTCTTGCTCGGACGCGAAGGTTTTTTGCAGATCGCCATGCGCGGTAAGGAGTTCGTTACGATCCGCCGTGGTTTGATCTAGCCAGGTTCGAACCTGCGTCAGCTCACGTTCCAACAGCCGGATATGTTGTTCGCGTTCCCGCAGAAGATTCGCGGCGCGGGGGACATAGAGAAAAGGCGGAAGTTGCGGAAGAGGAGCGCAGGAGCAAAGACCGATAAAGAAGTTCGCGGTTTCGGCATCGCCTGACGCGCGGTCGAACCCAGCTTGTGCACTGGACTTTGTTTGGTCCGAAAAAGTCCCGTCGTAGAACGCAAAGGCTTCCACACGGTCTTGAAACAGGATCTGCACATGTGGGAAGAATTCGCCCAATACCGCCCGGAACTCGCCGAATTCGAACTCGTGCTCGTGAAACGGGTTCGGACCGGACGTCGCTCTGGCTTCCGCATAGTAGCGCTTATTCGGTGTGGATACGATGAACAGGCCGTCCGGTTCCAGTACCCGAAGCGCTTCCGCTAATAAAGCCCGCCAGTCCCGAAGATGTTCGATCACTTCGAAAGCGGTGACCAAACCGAACGAGGCCGGAAGAAAGGGAACTGCGTTCGCAGAGCATTGCAAAAAGCGGACGCCGGGGAAATGGTCCGTTGCATACGCGATGGCGTCGGCTGCGATATCGACGCCTACGGAGGAGGAAGCGACGCGTGAGAGATCTGCCGTGCCGTAGCCGGTGCCGCAGCCCAAATCGAGGACCCGACGCCCGTCTGCGAAAAGCTCCGCCAATGCGTAGCGGGCCACGTGCTCTCCCCACAGATCGTCATTTACCTGGCCGGGGATGACGCGCTCGCCGGTAAATTCGCTCACGGCGTAGTCACCTTGCCGGCAACCCCACCACCAGCTTTGCTGTTTACTTTGACGCGGCAGTCCAGATGAAACTGTCCGTACATGGGCTGATCGGATTTCTCCATCTGCAACACCACTGCGTTGTCAATCCAGTCGCACATGGAGTAGTGATTCAAGGATCCGTTGGCAATCGCGGGCGAAAAAGAGAACGACGACGCGTATAAAGCGGGCAAATCCAGGTAAAAATCGACTGTGCAAACATCGCCGGCCATCATCGGTGGCAGATCCTGATGTTCGCGAGCGGTGTTGGTGCCCGCGAAATCCACCCCCAGGTGATTACGAAACATGAACCCCACAATGGGCCTGTCGAGATGATCCCCCGCTCGCACACTAATTCTTACTACAATTGTCGAATTAGGTTGGAGCGAGGAGACTCGTGAGCCCTCCGAATCCAACACGGCGATGCCAATAATTTCCGCCTTGCCGTCGCCAAAGCGATGATCAATGTTGGGAATTCCTTCGACAATTTCTTCCGGCGAAGGCAGCCTTGATAGTTGGTCTAGAGGTGACTCCTGAACCTGATACGCACGGTCCTTCTCTGTCATCGCCGCGAGGTATTGGGCTACGACCAGATCGGTCTTGCCTAT
>Ga0097621_100003816_pt1 | contig 10443 bp, 8 predicted proteins | sample KBSMisM72_FD_73165 | JGI IMG/M metagenome (GOLD analysis project Ga0097621, IMG submission 73165) | Miscanthus rhizosphere microbial communities from Kellogg Biological Station, Michigan, USA - KBS Miscanthus M7-2 (version 2) (version 2) | ecosystem: Host-associated > Plants > Roots >... | reverse complement strand
CCCGCCGTAATAGATGACCATCGTCAGCAAGTCGCCGCTCTGCGGCTGAAACAACGTACCGCGCATCATCAATCCGAGCAGGAATACCAGGATGACGGAAATGCAGAGCACCGCTCCGCGTCCCGGACGTTTAAGAAGGAAATGTCCGCCGCCGGGAATCAGCCACGCCAAAACCACCGCCGGGGCCCAATGGCCCACTGAAGGAGCTTCCAATTTTAAGGTTTCCGCCACAGGTTTATTTTATCGCATGCCGGCGGGACGGCCTTGCGGGAAGTGCCGCTACTTTGTCAGTGGGGGCTATTCGACCACACGGTTTGTAGATGCCGGCTGCCCAGGTGCTTACGGCTCAGTTGTTCAAAGCGGGCTTTAGAGCGCCACTTTAACAAGCGATATTGGGTATGCGTCAAGTCCATTTCCGAGCGAATCTGCGTCCCGGTTTGTTCCTTCAAATAAAAGCGCGAAAGTATTTCCGCCTCCCGTGCCGACAAACGAGCCAAAGTTAGCTGCACCAATTCCCGCTGTTCCTGGGAGACCATCTCCTGTTCGGGAGTCGCCCCGGTACTGGCAAGTCCAAACAACGATCCAATTTCGACATGATTGCGGCGATCCGATGCGGCGGCATCGATATAACCGGACACCTTCCGGCGCGCGATGGTCCGGGCAAAGCCCATCAACCGCTCGGGATCGCGCAATTGTCCCTGCTGGATAGCGACGACAACATCTACAAAAATAGTGTGAACTTTGTCGCGATAATCCTGTGGACGGAGTTGGCGCGCCAAGTAGGGGCGTAATCCCGCCAGAATATATTCGTACAAATCCAGCATTCCACCGGCATCACCGATCTGAACGCTTCGCACCAGAGCGTCGAGTTGGAGCGGCGGGTCCGCGCTCTGTTCGGAACGGGATGCGGGAGGCGTGAGTGGGTAAAAAAGTGAAGTCATTACATTCTCCGTTACTATCGCCTCTAATAGGCAGGCATATGCCCAAACCGCAAAAGTCGGAGAAACCACACCCAATCCCTGCATTTGCGGCCTATTCGCAAGACTGGAGAGCATCAGCCAATTCTTATGAACGTATTTCATACAGATGTTTTCTCGCCGTTTCCACGAACAACTACGCATTAGTGGGCCAAAATTCGCGCTTCGTTTTGTGATATACTTTTGCATCCGAACGTGGATGTTCAGCATTCGAAGGCTGAAATTCTAGAACGGCGGAGCCATTCTAGAGTAAACCGGTCCGTTTTGGTACCGGAAAGCCTGCAGCAGACCAACCCTTTTGCCAGGATTTTGTACTTGGCGTCTGACGCCATCGTCGCGATTGACGCACAAAAATCCATCATTTTTTTTAACCGCAGCGCGGAGGCAACATTCGGGTACTCGGCCCAGGAAGTGCACGCCAAGTCCATTAGACTTTTGTTTCGTGGGGGCTTGGCGGGCTTCCACCCGGCGTGGATTGCGCCTCTCGATCCCTCCGGCGAAAACGCAATGATGTCATCGGAGCTGCGCGAAATCATGGGGCGGCGCAAGGACGGAAGCGAGTTCCCAGCCAAGGTCTCGCTATCCAAGATTGAAGTCGACGGCCGGACCATCCTCAGCTTGATGTTGCAGGATGTGGCGTCCCACGCCTTCATCGAAGAGCGTTTGCGCGCTGCGCTGCGCGAAAAAGAAGTGCTACTGGAAGAAGTTCACCATCGGGTCAAAAACAATCTGCAAGTGATTACCAGTTTATTAGGATTACAGGCACGCTCTATTAAGGACTCCGCCACGCGCATTAAATTCGACGAAAGCCGTTATCGGATTCAAGCTATGGCGATTCTGCACGAAATTTTGGACGAATCCTCCAGCCTCGCGGAGATCGACTTCGCCGATTATATCCAGAGGCTAGTGGCGCATGTGGTGAGATCCTACGGCGCCATCGGCCGAATTCGCACGCAACTTCGGCTGGACCGGCTGGCCTGCCATCGGGATGTAGCGTTGCCCTGCGGCCTCATCGTGAACGAAGTGCTATCGAACGCGCTTAAGTATGCGTTTCCCGGCGGCAAAGCAGGCGAGGTCCAGATCGAATTGCGGCGGGAGGCAAGCGGGAAGGTGCACCTGCTCATTGCCGACAACGGCATTGGGCTCCCGACAGGTTGCGACTGGGAAACTTCGCCTACGCTGGGGCTTCGACTGGTGCGTACGCTCGCTAGCCAGATCGAGGCCACGATGCAGATTACGGGCAGCCAGGGAACGTCTTTTACAATTGCATTCCGTGACGGATTGCGCAATAGCGCCAATGTTAGAGAGGATTAGTTGGCCGAAAGAATTTTAATTGTCGAAGATGAACGCATCACCGCCGAAGATCTGGCGGAAGTTCTGAGGGACTTGGGATATCAGGTCAGCGCCGTCGTGTCCAGCGGCGAAGAAGCGATCCGCGAGGCCGAAGACAATCGGCCCGACCTGGTTCTGATGGACATCCGCATCAAGGGCGAGATGGACGGAACGGAGACAGCACGGATTCTGCGGGAGCGTTTTGACGTTCCGGTGGTTTATCTGACGGCGCACGCGGACCGCGATACCTTAGAGCGCGCCAAACATTCCCGGCCCCTCGGCTACATCGTAAAGCCTTTTCATGAGGCGGAATTGCATGCCAGCGTGGAAATGGCGTTATACAAACACTGGCACGATCTCCGCTCGCGGGGCCGCGAACAGCACGTGGCGGATGTGTTGAGCGCTCTTCTCCTGGGTGTTACTTCGGTGGACCAAACAGAGGCGGTCCGGACCATGAACCGGGCGGCCGAGGATCTGACCGGCTGGAGTGTGGAAGAAGCGAACGGCACCCCCGTGAGGGAGGTTCTGCGGCTGGCCGATGCGGCCACTGGCCGGGCTTTGGAATTGCCTCTGAAGCAGGCGCTGGAACAGCGGGCGGTAGTGGAAATTCGCGACCGGGTTCTCGTCACCAAAAACGGGGACCGCAAGAGAGTATCCGGCAATATCGCTCCACTGCGCGGCGCCGACGGCGGACCCGGCGGGGCCGTCATCATGTTCGAAGGCGAGCAGGCGGAAGACGAGACGCTTTCTCTCCGTTTGAAGAGTACGTTGGGCGGCAAGACCCAGGCGATCGAATTCGGGCGGTTTCATATCGTGGCGGCATCGGAACCGATGAAACGCCTGCTCTCGTTCACATTGCGCGTCGCGAAGAGCGAGGCCTCGACAGTTTTGATCGAGGGGGAAAGCGGCACCGGCAAGGATTTAATGGCTCAGTTCCTGCATTACTCGAGCAACCGGCGCACGGGGCCGTTTATCGCCCTCAATTGTTCGGCCATTCCGGAGGCGTTGCTCGAAAGCGAGTTGTTCGGACGCGAACCGGGAGCTTACACCGATGCGCGCAGCCAAAAGAAGGGCCTGCTCGAAGTCGCAAACGGCGGGACATTGTTTCTGGATGAGATCGGCGACCTGTCGCCAGCAGTGCAGGCCAAGTTTCTGCGCGTGCTAGAGCAGCAGTCGTTTCGCCGACTGGGCGGCCTGCAAGACATCAATGTCGATTTACGAGTAGTCGCCGCCACCAACCGCGATCTTGCGAGTGCGGTGCAGAACGGGACTTTCCGGCTGGATCTATTTCACCGTTTGAGTGTCATCCAAATTGCGCCGCCGCCTTTGCGCGATCATCCGGAAGATATTCTTCCATTGGCAAACCATTTCGTACAAGAGCACAACCGCCGATACAAAGCAAAGATTCAAGGAATCTCTGCGGACGCGGCGAAAATTCTGGAGACTTACCACTGGCCGGGCAATGTGCGCGAATTGCGTAATGTCATTGAACGGGCGTTTTTGCTGGAGGAGACCGATCGGCTGCAGACCGCCAGTATTCAATTCGTATCCTCGCGGACCCATGCGGCTCCTATCACTGGCGTGCACTCAACAGAGCGTGCAGGCACGCATCCCCCACCGCCGGATTTATCTTTAAAAAACTCGGAGCGGATCCTGATTCTGCAAGCGTTGGAAAAGGCCGGTGGAAACAAGACCAAAGCGGCGGTGTTGCTTGGTATCAGCCGCGACGTACTGCGCTACCGGATGAAAAAGCTGAACCTTGATGAGGAGTGAGAGCGCCGTTTAGGCGGCACTCCGCGTGGGCTGAGCGAGCCAGCGTTTCCACCATTCCAACCTTTGAGGAACGAATTGGGCTCGCGCATACTTCTCTAACGCAGTTCTGCGCTGGCGCAACAACTTGCCCACCGCAGTTACGGCACGGTGGTCACTGCCGATAATAACGATGCTGGTGGCGCAATCGTTAATCGCTCCTAGCCGGTCTTGCAATTCTTTTAGGATTCCCTCACCGCTAGCCATTTCGGCTTCATAGAAATGTTCGAATAGCTCTAGAGTGTAGCGGAACCGTTTTGCCTGGAGGCGGAATTGATGCAGCTTCCGGTAGTCTGCGCGGGCCGAGAGCGCGGCCTTACCCGAAGCGAAAAATTCTTCCGCGAGTTCCGGAAGGAAGCGGGAAAGATTGGCTTCGAGGTCCTGGTCCAACTGCCAGTCGCGTTGTTTTGGATGCGAACGGAGACGGGGCATGGAGTGGTGTTTCTGCCGCTCCGCCTTGAGCCGCCGATGCAGTTTTTCGCCCGCTTCGCCGCGTGTCTTCTTCAGCCGCGATACCGACGCGCCGGTCGTGATGCCCACCTCTTTCAGCAGATTTAAAGCGACGTCGCAATTCCTAACATCAGCGCAAAGGTCCATCAGTTTATGCAGACGCCTCCGCAGCTTCTTAACAGGAGAGGGATCCAGCAGTTCGCCAAACGTTTTGAAGGCTTGGACTACGCGCCGGATCGAAACACGCACGTCGTGGATGGCTTCGGGATCCTCGGGATGTTTCGCGGCATGCCGCAGGTTTTTTGAGAGACGCTTAAGACGGACCTTGGTCTCCTGTACGGCGTACTTCGATATCGGATTCGATTTCATCGCTTCGCGCGCACCGTTAGCGGCAAGCCGTAGGTTTCGCGGAACACCGGGGAAACCTGCTCGGCATGCCATTGTTCCACATCCAGATCCCGCGCGGAGCGCAGATGCAGTTCGACGGTCTTTTCCTGAATCGCCACGTGAACGTCTTCGACCAGTTGCTCCTGGCTTTGATCCAGGGCAACGGCGATACGCAGAAGCGGCGCGAGCAGCACCACGGCACGGCGTCCTTCGGCATCCAGCGCCTGAAACTCAAGGTGGGTGGGCTGCGGCATCGACTTGCGATGGTAGCGGCACAAGTTCGCGATAACCAGTCGCTCCCATTCCGAAAACCCGGCAAGGTCGGAGTTGGCGACCAGATACCACGAATGCTTGTGGTGCCGCGATTCATTTACCCAGTGCCCGATGTTGTAAAGATATGCTGCGGCTTCGATTACCTGGCCGTGCGGCGCCGGCAAGGCGTGGAGGGAACGCAACTGCTCGAACAAAATTCCGGCCACCTGCGCCACCTTGCGCACGTGCGGCACGGAGAGTCCATAACGCCGGGAGAGGGCGGCCACTACACGCCGGCGGTCCGGGTTCAGCCGCGCCTCAGCGAGGCCGACTTTGCGGAGAGCCAGGTCCGCGACAATTCCCTCACGCACGCCGGCGGTCGAATAGTAGAGGCGCGGCAGCCGGAAGGCTTCGATAATCTCGTGCAGGACGGCGGTTCCGGCCACGATGATCTCCGCCCGCCGCGGGCCGATGCCGGTAATCCCACGGCGTCCTTCGAGGTTCGCGGCGCTGACCTGTCCATACAAGCGGCGAATCTGATTGGCGGTGGCCGGGAGCCGGTCCGCAAGATCGCGCCGCGACCGCCGCACCCGGTTTGCCGCGCACACCACGGCGGCAGCAGTGGAGGAAGTGGCAATCATGCGGTCGATCTTGACCGGGCCAAAACGAGTGGCCGGTCCCGCGACGCGTTCCTGAATATACTTCCGCATGCGCAGCAGCTCGCGTGGATCGGCAGGATCGTTCTTTAAAAACATTTCGGTAAGGCGAACCGCGCCCAGCGGTTTCGAAAAAGAATCGACGATGTGCCCGGAATCACTGAGTACCAGCTCAGTGCTCCCCCCGCCGATGTCCGCAACCAGCAGGCGCTGTTTGAGGTGCGGCCACTGGCTCTGGACGCCCAGGTGCACCAGTCGCGCCTCCTCTAAACCAGAGATAACCTCCACCGGCGTCCCCACGATCGAGGAGGCACGCGCCAGGAATTCCGCTTGATTGCGCGCGTCGCGAAGAGCAGCGGTTCCGACGACTCGCACTGCGAGCACGTCCAGTTTGCGATAAATGGCGGCCATTCCAGTCAGAACATTGCACGCCAGATTCATGGTGGCTTCGTTCAGGCGGCCTTCTCGAAAAACACTGGTGCCCATGCGTACTACCTGGCGCTCGGACGCGAGTGGCAGCATCTTGCCGTTGGCATCCACCGCCGCCGCCAGCATGCGGATGGAATTACTGCCGATATCGATGGCTGCGTATTGGGACATGCCTAACCAGCGAATTTTTGTAACACAACGTTAACCAAGCTTGCCGCCTCACTCGTTTATGATAAAGGAGCTTATGCCTGTATTCCTACAAAATCGTTTGCCCGGGCGATTAATTGTGGTGGAAGGCATCGATGGTTCGGGCAAGTCCACGCAGATGTCGCTGCTCTCGCAGTGGCTTCGCAGGCGCGGATACGCCGTGACTTTCAGCGAATGGAATTCTTCTCCGCTGGTGCATGAGACGACGCGGCGCGGCAAGAAGAAGGAAATGTTCACGCCGACTTCTTTCAGCTTGATCCACGCCACCGACTTTGCGGATCGCCTGGAACAATACATCATTCCGCTGCTGAAAGCGGGCGCGGTGGTGTGCGCGGACCGTTATGCCTACACCGCGTTCGCGCGCGACGTGGTTCGCGGAGTGGATCGGGCGTGGGTTCGTAACTTATACCGCTTTGCCATCAAACCATCGCTGGCCTTCTATTTTAAAGTTCCGCTGGACGTAGCATTGGGTCGCATTTTGGGCGGACGCGATGCGCTGAAGTATTACGAAGCTGGAATGGATCTCGGACTCAGCAGGAATATTGAAGAAAGCTTCCGCCTGTTCCAGGGCCGGATTCTCGAAGAATATGAGGCGATGATCGACGAGATGGGTTTTCATGTGATCGACGCGACCAAGAGTATCGAAGCGCAGCAAAAGGAAATGCGCCGAATCGTTTTACATGAATTCGGCCGTGTGCGACCGCCGGGAGTCTTGGGAACGGAGGTCCGAGTTGCAGGATTATCGCAATAAGCCGCCCTTGTCCTACTATCGGACCGCCCTGCCGAGCGTCGACTATTCCGAACTGCAAGGCAAGCTGATCGTGATTGAAGGTCCGGACGCAGTCGGCCGCACCACGCAGGTACAGCGTCTGAAGCCGTGGCTGGAGGAATACGGGCACGCGGTTTTGGATACCGGTATGGCGCGCTCGGCGCTGGCCGGAAAGGGAATCCGGGAGGCGAAAGAGGGGAATACCCTGGGTCCCATTACCATGACCCTGTATTACGCAACCGACTTCGCGGATCGTTTAGAGAACGAAATCATTCCCGCGCTGCGAGCCGGATTCGTAGTTCTCACCGATCGCTATATCTTTTCGATCATGGCGCGCGCGATCGCGCGTGGCGAGAATCGCACTTGGATTGAACGCACGGCGGGATTCGCGCTGGTGCCGCACGCGGTGCTGTACATGCGTGCTGAAGTGAAGGACCTGATCTCGCGCGTGGTGGTGGGCCGCGGGGCTTTCGACTATTGGGAGAGCGGACTGGATCTGCACTTCGGCAAGGATATGTATGAAAGTTTTGTGCGCTACCAGTCACGCCTGATCCAGGTGTTTGACAATATGGCGAAGCCTTACGGCTTTCAAACCATCGACGCCTCACAATCTCCGGATCGCGTATTCGCCTCGCTGCAGCGGGAGATCGCAAAAGTAGTGGAAATGGAGTCTCCAGCCCAGCGCGCCATTCGGCTCAAGGCGGCGCGCGGGGCGAAGGCCGCGCTCAAGTTGGTGCCCGGGGTGGCGCCGGCAAAATCCGCACGCAAAGCCGCACCAGCGGCAAAAACCGCACCTAAAGCATCTGCCCGGTGAACGCGCAATAGCGCTTCGAATTTGACCGTGATCGCAAATCAAGAAGAACGAACCCGTTTCGGCAAGAGCCGCCGCGAAACGGTCAGCCGGGCTGCGCAAGCGGAATTGCGGCCGAAGGAGCGCAGGTTCGATGCTCTAGATATCTTGCGGGTTGCCGCGGAAGGGCGCGTCCGCCAACTTCTTCCAGTTAAATACGGGCGCATGCAGGTTTCGCCCTTCGCCTTTTTCCGCGGCGCGGTTTCCATCATGGCGGCTGATCTCGGAAGGCTGCCGCATTCCGGTCTGAACGTGCAATTGTGCGGTGACGCGCATGTGCAGAACCTGGGATCCTTCGCGGCACCGGATGGCTCGCTGGTATTCGATCTGAACGATTTCGACGAGTCCATTCGTGGGCCGTGGGAGTGGGACGTGAAACGAATGGCGGCGAGCATTGTGCTTGCAGGAGCGGCGTCGGGTCACGTGCGCGCTCAATCCAGATTAGCGGCGGAGATGTTCGCAGAGAGCTACTGCCGGGCGATTCGGGAATTCGCGAATTTGCCGATCCTACAGGTCGCCCGGCGTCAAATTCACCGCCAGCAGCGCATTCAGCCGGTTCACTCAGCGCTGCGCCAATCGCAACGTTCGCGGCCCACCGATCTAATGCGGAAGTTTATCGAGTCGGGCGGCCGAGGGCACGCGCGCTTTCGGAACCTGCGTCCCGGGTGCTGGCGGGTTGCGGGCGCAACTGCACGTACCGTGCTGGATTCCTTAGCGGCCTATCGGGAGAATCTTTCCCCTGACCGGCGGCACTTGTTCGACTTGTTCCGTCCCATCGACGTGGGCTTCAAGGTGGTGGGGACGGGGAGCGTGGGCCTTCGCGACTATGTGGTGCTTTTCGAAGGCAACGGCCCACAGGACCCCATGTTCCTACAAATCAAACAAGAGATGCCTTCAGCCTACGCCAAGTGGCTGCCAAATTCGGTTTATCCGCACGAGGGGCGACGCGCCGCGGAAGGACAACGCGCGGTGCAGCCGATCTCTGACCTGCTGTTGGGCTGGACCTCTATCGGAGAGCATCATTACCTGGTGCGCCAGTTGAACGATCACAAGGGCAGCATCGACCTGGAGAAATTGCGCGGCGGGGGTCTGGAGAGTCTGGCACAGGTCGCGGGCGAACTGCTGGCGCGAGGACACGCGCGGTCGGGAGATGCTTGCGAAATTGGCGGCTACTGTGGTGCAGGTGCGCGGCTGGTCAAAGCCCTGCGTGACTTCGGCTGCCATTACGCCGACCAGACGGAAGCCGACTATGCGAAGTTCATCGACGCGGTCAAGCGAGGAAAAATCAAGGTGGCGGCACTAGATCAATAGAACGGGTGGGTTTTCGGGCGCCTACGCCTCCCTGGCGCCGCCGCTTGCGATGGTTACGAAGGTTTTAGCAATCCGATCTTGCATTCGCCCGGCTAGCAGATCCGCAAGAGTATAGGCGTTCAACGTGGTCAAGAAAGACGCAAGCGGCTCCTTGAGCACTAGCGAGCAAAGGGAGCAATCACGCAGGTATTTGTTTTATATCAAAGCATTCCGCCAAGCGTAGCGTGGGTTCCGCTTGCCGAACGATGTCGCCGAGGTGGATGAAGTCCGGCTCCTTCGCCAGCGACACACATCCCGCGCGCCGGGGAATCAAACGCAAATAGCCATCGTCACTCAAAGTTTGCATGACTCGGACAAGATGATTCTTGGAAATGCTGTAGGTATCGCTAATTTCCGCAGTGGACACAGCCCGATCGGGGTGTGCGCCAAGGTACTGAAGGACGCGAAGAGCACATTCGGCGTGTAGACTTAGTTGCACGAGGCGTTAACAGAACATTGCGCGCCTGCCGGCGATTGTGAATATGCCTTCCAGTAGGATGGCATCCCTGGTTTGGTTTCCCGGAGAATTTCCAGGATGGCTTGGCGATCTTCCGCTCCCAGTGCACCGAACCGGGGATCCTGTTCTTTCCCTGAGAGCACGTCGAACAGCCGCCGGTAAATCTTCTGTTTGGCAATATCCGGAAGCGAGTCGAACGGCTGGCTATAAATCATGTAGCTGAGTGGAAAACGGAATAGCCGCGTCCGAAGATCAAAATCGCGAAGCGAGCGCCCTCGTTTGTCGCGCGGACCGCGCTTCTGAAAAGTCCTGGCAAATGTCGAGACCCCTGTAATCGGCTCACGGATTTTGGCTTCGCGGGCAAAAAGCATATAGGAAACAAGCTCGTCGGTCACAAAATCCAGCCGGGTTTGCGACTCTTGCAGCTCTCCATTTTTTTGAGCGATGCGCACTTCCCAACCAATTCGTGTGATCAGGTTTGTCATGCGAGTCTGATGCTCGAGCGTCATCAGAGCGAC
>Ga0097621_100003815_pt1 | contig 10443 bp, 9 predicted proteins | sample KBSMisM72_FD_73165 | JGI IMG/M metagenome (GOLD analysis project Ga0097621, IMG submission 73165) | Miscanthus rhizosphere microbial communities from Kellogg Biological Station, Michigan, USA - KBS Miscanthus M7-2 (version 2) (version 2) | ecosystem: Host-associated > Plants > Roots >... | reverse complement strand
AAATGTTTCGCCACGTCACGTCGTAACGAAGGTGTGAATCCGGTACTCAAAGCCGTTGGTTCCAGGTTTATAACCGCCAATGACGAGTTCCTGCCCTTTGTTGGTCTTGTACTTTACCCACGCGCCGGTGCGCTCGCCACTCTCGTACGTGCTGTTGGCGCGTTTGCCAACGACTCCTTCGAGCCCTGCCTGCTTAGCTGCTGCAATCAACTGTTTCGGCGTCGCCTCGAACACTTCCGACAACCGCACCGGATCACGCATGCCTTGTAACGCATGATCCTCAAGCAATCGCCGTCGATCGGCGAGCGGTAGCTTGCGCAGATCTCTTCCCTCGTATACAACCACATCAAAGACATAAAAGTGTAGAGACTCGGGTGTGAATTGCGAATGCTGTAACGCCGAGAAGGAAGGCCTGCCTTCTTCGTCCAGGACAACTACTTCGCCATCAGTGATTATGTCATCCGGAAGAAATGAGAAAGCACCAACTAGCGGAGCAAACATACTGTTCAGATTGTTGCCCCTGCGCGAGAAGATCGTGACCGCACGCCGTTTCTTCATCACCAGTGCACGATAACCATCGAGCTTGAGTTCATAGATCCAATGCTTTCCTGAAGGTAACTCGTCCACCGATTTCGCCAGCATCGGTTTTATAAAATCGAGACGTGCTTTGGGCAGTTGTTTTAAGTCGATCTTCATGCACGATTACTCTGCCATACAGCGTCAGCACCTTCGCCTGGATCACAATCGAAGACGATCGCGATCTTCAAGTGCGGGAGTATGTATTTAGCCACACGATGTAGTAACCAATCAGGTCGACTTTCGTAAACTTAGTGCCCGGATACAGTACTTTATCGAGTTTTGATATCTCGATGCACAACACACCACAGAGACACAGAGAACACAGAGGTTGCACAGAGAAAATCTCAGAACGGGCACTCGTTGTGCAACCCGAATTGGACCAGTCGGCTGGCACACGTTTCGCCTTGGTTAAGCCGACAATTAATACAACGGAGACAACATGGCCGGCACAGAAAAACCGCAAGGAAGTGAAACTCCAACCCTAAAGAATGCATGGATCAGGAAGGATGCCGAAGGCGATTACTTTCTGTATATCCGGACTGAGAATGGAAGCGGCGCGATGATTAACTTGACAGCCGCTAATCCCAGCCTGGATGAGCAGATAAAAAATGAGATCAATCCGGAGCGAGGCAAAAGCGACTTCATTAAAGAATTATTCAAGAGTTGGCTTGCCGAACAGGACAGGTCCCTGATCAAAGTTGAAAAGTCAGAAGACTCCGAACCTCTCGTCGATGATTTCCCGGAAGTAATCGAGGCGGACGCTTAAAGGGACTTAGGGTCGTACTCCGGAGGCCCGATATCTGCCCGGCGTTGTACCACAGAGACGCTTAAAAGTGCGCGAAAAGTGACTTTGGTCGGCAAAACCAGCGGCGAAAGCAATGTTTGTAACGGCCACGTTCGAATCCATTAGTTCGCGACACGCATATTCGATTCGAACTCTCCGTAGATACTCTCCGACAGAGGTCCCGTAGTGTTTCCGAAACTCGCGTGCTAAGTGAACTGGATGAACACCAACTTCGGCTGCAATCTCTGAAAGCTTGTATGGTTCGGCGAAACGCTGCTCTAAGATGCTCCTGACTCTTTCAAGCCATTGAGGAAATCGCCGACTTGAGTTCGTCGATGATGGACCTTGAAGCAATGCCTGTTCAAGTTTTCTTAATGAGTCGTCGTCCATCTCACGAAACTTGTAATACATTCTCAAGAAGAGCTCAGGTAGCAAAACGGGCGTCGGACTGGATACATCGGACTGAACCCGATCCGGAATCTTCGCAGAATTTCGCGGAAGGCTTATAGTGAACGAAGGTCCGGATTCACTCTGAGGAGAGCGCGATCCAGACTTGTTCGGGTCCAACAGAGTTAAGCTGACCATACTCTGTGCGCGCGGATCACCATCGTTGTGCGAAAGTGCGGGTTCGCTAATGGCAATATATAAAACCATCTCTCGAGCTTCCTGTTGAATCGAGCACCGTTAACGTCAGCATCATTGATAGCGGAGGGCGTTCAAAGGATCCAACTTCATCGCTCGCCGGGCCGGAAGATAACAAGCGAGCAGCGCCACCGCAGTGAGCATCGAGATGATTCCGCCGAAAGTAATCGGGTCACGAGCGCTGACGCCGAACAATAAACCGCTTAACAACTGCGTCAAGACGAGAGCTCCTGCGAGACCAATCGCGCTTCCAATGAGCACGAGGCGCAATCCTGATCCAACTATTAACTTGAGAATGTCACTGGTGCTCGCCCCCAATGCGAGCCTCAATCCAATCTCATGGGTTCGTTGCGTTACTGAATAAGCCACGACCGAATAGATCCCAAGGGCCGCTAACAACAATGCAATGAAGGCACCCACGGCCAAGAAATAGACGGCCACTCTCTTTCCAAACAATCGCTCGTCGACATATTGCTGCAATGGCTTTACCTTGAAGACCGGCACCGCGGGATCTACGGCGCTGACTTCTCCGCGGATGGCCTGAACCAAAGCATCCGAGGTGAAATCAGACCGTGTCACCAGGAAGAGATCGCGGCTGGGTTCCTGAGCATACGGCACATAAATTTCCGGTTCAGCACGTTCGTCCAGGTCATCGTTGATGACATTCGCTAACACGCCGACGATTTCATATCGTTGACCATTGTCGAGGAAGAAATTCTCACCAATTACCTGCTTACCTGCCAAAAATTGCCTCGCGAAGGCTTCGTTAACCAACCCGACTCGCGGCGTGCCCTCACGATCGTATTCTGTAAATGCCCTGCCTTGTCGTAGGGAGGTGCCGATCGCTTCAAGGTATGCCGGCGTTATGGTTCGGAAGGTCACGGAGCGCCGGAGGTAGTCGGCAAAAATTGTGCTGCCGATGCCGGCAACCTCGCGGCGCTTGTAGACGTAACCGAGCGGCACTGTAGTAGCTAATCCCACATTGTTGATTCCGTGCCTCGCAGAAACTCTCCCGATCAGAGCGTCCGCAAAATTTATTCGAGCCTGTGTAGCCTCATACCTTTCACCGGAAAGAGAGATCTGCATGGTCGATACATTGCTGGCGTCAAACCCCAAATCGGTATGCAGTAACAGTTGAAAGCTTCGGAACATTATCCCCGCACCAACCAGCAGGATGAGAGAAAAAGCGACTTCAGAGATCACCAGCCAACGTGTCGCACGATTCGAAGTTCCCGCGAGGATACTTGGGCCATCATTCTTCAGAACTTGATTGAGCTCGACTCGGGTCCCGAGCCACGCGGGAATCAAGCCGCATAGAATCCCAGTCAAAACGGAAAGGACCAGAGTAAACGCAAGGGCCGGCTGATCGATCCCCATCTTGGTCCAGCCGGGAATAAACATTGAGAAGTCCTGCGGCATGCCCCTCATTGCCTTGATCCCGAAATAAGCCATAAGCAGTCCGAGGAACCCACCGAAGCCTGAAAGCACAAGGCTGTGCGCAAACAGTTGCCGCATCACGCGAAGGCGACTGGCGCCGAGTGCGAGCCTGATCGCGATATCTCTTTGTCTGGCAGCCGCGCGCACGAGGAGGATATTGGCAATGTTGGCGCACGCGACCAGCAGAACGAGCAACACTGAGATAAACATGAAAGGGACCGCGACCCGTACACCGCGCGTCGCGTCCTTTACGAGCGGCACCACGCGAACTTCGCGGCCACGATTGGTGTCGGGATACTCTGACTGAAGACTTACCGCAATTCGGTTCAGATCTTCGCCGGCCTGGGTCAGACTTACTCCTCTGCGCGGCAAGCCGATCACACGAAGATAATGATCTCGCCGTGAACGATCACTCGAATCAGGAGATAGCGGAATCCAAAGTTGGCCTTCATCGACTGGATAATGGAAGTTTTTTGGCATCACTCCCACGATTGTGTAGATTTCTTCGTTGAGTTTGACTGAGCGTCCGACGATTTGCGGGTCAGCTCCGAAGCGAGTTCGCCACAGACCGTCGCTGAGAACGACGACCTGGTTTGTACTGATCTTTTTATCTTCCGCAGTAAAGGTTCGCCCCAGGGCCGCGTGCGTTCCCAGTGCAGTGAAGAAACCAGCGGAAACAAAGTTTCCCGACAAACGCTCTGGTTGCGAGGCGTTAGAAAAATCAAAGTAACTCGATTTGATGGCGACCAATTCTTCGAAGGTTTGATTCTGCTTTTGCCAGTCGGCAAAATCCCCCGGCGTGACCGACCCGCGAGCGAAGCTTGTCTCGCGTTGCCGCTCCCCAACAGTCACGAGCCGTTCCTGGTTGGGAAAATCAAAAGGGCGAAACGCAAGCATCTCCAGGCTGCTGAACATAGTCGTGTTCACCCCGATGCCGAGTCCCATAGTTACAATCACAACCAGGGTCATGCCAGGCTGGCTCAAGAGCATGCGAATCGCATAACGAAAGTCTTCCCAGAGCCCGGCCGTCAGACTCGACCGAGGTTCCTGTCCCAATTCGACGGGTTCTGAAAAGGCGTGTTCCAACCCGCGCAGATCGCGGATCATTTCATTCTGTCGAAACTCGGACAGTGTTTTTTGGACGGCCTCGTCTTCCGCATAACCCTGGACCAATAGATCTTCATAACGGTCCTCGAGGTGTTGGCTCAACTCCTCAACGATTTCGGCCTCGCGCAGAGGCCGTAACGGCAGTTGAGAGAGAGCTTCACGGATTTCCTTTTCCCAGTCTTGCATTGATTACCCTGAGGATTAGTGTCCAGTAAATCTATGATTTCGGAACGCCCGTTCACGCCGGATTAATGCCGGCGACACGGTCCAACGCCGCAAAGAACTCTTTCCAGGTACGGCGGTGTTCTTTCAGAATTTCTTGTCCAGCTTTAGTCAGCTTGTAGAAGCGGCGGCGGCGCTGGCTGGGCCTTTCCACCCAGTGGCCCTGAATCAATCCGCGCTTTTCCAGGCGATAAAGCAGCGGGTAAAGCGAGGCTGCGTGAAATTGAAGGACTCCGTCGGATCGCTGCTCAATTAGCTTGGCGATTTCGTAGCCGTGGCGGGGCCGATCTTCGACCAACGCCAGAATCAACATCTCCGTGCTACCGCGTTTCACTTCCCGATCCAGTATAGATGGCGTCCTCATATGTTTTAACGCCATATATACTGATGCTATACGAAGGTGTCAAGGAATTTTTAGTATGCAGGGCTCAGTGGGTGAACAAACAAAACGTTTCGACTGTTCAATACTGCCAGAACCAAATCACCGTAACATCGACCCCGATGAAAAGAGATCACCAAGCCTTGTGGTCAGCGTTGGCTATTGGATGCCTGGTCTTGACTACGCTGACGCTCGCCGCGCTTGGCAAGCTACACAGCTTCAGGGTCAAGGATCCACTGCGAACGCCGCCTCTTTGCCGCAATGGTTGGTTGATTCAACAGCAACGAAACGATCTGCAAGGTCGATGTCTTCTCATGCAGGACAATTACGCAACGATCGGCTCATCGTCTTTTTTCAGTGAAGCAGGAAAAGCGCGTTAAAGACGAGTTCCCGGTTCCCGTCGTTCAATTGCTGAACTCTGCGGGTGCGCGCGAGTAGTCTCGAATGATTCCTGGATCGGGTCAGTACAGGGAGCGGTAAAGACCTGGTTGGTTGGATTACGTCCAGCTTGATAGATCGAACCAGGTCGCTACCGCTCCCTGTACTGACCCGATCCAAGTACGAGCCCCATTAGACCCCGGACTTGCGCCACTCATCCAATAGCACCTTGATCGAGTCCTTCACTGACTCCGGGAAGTACGTCCCGACTCGCGGATCCATGATGTTTCCCCCAAAGCCTGTCTCCTGGTCGGCGCTCGTTTTCAGATAAGCCTCTAACCGCGCGGTCATTGCTCTCGCATTTAATCGTTTCAGTCCCCACACGCACATCACCTTTGCGAATCCCTCGCCTTTGCCCTCGATGAATTTCATGAGGAGTTCTCTGGAGGCCTGTGAATCGATCCGGCTAACAGCCCGGCAAGCAGAAATCTGCACGTGGAAGTTTTCGCTCTCCGTGAAAGGAGTGAGCAGAGCCAGGTCTGCTCCCTTGCCGAGATGATAGAAACTTTCTAAAGCAACGTGCTGGAGAAAAAATCTTTTCATCAGGGCGGAGTCTTCCGGCTTTAGGACCGCCACGCTTTGAGTCAACTGCTCCTTTATAAATGTCTCGATGAAATTCGTGTCGTAAGGCTGGCCCTTGGCGCCATTGAATATCGCCTGCATGGTCTTCTCGTACACTTCAACGGGAACGAGCGCCTTATGCAAACTATGCCGGTAGGTGGCGGCGACTTCCTCTCCCTGCATCGTGGCCCAACCTGAAGTTGGAGTCGGAATTTTATAGGTGTTTTCCTTTTCGGACTTCTTTATAAAGACGTAATAGATCTGTCCAGCCACAAACGGCAAACGCAACTCACTCGTATCAGATGAAACGCTCCCCAGTACCAGTCTCCAATAACCTTTCAACTCGATTTGCTGAGGTGTGCGTTCCCCGGCGAGGAATTTGACGATGTCCGCCTTAACTACCGAACCTTGATCCGCCGTGATCTTTACTTTGACGAAGGAGTCTGAGCCACGAATGACCTCGTCGTGCCAGGGCTCGTCCCATGTTGTTGCTCGAGTGTGGTGAGTAATGGCTAAGCAGACAAGTAAAGCGAAGAGTATTGAGCGCACGGCATACCTCCTCGAAATGTGCCTGTGAATCTAGCGAATTTGGACTTTGAGGTAAAGACTTTTCAAGGGATCGAAAAGGTCACGGTCGCGGAGTGTCGAGGGGTTGTTGATTCGTGTTTGGTTGAGTGATATAAGGCGGCGGTGATGGACCAGTTTCAGCTATAAGGAGCCAGAAATGGATAACTTACAGTCCACCGAAAAATGTGCTCATACACCGTGCAAATGTCAGCGACCTGCTGACGATGAGTATTGCAGCCTGCACTGCCGAAACGCGGCAGGCGGGAGCGAGAAGAACTGTAGCTGCGGTCATCCCGACTGCCTCTGAGTCGGCAACAACCTTCGCTTTCATTCATATCTCAGCGCTACCAGCGGATCGACTCGCGTCGCGCGGCGTGCGGGGACAGCGGCTGCAAGCAGGCCCACGACGATCAGCAGTATTGCAACTCCCACAAACGTCACCCAATCCGTCGCGCTTACACCGAATAGCAAAGTCTGCATGACACGCGTCAGCCCAAACGCGCCAAGCAATCCGATGCCGGTGCCAATCAAGGTCAGGATGAAACCCTTGCCAACGATCAGCTTCAACACGTCGCCGGCTTGTGCACCCAGTGCCATCCTGATCCCGATCTCGCGCGTGTGATGTGAGACCGTGTAAGAGATCACGCTGTAAATTCCAGTGACTGTCAGCAGCAATCCGGTAACACCGAACAACGCAAACAGCAGCGTGTAAAATCGTGACTGCGAGACGGTGTCTGAAATCGCTTCCGTTAAAGGCCTCACTCTCGTCACGGGCACGTTCTTGTCAGTTGCACGAACGGCGTCGGTGAATGCGCGACTGAGAGCACCGGGATCCCCAGTGGTGCGCACGATGAAATTTCCCCACCGCCAACTGTTCTGTTGATGAGGGAGATAGATCTCGGGTGTGGTAGCCCTAATCAAACTATTGTGATGGATATCGCCAACGACTCCGACAATCTCATACTGCTTCGGATCATCTTTGTTTTGGTTTACGTAGAATTCCTTGATGCGTTTACCAAGAGGGTCTTCGTTAGGAAAATAACGCTTCGCAAGCGTCTCGTTCACGATGGCTGAACCCACCGGGCCCTGCTTATCCTGCTCGTTGAAATAACGCCCTTTGAGTAAAGGAATGCGGATGGTTTGGAAGTATTGTGATGTAACGTTCCGCACATTCGCCACTGGTTCTCTTCCCGGTTCCGGCTTGGGACGGCCGTCGATTTGAAAGTCTCCGCCCAGTTCGGTTCCGCTGAATGGCATCGGCGCAACGAAAGCAGCACTGTCAACACCGGGTAGAGACCGAAGTCGATCGAGAGTTTGGGTGACATAACGTCTGCGCGCGTCACTATCGTCGTATGCAGGTGCGCTGAGCGTGATGCGTCCGCTCAACACATTATTCGGATCGAAACCCGGATGCACGTTGACGAGGGAACCAAAACTACGAATCATCAGGCCCGCGCCGATCAGCAGGACCAGTCCGAGTGCCACTTCAGCTATGACCAACGAATCACGCCACAACTGCGATGCGCCACTGCTCGTTGCGGTCTTCGCTCCCGCTTTTAACACTTCGTTGATGTCGGGACGCGAAGCTTTAATAACCGGAAGCAAACTGAATAGCGGTACAACCAGCATTGAAATCCCAACTGTAAAGATCAGAACCGCGACGTCAACGCGCACTTCATGGATTCGTGGCATTTGCTCTGCGCCGTAATACTTGATCACCCTTAGCACCCAAAACGCCAGCAACATTCCAGCGCCGGCGGCGAGCAGTGAAAGCAACAGACTTTCCGTAAGCCATTGGCGCACGATGCGCCACCTTCCTGCACCTAACGCCAAACGCAACGCGACCTCTCTTTGTCTCACCGTGGCCCTTACAAGCAGGAGATTCGAAACGTTTGTACACGCGATGAGTAACAGAAAGACGACCGCGCCCAGCAACACCCACAATCCACGTCGCATTTCCGGGCCGACGATCTCTTCGTCAGCCGGCACAACGGACACATCACTGTTGAGCCAGTACTGTGGATACTCGCGCTCGAGGTTGGAGGCAGTATTCGTAACGTCCACCTGCGCTTGCGTCGCGCTGACGCCCGGAAGCAAACGACCTACGCCAAGAAATACGCGCGCACCACGTTCGGGGAGATTGTCACCTTCCGCAGCTACGGTGGTCAGGACTTCCGTCGATTGTCGAGCCAGCGGAAATTCGAAGTCGCTCGGGAGGACGCCGATGATGGTGAATGGCTTACCGTCCAAATTGAGTGGCTTTCCGATCGCGTTCGGGTCCCCCGCGAGATGAGTTTTCCAGAACTGGTGACTGATGATTACGACGTCTGCGGAGTTCGTCTTCTCTTCTTCGACCTGAAAATCGCGTCCGAGCATCGGGTGGACCTTAAGAGCCGCAAGGAAGTTCGCGGTGACGCGCATTCCCTGCACGCGCTCGGCCTGGTCCTGCTGGAGGAGTGTGAAGTCGTTCATTTTGTAAGCGGCAATCGACTCGAAGCTGCGGCTTTGCGCGCGCAAATCCTGGACGTCGATGTAAGAGATGGAGTTTTTCTGCGGCTTATCTTTTTGCGTGCGCCAGATCGCGACGACGCGGTCGGGTTCGACGAAGTTGGAAGCGTTAAGGATCAGCGCGTTGATCACACTGAAGATGGCGGTGTTGGATCCGATACCGAGCGCGAGAGTGATCACTGCAATCACCGTGAACCCGGGTTGCTTCCACATCCCACGCAACGCAAGCCGCAAGTCTTGCCAAAAGTTACTCATGATTCGGTTGCCTCCTTAACATCAGACAGTGCTTTGCTCTACGAGTTAGGACGTCACGCTTGGGCCCGTGCCAAGTCAGGACGTCACGCTCGGGGCTGGTGCCAGGTCAGGACGTCACGCTTGGACCGGGTCAGTACAGGGAGCGGTAGCGACCTGGTAACCCTGAGAATCACGAATGCTGATCTGACCAGGTCGCTACCGCTCCCTGTACTGACCCGGTCCAAGCGTGACGTCCGATGTTTGAGACTGACGTCCGACGTTTGAGACAAAGTGACCCGGACAAAACATCACTCGTGACGCAGCGCCAGCAGCGGGTCGATCTTTGTGGCCCGCCGGGCCGGCAGGTACGACGCAACTAAGGCTACGATCGCGAGTAATGCAGTGACCCCAGCAAACGTCAGCGGATCAGTCGCACTGACGCCGAACAACACACTCGACATCAATCTCGTCAATCCAAACGCACCAGCCACACCGAGTACGATTCCGATCAGCGTCAGCTTGAGTCCTTTGCTCAGAACCATCCGGAGTAGATCGCGCCGCTGTGCACCCAGCGCGGCCCGAATGCCGATCTCGCGTGTGCCTTGCGCAACGGTGTAAGTCATGATGCCGTAAATGCCAACTGCTGCCAGCAGCACAGCTACTCCTGCAAACACAGCCAGCAGGAACGTCAGGAACCGCGGGCGCGCAGTCGCCGTGTAGAGCACCTGGTTCATCGTCTTTACGTCGTAGATCGGGAGCTGACTATCAACCTGGCGCAACTCCTGTCGCACTGCAGCAGCAACTGCTCCGGAATCGTTTGTGCTACGAATTATAAACACGAGCGGCACTGACGCCTGATACTGCGAATACGGCAGGAACATTCCCGGATACGGATCAGCTTGCAATCCAGTCTGCCTGACATCCGACGTAACTCCGATCACTTCCAACGGCACACCGTCGCGGAATCCCATCTCAACTCGTCTGC
>Ga0097621_100003813_pt1 | contig 10444 bp, 11 predicted proteins | sample KBSMisM72_FD_73165 | JGI IMG/M metagenome (GOLD analysis project Ga0097621, IMG submission 73165) | Miscanthus rhizosphere microbial communities from Kellogg Biological Station, Michigan, USA - KBS Miscanthus M7-2 (version 2) (version 2) | ecosystem: Host-associated > Plants > Roots >... | reverse complement strand
GCCGCGTTCAGGCTTCCGCGGATGTAAAACAAGTCGAGCTGCGCCACGATGGCAAGATACCCTCTCCTTCGCCGGATGATGTCATATTGATAGCCTGGAGTAATAGCATAAGTTTCCAATTTGCCTCTAGCCACCAAGCCTGCTTGAAACGTCTGTCCCTCAAATTCCACAGTTCGACTCAGTGCGAGTTCCCTGGTGCTCCTAATGGGAAGGAGCCCGAAGTAGAGGTGATTCTTTCGGGTAAATCTCCACTCCACCCTCATCGTACCGGTATTGTAGGAACGGAGATCGATGTCCCTTTGAAGATCCAACCTGCCCTCAGTTCCGGTGCCGTGGAAACTGCCCGATGGTTGTGAATAGAACCAAAAACCATTAAAGCGGATGGTATGCGCATCGAGGTCTTCCCCTTCTCCTGCATGTAAGAATGGACCAGCGATTGCAAAAAACATAACTAACGAGAGGCCGCGGCGGACAACCAAGGACTGCTTGTGCGCTTTTTTGTAAGTTTGGGTGACCTTCATCTAAATAAATCCAATCAATGGAGAGCATCTGTACCTGGGTAACCGCATCCGCCTCGACATCGCGACATGCGATGGGAAGGACCGGATAGGGTTGGAAAGAAACCGGGGGGAAGAGTTGCCTTTGGTCTTGCGGGTGAGCCTTTTGCAGTGCCAGAACTGGCAGAATGCCTAGCAGCGGCAATATCGAGATCAGGTCTCGCTGTAAGGGATGCACCGTCTTTCTGTTTGGCGCGGTTGCTCATGCGGTCTAGCTGCCGCCGCAGTTAGCGTTCACCTATCATCAAGGTGCGGGGACTCACCCCGCCACTGTAAGGATTACCGTAGGGCCAGCATTTTTGTCGCATATGCTTCAGGTTGTGAGTCACTGCAGTTGCCACCACGGATGACTTCTAGAACTAGCGATGTGCGGACTTAACAGTCCCTAGCAGCCGGGCACGTCAATCCTGACAGTTCACCTACGCTATTTTGGAAGTTCTAATTCGCATCGAGGATGAATGTTGTGCATACGAACGCCAAACGAAATTTCCTCGCCTCCGATGAAGCACACCCTCCGCGGATTCGGTCAGAGCTATTTACCGGGTTGGGTGATGCCTCGGTGTCAGAGATCGTCCGGAAAGCGAAGCTTAAGCATTTTCCTGCAAAAGCAAACGTCATCACAAAAGGAACCAAGCCCGACAATCTATTCGTGCTGCACCGGGGACGTGTGCGGTCCTACATCGTGACGGAGGAAGGCTCAGAGATTTTGCTTGTCTGGGTAGTCCCCGGTATGGCACTTGGGTTGGTGTCTTTGTTACAAGACCCGCCACCGTATATGGTAAACGCCACGACGGTTTCTGAATGCGAGTTCCTGGTTTGGGATCAGGATACGGTTCACAGGCTGGTGAATTTCTATCCTCGGCTCGCCGAAAACGGGTTTCGTGTGGCTCTCAGACACCTGGGGGCATACATGAAGCGTCATGCCAGCATCGTCACCAAATCTGCCGAGGCCCGCCTTTCAAACAAGCTTGTGGAGTTAGCCCGTCATGCCGGTGTGGTTTCGCGTTCGGGAATTTCCATCGACATCACGAATGAACAACTCAGTTCTCTCTCCGACATCAGCCTGTTTACTGCAAGCCGACTCCTCTCCAAATGGGAACAAGAGGGAAGGCTTTCTAAGTATCGGGGCCGGGTCACCGTGCTCGATCCACAGTCCTTTCTAACCTATTAAAGAGGCCGGGAGCCTGTTGCAATCAGTTCCTTGGACGGCACCGCTGCCCGAGAGGGTCCCTGCTTGGTGCTGCTCGTCCAGCGCACAGACAGAGCGCTTGAATAAGGGATGGCCGCCGATCCGTGACCGTTTCCACTCCTCTAGTGCTGAACCGCAGCCTCGTACACGATGATTTGCGCGGCAGGCTTGCCGTGCTCTTCTTGCTCAGGGGTGTAAACGCGATGGGTTTCGGGATCAACAGCTAGGCTGTGGACGGCATACTCGACCTTGAAGTCCTCGATCTTGGAATAGCGATTGACATCGTCTTGGTGAAAGATGGAGAGAGCGCCGCTATAGCATGCGACGTAGATACGTCCCAGACCGGGGTCGAACTTAATGACATCGGCACCCTTCGACATGGGAAGAAACGCAATCGCCCTGCGTCTATCAAGATCAAAAACCGTCATCAGGTCGTTTCCCTCGCAGGAGAGAAACACCCGATGGTGTTCCGGATCGATCGCCATCCCGTGATTTCCTTCACAGCGTCCAACAGGATACTTCGCTATCACTTGGTCCGTCGCGGGATCAATGACTGCAAGCAGGTTTTGATCCTGCAAGTTAACGTACACCTTCCGTGCAACCGGATCATACTGCGGCATTCCCGTCTCACTGTCGAAGTGCAGGGTCTTGATGATTGTGTCGCTTCTGACGTCGACAACAGCTTCGGCCTTGCCGCGTTCGTCTGAAACATACAGTTTGTGAAACGGCCCTGCGTAGGCGCTGCCATCCGGTTTACGATCGGTGGGCAGTTTCTTGATTACCTTCATCTGGCGAAGATCGACAACTCCGATCGTGTTATCTCCAGAATTCGAGGTATAAACTTTTTTCAGCTCTGGGACGTACTCCACGCCTTCGACACCCGGTGTGTCAGCAATGGTTGCGATCGTCTTGTTGCTGCGAAGGTCAACGATGTAGGTCTGCCCTGCTGCCAGATGGGCAGAGATCAGATAGTGATCGTCGGGGTCGATGGTCAGGTAGTCGAACCGCTTTCCCGAAGGCCCGGGCACGTCGAATTCGGCGACTTTTTTGAGGCTTTGTGCTTCCACTGTTTCCACCAATAAAACCACGGCCAGCGTGCACCCAATCATTCGTTTCATCGCGCAACCCTCCCGTGCAAAATGAGACCAGCCATTCCTGCAAGCAGAATCATGACTGGCTCCGGAACCTTTCTTGTCAGCATCAACACGGCCAGCGCTATAACTCCGATCGAGACCGTCGCAACGTCAATGAGAGATCGACGTGCCAGGATGTAGGCGGCCCCAGCTATTGCGCCGACGGCAGCGGCGGTTACCCCCTGCACGAAGCACTTCACCTGCTGGTTCTGGGCAAAGCGACGATAGTATGGCGCGCATAACAAGATGATGAAATACGGAGGCGCAAAAACTGCGAACGCCGCCAGGATCGCACCCAGGGTTCCTGCAACCAGATAGCCGATAAATGCGGCGGTGATAACCACGGGTCCAGGAGTGATCATCGCTACCGCGACCGCATCCACGAACTGCTGTTCCGTGAGCCAGTGAAACTTGGTAACCACGCCCCCGTACAGAAAAGGTACGATCGCCAAGCCACTGCCGAACACGAACGCACCGGCTTTCAAGAAGAATAGGAATAGACCGGCAAGGGTTCGGCCGCCAGCCGTGCCAAACACTCCCAGGAACAACGGATTCAGGCTTTTCAAGAACACCATGGATCGATGGTTGCCGGACAAAGGCGGTGCATTGATGAACATGGCAACGAAACCGGACGTGACGAAGAGCCAAACCATTTCTGACTGTGTCCAGGCGGTCGAGATGGCTAAGACCCCAAAAATGATCCAGAGAACCCAGTCCTTGCCGAGCGTCGTGCGAACTAGTTTGATTGCACTTCTCACGATGATGGCGATAACCGCTGCCCCGATTCCATAGAACATTCCTTGAATCCATGGCAGGCTGCCGAAATGGACGTACAGGGCGGCGACGATGACAGCCATTACGAACGACGGCAGAACAAATGCTAAACCGACCGCCGTTGTTCCAAGGAACCCGGCCCGGAGCCAGCCGATGTACATGGCGAGCTGAGCAGCCAAAGGCCCGGGTGAGAGCTGTGAAAAGGCAAGGCCCTCCAGATAGTCTGCACGTGAAACCCAGCGGCGTCTCTCCACCAGGTCTCTTTGCATGTATCCGGCCAGTGCGATCGGGCCTCCAAAGCCCCAGGTGCCCAGGCGCAGAAAGTAAAGCAGCAAATCTCGCAGGGTGAACGAAACGGTTTCAGCATCCCCGGTTGCTGGTTGCGACTTGGCTGGGTGACTCATTAACTAGCTCAAACCAGGTTGGGTTAGAACTTTAACAGGGCGAATCTACCACACCGTAGCTTAGCAAGACTCGAAACTCTGCGGCTGAAAACGCGATCGCATGCGGTCGGGTTGTTGAATGCCATTCATTGGGTGCGGCGCGGTTGCGCGTCATTGCGGCCTTCTGTTGACTTACCCCGCTTGATTCCCTACGATTTCAAGCCTGCGAATGGCGACGTGGTCGACAATGCGCGCATGAAAACTCCCGGTAATTATTATCAAACGCCTTCAACCGTCCATGAACCTGCCGACCAAGCACGGTTTCCGCGGAATCACGTTCGTTATCCCTTCCGGGTCAAGCCGATCGAGTGGTTGAACGCGCTGCATGTGCGGATGGGTCGCAGTCCATTGTCGATCGAGAAGGCAGTTTGCGAGGCTTATGACAGCGCGGCCCCAGACGATGCGCAGCTAGGAACACCCGAAGAATTGAGCCGGCTGCGAGCCCTCGTGAGTGCTCTGGCCCGTGGTATAGACGACAACCCCTATTTGCTCGGCATCGGTCGTGTGCTGGTGAAAAAATTGTTGACCGATCGCCTGAAGGCCCGCGGCGAGGTATTGAGGCACTTTGCCGCGAACAAGTCCCTTATTGAAGCTCGCGGCAGAGTGCGCGCCCCACTGATCATAACCGGCCTACCCAGAACCGGAAGCACCCTGCTGCAGCGTCTTCTGGCGGAAGATCCAGATGCCCGTTCGCCTTTCACCTTTGAAATGGAGAGTCCCTTACCTCCTCTAGGAGAGGGCCAGGACCCCATGGCGGATTCCCGCATCGCGGAAGCCAATGACGTATTGCAGGTCTTGTCTCGCGCCGCGCCCGGTTTTCTTGAGAGATTCAGTGAATCTCACCTGTGGAGCGCCACAGAGTGCGAGGAGTCTTACATATACATGCTGGCGCACAACGGGTTGTTGGTGCTCGACGCACCCAACGCGGGCGAAACCTACACACGGGCGTTTGCAGAATTCCCGTACCACGGACCTGTACTTCGTTACGAGCGCCTATTCTTCACATTGCTCGATGCCTATCGGCCTGCGAGGTCCCACTGGATTCTCAAAGCCCCAAGCTACGCTCCTGCATTTCCCCAGGTTCTTCGGGAATACCCGGACGCAAAAATTGTAGTTACTCACCGCAATCCGCTCATCTGTCTGCCTTCCGTGTGTCGTTTGTTGGAATCCTGGTGCATCGCGTTCACTCGAGATGGCTCGTTCGACAAATTTCGTTTTGCGAAGTTGGTGTCAGCACTTCTCGTCCCATGCTTTTCCGTGCCTTTTGAATATCGTCGGGCTGATCCGTCTGGAACCCGCCAAGTCTTCGACTGCATGTACGACGAGCTATTCTCCGATCCGATCGCCATGGTGAAGCGAATTTACCATTGGTTTGATCTGGAGGTTTCCCCAAGCTTTGAGCAACGGATGCGCAGTTATCTCGACAACAATCGTCAAGGCAAATACGGTCGGCATAGATACTCACTCGAAGAGTATGCGATCAATCCACAGGAGTTCCTGCAAGAGCATTCCGCATACATGAACCACTACGGATTCACGGCTGAAGGAGTACGCGAGCGAAAACGCGCGGCGAGCCTGTAGCAGATGGACGGGCGAATGCAACTCTTGCTCCCACCTTTGAACGGTGCGCACCCCACGCTCAAGGTAGGCTGCTATTTCTTCCCAGGAATTTAAAACGCTTGCCGCGTTATTTGGATCGTGGCGCGTTATGGCGCACCTCATGAAGACCCAAGTGAGCTAGATTCACTCTAAAGCTCAAGAAAGTATGGCTCACGACTCGCCCCCTCGGCGAGATTCCTGCGGGATGGCTGGTGGAAATGTCTTTTACCAAACACATCGAAGAACTCTGCCTGGCTGTAAGCCGGGAACAGGATCCTCAGAAGCTTTTGTCGCTGGTAGATGAGCTGAACAAAGAACTGGATCGTACGACGGAAGCTCTGCCCAAAGATACAACCCTGATTTGCGAGAGTTCCATCCCGCGTTAAGGCATGAACCTCAGCTCTCGATTTTCGCGGCGACTGGCGCAACCTGAGGTCCTAATAAACCGTCCAAAATCCTGTGAGCGGGGAATGTGGCGAGACATTAGCTCACTGCTTCTGCCCATTGCCTACCCTGCTCACCTACCTCTCTGATTTCCCTTCTATCTCCAGCCAGAGGAGACCCAGGTCGGCACTTGCGCTTCCCTTTCCCTTCCACTCCAGATCATTTTTTTCGTTTTTGACAAGATCGTCAGGCGACAGAACCGTAACTAAACAACTTAGTCATATACCGGTCTTTACACCTTTCCGAGCAGAAGTGTACGGCCAGCGGATGAACTGCCTGCGCGTTGGCCCAAATGGAAAGAATGTTCACTTCCCGCCGTGCGGACACTGCGCCAAGGCTCTCCGCAGCCATTCCCAGAATCCAGTCCTGTTCGGGTTTCTTCAGCTTCCTACAAGTATCACAAGTGAAGACGATCATTGGTTGACTCCGCGGGTTAGATGCTCCTAGTGAACAGAGCGTTCAAACCACCAGCAACGCGTAAAAGGCAGCAAGCAACCTCGGGCCAAGCTCCCGGCAACGCGCTGAAAAACAAGGGAAACGAAGGTCATCCAATGACAATGGTTACTTCGGCAAAAAAACCTGGGGGAAGGGGGGCAAAAACCGAAATTTCCGTACCAGGGACTACGGACATAACCGAAAACTCATCACCTTCGTGCATTGCTGGCCTCGAAATGCGCTTCTAGTGTTCCAGAAGCAAAAACGACCTCCGAAGTCAGAAAGGACACATGACCATCCCCGCTTCCGGCCGTGCTTCTGCCTTAAAACGTCGTAGCCCGAGGATTTCGCTCAACTCATCAGTCGCGGTGTCAGGCGAGGACCGTAGCAAGTGCTCGTTCACGGTCGGCGCCAAGGCTACGAATCTGAACAAACACGGCGGGGCCATTCAAGTCAGTCGCGAGTTATTGGTGGGCACAACCGTCGTCGTGCGGAACAAACGCGGAACACAGCTTTCAGCACGGGTTGTCTCCCAGATCAACGCCGAGCAAGGCCTTCTCCGATACGGGATTGAGTTCGTAGAAGAGGACCCCAGGGCGGCAAACTTCTGGGGTATCACCTTTCCTTCCAACTGCGTCGCAACAAGCCAATCGGAACGGGGACACAGTGAGGTTCGTCATCGATTCCAACCGACGTGAATTCCCAACGCATAGCCATTCATTCTCGAACTCGAAGAATCTGAATAGAACTCTTTGAAAAACGATTCCAGTGGCGCCCATTCAGCGCTCACCGAAGCGATACACCATCCGGTGGAGGATCCTCCCGATAGCAACGGTCCGTTTTGCGCACCGACGATGGCAGCCCGGAGTCAGGTCTTATCGAACACGGGGCAGTGAAATCGCGGTGTCTCCGAGCGTTCCCTGCAGAGAACGGAGCATGGCTTTCACACTTCAAAGGTGGCGACCAGCGGGAGGTGGTCCGACGCAAGCAAGGCGGTGCGGGTGCGGTGGACGCGGAAGCTTGTGAGATGAAGGTGACGGTCGTAGTAAAAATGATCAAGATGCAAGACAGGGAAAACTCCTGGGTAGGTGCGGGGTTGCCTGAGTAGTCTGCGCCGTGGAGCCGCCTCGAATGCTTCTCCCATGAGGCGGGATGCGAGGCCGTGAGTCCACTCGTTGAAATCTCCGACCACAACTTTGGGGCCAGCGTATTCATCCCGATTCAATACGAGGTCACTAAGGAGCATTCGGGCTTGATGCCGACGCTCGGTGAAGCTCGTCCCCAGATGAACATTAAAGACGTGCAGCAGGGTGCCGCCGGGGAGCACTAAGTCAGATCGTAAGCACCCGCGGCGCTCGCGGTGTCGCCAGGTGATGTCGTAGTTCTCGCACAGCTTCACGGGAAAACGGCTCAGCGTCAGATTGCCATAGCGGCCACCGTGAAGCGAGCGATTCTCTCCGAAACAGATTTCATTCCCGTCCAGTAGAGACTGGATCCGGCGCATCTGATCGAGTTCAGGGCGACCGGTGCGGACATCCAGGACTTCCTGAATCGCGACGATGTCCGCCTCCAGTTCGGAGATGACGTGCGCAATGCGATCGGGGCGGGTGCGCTGGTCAAGACCGCGACACTTATGAATATTGTAAGTGGCGATCCGAAGTCTAATGCTCATTGTTGACGTTCAAATATCCAGCCGATGTCTTCCAGACTGCGCTCCATGAGGCCACGTTTCTTCCATTCCGGCAGCGTGACGCGACGCGAATGGGCAACATCGTCTTCGAAGGCATGGGTCAGCGTCGCGGCAACCTCGGGATTGAACACTGCTAAATTGACTTCGTCATTGATACCAAAAGAGCGGTAGTCAAGGTTCGTTGAACCGACAATGCTCCATTCGCCGTCAATGATAGCGATCTTAGAGTGGATCATAGTGGGTTCGTACTCGTAGATGTCAACGCCCGCCTGCAGCAGGTCGCCATACGCACTGCGGCCCGAGCTGCGAGTAAGGGCGTGGTCGGCGTGTTTGCCGGGGACAACAATCTTCACCTCGACTCCACGTCGCTTCGCATCTGCAAGCGCTGCACGCATACTGCGATCAGGAAGAAAATACGGGGTGTTGATGAAAATGAATTTGCGCGCGGCTGCAAACATGATCTGGTAGAGCACTCGCGCACGGGTTGATCCACCCGAGGATGGCGTGCTGGTCACGACCAATGCACTGGCGGGACCGGCGTCATTGGGAAGAGACGGAAAGTAGTCTGTACCGTTGAGAATTTGGCCCGACGCCTCGAGCCAGTTCTCCAGAAACGTGCCCTGAATTCCGCGAACGGCGTCCCCGCGGACACGCACCATGGTGTCGCGCCAGCGAGGCGTGTCATGAGAGTTGTATCTCCACCAATCGGCGTAACCGGCGCCGCCAACGAAAGCGATGGTGCCATCGATGACCGTGATCTCACGGTGTGTGCGGTTGTTGCCCCTGAACCAGTTGTGTAGACGCAGACGGTGATACCACTCCACCTTCCCGCCAGCTCGTTTCAGTTTCCTGAAGCTGGCCTTGAGCGTTGATAGGCTTCCGAGGGAATCGATGACAAGGTTGACGTGCACTCCCGCTCGCGCACGCTCGGTGAGGAGATCGATGACTTCATCCGTGATCTGGCCTTTGTGAAAGATGTACGCTTCGATGTTGACGCTGTGTTGAGCATTCCGTATGGCATCCAGTTCGGCCGCGTAGAAGTTTTCCCCATTTTCCAGGACCTCGATGCTGTTGTTGCGGGTGAGTTTCGAATTCACCAGCGGCTCAAGCTCCTCGAGAAACTGCGGAGCGTCAACAGAAAACCTGGGCTCGTTTGCGAGTGAGTACTTCAGCCCGGGAGCAAAAAGACCAGCAAGGATGAGGGAGGCGAAAGCAAGAATCGCGATGAGAGCGATGATGCGCAAGGCCTCGTGTCGATCGAACTCCTTCTTGATTACGTCGCCGTGCTGAGGCCTGGTTCGGATTCGACGGGTCTTAGTTTTCGTAGCCAAGGCTGCTGCTTGTTAGTCGTCCAAGAATCTGATGCAAGTTGGCTAGGAGGGGATGGCGCATGAGGCGGCCCCAAAACATAGAGGTGAATCGAATGGCTGCGTTACCATAGCACCCAGGCGGTGCTTCATCTGATACGACGAAGACACGCGATTCTGATCGGAGCGATTGCCTTGGCACTGACCACTGTCGTTTGGGCGATGGTGTCCCTGGAGACGATGACTCCAATCTGAGTGTACTGAGTCGAACTGCGAAAATCGTGAGGCTTCCTTTACGCATGCCCGCTGTGGTTCTTCTCATTGCTCTGGCCGCGCTTGGATGCCGCAAGAGTAGTAATCAAGGCCAACATTCTCCTTTGGTCCTGTCGATTGACGAAGTTCTTGCAGACCCGAGGAGTTATTCGCATCGCCTGATCACCGTTAAAGGGTGTTACGTTGATGCCTTCGAGCGCAGCATCATAGAGCCTTGCGGCAGCAGCAAGTATGGCGGGGTAGTTTGGCTGGAGAATGCAGAAACTCTTGCTACGATCAGCACAAGTTTTACTCCCGAAGAGCTTGTTCCAAGAGGATTGAAGGCTGAGTTTGTGTTCAGGTATGACCGATCGAAGAGCAGAGCCGCATGGCAAAAACTTGCCCGAATTGCACCGAATGGGGGTGAAGTTACGCTGACCGGACAATTCGACACTTCTGCCCCTGAGATTCTGAATGCTGGACCGCCTGACTTCAAACCCGGATTCGGCCATCTAGCTCAATATCAGCATCGATTCATACTCGTCGATGTGCTCGCTTGCGAGCGAAAGAAATAAAGCATTCTCAATTGGCTCATCGGCCAAGGTTTTCGGCGAACAGAAA
>Ga0097621_100003812_pt1 | contig 10444 bp, 8 predicted proteins | sample KBSMisM72_FD_73165 | JGI IMG/M metagenome (GOLD analysis project Ga0097621, IMG submission 73165) | Miscanthus rhizosphere microbial communities from Kellogg Biological Station, Michigan, USA - KBS Miscanthus M7-2 (version 2) (version 2) | ecosystem: Host-associated > Plants > Roots >... | reverse complement strand
GGAGAGCGTATTCTTTGTGCCCGCAGCACATGATCGCATTCGCCCCGATTTTCTTGAGAATCGCGGCGACGCCTCTACGATAGGCATCCATCTGGACCGCCGGCCAGGGATCGGCTTGGGGTCCGGATGTTTGGCCAGTGTTCTCCGCCTCGATCCCGATAAAGCTGGAGTTGCCGCTTGATAGGCCTTGCCAATTCCCGACTCCCGCATGGTTAGCCCGACCGGCAGCAACGACAAAGAATGTGCCATCGCGTCCAAGACAAAGCTGCGCCAAGGGACCCGGGAGATCCGCCCTCCCGTTTGTCACAATCCCTAGGCTCGGCATATTGCCCGCCAGGATGCCGGCCGTGTGATGACACATAACCCCTCGGATCGCCGAGACATCGCCGCGCCCCCGGTTCCGCCAATCGCGCTGTTCAGCCACTCTGAGGCCAGCGTTCAGTAGGACTTGCGGCAGCCAAGTGAGTGAAAAGGCCATTTCCCCCTCCTAGAAAAAATTTTCGTATGTCGTCACTTCCGGCCCCGTCGACGGGAACCTCCTAACCGGTGATCTTGTCCTCGCCGGCCTTTTCTCCCTACGATTTCGACGCCGCCTGTCGCCGCCGGGAGCTCCGCGTCGGGCGTAGCTTCGACGTCAAGGAATTGGACATCGCAACCATCGATGTGGTCTTCTTCTTGCCGATCTGGGACTTGCTTTCTGGGCGGCGCTTTGCTGGCCCTCGTCGCGAGCTTGGCCTTACTGGCTCTGGTTCGCTTCTTTGACCTGGGTGATGTCTTCGCCATTGCCGTCCTCCTCGCGCTGGCAGTCGTAGCGCCAGCGCGTGTCCATGTTTGTAGCTTGATTCTAAATCCGAGGCCTTTAATAACAAGATGAATTATGCTTTTAAACGAACTTGGCCTCCTCGGTAATTTTGGCTTTTGACCGGCAGGAACTTTTAGCCCTATCATGACATTCCTTAACCACTCCTCATCAGCACCTTTACCAACAACAATGACGAGCAAGCACGATATAAGCGCCAAGGACCCTGGAGATGGATGGGCCACGGTTGATCCGGTCGGCCAGGGATGCCACACGTCGAACGGGTTCCAGTCTCCGACTGGGTAAGAACCAAACTGGATGATGGGCTCGCCGCAGCCGCAATTGATCGAGGAGAGCTGTCCCGCCGGGTCAACAACGTTAGAAGCCTTGGAAAGTTGGCATGACGGTGAAGGCGGTTTGGCACATGGTGAAGTAATCCGCCAAGCCGATCGGTGTCGCAATCTCGCTTGTCATGCTGACCTGCTCTTGTAGGGGGACCGTGATAGCGGTTTGCGCCGCCGTGCTATCCTTATCCAACTCCGGCAAAAGCGGTGTCACACAAGCGCTGATTCCCGAAGCCTATTCGCACCGCGCGCGTCAAATCGGCCCCATCCTGAAACCATGTAGCGCAGTGCGGTGGGTGGTCCATGCAAGAAAGAAAAACACAAGCACAAAGTTTGGAAGCGGTCATAAAACAAATGGCTGTGGCCGTGACCCGTTGTAGCCGAGATTTCCGGTATCTGTGGGCTAATCAAGTATATGCGGACTGGGTACGGCGCCCTTTGAACGAAATTGCTGATCGCCCGATTTTAGAAGTTTTGGGGAAGAACGCGTTTGAAGTTTTGCTGCCTCATTTCAACCGAGTGCTCGCCGGAGGAAACGTTCATTACGAGCAAGAAGCGAATTTTCGGGGCATTGGGCCAAGGTGGATTTCCGCGGACTATACTCCCACGCTCGATATCAAAGGAAATGTCGACGGCTGGGTGGCGGTTGAGGTTGACATCACCGAGCGCAAACGAGCGGACGAAGCAATCAGGGAAAGCGAGATGCGGTATCGCAGGATAGTTGAGACCACAAACGAAGGAGTCTGGCTGCTTGATTCGACACTTCACAACGCTTATGTGAATCGACAGATGGCGGAGATGCTGGGGTATGAACCGGAGGAAATGCTTGGGCGGAGTATATTCGATTTTTATTTTTCGGAGGATGTTGAGCATAAGAAGAAAGTCTTGACGCGCCGACGGCAAGGGCTGCGTGAGCAAATTGAGGAACGACTCCGGCGGAGGGACGGTTCGGAATTGTGGGTACGATTGGCAGCAACTCCAGTGTTCAAGTCGGACGGAGAATTCGATGGGGCGCTGGCCATGGTATGCGACATTACCGAGCGCAAGCGAGCTGAAGCAGCGCTACGTGACAGTGAAGAGAGGTTTCGTCTGGCAGCGCAGGCCGGGAGGATGTACGCATACGACTGGGACGCTAGGACAAACGAAGTAGTGCGGTCTCCGGAATTTGTGACGGTGCTCGGGCTGACGAAGCCGGAGCCGCTTAGCGACGAACAGTTCGTCGAAGGAATTCACCCAGACGACCGCGAAAGGTTCCTTGGTGAGATTGCCGCTCTGACGCCGGAAAAGCCTAATCGACACATTACGTATCGCTTCCTGTCTCCCACAGGGAGAGTAATCTGGCTAAGGAGCAGCGGGCATGCCTTGTTTGACGAAGCCGGCAAGATACAAAAGTTAGTTGGCATGGTTACGGATGTCACTGAGCTGAAGCTCACTGAGGACAAGCTGAGAGAGTACGAGAAGGCGGTTGAAGGTGCGGAAGATATGATCTGGGTTGTAGACCGTCAATACCGCTTCCTTCTTGCGAACCGTCAGTATTTGAAGATGCGGAATATGGCAAGGGAGCAAGTCGTGGGGAGTTCCATCCCTGATGTACTGGGCAAGGAGATATTCGAGACAGTCATCAAGCCAAAACTGGACGAATGTTTTCGAGGCAACGTAGTCAGATACGAGATGAAGTTTTCTTATCCTACCCTGGGCGAGAGAGACATATTGCTCTCATATTTTCCGATTGAACATGTGAATGGGACGATTGACCGCGCTGCCTGTATCTTGCATGACATAACCGAGCGCAAGCGGGCAGAAGAGGCTTTACACGATTTGAACCGCGTTCTGGAAGGCCAGACGGCGGTCCTGCGGACGCGAGAGGAATTGTTAAAGATCTTCGTCAAGAACGTACCTGCTGGAGTGGCGATGCTCGACCGTGACATGTGCTATCTCCAAGTCAGCGACAGGTTTTGCGCGGATTACTCAATCGACAGCTCTCAAGTGCTGGGCCGCTCCCACTACGAGCTTTTTCCGGACATTCCCGACCGCTGGAAAGAACTGCACCGCCGTGCCTTAGAGGGAGAAACATTACGAGCCGAAGAAGATCGCTGGGATCGCGAGGGCGGCACTATATGGATGCGTTGGGAAATGCGTCCTTGGTGGAACTCGAAAGGATCGCAGGGAGGAGTTCTTCTCTTCGCCGAGGACATCACCCGCATCAAGCGGTCCGAAGAAAACCTTTCCAAAGTGAATCAGAAACTCATCCAAGCACACGAGGAGGAACGTACGAGGATTGCTCGCGAGCTTCACGACGACATCTGTCAACGAATTGCGCTGTTAGCGGTGAAACTGGACGATTTTCGGCATGGTCATTCCGAATCGCTGAGTCAGCTCCGAAGTGAACTCGGGCAAACGAGCCAAGAAGCCCAGGACCTCGGTTCGGATGTACAGGCCTTATCCCACCGCTTGCATTCTTCAAAGCTAGAATATCTCGGACTTGCCGCTGCGGCGGCTGGGTTTTGCAAAGAGTTCTCCGCTCAGCAGGGTGTGGAGATTGCTTTTCAATCCGAGGACATTCCGGAAGAGCCGTCGGCGGAGATTTCCATATGTCTGTTCCGCGTTTTGCAAGAAGCTGTGCAGAATGCAGCCAAACATAGCCACTCAAGGCACATCCAGGTCTCACTCAAGAATGGATCTAAGGAGATCGAGCTGAGGGTACATGACTCTGGTATCGGTTTTGAGCCGGAAAACGCCTTCCGGAAAGAGGGTCTCGGCCTCATCAGCATGCGGGAACGCATGAAGCTGGTAAACGGAGAGCTCTTTATCGAGTCGGGAATGCAGCGCGGAACAACCGTGTGCGCCCGCGTTCCTCACGATTCACAGGCGAAGTCAGTTAAAGCAGGTTGAGTTTTGATTTTCTGCTTCGGTTCGCTTTGGATTGTCGCCTTCGTCAATTCCCGATTAACGAGGAAACCGTCCAAGTTGATTTGGGCACGGGGAACCTTACCGGTAATCTTCTGACTTCCCGGGAGTTGACCCGAAATCGACGGGTCGGCCAGAGGGAACGCGGTCCCCATGAGTCTTTTTCGTTGGTCTCCCCGCATAGCTCAGTACTCAGCCTCGGGGGAGATTCCCCCCTCATAATGGGAAAAGGAAGTCGAATCGACGCATTGGATGGCGTTGCATCGACCGTTTGAACCGGCACGACTTATCGGGACCTAGAGCCGAATTTGGCTTTTTTATGGTGCAGCAATGTTCGAGGCATGAATATGAACGATTTTCCATCCATTCATCTCATGCTTGAATACAAGAGTTCGCCGATTCACCAAGCGGCCGTCAACAAGATGGAAAGTCACAAGAGCGACTTCTTCAGACAGCTTTTCGACGCGCAAATCGAGCGGTTTAAGACTCATGTACGGTGGGGAAGTCCGGCCAGAAGTCCTTTTGATTCGCTCGAAGACGGCGAGCCACGCCTTTTCGAACTGTTCGGGAGAATCAATCCGCCTAATATGCGGCGGCGCCGGATGGAAAATAGTTGCCGTCTCGCTGAAACTAGCCCGGAAAGCCGGCCAGTCGAGATTGTCGAAAGCTGTTAAGAACGCTGACAAAGCTTCCTCAACTGAAGCTGCTTTCGGATTTGATACCGACTTTTCCTGCCCAGTCGCTGACTCTGTTCCAGTCGCGATTAACACCAACAGGCCAACAAGTAAGTATTTCTTTCTGTCCATACCCAGGCCCCCGCAAACCAAAGAAGTATATCCGTGGTTGGTAGAACAAACTTGTGCCGAAGCCGTCGGAATCGGCTCAAAAGACAGATGTCCGGTAAGCCGGCACGACTTACCGGGCACGACTTCCGACTTGGTCGTCGTCCACCAAAATCAGCGATTAGTTATCGAGTGTGTGGGGGGCCGTGCAAAGTTCGTGCACGGCATCCACAATGGCATCAGGACGATCCGAAGGAATGTCGTGGCCGCTTCCCTCTACCATAATGCGTTTGCCCCGAGTGGAGAGCCGCGCTAATCGCATCTGGAGATCATCCACCCAAACGCGTTGAAACTCCGCGAAATCGCGTTTGCTGAGGCCACTACTTAAAATGGCATCGATATTCTCGGCGGCTGTCAATACGAAGAGAGGCTCGTAGCTGATGTGATCAGCAGCTCGTGCTTGCTCCGCGCTGATCCGGATTTGCTCAAGCTCGCTCGTTCTAGCTCTTAAATACTTTTTCTGGAGAATCAAATAAGCGCCGTGGTCAGCGCCCTGCGCCTGAAGCATAAGGCGGCCAATGCCGAGATCGACAAGGAAAAACGAATACCTTGCTTGGCGCTGGCAGTGCTTTAGTTGCGCCGCGCTGATCGCGTTCCACGCCGTCGGGAGCAATTCATATTGGTCCTCTTGCGTCGCGTCGGCTAGCACGATTCCAGCCACCTCGTCCGGGTAAAGGCCGTTAAACACACGAACGTTATATCCGCCAAAGGAATGGCCGACAAGTACATAGGGCGGGATTTCGCCAGCACTCTTGAGAAGTGCATGCAGCTCCTTCGCAATTCGCAGGCTGGTACGGGGCATTGGACCCGGATCACTTCCTCCATAGCCCGCACGGTCGTAGGAGCAGACCCGGGAGAACTTCGCAATTTGTGGTTGAACCGCTCTCCATTCGAGCGACAGGTCACCGAATCCAGCTTCCAAAATGACAGTTGGACTCCCAACTCCCGTGCAATTAAGCATCAGGCGGTAGCCACCGACATCAACTAACCGGCCATCTTCAGGAAAGCGGCGAGTATCCAAACGTGATTCGATGACCTGATAGAATGCCCCTGCAAGAGCCAGTAGGGCTACGACTACGCACACGGTCAAAGCGATCTTAAGCAGCAAGCGAGCCACACCCGGTCCTTTTCGCAAACGCCTCAAATCTAGCATAGAGCTACAAGCCTCGTGGAAAGGCCGCAACGCAATTCATGGTTCGGGCCCGGCCGTCAATCCGGCAGGTATTTGTATTCGCCCAAGTCCCGGAATCGCCGTAATCGTCCATGTGGAATTTAGCGGCAAAGCGGACAACCGGGGACATGTCCGGTTTTGCGACTTATCGGGAGTTAGAGTCAGGGCTGAGATGAATCATGACATGGGGACAAAAAAAGGCCGCTACTAGAAGCGGCCTTTTTCGACGCATCGTTATGTGGGCACTTATGTCTTTATTGTTGACCCATGACTCGCAACGCACTGCCACTTCCCGCTCGGCATTTTCACCCACGTATCTGTCCAACGCACATACACGTCGAAAGGCTTTCCCGACTCATCTGTGCCCTTACCTTTGAAGCCGCCCGTCGCGATGGCGGTGTCGCCAAATACCGTTACTTTCAAGTCTGAGTACTCAGCGCTTTCGTATTTACTCGCTTTGGCTCTCGCGATCGTCTCGGCCTTACTGTTGACCTTCCCATCGATCTCCGTACTCACAAACTTGTCGGCCAGCAGCGGGACTAGCTGCTCGGAATTATTTGTCTTTTGTGCCTGAAGCCACTGTTCTTCTAGTGCCGCCACAGCTTTCTCAGTCGCGCCGGTCTTCTGTGCAGGCGAGCGTGCTGCGCTTCCCAGCAGGAGCACACCAATCAAACACCCCATCCATAGCTTTTTCATAACCATCCTCTTTAATTGTCGATATTTTTTAAAACAAGAAATTTGGCCTGAGCCTGGCAAATGAGAGCAAAGTAAACGAGGGCGGTATAAGGAAAGAAACTACCTGAGGGAGGCGAAACAGCTCCGTGCCTAGTCGCTCTGCCAGTTTGCAAGAGCAACAGTACGCGCTATTTCTTACGGCGTCAAGTTATTATATTTAGAATCTCTGACGCTTACACTCCGATAGCAGCGTCGCGCTACTTCTGAGAATAGGCCTGTGCCTTTTCCTTGCCCGCGTTAAGCTCAGCAATCTGGTCGTCAATGTCTTTGATTTCTGTGGCTAACGCCAATCTTCCCGGGTGGTCCTCAAAATCCCTGAACAATTCTTCTCGCTTAAATTTAAGTTTCTGGACATCAGAGACCGGTATTTTGTCACGCTTCATTAAACTCCTCGATAGCAAGTCTATTCCTTTTGCAAGCCTCGCACCTGCCCCGGAGATGATCCAGGGGCGCACTACACAGAACTTTGGGACAGGTGGGCCTAAGAGTCCGGCGTTCTCCCTGAAGCCACTGAGGGCACGCAGCAGAGCGCGGGAAACCTCACCGCTGCTCTGCCGCGCAGGCCAGTCACGTGTGATGAAGGCCAGTCACACTACTGGAATTTCTTTTCGTTCGTCTTTTCCCGATAGCGACACCGCGGGCTGGACACTGGGCGGAAGATATTTGTTTGGCGGTTAATTCGCTACTTCTCACTTTGACAGGATACGATTACAGGTATTCACGAATCTGTACAAATTTGGACACCGATCATTTCGGATGCCTTCGCCCATACTCCCCACGGCAAATCCTTAACTTCATAATCGGCGTTTGCGACTTGCCTGATGGCTTCGCTGAATGGCGTCAAAAAACACTGTTCATCTCGGCGTGGCTCGTGAAATTCCGTCAGAATTGTCGCCTGGCGGCCGATTATAGCTGAACGCCGACAAGTCCTCAGATAGAACCATGGTCGCCAATTTGACCGACGCTCTGCTTTGCTGGTTTCGGAACTGACAGGCTTCGTTCGCAAACAAGCGATGAAAACCGCCGGTAGAGAAAAACCCAAACCGCTGCGCCGCCATATGCAGCGGCCGAGCACATGGCAAGAATGATCTGCACAGATCCTGCTCAATTACGTGGCTGCAAAAGTAGAAAACGTCCAGCCGCAGGAGAAGTTTGTTTCTTGACTTTCCCTTTTACAGAACTAACTGGGCTTTGAAAGAAACCAAGCGTTGGATTTTGGCCGTAGGGCGAATCAGGCGGCGCTGTGTCGTGAGATCGTGCTTTGTTCCTTCGCGGCTGGTTTCTTAACTAGGAAAACAGCGGTAATCTTCGTGCCCAACGCATTGGAATCGACAGTCAATTCGCCTTGAGCCTGGCGTACGCGCTCTCGCATTCCCCTGATACCAACGCCGACACCTTGGGATTGAATCTCCGCTAATCGTTCTGGCGACATTCCCGTACCCTGGTCCTGAACCACCACATGAATCTTGTCGCCCTCGCGGGCAATACGGATTACCGCAGTTTTGCTTCCCGAATGGCGATGAATGTTTGTCAGGCATTCTTGCACTAGACGAAATATGGCGAGTTCCATCTCCGGGGCAAGTCTTTCGAAATTGTCGGGAATATTCAGCTCGATACTGAGGCCACTGCGCTCCGCCAGGCCGTCGGAGTACCAGCGAAGCGCAGATGACAATCCGGTTTCGTCTAACAACGGTGGGTGCAGGAGATAGGAAGTCGTGCGTATCTCTTTGGTTAAAACCCTAATTAAGTCCTGCGCGTCTCCTATGGCTTTGGATAATCGCGGAGAATCGTGCTTCGCGTCGTCTTCGAGTCGCGCAAGGGTCATCCCTAGGGCGGCCAGGTTCTGACCGGCACTGTCGTGCAGCTCACGCGCAATGTGCCGACGTTCCTCGTCCTGGATTTGCATCAACCTTCCGGAAAGGTCTCGAAGTTGATCCGACTGTCGAAGGATCTCTTCGTTCCGCCGCCGCAGCTCTTGAGTGCGAAATTGCACTTGCGTATCGAGCGCATCAGCGAGTGTCCGAAAACGATGTTGGCTGTCATTCAATTCACGCTCCACGCGCTTATGCCCGCCGATATCACGTGCTATTTTCGCGGCACCGATGATTTTTCCTGCGGCGTCCCTGACTGGAGAAATTGATAGTGATACCTCGATCGCAGTACCATCTTTTCGCACGCGAATGGTGTCGAAATGCTCGATCCGCTCTCCTCGGCTGAGCCGCATAAGGATCGTTGTTTCCTCATCACGCCGATCAAAAGGAATCACCATCGAGATATTCTGGCCTATAGCTTCGTTTGCTGTGTATCCAAAAAGCCGTTCCGCACCGGAGTTCCAACTGGTGATGACGCCCTCCAAGGTTTTGCTGACAATTGCATCACTGGAAGAATCTACGATTGAGGCAAGCAAGCCGATCGCCTTATCGGCTTTCTGACGCAAAGCGGGAAGTTCATCCAGAATTGATTGAGTGACGCTGTCTGCGTTGGCTTCCGGATCATCCAGAATGCAACTGGCTAGCGCCTCATGCGTTTCAAGAAGTTGCTTTATGTCATCTTCAAATTGGATTTCAGGATGGACCCTGGTCCAGTAGTGCGCTGCCCGAACGAACGCCAAGAAAAGAAGCAGGTACTGAAGTGGAACGGCATCTAGCAACCGTTCCAACGCATCGCGGCACTCGGGAGCGTCCGCCGTTTGCAAGAATACATGACCAGCAAGCGAAAAAAGGCCGTCTTCTATCTGCGTGTCGGCCGTAGGCATGTCAGCAAGAGGCGCGGGACATTTCGAGCAAAGCGAAAGGCGTGACCTTAGTTCAGGACCGCGTGGGAAAGGCCGTCGCAGCAATTTGATTACTTCCCCAACGCTCTCAGGGCGGGCATCCTTGTCGCCAGCTGGCAGACCAAGTCCAATCAGGAAACCGGTGTGGCGGGCGATACAGTAGCGGACAGCACAAAAGCGAGAAAGATAAACGAAAAGTCGTTCCTTAAAAACAGAAGGTAGGGGGTTATCGAGATAAGCTGCCTCGGCAAATCCCCACAGTTTTTCGGTGATCTCGGGAGTCTCGGGCGAAAGACGGAAGAAATTCGGAAGTACGCCAAAGCGAGCCTTGACACGCTGCTTCAGTTCCCGGGCCAAAACAGTCGCAGATTGAGAACTATCGGATGCCATTTGCTTAGGTCAGAGAGCGTGACTGAGCGTTCCGTCACGGAGTATAGCACCGTGTGCAGCTTCCGGATTCTCATACAGGCTTTACTTCATTGACCTCGCCTTCTCACAACTGATACGCACGGACGCACTGATTTCCTACAGGGCGCTACTTTTAACCCCTGGGAATGGGGTTTGATGGAACGCGAGACGGACGCCAAAAGCCAGGCATCGGCAAGACCGTTTTGGCGGTGGATGATAACGCTGCGATAAGGAAGACGCTTGCGGCCGCCTTTTTTGCACACTCACACCTGGTAAGACTCTCGAAGCGATCCTTCGATAGCTTTTTGCTGTGTTACGTCGGCTCCCCGATTTCACTTGCGGCAGATGTCCGGTAAGCCGACACATCAAGATCTGACCGCGTCCGTTGGTGGGTTCGAAAAATCGCAGGCTCAAATTCTGGAACGGATACACAGAATTTGCATAAGGCGGACCCTTATTCGTTCT
>Ga0097621_100003809_pt1 | contig 10448 bp, 8 predicted proteins | sample KBSMisM72_FD_73165 | JGI IMG/M metagenome (GOLD analysis project Ga0097621, IMG submission 73165) | Miscanthus rhizosphere microbial communities from Kellogg Biological Station, Michigan, USA - KBS Miscanthus M7-2 (version 2) (version 2) | ecosystem: Host-associated > Plants > Roots >... | reverse complement strand
ACCATCGCCGACCGCCATTACGGCGACAAGGTGAAGCTCGCCATGGCCTTTGCCGACCTGCTCAACCAGGAGGCGCGCGCGCTGGAGAAGGACGGCGTCGACGTGATCCAGTTCGACGAGCCGGCGTTCAACGTCTACATGCAGGACGTCAAGAAATGGGGCATCGAGGCCCTGCACCGCGCGATCGCCGGCCTGAAGTGCACGACCGCGGTCCACATCTGCTACGGCTACGGCATCAAGGCGAACCTCGACTGGAAGGAGACGCTGGGCGGCGAGTGGCGCCAGTACCAGGAAATCTTCCCCGCGCTGGCGAAGAGCAAGCTCGACCAGGTTTCGCTCGAGTGCATCCACTCGAAGGTTCCAATTGAATTACTGGCCTTGCTGAAAGGAAAAGACGTACTGGTCGGCGTGATCGACGTCGCGTCCGACGTGGTTGAAACACCGGAACAGGTAAAAGAAACTATTTTCCGCGCCCTGAAGTACGTGCCTGCCAAGCACCTCTTCCCGTGCACCAACTGCGGCATGGCGCCGATGGCGCGCGAGGTGGCCCTCGCCAAGCTGAAGGCGCTCGGCGAAGGCGCGGCGCTCGCGCGCGCGCGGATGGCGAAGGGAAAACCTACTTCGGCTGGGGGACGACGCGCAGGTAAGGCTTCGGCGCCTTCCAGCCGCCGGGGTACTGCTTCTTCGCGTCCTCGTCGCTCACGGAACCGGAGATGATGACGTCGTTGCCCTGCTTCCAGTTCGCCGGCGTGGCGACCTTGTGCTTGGAGGTGAGCTGGATCGAGTCGATGACGCGCAGCACCTCGTCGAAGTTGCGCCCGGTGGTCATCGGGTAGAACAGCATCAGCTTGATCTTCTTGTCGGGGCCGATGACGAACACCGTGCGCACGGTGGCGTTCTCGGCCGCGGTGCGCTTGCCCGGGGTGGCCTCGGCCGGCAGCATGTCGTAGAGCTTCGCCACCTTCAGGTCGGCGTCGCCGATCATCGGGTAGTTCACCGCGGCGCCCTGCGTTTCCTCGATGTCCTTGGCCCAGCGCTTGTGGTCGTCCACCGGGTCGGCCGACAGGCCGATGATCTTCACGTTTCGCTTGTCGAACTCCGCCTTCATGCGCGCCATCGTGCCGAGCTCGGTGGTGCAAACCGGCGTGAAATCTTTCGGGTGCGAGAAGAGCACCGCCCACTTGTCGCCGATCCACTGGTGGAATTCGATCTGGCCTTCGGTGGTCTGCGCGCTGAAATTGGGTGCCGTGTCGCCGATACGCAATGCCATGACTGTCTCCTGTGCTGGTGAGCTTTCAATATTAGCGCTGGCGGCGGAAGTGAACTACCGCCAGCACCATGGCAGTCGCCTGCAGCGCGGCGCAGAAGAAGAATGGCGTGCCGATGCGCCAATCCCCCGCCGGCAAGTGGGACACCATGGCAAGCAAAGGCGCGCCGATGGCAGGGGCAATCACCGAGGTCAGGCTGTTCAGCCCGCCCACCGCGCCGAGCGCCTGGCCCTGCGTGCGCGCATCGGCCGCGCTCGAGATGATGCTCTGGATCGCCGCGGCGACGGTCGAGCCGAGCAGGTTGACGAAGATCACCGCGAACATCATCCAGCCCTGCGTGGCCGCGCCCCATAGCAGGTAGGCAAGCGTCGAGGAGAGCAGGCCGAGCACGGCGAGGCGCCGCGGGCTGAACCAGCGCAGCAGGCGCCCGAGCAGGAATCCCTGGACCACCACGGAAACAATGCCGACCGCCGCCAGCGACCAGCCGTTCTCGAGCGGTCCCCAGCCGAACTTGAAGGTCGTGTAGAGGACCCAGGTGGTATAGAGGATGAATTGCGCGAGGCCCGCGCAGACGATGACGGCCACGAGCGGGGCGACGCCATGCAGGCGCGCGAGCCCGCGCAGCGAGGCAACCGGGTTCGCCGAGCGCCAGGCGAACGGCCGGCGCCGCTCGAGCGGCAGCGACTCGGGCAGCACGAAGTAGCCGTACGCAAGGTTGACGAGCGCGAGGCAGCCGGCGGCGACGAACGGCAGCCGCAGGTCGATGGCGCCGAGCAGCCCGCCCATCACCGGGCCGAGGATGAAGCCCACGCCCATCATCGCGCCGAGCAGGCCGAAGCGCCGCGCGCGCTCCTCCGGCGGCGTGATGTCGGCGACATACGCGTTGCCCACCGACATGTTGGCCTGCAGCGCGCCGCTGATGACGCGCACGGCGATCAGCATCCACAACGCGCTCGCCGCGGCGGTGGCGAAGAAGCTGAGGGCGAGGCCGCAGAAGCCGAGCAGCAGGACCGGCCGGCGGCCATGGCCGTCGGAGAGCGCGCCGAGGATCGGCGAGGCGAAGAAATTCGCGAGGCCGAACGTGAAGGTGACCACGCCGTACCAGAGCGCCTGGTCGCCATGCGAGCCGGTGAAGCGGCCGACCAGCGCCGGCAGCACCGGGATGATGAGGCCGATCGACATCATGTCGATCAGGGTCGTCGCCATGATGAACGGCATCGCTGCCGCGCGGTCCTTACGGCGCATCAGCATTCCCGGCGAGGGCTACCAGGCGAGCGCAAACGCGGGGAAGCATTCCGACTTCGCCCCGCGCGGATCGCAGCCGGCCTCGAGCATGCCGCTCGCCTCGTCGAGCTGCGCCGCCGAGACGAAGCCTTCGGTCCAGTCGGGCGCCACGTCGACGTCGTGGCCGCGGCGCCGCAGCTCGTCGATGGCCTTCGCGCCGAAGCGCGCCTCGATGCGGATGCGGTTGGGCAGGCCCTTGTGCGGCGCGAAGAAGCCGGGGAAGTGCTCGGTCGAAAGGCGCGGCGCCTCGATCGCCTCCTGCAGCCCCATGCCGAAGGCCGCGCGATGCAGGAAGAACTGCAGCAGCCACTGGCCCTGGTTGTCGCCGCCCATGGTGCCGAAGGTCATCCAGGGCTTGCCGCCCTTGAAGGCGAGCGACGGCGTGAGCGTGGTGCGCGGGCGCTTGCGCGGCGCCACCACGTTCGGATGGTGGGCGGGCGCGAGGTAGAAGGTCATCATCCGGACGGAAAGCGGGAAGCCGAGCGCGGGCATCACCTCCGCCGACTTCAGCCAGCCGCCGCTGGGCGTGAACGACGCCATATTGCCTTGGGCGTCGATGACGTCGACGTGTACCGTGCCGCCGCCCCAGTCCTTCGGCGTGAGGATTTCATCCGGCGGAAGCAGCGCGGCATTTCGCCTTGCATCGCCCGGCCTGAGCTCCCGGCTGCTTTTCCGGGGGTCGATCAATTCGTTCCTCATTTCAGAATAGCTTTCTGAAAGGAGAATCTCGGCGGGCACCAGCGGATCGTCGCCGTAGTACTGCTCGCGGTCGGCAAAGGCGAGCTTCATCGCCTCGATCAGCAGGTGGCAGTAGTCGGCGCTCGTCGGCCCCATGGCCTTCAGGTCGTGGCGCGCCATCAGCGCGATCGTCTGCAGCTCGGCCGGGCCCTGCGTCCAGAAGCCGCACTTGAAGAGCTCGAATTCGCCGAAGCGAAGCGAGACGGGCTGCTCGAAGCGCGTCTCGAACGACTCGAGGTCCGCGCGCGCGAGCAGCCCGTCGTGCTCCTTCGCGTATTTCGCGATCTCGCTCGCCACGTCGCCGCGGTAGAAGGCCTCGAGCGGATCTTTCGCATTCGCCAGGTAGTCGTACATCCGCGCGAGCGCCTCGTTCTTCATCAAGGCGCCCGCCTCCGGCACCTTGCCATTCTTCAGGTAGAGCGCCGCGCTGCCCGGCCAGCGCGCGAGGAACTTCTCGCGCAGGTCGACGAGTCCATACTTGTATTGCTGGCGCAGCCCTGCCGAGAGCGCGAATCCATTCGCCGCCAGCTCGCGCACCGGCGCCGAGACGTCGCGAAAGCTCATCGTGCCCCAGCGCTTGAGCACGCTGACGAGCGCCGAGAACGCGGCGGGGGCGCCGGCGGCGAGGATGCCTTCTTCGGGAATCTCGCTGAGGCCCCGCTTGCGGAAGGCGTCCGGCGTCGCCGCCATCGGAGCAGCCATGTTGCCGTTGACCGAGACGACTCGCGACTCGCCGGCGACGCGCAGCAGGATCGGGCATTCGCCGCCGATGGTGTGCATCTGCGGATTCACCAGGCCTTCGACCAGCGTGGCGGCGACCGCCGCGTCGAACGCGTTGCCGCCTGCCTTGAGCACGTCGGCGGCGGCGTTCGCAGACAGGTACGAATTCGACGCCACGGCGCCGTGGCGTCCGATCAGCCGGGAATGGAACGTCGTCGCGTCGGTCGGCGCGACGCGGTAGGCGCGCAAGCTCACCCGGCTAGGATAGCCGAGAAGACTTGCGCGCCGCCTTGCTAGCTACCGGGGTTTCGCTTCGTACTCGGCGATCGACTTCTTCAGCTCGCTGTACTCCTTGCAGGAGAAGAAGCACAGCTTGTCGAGCGTGGCGAGCTGCTCCTTCGCCTTGGGCAGGTTGCCCACCATCAGGTACGCCTCGCCGAGGTATTCGTTCGCGCCCTTGTGCTTGGGATCGATGCGCAGCGCCTCGTTGTACTCCTTGAAGACCAGGCTCATGTCCGGGTTCGCGCCCTTGCGCAGGCTGTAGGCGTACAGGTTGTGGTAGTCGGCGTTGTTGGGATCGCTCGCCAGGGCGTCCTTGAGGATCGACTGGGCGGCGGCGAAGTCGCCGCGCATCGTCGCCTGGGTGGCGCGCTCGTACGTCGGATCGATGGGCGCGCTCGGCGTGGCGCCGGCGGCGAACGCGGCGGCCGGAGCGAGCAAGGCGGCAAGCAGGATGGGGCGCAGGGATCGGGTCATGGCTATTTTCCTTTCCGTTCGTAGTCGGCGATCGATTTCTTCAGCTCGCTGTATTCCGGGCACGACAGCACGCAGATCTTGTCGAGCGTGGCGAGCTGCTCCTTCGCCTTGGGCAGGTTGCCCACCATCAGGTAGGCCTCGCCCAGGTACTCGTTCGCGCCGCGGTGGCGCGGCTCGATGCGCAGCGCCTCGTTGTAGTGCTTGAACACCAGGCTCATGTCGGGGTTCGGCCCCTTGCGCAGGTTGTACGCGTACATGTTGTGGTACTCGGCGTTGCCCGGATTGCGCGCGAGTCCTTCCTTCAGGACTGCCTGGGCGCCGGCCCAGTCGTGGCGGCTGCTGGCCTGCGCCGCGCGCTCGAGCACCGGGTCGACCGGCTTGCCGCTCGTATCGGTGTCCGCGGCGGCGAAGGCGGCCGGCGGAGCGAGCAGGACGGCGAGAATAAGCGGACGAAATTGCAGTTTCATGTGTTCCCTCTATTGGTGTTCCCCCAACTTCCCCATTGCGGCTATATATACGCACGATGAAGAAACTGGATGCAGGCTCGCGCATCGTACTCTTCGCCCTGCTAACAGGCGCCGCCTGCGGGGCATTCCCCCAGCCGGCGGAGCGCGCGCTCACCCACGACGAAGCGGTCGTCGCGCTCGCCAGCCCGGAAGCGGCGACGCGCGCCGAAGCAATCGTCTGGATCGCCAACCGCGGCGGCATGGCCGACGCCGGCCTGCTGCACGAGCGCCTGCGCGACGAGAACGAGCTGGTGCGCGCCTACGCCGAGCAGGGGCTGTGGCTGCTCTGGACGCGCTCGGGCGACGCGGCGATCGACCGGCAGATGGCCCAGGCCGGCGAGCTCATGCAGTCCGGGGAGCTCGGCGAGGCTGTCACGCTCCTGACACGGATCATCGAGCAAAAGCCCGCCTTCGCCGAGGCCTGGAACCGGCGCGCCACCGCGTACTTCCTCGCCGGCGAATACCGCAAGTCGATCGCCGACTGCGACGAGGTGCTCAAGCGCAATCCGCGGCACTTCGGCGCGCTCTCGGGCCTGGGGCAGATCCACGTTCGCCTCGAGCACTACGAGGAGGCGCTGAAATGGCTGCGCCGCGCGCTCGAGGTGAACCCGAACATGGCCGGGGTCGAGGCGAGCATCCGCCAGCTCGAGGAGCGGCAGAAGAAAAAGGGCCTGGCGACCTGAGCTAGAGGTATTTCTCGGCGGCGCGGTCGGCGTCGGCCGGGCGCCCCGAAGCGTAGCCCTGGATGTACTCGCAGCCGCAGCTGCGCAGGAACTTGCGCTGCGACTCGTTCTCGACGCCCTCGGCGATCACCTTGAGGTCGAGGGCGTGGGCGAGCGCGACGATCGCCTCGACGATGGCGCGCTGCTCCTTCATCTTGGTGACGTCGGCGACGAACGAGCGGTCGATCTTCAGCTTGTCGACCGGGAAGCGCTTGAGGTAGGCGAGGCTCGAGTAGCCGGTGCCGAAATCGTCGATGGCGATCGACACGCCGAGGTCCTTCAGCTTCTTCAGGGTGCCGAGCGTGAGGTCGGTGTTCTGCATGGCGGTCGACTCGGTGATCTCGAGCTCGAGCAGCTCCGGGGGCAGGCCGCTCTCGCGCAGCGCGCCGGAGACGAGCTGCGGCAGCTTCGGGTCGTTGAACTGGCGCGCCGACAGGTTGACGTTGATCAGCAGGCGCCGCTCGATGCCGATGAAGGTGGCCCACATGCACGCCTCGCGCAGCACCCACTCGCCGATCTTCAGGATCAGGCCGGTCTCCTCCGCCGCCTGGATGAATTCGTCGGGCGCGAGCAGCCCGCGCACCGGGTGCTGCCAGCGCACGAGCGCCTCGTGCGCGGCCACCTTGGCGCTCACCGTGTCCACGATCGGCTGGTAGTGCAGGCGCATCTCGTCGCGGCCGAGCGCGCGGCGCAGGTCGCCTTCCAGCGCCAGGCGGCGCGAGGCGACCAGGTTCATCTGCTCGGTGAAGAACTGGTAGTTGGCGCGCCCCATCTCCTTCGCGTGGTACATGGCGGCGTCGGCGTTGCGGATCAGCGTCTCGGCGTCGCGCCCGTCGTCGGGAAACACGGCGATGCCGATCGAGGGCGTCACGGTCAGCTCGCGCTCCTCGACCGTCACCGGCTGCGACAGCTGCTCGATGATCTTCTGCGCCACCTGCGCCACGTGCGAGGAGCGCTTCACCTCGGGCAGCACCACCATGAACTCGTCGCCGCCGATGCGGCAGATGGTGTCGCCGGTGCGCAGCTGCTTCACCAGCCGGCTCGCCACCTCGCGCAGCAGCACGTCGCCCACGGCGTGGCCGAGCGAGTCGTTCACCGTCTTGAAGCGATCGAGGTCGACGAACATCACCGCGGTCTGCTTGCGGTTGCGATAGGAGAGCGCGAGCGCCTGCTTCAGCCGGTCCTCCAGCAGCCGGCGGTTGGGCAGGCCGGTGAGGGCGTCGTGGTCGGCGAGGTGCTGGGCCCGCGAGCGCGCCTCCTGCAGCTCGGCGGTGCGCTCGGTCACCGCGCGCTCGAGGGCGTCGCGCGAAGCCGCGGCCAGCTCGCGCGCCTGGTGCTCGGCCGTCACGTCTTCATAGCTCCAGATCCATTCCTGCTCCGCGTCGCCCGCGTCGGTGCGCCGGCCGCGCGCGCGGCAGATGAAGGTGCTGCCGTCGCGCCTGCGGAACGGCACCTCGTTCTCGTAAGTGCCGCCCGGCGGCGTGCTTCCGTACGAGCGCGTGCCGGCGTCGGCCCATTCCTTTTCCGTCGGGAAGAGGACCGCGGTGCTCTCGCCGACCAGCTCGCCGGGGCCGGAGCCGACCATGTCCTCGAGGAAGCGGTTGCAGCGCTGGATGACGCGGTTGCGCACGAAGGCAATGCCGACCGATGCGTTGTCGAGGATCAGCTCCTGCTCGGCGAGCGCGCGCTGCACGCGCTCCTCCGCCGCGCGCTCCTGCGTGATGTCGGTCATCAGCCAGACGTAGCCCTTGTCGGGCTCGCCGGGCTGCACGGCGCGGCCGTTCACGCGGCACCAGAAGCCCGAGCCGTCCTTGCGCCGCAGCCACTGCTCGCGCACGTGCATGCGGCCCTGGTCGAGCTCCCGGTAGACGCGGCTCGCCTGGCTGTATTCCTCGTCGGTGAAATAGATGTCGCGCGTCGAGGTCCCGGCCGCTTCGCCCGCCGCATAGCCGAACATCTCCTCGTAGCGCCGGTTGCAGCGCACCGTACGGCGGTCGCGGCGGAAGGCGATGCCGACCGACACGTTGTCGATCAGCGCCTGCTGCTCGGCCAGCACGCGCTGCAGCTCCTCCTCGGCCCGGCGCTGCTCGGTGACGTCCTCCACGGTCCATACCACGCCGCGCTGCGCGTTGCGCGGATCGACCGCGCGGCCGTCGGCGCGGTTGAGGAAGGTGCTGCCATCCTTGCGCAGGCGCCGGCCGATGCGCCGCACCGTCTCGCCGCGCGCGAGGTTGGGATACCCCGCCTGCGCCGCGTCGTACTCCTCATCGTTCGGATAGATGATGCGCGTCAGCTGGCCGTCGAGCTCGCCCGGCCCGTAGCCGTACATCTGCTCGTAGCGCCGGTTGCAGCGCACGACGCGCTTGTCCTTGACGAACACCACGCCCACGGAAGCGGTGCCGAGGATGGCTTCCTGCTCGCGCAGCAGCCGGGCCACCTCGTCGGCATGGCGGCGGCGCTCGCTCACGTCCTCGATGATCCACACCGTCGCCTGCTGCGTGTTCTTCTCGCTCACCGCGCGGGCGATGACCCGCGCGATGAAGATCGAGCCGTCCTTGCGGCGGAATTCCCATTCCACGTCGAGCGGGCGGCCGCTCGCGAGGATCGGCACCGCGATGCGGCCGAGGGCCTCGTAGCTCTCCTTCGAGACGTAGACCATTTCGCCGGGCTGGCCGATCAGCTCCTCCGGCGCGTAGCCGAGGACCTCCGCGAACTTCGGATTGCAGAGATAGAAGAGGCGGTCGCGCGTGAAGGCGATGCCCAGCGTCGCGTTGGCGAGGATCGCCTCGAACTCGAGCTGGGTGTGGCGCGTGCGCCCGGCGTAGCTCGCCGGCGGCTGCTCGAGCGCCTCGCCTATGCCCCGCGCCGGGACCGGGTCGTTCACTGGGTGCGGGAGGACATCGCGCCGCCGCGGCTCGCCAGCACGGTGAAGTCCTGGGCATAGCGGCGGAAATTCGCCATCGCGCGCTCGCGCTGCGCGGAGGTGAGCGTGCGATCGATGTCGAGCAGCAGCGCGTAGAACTCCTGGCGCCACGCCTCGTTGGCGGCGACGTAGGCCGGGTCGCGGCCCTGTTGCCACTGCGCCGCGAGGTCGGGCAGGCGCTTGCGCGCCTCGTGCTTGCGCACCATCGCGACCAGCTCCTTCTGCAGGCGCTCGCGGTCGCGCTCGCGCTGCGCGTCGGTCAGCGGCGCGCGCTCGGCGTAGAGCTTCACCCGCTCGACCTGCTCCCGCGTCAGCTTGCCCACCCATTCCTCCAGACGGTCCTGCATCCGCCGCGCGCGCAGCTGGCGGCGATCGGCCTCGCTGCCCTGCAGGTTCTCGCGCGCGAATTTGCGGTTGTCTTCGGCAAGGCGACGCTCCAGGTATGCGATCTGCCCCGCGTCGAGCTGGTCGAGCAGCGGCGCAATCTGCGTCGCGGCGGCGCGCAAGCCCTCCCTCGCGTGCAGCATCAGGGCATCGTACCCCCAATTCAGGTCCTCGCGCGACAGGCCGTCGCCCAGGCGCTGGGCCGCTTCTTCCGAGAGCCGCGCATAGCGCGGCAGCGCCTTGGCGCGATGCCAGTCGAGGAACAGCGCGATGCGCTCGTCGAGCTCCTTCGCCTCCGGCCCGTGCAGGTCGAGATAGGCGTTCGCCCGCCAGCGAAGGAATGCCTGGGCGTGGTCGTAGGCGAGGCGCACGCTGCTGCACCCCGCCAGCAGCACGGCGGCGGCAACGGCCGCGAACGACGCGCGGGCGGCCCGCATCACCAGAAGCTCTCCACCGAGATCTGGCCGGGAGCGCGGCGCCGGTGCTTGCGCAGGCCGCGCGCCATGAGCGCGGCGCTCGTGTCCTTCAGCATGTCGGGGTTCCCGCACAGCATGACCTGGGAGGTCTCGGCGGCAAGGCGCAAGCCGGCCGCGGCTTCCAGCCGGCCGTCGGCAATGGCCGCCGGAATGCGCCCGGCGAGCGCCTGCGGCGCGCTTTCCCGGCTCACGAACGTCACGTATCTCAGGTTCTGCATCTGCTGGATCGTTTCCCTGTACACCAGCTCCGCGGCATGGCGCACCGCGTGCACCAGGATGATGTTGCGAAAGCGCTTCCAGGGCGCTTCCGTCCGGAGAATAGACAGGAAAGGGGCAATCCCCGTTCCCGTAGCCATGAGCCACAAGGATTCGGCGTCGGGCAGCTCGGAGAGCACGAGGAACCCCGCCGGATTGCGGGCGACGTGCAGGATATCGCCCGGGACGAGCTTCGCGAGGCGCGGCGAGAGCGGCCCCTCCGGGACGACGATGCCGTAGAACTCGAGCGTCGGATCCCGCGGCGGGTTGACGAAGGAGAACGGCCGCGCGACCCGCTCGCCGTCGATGTCGAGCGCGATGCGGACGAATTGCCCGGCCTCGAACCCGAGCGCCGCCCCCTCGACCCGCAGCGAAAACAGCGCGTCGGTCCAGTGCCGGTTCTGCACCACGCGCGC
>Ga0097621_100003807_pt1 | contig 10449 bp, 7 predicted proteins | sample KBSMisM72_FD_73165 | JGI IMG/M metagenome (GOLD analysis project Ga0097621, IMG submission 73165) | Miscanthus rhizosphere microbial communities from Kellogg Biological Station, Michigan, USA - KBS Miscanthus M7-2 (version 2) (version 2) | ecosystem: Host-associated > Plants > Roots >... | reverse complement strand
ACCTTGCGCAGCGCGGAGTTCGGCTTCTTCGGCGTCGTGGTGTAGACGCGGGTGCAGACGGCGCGCTTTTGCGGGCACTGCTGCAGGGCCGGAACCTTGTTGCGCTTCGGCTTGGCGCCGCGCGGCTTGCGAATGAGCTGATTGACTGTCGGCATTCCCAATTCCCTTTTGTCAGCCCGCGCCTGCGGGTTGAACGAAAACCAAAAACCGGAGCCGAGGAAAAATCCCCGGTCCGAACTTGCGGAGGACTGAAGTGGTGCAAACCACCCGAGTCGCGCGTCTAACGCTCTTTAAACTGGCTTCCCAACAGCGTTTTTGCGGGTTTTCCCGCAGACAGCCTGTCCTGGAAGGTGGCGGCTTATACCCACCAGGGTCCGGGGGGTCAAGCGCCCAAAAAGCCGGGTTTCCAGGGTTCTGGGCCCCGAGGGCAAAGGGCTAAATGTTTACATAGAAAACAACACCATCCGTTGCGGCAACTGGCTAAATCGCCTAGTCCTTAGAAAAGCGATCCTTAGAAAGCCGACCATGACGCGCCAGGGATATGCCCTCGCCAGACAGGCTTCGCCCCGCAAATGGGTGACGGTCTTCGCGCTGTTGGCCTTCTTTTTACAGGGCCTGGCCGTCCAGACCCATGTCCACCCGTCGCTCGCGCAGCCAGCGGCCAAGACCGCCGCCGCGCAACAGCAGCCCGGACCGGCGCCCGTAAAAAGCCAAGATCCGTTGGACCAGTGCCGGCTTTGCCAAGAACTGGCCTATGCCGGCAACTTCTTTACACCCTCAGTAGTTGTTCTTGCCGTCAGCTTGAGTTTTGCCGCGGCTATCTTCGCCATCTTGCGGATTCTCGCCGACGATTCCCACACGGCGTTTGCCTGGCAGAGCCGCGCGCCACCGCGGTGAATTCTTCCGAAATCTGACCGACCGCGCCGCTGGGGCCGCCATTCAAGCGACCCGCGCGCATCCCTCCTCATGGAGACATTCGATGACTCGTAAATTGATTCTGGCGGCAGTGTGTGCAGGCTTTGCCCTGCCCGCCGCGGCCGCCCGCGCCGACCAAGTCTCAGACCTGGCCGCGCTGCACGCCCAGATGCTTCAAATGCAAAAGGACTATGCCGCCCGCATGGCGGCGTTGGAAAAACGCCTAGTTAAGGCGGAAGCCGAAGCCAAAGCTGCCAAACAATCGGCCTCGATGGCAACTACCACCGCCAAAAGTGCAGACGCCACCGCCAGAGCGGCCAAGCTTGCTGCGGTTCCGCCTCTGCCCGCGGCCACACCGGCAGCGCCGCCGGCGACGGTGCTGGCCGCGGCGCCCCCAATTCCCACCCAAGACCAGACCGCAGCCATGGTCGAGCCGCCCGCCGCCGCGGCACCGTCAGCTCCACCCTCCTCGCTCAATGCCTTCAATCCTGGTATCGCCGCGGTGCTCAACGGATTCTATTTCGCGGCGTCGCGCGATCCGGCGACGGCGCGCATTGCAGGCATCGCATCGGGCAACGACATAGGGCTGGCGCCGCGCGGTTTCTCCATCGGGGAGTCCGAGGTTTCGTTCACCGCCAACATCGATCCTTACATGTCGGGATTCCTGGACATCTCGTTCCAGAACGACAACACGCCTGCGGTGGAGGAAGCCTATATTCTCTCCAAGGACCTGCCTTACGGCTTTACGCTCAAGGGCGGACGCTTCCTTTCAAGTGTCGGCTACATCAACGAGCGCCACGCCCATGACTGGCTGTTTTCGGATGCGCCGCTGCCCTATCGCGCCTTTCTCAACAACCAGTATGGCGATGACGGCCTGCAGGTGCGCTGGCTGGCACCAACCGATCAGTTCCTGGAATTCGGTGCGGAAGTGTTCCGCGGCGATTCCTATCCGGCAGCGGGCTCACCCCATTCCGGCGCCGGTACCTTCACCGCTTTCGTCAATACCGGCAACGATATCAACGATTCCAGTTCCTGGCTGGCGAAAGCTTCCTATCTGCATAGCGATGCCGTAAACCGGGACAGCAATGGCCATCTGTTCAACGGTATCACGCAGCTGGGCATTCTCAGCGGCGTATACAAATGGGCGCCGGGCGGCAATCCCACCGTGAAAAACCTAACACTGACCAGCGAACTGTTCTTCGACCGACAAGCCGGTTTCTATGACGGCGTGCGCCTGAGCCAGGATCGTTGGGGCGGCTATATCCAGGGCCTTTATCAATTCATGCCACGTTGGAGCGCGGGGCTGCGCTATGCGCAGCTAAGCACCGCGCCCGTGCCGATCGCTCTGACCGCAAGCGATTTGGACGATTTGGGGCACGCCTCGCGCGCAACGACCGCGATGCTGGAATTCGACACCAGCGAATTCGGCCGCTTCCGCGCTTCCTATACCCACGATGAAGCGGGCTTCAAGCCGATCGACGAGCTTATGCTGCAATATACCGTAATTTATGGGCCGCACGGCGCCCATCGCTACTGATGAAGGAGACACCAATGAAGAAACTGATCCTCGGCGCCGCGCTGGCCACACTGTCCCTGGCGACGCCGGCCTATGCCAATCTGAGCGTGTTCGCCTGCGAGCCGGAATGGGGGGCGTTGTCCACCGAACTCGGCGGCGACAAAGTGTCGATCTACAACGCCACCACCGGCCAACAGGACCCGCACCAGATTCAAGCGCGGCCCAGCCTGATTTCCAAGGCGCGCCAGGCCGACATCACCGTCTGCGACGGCGCCGAACTGGAAATCGGCTGGCTGCCTTTGATCCTGCAGCAGGCCAACAATTCCAAGATCGCGCCCAACCAGCCCGGCGCCTTCGACGCTTCCAGTTTCGTGCCGCTGCTGGAGCAACCGGTGTCATATGACCGGGCGCTGGGCGACATCCATGCCGCGGGCAATCCGCATATTCAGACCGATCCGCGCAACATGCTGCCGGTGGCGCGCGCCCTAGCGGCGCGCTTTGCCCAGCTCGACCCGGCCAATGCCGCCACCTATCAGTCCCGGTTGGCCGATTTCAGCAAGCGCTGGTCCGCCGCGATCGTCAAATGGACCGCCGAAGGTGCGGCCCTGAAAGGCACGCCCATCATCGTGCAGCATCATTCCTGGATCTATATGGAACGCTGGCTGGGACTGATCGAGGTGGCGCCGCTGGAGCCCAAGCCGGGCGTGCCGCCCTCCAGCGGCTATCTCGCCCAAGTGCTGCAGAAGCTTCAGGGCACGCCTGCCAAATTCGCCATTCGCGCGGCCTATGAGGATGACCGGCCCTCGCTCTTCATCGCCGAGCATGCCAACATTCCGGCGCTGGCCTTGCCTTATACCGTCGGCGGCAATGATCAGGCGAAAGATCTGTTCAGCCTGTATGACAACACACTGTCGTTAATGCTGGGAGCACTCAAGAAATGAACGGTCTGGAATTCGGCATTCTGTTTCCGGCCTTCCTCGCCGGCCTCCTGGTTCTGGCAACCCACGTTCCCATGGGCCAGCAGGTCCTCAACCGCGGCATCGTCTTTATCGATCTCGCCATTGCGCAGGTCGCCGGACTTGGCGTGACGGCCGCCAGCACCTTTGGCTTTGAGGCCCAGGGCTGGCGGGTGCAGGCGGCAGCGGTGATCGCGGCGCTGCTAGGTGCATTGCTGCTGACTTGGACTGAGAAGAAATGGCCCGAAGTGCAAGAGGCGTTGATCGGCGTGCTGTTCGCCGTCGCGGCGTGTACGGAATTGCTGTTGTTGGCCAACAATCCGCAGGGCGGCGAACATCTGAAGGACCTGCTGGTCGGACAGATTCTCTGGGTTTCCGCCAAGAGCCTGCTCCCCGTCGCAATCCTGTATGCCCTGGCGCTGGTGGCCTGGTTCGGCTTTCGTGCCCGCTTGGGCCAGGCCGGCTTCTACGTGTTGTTCGCGCTGGTGGTAACCCAGTCGGTGCAACTGGTCGGCATCTATCTGGTGTTTGCCAGTCTCATCATCCCTGCCCTTGGCGCCCGCCGCTTTGCGGAAGGCATGCGGCTTTGGGTGGGGTACACCGTGGGTCTCACCGGTTATGTGTTAGGGCTGGTCTGTTCGTCGCTATTCGACCTGCCGACCGGCGCGGTGATCGTGGTCACCCTGTTGGTCACTTTCATCGGCGCTGTCATCGTGTCGCTGCTGGTGCCCGAGCGCTATCGCGCCGCACCTGCATTGCAGTCCGCCTGATATTCAGCCGAACAGGTCGAGGCGCGTACCGCAAACCCTGGCTTCGTGCTCCAGCAGTTTGCGCTTGAGCGGAAGCCCGCCGCCGTAACCGGTCAGCGAGCCGTCGGCGCCGATCACCCGGTGACAGGGAACGATCAGGGCGATGGGATTGGCGCTATTGGCCGCGCCCACCGCCCGCGCGGCGGTAGGATGACCTATACGCTTGGCCACTGCGCCATAGCTGGTGGTGGTTCCAAAGGGAATGTCCAACAACGCCGCCCACACTTTCTTGTCGAACTCCGGGCCTTCCGCCGCCAGCTCGAAATCGAAGTCTCGGCGCTTGCCTTGGGCATACTGCGTCACCTGGCGCTGCACCTCGGCCAGCTTGCGGGAATTGTTCTCCGCCTCGGGATCGACTTTCGCGGCGCCGGCGCCGCGCAGATTGAATCGCAGCAGCCGGCCTTCCTCATCCACCCAGGCGGCGAATTTCTGGAACGGCGAATCAATCAGGCTCCAATATTTCTTCGTCATGCTGCCCTCCTTCAGGCTGCCTCCTTGAGGGATGTCCACAAATGCATCGTCGCCAGGCTGCGATGCGGCGCAAAAGCACTCATCAGCCGCGCACTCTGTTCGGTATCCGGCCGCTCGGGCAGATGGTGCAGCCGTTGCAGGGCGGTGGCCAGCGCGCTATCGCCCACCGGAGCGGCATCGGCAAAGCCGCTGCGCATCAGCACATAGCGCGCCGTCCAGGTGCCGATGCCGCGTTGCGCGGTGAGCGCCTTTTCCGCGGCAATGGCCGAACCTTCGCCCAGATTTTCGATGTCCAGTTTTCCGCCTGCCACGGCCTGGGCGGCATCGACCAGATACCGCGCCTTGGAACGGGAATAGCGCCGCGCCGCCAGGGTGGAGACTTCAATCTCGGCGACTCGCGCGGCTGTGGGATGGGCGCGCATGTCGCCGATCTTTTCACCCGCCAATTCCACCATGTCGCGCCGCAGCGCCGTGGCGAATTTGACATTGATCTGCTGGCCGATGATGCCCCAGCACAGGGCATCGAAGCCGGTGGGCAGCAAAGGCATGCGCAGACCCCGCCGGGTCTGCACAAAGTCGGCATGGCGAGTTTCGAACTGGGCCACCTCATTCGTCAGCGCCAATATTTTGAGCGCCGCGCCGTGCAAGGCGGCCATGCTGGCCTGACTGAGGGTTGTTTCGGCATGCACCTTCACCCAGGCCTGGCCCGGTTCGATGCTGATTTCCACCACCGCCGGCCCGTCGTCGGTGTGCAACGCCTTCCAGATGCGGTTGCCCTCGCTCTTTTCACTAAGACCAAGCGGATCGCGGGCGTGATAGCCCAGGATTTCCTTGGCGCGATAGAAGGCGGGAAGCTGCAGCATGAAAACCTTTGCCCCGTCCAAGGCCCGGTATGCGCCGGGAGTCATCCGCATCTGATTGAGAAACTGCCGGTGGAAGACCGATTCCGATTCAAAGCCCGCGCCGAATCCGATTTCGGTCACCTTGTCGCGCGAGATCAACAGTTCCTGGGCAGCGCGCCTGACCCGCAATCTTCTCAACCAGGAGGCCGGGGCCAGGTGGGCATGGTCGCGGAACAGATCGCCCAGCTTGGTCAGGCTTACCCCCGCCTCCTTGGCCAGGGCGCTGGCGTCGGAATATTCCTCGGGACGGCCCGCAACCCGCCCCGTCAGGCCTTCGAACAGCGCCACATTTTCGTCTTCGCCCTTGTAATAAAGATCGGGGCGGCAACGTTTGCAGGCCCGCAGGCCCGCCGCCTTGGCTTCGCTTTCGGTGGTGAACAGCCGCACATTCTGCGGCTTGGGCGGGCGGGCGGCACAGGACGGTAGGCAATAAATCCCGGTGGTCATCACACCAAGAATGAATTTGCCGTCGAATTTGCCCTTGCGGGCCTCGGCACGGTTCCAGGACATGGGTTCGGGCAGTTTCATGACCAGACCTTAGCGTGGGCGCGCGCCCCTCGCCTCCCAATTTACCCGTTGAATGTGGGAACCAGCCGGCAAAAGAAAAGGGCCGCTGTCGCCAGCGGCCCTGATTCTCAGTTCTTTAAAGCGCCTATTCGGCGGCCGGAGGAGCTTCCAGCTGCGCGATAGGCTGCTGCGCCGCCTGCTCCGCCTGGATCGCCTTGTCGCGTTCGGTTGCGATATGGCGCAACCGCGCGATGGCGCCGCCGGTACCCGCCGGGATCAGGCGGCCGACGATCACATTCTCCTTCAGGCCTTCCAGCATATCGACCTTGCCATTGACCGCGGCGTCGGTAAGCACGCGCGTGGTTTCCTGGAAGGAGGCCGCCGAGAACACCGAACGGGTCTGCAACGACGCCTTGGTGATGCCGAGCAGGATGGCGCGGCCTTCGGCGGGCTTGTGCCCGTCTTCAGCGGCCTTCTTGTTGGCGGCATCCAGTTCGGCCTGGTCGACATGCTCACCGGCGATCAGCGTGGTTTCGCCGCCTTCGGTGATCTCCAGTTTCTGCATCATCTGGCGGCAGATCACTTCAATATGCTTGTCGTTGATCTTCACGCCCTGCAGCCGGTAGACGTCCTGGATTTCCTTGACCAGGTAGATCGCCAATTCTTCCATGCCCTTGATGCGCAAGATGTCATGCGGCGAGGGATTGCCTTCGACGATATAGTCGCCCTTCTCCACATAATCGCCTTCGCGCACGCTGATATGGCGGCCCTTGGGGATCAGATACTCGGTCGGTTCCAGCTTGTCCGACTTCGGCTTGACGATGACACGGCGCTTGTTCTTGTAGTCCTTGCCGAACTCGACAAAGCCGTCGGTCTCGGCCAGCACGGCCGCTTCCTTGGGCTTGCGGGCTTCGAACAGCTCCGCCACCCGCGGCAAACCGCCGGTGATGTCGCGGGTCTTGGCGCCTTCGGTCGGGATACGCGCCAGCACGTCGCCGGCCCGGATGGTCGAACCGTCTTCCACCGACAAAATGGCGTCCGGCGAAATCGCATAGCGCGATTCACCGCCGCCGGGCAGTTGCACCGGCTTGCCCTTCTTGTCGAGGATGACGATGGCGGGACGCAATTCGGGCGCGTTCTTTCCGCCCGTACCGCGGCTGTCCATCACCACCTTGGACGACACACCGGTCTTTTCGTCCGACACTTCGCGCACCGTGACGCCATAGACCAGGTCTTCATACTTCACAGTACCTTCGACGTCGGTCAGGACCGGCAGGGCGTTGGGGTTCCATTCCGCCAGGCGATCGCCGCGCTTGACGGTTGCGCCTTCGTCCACCCTGAGGCGCGCGCCATAGGTGATGCGATAAGTGGCGCGTTCCTGGCCCTTATTGTCGGTTATGACGATCTGCATGTTGCGCGACATCGCAATCAGTTCGCCGTCAGAATTCTTGACGACGTTCCTGTTCACGATCTTGATCTTGCCGTCATAGGACGCTTCGATCTTGGACGAGCCGGCAACCTGCGCCGCGCCGCCGATATGGAAGGTACGCATGGTGAGCTGGGTGCCCGGTTCGCCGATCGACTGGGCGGCAATCACGCCGACCGCCTCGCCGATATTGACAGAGGTGCCCCGCGCCAGATCGCGGCCATAGCACTTGCCGCAAACGCCTTCGGGCAGATCGCAGGTCAGCACCGAGCGGACGCGTACCTTCTGGACGTGCGCCGCCTCGACCTTTTCAGCCAGGTCTTCGGTCACTTCCTTGTTGCGCTTGACGATGATCTCACCCGTGTCCGGATGCTTGATGTCTTCCGCCGTGGTGCGGCCCAGGATGCGCTCGGTGAGCGAAGCCACAACCTGGCCGCCATCGATTTCCGCCTGAACCGTGACGCCCTTCTTGGTGCCGCAGTCTTCGGAGGTGATGATGCAGTCATTGGCCACGTCCACCAGCCGGCGGGTCAGGTAACCCGAATTTGCCGTCTTGAGCGCGGTATCGGCCAGACCCTTGCGGGCGCCGTGGGTGGAGTTGAAATACTCCAACACGGTGAGACCTTCCTTGAAGTTGGACAGGATCGGCGTCTCGATGATCGAGCCGTCGGGACGCGCCATCAGGCCGCGCATGCCGGCCAGCTGCTTCATCTGCTGTGGCGAGCCGCGCGCACCGGAATGCGACATCATGTAGATGGAGTTCATCTCAACAACCCGGCCCGTATCGGGGTCGATCTTGGGCTCGGAGATTTCCTTCATCATTTCGGCCGCGACCATGTCGGTGCACTTCGACCAGACGTCGACCACAAGGTTGTACTTCTCCTTGTCGGTGGTCAGACCGTCCTGATACTGCTGTTCATATTCACGCACCCGATGGCGGGTTTCGTCGATCAGCTTCACCTTGGTATCCGGCACGACCATGTCGTCCTTGCCGAACGAGATGCCAGCCTTGCAGGCTTCACGGAAGCCCAGCGCCATCAGCGCGTCGGCGAACAGCACGGTCTCCTTCTGGCCGCAGTGACGATAGACCTCGTCGATCAGCTGGCTGACTTCCTGCTTGCGCAGCAACCGGTTGACCAGCTCGAAGGGAACGCGCGGATTGCGCGGCAGGATTTCGGCGATCAGCATCCGGCCCGGCGTGGAGTCCACGCGGCGGGTGATCGGCTTGCCTTCGGCGTCCACCGTCTTGTAACGGCACTTGATCTTGGCGTGCAGCGTCACCGACTTCGAGAACAAGGCATGCTCGATCTCGCCGACATCGTTGAAGACCATGCCTTCGCCGGGTTCCTTGGCGCGTTCCTGCGACAGGTAATAAAGACCCAGCACGATATCCTGGGTCGGCACGATGATCGGCTTGCCGTTGGCGGGCGACAGGATGTTGTTGGTCGACATCATCAAGACGCGCGCTTCCAGCTGCGCTTCCAGCGACAGGGGAACGTGCACGGCCATCTGGTCGCCGTCGAAGTCGGCGTTGAAGGCGGTGCAGACCAGCGGATGCAGCTGGATCGCCTTGCCTTCGATCAAGACCGGCTCAAACGCCTGAATGCCCAAACGGTGCAGCGTGGGTGCGCGGTTAAGCAGGATGGGATGCTCGCGGATGACTTCTTCCAGGATATCCCAGACTTCCGGCTTTTCCTTTTCCACCAGCTTCTTGGACTGCTTGACGGTCTGGCTGAAACCCTTGGCTTCCAGCCGCGCATAGATGAACGGCTTGAACAGCTCCAGCGCCATCTTCTTGGGCAGGCCGCATTGGTGCAGCTTGAGCTCAGGACCGACCACGATCACCGAACGGCCGGAATAGTCGACGCGCTTGCCCAAGAGGTTCTGGCGGAAGCGGCCCTGCTTTCCCTTCAGCATGTCGGCGAGCGATTTCAGCGGACGCTTGTTGGCGCCGGTGATGACACGGCCGCGGCGGCCATTGTCGAACAAGGCGTCCACCGATTCCTGCAGCATGCGCTTTTCGTTGCGCACGATGATGTCGGGCGCCTTGAGTTCGATCAGGCGCTTGAGGCGATTGTTGCGGTTGATGACGCGGCGATAGAGGTCATTGAGGTCCGAGGTCGCGAAGCGGCCGCCATCCAGCGGCACCAGCGGACGCAATTCGGGCGGGATCACCGGCACGACCTGTAGGATCATCCATTCCGGACGGTTGCCGGAATCGATGAAGGCTTCCACCACCTTCAGCCGCTTGACCAGCTTCTTCTGCTTTTCGCCGCCCGGCGCTTCGGCTACATCGGCGCGGATTTCGTCGCGCAGTTTTTCCAGGTCGATGGCGGCCAACAGCTTGCGGATGGCTTCGGCGCCGATCTCGGCGGTGAAACTGTCATTGCCGTATTCGTCCTGGGCCTTGTAGAACTCGTCTTCCGTCAGGAGCTGACGCTCCTTGAGCGGCGTCAGGCCAGGCTCGATGACGATATAGTTTTCGAAATAAAGCACCCGCTCCAGATCCTTGAGCGTCATGTCCAGGATCAGGCCGATGCGCGACGGCAGCGACTTGAGGAACCAGATATGCGCCACCGGAGAGGCCAGCTCGATATGGCCCATGCGGTCGCGGCGCACCTTCTGCACGGTGACTTCGACGCCGCACTTTTCGCAGACAATGCCCTTGTACTTCATGCGCTTGTACTTGCCGCACAGGCATTCGTAATCCTTCACCGGCCCGAAGATGCGGGCGCAGAACAGGCCGTCCCGCTCCGGCTTGAAGGTGCGGTAGTTGATGGTTTCCGGCTTTTTGATTTCGCCGTGGCTCCAGCGCAGGATCTGGTCCGGGCTGGCCAGCGAGATCTTGATGCGGTCGAAGGCGGGAACTTCCTTCACCGTGCCGAAGACATTCATCAGCTCTTGATTCATACGAGCGTCCTTTCGATTGGTCCGGAGGGCATTCGCC
>Ga0097621_100003803_pt1 | contig 10455 bp, 10 predicted proteins | sample KBSMisM72_FD_73165 | JGI IMG/M metagenome (GOLD analysis project Ga0097621, IMG submission 73165) | Miscanthus rhizosphere microbial communities from Kellogg Biological Station, Michigan, USA - KBS Miscanthus M7-2 (version 2) (version 2) | ecosystem: Host-associated > Plants > Roots >... | reverse complement strand
GAAGTGTTTCAGCGCTACTTCCGTGAGGCATACGAACACGGCTACGCCGACGGTTACGCCGGCTACTAGTCTTCGTCATGGTAAGGCAGACATAGCGAACACGAACAATGCGAGCAATCAAACTCATCAAGCACGCAGAACGTAAGGTTCCAGATACTCGATCCAGGATCAAAGCTGCTAGCAGGCGAGACAGATCGTCGCAAGGGGTTCGGTCCTGGGTGGTCGAGTTCAAGAAAACCCGTCGAGGCGAATCTCTCATCGCCTTCGACAGTTTGTTCAAGGACACACCTCTTACCGGATTAAAAACCCTATTTCACACAGATGTGAAGAAGAACCGTTGACCCGTGGACCATCTGGGCCATGCGCTGGGCGACAGTATCTTCGTATGTGAGATAGCGCACAGACGGTGCACTTTAAAAGGCGCACTCTGTGAGACATAGAGGTCGTTAGGGAACAGGACGGGGAATCCAAAATCGCGCGAAAGTTTCATAACGACTGAGGGGGATTGCGGCGCTATGAAAATAGTCATTCTAATCACCGTCATTGAAAGTTCAGCTGTCATGTTGGCGATTCTGTATTTCTACTACAGACGTAGCAGTCAGGAAAAACGCGCTTTGGTTTTTCGTCGCCGGCAGAGGAAATGAAGTATGAGTCTTATACGAAGTCCTTGTTGTCATCACCTTTGCTTTAGCGATGCGGCAGTGTGTCCGTGGTGCGGACAAGCCTTTGAGTCGGGTGCGCTTGAGCGACTAGCAATCGCCGGTGAACAAGCGTTCAAGAGGAATGCATACGCGATATTTTTCAGTGTGTTTCTGGGATCGTTGGCGGTGCTGCTCTTTTTTCAACTTCGAAACTGAAAACGAAAGGGCACTATATTGTCGTTGCGAGAGCAGCGGTGAAGGCAAGAACTAAAATCAAAAAGTTGACCAGGCAAGCCGCTGGGTTCATTTCACAGCCCGTTAAAGGCAGATATAAAAATGACTGGAATAGTAGAAGTGAGCAGTAACGTTCCTAACGACAACACACTGGCAGAGTGGCCGGGTATCGTGTCCAGATTTCAGTTGGTCATCCTGGCAACCCGCAGAAGTAAGCAACTCTTATTAGGTGCACAGCCGCGGATCGTACCCGACCGACTGAAACGAAGAAATACGAGCATCGCGCTTGAGGAATTGAAGAGAGGCTTAATACTCTTCAAACCAGTCGCAGTTGAAGAGGCTCATAGCATGGCGTGAGATACGATGAGTGTCGCCCTAGTGAGGAAGTGATAGATTCCACAATTGGAAGAAAAGCTGCAAGCATCAAAGCAGGCGCTGAACACAGCAACCAGTGAAAACATCATCGAGCAGTGCAAACAGCATCTTGCACTTAAGGCCTGCCCAAATACTAGGATGATGACAAATCAGACGTTTTTATCTTCTCAGAGACAGAAGATCTCGCCCACAGACAATGCTTTCATCGAAAGCTTCAACGGCAGACTGCGGCAGGAGTGCTTGAATCAGAATTGGTTTCTCTCCGTCGCTGACGCGAGGGAGACGATTGAAAACTGGCGCCAGGACTACAACGAATATCGGCCGCACCGCTCGCTGAGCCAACAAACGCAAGTGAATTTGTGGCCGATTGGCAACAAACCCGAACCGATCCAAAAGCCGGGATTTTTGAACCTCGAAATGGTCCAGTAATCGGGGAGGTGTCACGGGCGCTGCAACGGTAGTTTTCAATGGCGGTGTTTCAAAGAAGGCTTGGACGCACATAAATCATCCAAGATTAAGGTTCTGTGGACGGTGGCAGTGGACACGCTGGGGACGCGAACATGGGGCCTGACGCAGGATCAAGAACCTCTTTGGTTTCGAAGAGAGAATCAAGCCACCCGATACGTAAAGATGGCCTCGCAACTCTAACGTAAGTGAATGAAATGACTGACAAGCGCCAGGAGGTGGTATTAACCAAACTCTTGAATACTGGAGCGCGAGCCGGCGCCTTCTCAATAGTCACTTGCGTTCCAACTTCGGTAAGAGGGACACTGTTGTTCATGAGAAAAATACAAGTTCACTATTGCTCGGTGTGACCGATTAAAAAGGCGATGGCTGCCCGTGTGGCGGCTCAACTATCGAAAGAGAATGATATCGAGGTAGCAACGGCCAAGGGAGGTTTGGGTGAGTTTAGCGTTTCCATCGATGGTCAAAAGGTGATTGATACGAATCGTCTTTGGTATCCCACACCTCGTAAAGTGGTAGCCAAGGTTAGAAACCGGTTAGCCCTACAACCTTCATAAGGCGTCTTGTTGCTTTCGCTCTGCATCCGGCGCTTAGCTTCAGTTGGTGCTTTTATCAGCCATGCGAGCAGCAACATCGTTGATACTCGAATAGATTCCTATTCCCTAGCGCAGTGAAGTCGCGCATTGGACCACCTTCGGCAGGGTGGCGCTGACCCGAGGATCGTTCCTCTTTACTTTCTCAAAAACTGAGAACAGATGATCGCCTTCTATGACACTGGTCGTTCACATTCTTCGTTGAGACGGGAGGAACCCCCAGGACCATGAGAATACTGGGCGGCATTTTGATTATTGGTGGTCACTAACGTGGTATTCCTGCTCGGTCATGATCAACGACCACGAACTGGGCGCAACCGAAGCGGTCCGGCTCGAGTAAGACAAACTGCAAATCGCCCGATAAGGATTATGTTGGTCAACACTTATCTTGACTTCTCCATCGAGTTGATTGGCGCTCGCGCCCCAAAGACATTGAAGCCGCACTGCCGCTATGGTCCCAAGCCAGGCTAAAAGTCCGCTCAGTATCCGACCGAAAAAACGGTCTGCAAACACAACGTGAGCAGCAATGGATGAGAAAAGATCCACGAGCGAGTGGTGACGCGCGAATAACTAATGTGCTTCAGTACAAGGCCGTAATAACCTCGAAGTCATACGAGTTAAACCAATGGGATCATGAGGTTGTTAATTAGCTCCTCAGCAGGATCGTTTTTAGCTATTGACCATTGCCCGCCTGTGGAGAATATCGCGTGCTTTGTCAATGGTCTTCTTGTTCATATTGTTAGTATTCTCATCGTCATCTTCACGTCACTGTGGCCCATCAGATTAGCAAGCGCTGGTAACGGAATGCCTTCATTTCGCCATTTCAGTACCGAAGTTGTGATGCACAGAGTAGAAGTAGCGCGTACCTTTCGGGACTCCTGCTTCGGAGTACGCCGCAGTCCACAACTTGGGCAAATTGACCTTGGCAGGTTCAAACACAAGAACATCGTCGTTCTTATTCTTTCTCTGGAGTTGCAGTTGCAACAACTCCTTCTTCAACCGGCTAGTCATTTGCACCGGCCAACGCTTCGGCTTGATGTTCCTGCCCTTGCCTTTGTATGCAGTGAGCGTGATGATCTCGTTAGCAAAGTTAATATCTTTACAGCGCACGTAATCCAACAAGGTGGACCTTCTGGCTCCAGTATCCATTGCCGCAATGAACACCGGTTCTTTTCATTGATCTTTCTTATAACGATGTCTCCAGAGAAGGCGACCAGATTGTCGAGGGCGGCGTGTGCTGGGACAACGTTTCGAACGCCTTTTATTTTCGTCTCCTGATCGTCGTAAACAGCAGCGACAAAGATGTTGTCTTTGGCATATTGAGCAAGCTGCCGGAATGTTACCTTACCGGCAACGAGTTGTGCTGGTCCATTCTTCAGTAGTTCAACTTCGATCTCTGCCTGCTTCGGTTTGATCGCAGACTTGTTCTCAACCTGACGCAGAATATCGAGGGTTTACCGTCGTCAGTATTTGTACGAACTACTTTGTTGCTAGTGGCGAAACTCTCATTACAAACCTCAAGCCCGTAGGGAAAGCCTCTCAACAAGCAATTTAGTGGCACTAAGATGAACTATCAAGATTGTTACCAAACCGCACTCATCCGTCCTTGTTCTTGACCGGTAAGACACCTCGAAATAAGTTCGCTCGCTACTTGAAATCGATCTCTCGTAGCGACCCAAACACCGTAAACTATCTCATTGTCGATTTCGTCTGATTCAAATAAGGAGACGTGCTTACCAATGACCATCAAGCGCGGGCCTACTCCTCTGAACAATGCGCGAGTTTGACATTGCTGGACGTCAATTGACAAAGTTCCCAAAATCTGACCAGCATGCGAAAGCCTACAGCGGTCGATCTGTTTTCTGGATGTGGAGGCCTCACGCTCGGACTGAAGCAAGCGGATTTTCGTGTTATTCGCGCTTTCGAAAACAACGAATGGAAACGATTCCAGCAATCTTGAACCTCAGTGTCACGCTCAAGATCGGTATACGAATACGGTGATAATTACGGGTGAGAAAATATTAACAGGCGCTTCAAATGTTTAGGGCGGGAACACCCACCGATTCCCGCCCCTCTACGGTTACGTGGCCCCTCACGCAACCATCTCGTTCATCCGGTGATGAACAATCAGCTTCGTCTCAAAATGCTGAGACATCGTTGTCGGTCCTTTCCCCGACCAGTACTCACTACAGCAAAGAGCATTCCATGCCAGTCATGGCGATTGCGTGCAATGGACCATCTAAACACAATCGTGTTTCTACGGAACGTTCGTGAAACTACGAATAGCGGACGCGGTTCTCTCATGAATGTCTGTAGGTAAAATCAATCAACTCCAATCTGGAATATCTATTGCCTAGCGTTGGTCCAGGGGGCAGGGGAGGGTTAGTTCAAAGTGAGAGTTGCTCATGGGGCAGGAGCACTGCTCGGAAACTAACCCTCCTGGGCGGAAAAAATGAGTAGACGCCTAAGACTGGACAACATCGTAACTGCGACGACAGCGATGCTCGTAATTCTCGGCATCGCAATCTCGCAACTCTGCGTTGATGTTGTTATAGCAGCGAATGTGGATAGCGGTGGTTATGAAATGCGCGTGCACCTCGATAGAACGTTGTCGATAACGTCATCCCGGGTTGGAGACAGATTCAGTGTGACTGTCGCGGATCCAGGCCCTTTCAATCTCGCCCGCATCTCCGGGCACATCGAATCAATCACACCATCCGGCGTCCTTAAAGGTGCGACCGAAATGTATCTTTCGTTCGACCGCATTCACCTCAACGATGGTGAGGCGTATCCGATTAACGCAGAAATCATTAGCCTCTACGACGTGCCCTCGGGTGAACAAGTGGATGCTCAATTCCAGATCGAAACGCGCGGACGCCGCCTTCCTCAGACGCACCGGGGTTGGTGTGCTTGCAGGAGGCATTTTCGGCGTCAATATGACCGCAGAGCATGGCAGTGCAGCCAGTCGTCCTCGAGTAGTCGCCGCCGGAACAACCGCTGCGGCCGGCGGCAAAGACATTATGGTGGACCAAGGGGTTGAGATGTTGCTTCGCGTCTACCCAATTGACCCGTTATCCTCGCCTTACCGATCACCGATTCGGCAAACTGCTTCCACATTTTGACCTGTTCCTCTTTTCTCGCCACGAGAAGAACGAGAAGCACCAACAATTTTCTGAGTTCTTATACTCTTGTGCCTTTCGCGATTGTGTCTTCTACCTCGTGATTCCACGAGTCTTTCGTGGAATTACGTAAAACGAGGATGCTCAACTCACTCCGATACTTAGCAAACAGAGTAATTGATTGGGGGAATGGCCATTGCTTGTTGATGAGTAGAGCTGTCGAGGGAATGACGTAGGGGAAGTCAATCATTCCAAATTGCCGGAAGTGAACGGGACATGAGAAGTATATTGGACCACACTCTGATTTTTCTATTCCGCGAGCGCCAGCGAAGGCGATCGATAATCTGCGCGCTGCTTTCAGTCCTATTCATCTGCACTCAGTTACACGCTGGAACTCCTGGTCCTGATCTTCTAAAGGTGTTGACCCAGCGCGCCTCTTTCGGTGCAGATGAAATTGCCGCACTGGAACGGGGCGAGCCAGTGGCCACACTAATTTCTTCAACTGATCCCCGCGAGGTAGCAGTCTGTGGAGCAATAGAGCTCCCCTCAGATCCCGAGTCTGCACTCAAAGCGTTTCAGCTAAGCATGAATCTGAAAGCCAAATCCAATTTAGCGTCCGGTAAGTTCAGCAATGTGCCGAGCGTGGAGGACCTCAGTTCATTAACGCTCAGCGACAGCGATATCGCCGACCTTAAGACGTGCACCGTTGGTGATTGCAAGTTGAAGTTATCGGCGGCGATGATCCAGCGCTTTCAAAACACTATCGACTGGAACGCGGCTGATTATAAGGAGCAAGCAAACCAACTGTTTCGGTTAATGATGGTGGAGTATGTCACTGCTTACGTTCGAAAAGGTGACGGGGCACTGATCGAGTACGCCGACGAAAGCGTCAGATTACCATTGGCCCGGGAGCAGAACTCGTTATTGACCAACCTGCTCTACGTTAACGAGGCGGCTCCGGAATTTATTCGGCACCTAAAAGCTTTTCCGCAGTCAACTCTGCCAGTGGAGCGTTCTTTGAGCTGGGCCAAGATCGATTTTGGTTTTAAGCCCGTGCTAATGATCACCGATGTCTCGACCTACAGGTCGAAAGTCAATGGCATTCCGCAGGTGCTGGTCCTCTCGAAACAAATTTATGCGAGTCATTATTTTGACGCCTCATTGTCTCTGATAGCGGCAATAGGCAATCAAACCCAGACGAAGTCGGACTTGCTTTACGTGAATCATTCTCGCTCAAGCGCGCTCGCCAGTACGTTCAGTAACTTCAAACACAAAATCGTTTCGGGCAGAGCCACAGAGGATCTCAAAAGTCTGCTCGGACAGACACGGCTAAACCTGGATGTCGTGCTTAACAATTCGTCACCGTCAGTTGCCCCGACTTGGGCCGAACGGATTAGCGAAAGGCCCGTGCTGCGGATCATTGCCTGGCTTGTGTTGGTGATCGTGATCGGAAGAGTCTCTTCCTTGATCGTTCGACGGAGAGTGCGACCTTTACCAAAATCTGCATCACGCAGATCTTCCGGCCTAGGTTTTTCACCTTTCGAGACGTTCACGAAGGAGTAACCATTCGCATGCGACCCCCTAATCAAGTTTTAGATCACGCACTTGCCGGCCTCAGGCCCGCCCTGAATAAGTTTGGCTGCATTTTAGTTACGGTCGTAGCTGCGGTGATGTGCGCGCACGCTCAGCAAACTGACGACGTGCAGAAGCAAATCCAACAACTGAAGGACCAGTACGAACGGACCACTCGCGAGTTACAGGAACGAATAGCCGCTCTGGAACAGCAGCAAAAAAACCAAAGTGAAAGCAAGCCGGATCAACCCGCAAAAGAGGGAGTGGTGTCCGCAGTAGCAGCCGCTGCCCAAGACGCAGCAAACACTGCTTTCGGACAATCGAAAGAGAAACAAGCTCTTCAGGGAAAGGTGCCTGCCGCGCCCATGTACGATCAGTTGCGGGATGCAGACACAAGAATCCACAAGCTGGAAGACCAGGCAAAGACTTTTGAATTCCACGGGTACCTGCGTTCCGGTTACGGACTCAACAGTCGCGGCGGTCAGCAGGTCGCGTTTCAAGCGCCTGGAGCTGATGCCAAATACCGTTTAGGAAATGAAGCCGAGACTTACGCCGAGATGATCTTTGTAGACAACCTGGTCAATCCCCAACACGACCCTGGTCAGGCTTGGGTAAAAACAGAGGTCCTGGTTGAGGCCAACACTTCGAACTCCGCCAACTGGGGAACTTTCCCTAATGGCATAGGCAACGATCAATTCCGCTTCCGCGAGGCGTTCGTTCAAGCCGGCAACGTCTTTGCGAGTCAGCCGCTCGCGAAGTTTTGGGCCGGTGAACGTTACTACCGCCGTTATCAGTCGCACACCAACGATTTCTACATCTCTGACATGAGCGGTTACGGCGGCGGTGTTGAGGATCTGGATGTGAAGGTTGGCAAGATGGCCGTTGCTTTCCTCGCCGGCGCGCGTCCCGACATCACTACCGAGAACGGCAATTACGCGAAAAGCAATATTGACGTGCGTCTCTATGACGTGAAAGCGCCAGGCGGAAAGTTAGCGGCCTGGTTCAACTTTGCCAACGCTAAAGGCGGAACGACGCCCAAGGGCACTGTCATTCCTTCAAGCAGTGGATACGCATTCGGCCTAGCTCATCAGCGTTTGGAATGGAAAGGTGGATACAACTGGTTCTCGGTCCAATACGGAAAGGGAGCAGCCAGCAACTTCAGCACAACGATCGACGATCCGACTCCGTTTATCAAAGACACGAAGAGATTTCGAATCGCAGAACACATGTTGGTGCAAACGAACGATAAGTTTGCCATCCAGCCGGTGTTCGTCTACCAGCGCACACAAAACGGCAATCCGCGCGAAGGCTGGAACCAGTGGCTTTCGTTCGGCGCCCGGCCGCAGTACTTCTTTACCGATCACCTCTCAGTTGCGTTTGAGGCCGGACTCGATCGTACGCGCAGCGGCAATGGTCAATACGACGGCTGGCTCCGCAAATTCACGATCGCGCCACAAATCGGTGCTGGACGCAAGTTTTTCAGCCGGCCAGTGCTGCGTCTCTTTGTGACCTATGCGAGCTGGTCCAATGGTCTACGCGGATACGTTGGCGGAACTCCATTTAAAGATCAGACAAGTGGTTTCACGTTCGGCGTGCAAACCGAAACGTGGTGGTAGCACGCGCATTTGGATTGGCGTGAGATGTTTTCATTGAGAAGAGAGGTTCCGAAGATGGCGACCGCGGAGATAGCGACAACTAAACAAATACCGAAAGCGCTCGACAGAACGAGCGGGCGAATCCAACTGGTCGCGCCATTGTCCGGTCATCTGCTGGCGATCGAGGCTGTTCCCGATCCTGTGTTCGCCCAGAAGATGGTGGGAGGTGGAGTTTCGCTCGATCCGGTGAGCGAGAGTCTCGTCTCGCCCTGTGATGGAACTGTCACCCAGATTCACTCTGCGGGCCATGCAGTGACGATCACAACAACGGAAGGTGTCGAAGTGCTTATGCACATCGGGCTCGACACGGTAATGCTTAAAGGCCAGGGTTTTACTCCCAGAGTAAAGACGGGCGAAACGGTGGCTCGTGGTGATGTGCTGATCGACTTTGACGCTGACTATATTGCTACGCATGCCAGGAGTTTGTTGACGCAGATCGTCGTCACCAGCATGGGTCTCGTGCGCGACCTCCATCCACAGGCAGGCGACGTACTAGCGGGACAGGATCCTATTCTCGACATCGTATTCGAACGCGCAACAGATGCTGGTGACGATGTTGGGGAAACCGTAGTGAGTTCGCCGGCGATCTTGATTCCGAACTCGGCCGGCCTGCATGCGCGGCCTGCAGCAGTACTGGCGAATGCGGCAAAGAAATTCGACGCTGATATTCGACTGCAACGTGGCGCGCAACTGGCCAATGCGAAAAGTATGGTTGCGATCCTCGGAATGGAGGTGGGCAAGGGCGACCGAGTTGTTGTGGTGGCCCAGGGGAATGATGCGCAGGAAGCAATTCGCGTACTGACTCCGATGATCGAGAGCGGCTTGAACGAAGAAGCTCCCGCGCCGATTCGTATCGCAGCGCCGAAGCCGGAACCAGCCACGCGATCTGACTCCGGCGATCCGAACGTTCTGAATGGTGTCGCCGCCTCTCCCGGCCTGGCTGTCGGTAACATCTTTCAGCTTCGGCGCCACGAGATGCTGGTTGTTGAAAACGCTTCCGATCCCCGCGAGGAGCAGAGGCGACTGGAAGGCGCGATTGAGAAGGCCAAGAACCAACTCGAAGTGCTTCAAGCGAAGCTCCAGAAGCAATCCGATGCTCCAAAGGCTGCGATCTTCGAAGCACACGCGGAGCTCCTCGACGATCCGGATTTGCATTCAATTGCCGATTCCTTGATTGCGAAAGGAAAGAGTGCGGCTTTCGCATGGCGAGAGGCGGTGGAGACGCACGCCCGGGTGCTCGAGTCGCTGAAGAAAGAACTCTTCGTAGCCCGGGCTGGTGATCTACGCGACGTCGGCAGGCGAGTGGTTGAATCGCTCGCCGGCAGTGAGCGCGGCACCTTACCCGAAGTTCCTCCGGACACCATTCTCATCGCCGAAGATCTCAGTCCCAGCGATACTGCCAGTCTCGACCGGTCACGCGTGCTCGGCTTCTGTACAACACTTGGCGGTGCAACTTCTCATGTTGCGATCCTCGCCCGTTCACTCGATATACCCGCCGTCGCCGGCATTGATCCACGTGTTTTGGATCTTCCTAACGGCACACCTGTGATTCTCGACGGCACAAAAGGAACCATCAAGCGGGCGCCCGACGAAGGCGAGGTTGAACGCATTCGTGAACGCCAACAGCGTCAACGTGCCCGCCGCGCTGGCGTCCTTGAAACCGCTCATGGACCAGCGACCACGATTGATGGTAAGCGCATCGAGGTGGTCGCAAATATCGGTGGACCAGCGGATGCTGAGCAGGTGGTCCAGCTTGGTGGTGAAGGCGTTGGTCTGCTTCGTTCCGAGTTCCTTTTTATGA
>Ga0097621_100003802_pt1 | contig 10455 bp, 7 predicted proteins | sample KBSMisM72_FD_73165 | JGI IMG/M metagenome (GOLD analysis project Ga0097621, IMG submission 73165) | Miscanthus rhizosphere microbial communities from Kellogg Biological Station, Michigan, USA - KBS Miscanthus M7-2 (version 2) (version 2) | ecosystem: Host-associated > Plants > Roots >... | reverse complement strand
ACCAGCTCTGGCACAGCGACAGCTCGTTCATGAAGCCGCGCGCCGCGTACTCGATGCTGCACGCCGTGATCACGCCGAGCTGGGGCGGCAACACCGAGTTCGCCGACCTGCGCGCCGCCTGGGACACGCTCGACGAGCGCACCCGGCGCGAGGTCGAGGGCCTGTCGGCCGAGCACTACGCGCTGCACACGCGGCTCCTGCTCGGCGACGAGGCGTACACCGATGCGCAGAAGAAGGAGATCGAGCCGGCGGTCTGGCCGCTCGTCGACACCCATCCCGGCTCGGGCCGGAAGGTCCTCTTCGTCGGCGTCCACGCGCGCCGGATCGTCGGCTGGCCCACCGCCGAGGCGCGCATGTTCCTGCTCGATCTGCTCGAGCATGCGACCCGGCGCGAGCGCGTCTACGTGCACGAATGGCAGCCCGGCGATCTCGTCATCTGGGACAACCGCAGCACGCTGCACCGCGGCCGCCGTTACGACATCGCCGAGCGGCGCGAGCTGCGCCGGACGACGATCAACGCCACGCCCGAGGCGATGCTCGACGCGGCATGACGGCTAACGGATCACCCATCGGCCCGCAGCAGCAGCGACCGCGGGATTGAGACACCCAACGCCTTCGCATCCACTTGCCTTTTTGAACCCGGAGATCGCCGCAGAACTCGAGGTCGGGTCACCAATCATCGAGTCGGCACCGGTGTCGCCCGCTTGCGGTTCACGCGAATTTGTGCCAGCCTTTTTGCCTCGGCACATCAACGCCGTGCATCGAAAGGCGAGTCATGAACAAGCAGCCGCTGGTCAAGGGATTGGCAATTTCAACGGTGTCGATCCTGGGGCTTCTGTTCAGCAGTTCGGCCCTGTCGGCCGGCCCCGACAACGCCGGGGGCAAAAAGGACAAGGAAGTGGGATCGATGGGCCCGGTGCCCAAGGCTCAATGCGGCCGTTCCGACCACACGGAAAGCGGGTTGCAGGGCCAGACGACGTCGTCGGAACGCAGCAGCGGTGACTCGCAACGCGGCTACAACTGCAATCTCGAGCTCGTCGGCCAGTTTCGAGGAGAGGGCGCCTTTTCTCAGAACGGGCCGGCGTATCTGGATCACTGTGCCTACATGTCCACGGAGAACAATCCTGCGCAGAAAAACCCCGGGGTCGTGGTGATCGACGTCTCCGATCCCAAGAATCCAAAGCCGACCGCGTACCTCAACGACACCCCGGCAGGGCTCAACCCGCACGAAAACATCAAGGTAAACCAGGCGCGCAAGCTTCTGGGGCTCGCTCAAAGCAATGGGCCGAATTTCGCGGTCTATGACCTCTCGATCGATTGCGCCCACCCGAAACTGGCGTCCAGCATCACGGTGCCCGCCAGCTCGGGCCACATGGGTGGCTGGGCGGAGGACGGCAAGACGTACTACATCGGCCAGAGCTTTCGGGGTGTCGGCGGAATCATGCCGGTCATCGACGTCTCCGACCCCTACAACGCGAAGTGGCTCCTCAACTGGACCTTCACGGGCGATGGTCGTCCCCATGACCTTTCCACCAACAAGGAAGGCACGCGGATGTACGCGGGCCAGCCCGGCAACTTCGGGGTGGCGCCGACGAACTCTTCCTTCGGACCGGACGGGCTGGTGATCCTCGACGTGAGCGACATCCAGTTCCGTCGCCCCGACCCGCAGATCCGGATCGTGAGCAGGCTGTTCTGGAACGACCAGGGGCAGGCGGAACAGATGCTTCCGTTCTCCTATCACGGACGCTCGTATCTCATCAGCACGGACGAGTCGGGAGGTCAAGCCGGCGTCGGCGGGCTCGCGGCCGCTTGCGCGCGGGGAGCGTCAGCGTACGGGTATTCGAACGTCATCGACATCACCGACGAAACGAACCCGCGGATCGTCTCCAAGATCATGCTCGAAGTGCACGACCCGAAGCACTGCGCGGAATTCCTGAGCGAGCCGCCGGAAACCGGCGGCGGCAATCTCGACTATTCCACCGAAAGATGCGCCTTGGACCGTGCGAACAATCCGACCCTGGCTGCCTGCGGATCCAGAGGCACGGGCACGAGGGTTTACGACATTCGCGATCCTCTTCATCCCGCGGAAATCGCGTACTGGAAGGGGCCTGCGCCGCGGACGGCATTTCTTCCCGGATCGGGAAGTTGGGGCCCGGGCGTCGACCGGACCGTCGAAAAGCAGGCGGGCTTGGCGCGCTTCGTCAAGGTCCGTGCCGCGAACGGCAAAGGGCACGAGCTGAATCTCTGGATCGTCGGCGACGCTGGCGGTTTTCAGGTTCTCCGATTCACCGACGAGTTTTTGCGGACGAAGCCGGGCAAGGCGATCCACGCCGAGGCGGTGGACGGCTTGGACGACTAGCTCGCTTCGTCAAGTCATCGACGCCGGGACGGGCCGGGGACGCTTCGGCCCGCAGGTCGATCGCGATCGGCGTCAGCGCCCGGCCCGCGATCCTTCACGGGCGAGGTACTGGTGCACGAAGGCGATCGCCATGCTCCCCTCGCCGACGGCGGCCGCGACTCGCTTGACCGGGCTCAGCCGCACGTCGCCGCACGCGAACACGCCGGGCAGGCCGGTTTCGAGCAGGAGCGGGTCGCGGCTGTGCGACCAGCGGCCGGACTTGCGCAGCTCGTCGCCGGTCAGCAGGTAGCCGTTCCTGTCGCGCGCCACCTGCTCCGGCAGCCAGCCAGTGTCGGCATCGGCGCCGATGAAGACGAACAGGCCGCCGCACTCGTGGCGGGTGACGGACTGGTCCCGGCGATCGACGACCTCGATCGCCTCGAGATGCGAGTCGCCGTGCGCCGCCCTCACCTCGCAGTTCAGGCGCGCGGCGATGTTCGACTTGGTCGCGATCTGCTCGAGCAGGTAGCGCGACATGCTCTTCTCGATCGAGTCGCCGCGAACGAGCAGCGTCACCTGGCGCGCGTGGTTGGCAAAGTGCAGCGCGGCCTGCCCCGCCGAGTTGCCGGCGCCGACGAGGAACACGTCCTGCCCGTGCGTCGCCGCGGCTTCGCTGCGTGCGGCGCCGTAGTAGATGCCCTTGCCGATGAGCCGGTCGAACCCCTCGACGTTCAGGCGGCGCCAGGACACGCCCGTGGCGACGATGACGCTCAGCGCCCGCACGCGCTCGTCGCCGTCGAGCACGACCTCGCGCGACGCCGGGTCCACGCGCTCGACGCTTCGGGTGACGAGGATCTCGGCGCCGAGCCGGCGCGCCTGCTGCAGCGCGCGGCTCGCGAGCTCGTCGCCCGAGACACCGTTCGGAAAGCCGAGGTAGTTCTCGATGCGGGAAGAGGTCCCGGCCTGGCCGCCGGGCGCTTCGCGCTCGATGACGAGCGTGCGCAGCCCCTCGCTCGCGCCGTAGACCGCGGCAGCCAGCCCGGCCGGGCCGCCGCCGATGATCAAGGTGTCGTAGACATCCTCCCGCGGCCGCGTCGGCAGGTCGAGACGGATCGCCAGCTCGCGCATCGTCGGCTGGTGCAGCTGGGCGCCGTCTGGCAGCCGCACGACCGGGCTTTGCGCCGCTTCGGGCAGATCGCCCGGCCACGATCGAGCCAGGTCGGGGCTCTCCGGCGACAGCCACTCGTGGACGATCTGGTTGCGCGACAGGAACCGGCGCAGGTCGCTGCAGGCCGGATCCCAGCGTTCGCCGTAGATGGCGATGCGTGCCTGAGGCGGCTGCATCGCGATGCCCTGCAGTCCGCCGATCCGCTCGCGCGCGAGAGCGCCGACCTTCTCGGCGACTTCGGGCGCCGACGAGGCGACGGCGAAGTAGTGGTGCGGCTCGACGCGCATCACGCGCGACGGCTCGGCGGCGCGGTAAGCGCCCGGGAACGGCGTCGCGAAGGCGAGCGGGACTTCGCCGAAGATCGTCCCCGGCAGTCGCCAGCCGAGCGTGCGCTCGACGCCATCGAATCTCTTGACGACTTCGAGCCGCCCGGACAGCACCGCGTAGAGCGCGCGCTCGCCGCCCTCGTGCACCGCGTACTCGCCGGCGTCGAGCCGGATGTCGGCGGAGCTGCGGACGAGGCGATCGAGATCCGCGTCCGACAGGCTCGCGAACAGCGGGACGGCACGGACTTCGTCGGGCGTCAGCATCGGTGAGGGGCTCTTCGCGTCGGACTGCAGCGCACGGCACCGCATGCGAAGGATGCTAACCGCGGGAAGCACGCGCGATCCGCACTGCGTCCTTGTCGCATGAGCGTTTCAGCTTCCTGATCCATCGCTTCATCGAGCGCTGATCGTCCCCGCCGGATATCCTGCTGCCTGGAGTGGACGGCGAACGCAGGACAGATGGACGAGCAAAGTACTCGCACGGAGCTTGAGAACCTGCGCGAGAGCGAGGAGCGGTTCAGGCTCTTGGTCGAGCGGGTTCGCGACTACGCGATCTTCATGCTCGACCCCGAAGGCCGGGTGCTGACCTGGAACGCCGGTGCCGAGCGCTTCAAGGGATACCGGGCGAACGAGATCATCGGCCAGCATTTCTCGCGCTTCTATCCGGCCGAGGCGCTTGCCCGCCGCCTGCCCGAGCACGAGCTCGAGGTCGCGAAGGAGAATGGCGCTTTCGAAGACGAGGGCTGGCGGGTCAGGAAGGACGGCTCTCTCTTCTGGGCCAACGTCGTCATCACCGCGGTGCGCGACGCCAAGGGCAAGCTCCTCGGATTCGCGAAGGTCACGCGCGACCTGACCCATCGGAAGAACCAGGAAGAGGCGCTGCGCCAGAGCGAGGAGCGGTTCCGGCTGCTGGTCGAAGGCGTTGCCGATTACGCCATCTTCATGCTCGACGTCAACGGCAAGGTGGCGACGTGGAACGTCGGCGCGCAAAGGATCAACGGCTACTCGAGCGAAGAGATCATCGGCCGCCACTTTTCCGTCTTCTATCCCGAAGAGGCGAGGGAGAGCGGATGGCCCGACTACGAGCTCAAGGTCGCCGCCGAGAAGGGCAGCTTCGTCGACAACGGCTGGCGCCTGCGCCGGGATGGCTCGAAGCTCTGGGCGAACGTCACCATCACGGCGCTTCGTGACGAGGCAGGTCAGCTCGTCGGCTACGCCAAGCTCACCCGCGACCTGACCGAAAGCAAGCGGGTCGAGGCGGTCGAGCTCGCCAGCCAGCACCGCGACGAGATCCTGGAGGCCGAGCGGAGCGCTCGCATGGCCGCGCAACGAGCGACCCGCGTCAAGGACGAATTCCTGGCGACGCTCTCGCACGAGCTGCGCACTCCCCTCAGCGCGATCCTGGGCTGGACGCAGGTGCTGCTCAGGGGCGGCGCCGATGGCGATCCGGCGCGGCAGCGGCGGGCGATCGAGGTGATCGACCGCAACGCACGAGCCCAGGTCCAGCTGATCGACGATCTCCTCGACCTGAGCCGGATCGTCACCGGCAAGATCCGGCTCGACCTTCAGCAGATCTCGTTGCCCACGGTCGTCGAGGCCGCGGTCGATTCCGCCAGGCCGGCCGCGGACGCCAAGGAGATCCGCCTCACGGCGGTCCTCGATCACGTCCGGACCACCGTCAACGCCGACGCTGCCCGCCTGCAGCAGGTCGTCTGGAACCTGCTGTCCAACGCCATCAAGTTCACCCCCAAGGGCGGGCGGGTCCAGGTGATCCTGCAGCGCGTGAACTCGCATCTGGAGCTGAGCGTCAGCGACACGGGGATCGGCATTCCGGCAAGCTTCCTGCCCCATGTCTTCGACCGCTTTTCGCAGCGCGACAGCTCGACGACGCGCGTCTTCGGCGGACTCGGACTCGGGCTCGCGATCTCGAAGCAGCTGGTCGAGCTGCACGGCGGCACGATCCGGGTGACGAGCGAGGGCGAGGGCCGGGGCGCGACGGTCTTCGTCGAGCTGCCACTCTCGATCGTGCAGTGGGACGAGGTGGAAGACTCCGCGCGCGAGCATCCGACTGTGGAGACGCAGCCCGCGGAGCTCACGCCCCTGCCCCGGCTCGATGGGGTCCACGCCTTCATCGTCGACGACGAGCCCGACGCGCGCGACCTCCTGGAGAGGATCCTCAGGGACCAGGGTGCGCAGGTCACGAGCTTCGGCTCGCCAGCCGAGCTGCTGGCGGCGCTCAAGACATCGAAGCCGACCGTCATGATCAGCGACATCGGCATGCCGGAGACGGACGGCTACCAGCTGATGCGAACGCTGCGCGCCGGCGAGCCTCGCGTCGGCCGGATTCCTGCACTGGCGCTGACGGCCTTCGCACGCCCCGAGGACCGCAAGCGTTCCCTGCTGGCGGGCTACCAAGCCCACCTTTCGAAGCCCTTCGATGTCGCCGAGCTCGTCCTCGTCGTCGCGGATCTGGTCGGAAGATAGCCTCCGGCTCGCCGCGCGCGTTCTGCCTATCTCGCCACGGCCGGGAACGCGGGAAGCTTGTCGATGTCGCGCGGGTCGTGCTGAATGATGACCGTGGCCTTCAGGTTCTTCTGGATCTGCTTGAGGCGTTCCAGCGATGCGAGCGTCTCGGCGCGGTCGTAGTTGAAGCCGGGCACGCCGTTGCTCTCGTAGTTCTCGTGGAAATGCGCCGCATCCCCGCTCAGGATGACGGCGCCCTTGTCCTTCAGGCGCACGAGCAGGGCCTGATGGCCGGGCGTGTGGCCGGGCGTTCGCAGGATGACGACGCTGCCGTCGCCGAACACGTCCTTGTCCGCGGCCTGCGGCTCGACCTTCGCGCCGCCGCTGATCCACGGCGTGAACCCGGCGACGTTGGCGCCGGTCATCGGCTTCGGCGCGGTCAGCGCCGACCACTCGCGCTCCCCGATCAAGAGCGTCGCGCCCGGCAGGGAAGCGAGCTGGCCGGTATGGTCGGCATGGAAGTGGCTGATGCCGACGTACTTCACCTGCTCCGGCCTGATCTGGAGCTGGGCGAGCTGCTCGAGCAGGGAGACCTTCGGCGCGCTCGGGTTGGATCCCGGCTGATATCCGGTATCCCAGACCATGTACTCGTCGCCATGCTTGATGACGTAGCAGCTGTACGTGAACGGCACCCGGGGCTCGCTGTACGCGAAGCTGTCGCTGAAGCGGCGCTGGTCGTTGAAGCCGGTGCCGCAGTCGAGGCGCGCCAGCGTGATCTCGACCGTCGCCGGCTGGGCGAACGCCGCGAGCGCGGTGAACGCGCTCGCGCCGAGCAGGCAACGAAGAAGGCGTCGCACGCGGCGCACGCGCTCAGGCTTTTCGCCGGCGCCAGCCGAGCAAGGCGAGACCGACGCCGAAGAGCACGAAGGTCTCGGGCTCGGGAACGGCCGTGACCGTGATGGCGCCGAACAGACCGGCGGTTTCGCCATTGATTCCATCGAGGAAATATAGCGTGTTGGCATCGCCGCCGCCGCCGGCGCCGCTGCCGAACATCATGCCCCAGAGGCCCCCCGGCGTGTTGTTCGCGCCGACGTCGATCGAGATGGATCCGCGCAACGCTCCGGTCAGCGGATCGAATGCATTGATGACGCTGTCGACGAAGCTGAAGTTGCCGACGAGGAGGCTGCCGCCGAGCGGCCCGAACGCCGCCGGAGCGAGCGCGACCGCCCAGGGCGCCGCGAGCTGGCTGCCGCTGATCAGCCGCTGCTGGAACGCGCCGCTCTCGTTGAAGACGCTGACGAAGCCCGCGCCAGGTGCAGCCGCGCGTTGCGCGGCGAGGCCGGTGGGCGCGTACGTCACGTAGACCTTGCCGCCGATGTCCTGCACGTTGAACGGGACGAAGCCGCTCGGCAGCGACGGATCGGTGAACGACCCCGCGATGTTCACCATGTTGAACGAGCTGTCGAAGACGTCGACGTGCGCGCTGGCGCCGTTCGCGGCATACAGGCGGGTGCCTGCGGTGTCGATCGCGAGGCCGGTGTAGACGGCTGATGGCGTCGTCGCCTTGATCGTCGAGGTCAGTCCTCCGGCCCATCCCGAGATCGTTCCGTTCAGGTTGGCGAAGATGAAGCGGGACGACGTGCTGGTGTCTCCCGGGACCAGCTGGAACGAGGCGGTGTTGCCGTTGTTGACCTGGCCGGTCGGTCCTTGCGGGCCGCCCGCGGTCGTCGGAATGCCGACGAATCCCTGCGCATTGACCCCCAGCACCTGGGTGACGTTGGTGCTCCCGGAAATCGAATACAGGGTGCTCGAGCTGTTGCCCTGGTTCGACGTCCAGAAGGGGCTCGTCGCGCTCCTCGACATCCCCCACGGATTGACCAGCCGCGGATCGGTGATCGTCGCCAGCCCGGGGATGTTGGAGACGAGGTTGGTCTGCGTGTACTGGGCCCTGGCGGGCGAAGGCACGCCGAGCGCAGCGATGGAGAGCGCGGCGGCGATGCCGGCCGCGAGCGAGCGCGAGAGATTGAAAGACGGCGAGTTCCCGTTCACGTGACCTCCAGGACTGGGTTCGAATGCAGCATGGGGTGGACCGACACTGACGGTGGCGTCGCCGCCATGCCGTCCTGCCTGCCGTCAATGCCGGCGCGAGCAAAAAAAGTTCAGCAGGCACGATGCCTGCGCCGCAAGTGGGGAGAAGATGCTTGGCCCATCGTCGGAGGCGAACCGATCGCCTCGGCGGGCCGGGCAAATTCGCATTGAACCTTTCCGCTTGCAACAGCATTAACGTGTTTATCGAGGCTTCGATGCTGCGCAACTTCTCCGTCGGGAGTCCCATTGCCACGGCGCCGAAGCGCAGCACCGATGCCGTCGATCTGAGCCTCCTCGGCCGGGTCATTGCCAGGGACATGCGTGCGTTCGAGGCGCTCTACCGGATCTACCACCCCCGCCTCGAGCGCTTCCTCGGGCTCATCACGACGCGCCGGACGATCGTCGAGGAAGCCCTGAACGACACCATGCTCGTCGTCTGGCGGCGATCCGACACCTACACCGGGCAGTGCAAGGTGTCGACCTGGATCTTCGCGATCGCCTACCGCACCGCGCTGAAGGCGCTGCGGGGCGAAGACGAGCCCGTCGCCGCGTCGACGGCGGACGAGCCCGTTTGCGACGACGCGGGGCCCGAGCAGCAGCTGGATCGGCGCCAGACGCGCGCGACCCTGATGCGGGCCCTCGAGACCCTGTCGGCGGAGCAGCGCGCGGTGCTGATCCTGACGTTCTTCCACGATCTGCCCTACGCGGAGATCGCCCGCGTCGTCGACTGCCCCGTCGACACGGTCAAGACCCGCGTCTTCCACGGCCGGCGCAGGCTGCGCGCGGCGCTGCACGACTGCCTGGGCGCGAGCTCGTGAAGGCGCGGATTCTGCCGATCGACAGCGACGCGCATCGCCGCGCCCAGGAGCTGCTGCCGTGGTGGGTCAACGGAACGCTCGACGATTTCGAGACCGCGCAGACGAGGGACCATCTGGCTCGCTGCACCGTCTGCCAGGAGGACGCCGCCGCGCTCGAGGCGATGAGAGACATTCCGGTCGCATCGTCGCCGCGTGAGGATGTCGATCTCGGCTGGGCAGCGCTGAAGCGCAGGCTCGATGCGCCGAAGGACGCACCCCGCGTTGGCGCTTTGCTGCGGCCGGGATGGCGCGATGCGCTGAAGGCGATGGTCGCGATCCAGGCTGCCGTGATCGTCGGGCTCGCGCTCGCGCTCTGGTGGCAGCGGCCGCCTCTCGAGCCCTACCGCGCCCTGGGCGCCGCTCCCGAATCGAAAGCCAACGCGATCGCGGTGTTCCGATCCGACGCCACGCAGGCACAGACGAGCGCCGCGCTTCGCGTCGCGCGGGCGCGGATCGTCGGCGGACCCACCGCCACCGACGCCTACCTCCTCCTGCTGCCCGATGCCGACCCGGCCGCGCTCGCCCGGCTGCGCGCCCAGCCCGGCGTCCTCGAAGTGCAATCGCTCGAGGCGCCGTCGTCGCGATGAAGGCGCTGATCGCATTTCTCGTGCTGTTCGTCATCGGCGCAGCGCGCGTCGACGCCGCCGACAGCGCACCGCTGCCTGCACGGGAGTCGAGCCAGCTGCTGGTTCTGCTGAACCTGCCCGCGCCGCACTATCGGCCGGACGGCGGCTACGCGGCCGGCTACGCGGACGCGGCGGGACGGGCGGCGCGGCGCGGCGTGGCGCGCGCGCTGGCGCGCGACAACGGCCTGGGCCTGGCGACCGACTGGCCGATGCCGATCCTGGGCGTCGACTGCTACGTCATGGACGTTCCGGCACCGCTGCACGCGAGCGACATGGCAGCGCTGCTCTCGCGCGATCCGCGCGTCTCGTGGGCGCAGCCGATGAACGCGTTCCACGCCCTCGGCCACGACGACCCGCTCTTCTCCGCCCAGCCGGCCGCGCGCGAGTGGCACCTGGAAGAGATGCACGGCGCGGCGACGGGCCGCGGCATCCTCGTCGCCATCATCGACAGCAACGTCCAGCTCGACCATCCCGACCTGGCCGCCCAGGTGGTCCGCAGCGCCATCTTCATCGGCACTCGCGCCGATCCCGCCGAGAGCCACGGCACCGCCGTCGCCGGCGTCGTCGCCGCCGCCGCCGACAACCACCT
>Ga0097621_100003797_pt1 | contig 10462 bp, 8 predicted proteins | sample KBSMisM72_FD_73165 | JGI IMG/M metagenome (GOLD analysis project Ga0097621, IMG submission 73165) | Miscanthus rhizosphere microbial communities from Kellogg Biological Station, Michigan, USA - KBS Miscanthus M7-2 (version 2) (version 2) | ecosystem: Host-associated > Plants > Roots >... | reverse complement strand
TCGCGGATTTCATCGGTGTAGCGGCTCACCGTGCGCTTGTCCTCCGCGCCGAGGTCCTTGGTCAGGCCGGACAGCTCGCCCAATACCGAATCGAGGATGCTGCGGTTCTGCCGCATGCGCGACATGCGCTCTTCGGGCGTCGCGCCGCTTCCGAATAAACGCTCGAACACCACGGCGGGGTTGAGCTCCATCGGAATCGGGCTCGTGCGCTGGACGGTCTCGTTCGCCGGCGTCGGCACGTCAATCCACGAGATCGAATTCGTGTACGAGCAGCTATAGCCTTCGCCGCAGTTGCTCGAGCTCGAGTTCGGATCCTCGACTGCGAGCTGCAGCGACGGCAGCAGCGTCTGTTGTCCGATCTTCCGCGCGATTTGCTGGTCGATCGTCGCGCTGCCGACAGTCGCGTCCGACCCCGCGGTCTTGCGCGGCTTGATGCCGGTGAGGTACGCCGCGGCCACCCAGTGATCCGATCCGGTCGTCCCCTCGGGCGGTTCGGCCGATTTCGACCACAAGCCGCTGAGAATCACCGTCTGATCCTTCACCGGCAGCAGCGACTCCATGATGTACGGCAGCTTGTCCAGCGAACCTTCCTTCTCCGGCACCCAATAACCCGGCGCCATCCCGTGCGGATAGAAGATCCCGACGAATCGCGTCGGACGTTTGCCGGCGACGGTTTGCGCGAGCGCGGTCGCGGCGGGAATCATCGAATCGAGCAGCGGCAAGCCGAGCATCATTCCCGCGCCGCGAAGGAACGTGCGCCGCGGAATGTGTTTTTTCGACAGGAACATGACTTAGTCTCCCCCGGTGGTCGCAGGGTTCTCCTGCATCTTCATATTCATCTGGAACGCCTTGCTCTTGACGACGTCGAGGACGAGCGTCGAGAAGCGGTTGCCGCGGGCGGCGGCGTCGTGCGCGATCGAGCGGACGAGCGGCATGTCGCCGGCCGGGTCGAGCCCGCGTCCGAGCGCATACGTCAAGAGCTTCTCGGCAGCGACCTCCACGAACTGATCCGAATAGTTCGCGACGAGCCACCGGCGCAGACTGCTCGGTCCGTCGATTTCCGCCCCGTCGTACACCTTCGACTTCGGGTCGATCGGCTGGCCTTCGTCGAGCGTGCGCTTCAGCGCGATGCCGTCGAACGGTTCGAGGGCAAAGCCGATGGGATCCATCATGCTGTGGCACTGGATGCAGTCGGCGCGGACGCGGTGGTCCAGCATCTTCTGCCGCATCGTGGGCTCGTGGGCGTTGCCGGCCGCGTCGGCCGCGCGCGGCGGCAGCGCCGGCACGTTCGGCGGCGGATCCGGCGGGCTCATCCCAAGGATGTTGCCCATGATCCATTTGCCGCGAACCACAGGTGACGTCCGCTCAGGCTTCGAGGTCGTCACGAGGAACGCGCCTTTGCCAAGCAGGCCCCAACGATCTTCCATCGCAGGGGGCAGCAGCACGCGGCGGAACTGGCTGCCGTAGATGTTCTCGATGCCGTAGTGCTTGGCGAGCCGCTCGTTGACGAACGTGTAGTTCGCCGTCAGCAGATCGACGACATTGCGATCCTGACGGACGATGTCGTCGAACAGCAGTTCGACTTCGCGACGCATCGCCTGCCGAAGCGGGTCGTCGAAGTCCGGATAAATCATCGGCAGCGGACCGGAGCTGCCGAGCCCGCGCAGGTTGAGCCACTGGCCCGCAAAATTGACCGCCAGCGATTCGGCGCGCGGGTCCTTGAGCATCCGCCTCACCTGCTGCTCGAGCACCGCCGGCTCGTGCAGACGGTTTTGCACGGCGATGTTCATCAGCGTGTCGTCGGGGCCGCGGCTCCACAGGAAGAACGACAGACGCGACGCCAGGTCGAGATCCGAAATGCGATACGGCTGGCCGATCTTGGCCGCCACCGGCTCGGACTCGATGCGGTAGATGAACTTCGGCGACGCGAGAATGCGCGCGAGGGCATTCTCGATGCCCGTGTCGAAGCTTCCTCCTTCTTTGCGTCCGTCTTTGAAGAACGCCATCAGCGAGTCGACTTCGCCTGTCGCCGCGGGACGGCGGAACGCGTGCGTCGCAAGCTTCGCGACGATCTTTCGCGCACACGCGGCCTCATCGGCGGCATTGGTCGGTGTGCAGATGAAGATCCTGCGGCGGCTCGCCGAGTCCTTCGCCGTCGTCGAGTTGAACGGACCTTCGATGCGAACCGTGCCCACGTGTGGGAAGAACGTGAAGCCCGGCGTCGGTCCGGTTTGCAGCGTGTCGCGCTCGAAATGCTGATCGAGGTCGAGCACCGGCGCGAAGTTCGTCTGCGGGAACGTGACGCCGACCATGTGCTGGCCCGCGGTGACCTTCACCTTCACGGTCATCTTCGGAATCTGCTGCCGCTGCTGGAAAGTCTGCGGCGCCGCCGGGGCCGGGTCCTTGGTTCCACCGCAGTTGGGCGGCGTGACGCCGAAGCGCCCGCCGCCCTGCCAGTTGAGCAGCGCGAGACGCTCGCCGTCGAGCAGCACTTCGAGCTTCTCGCACGGAACGGATCCGAATCCGGTCGGCGACATGTTGTCGCCGAAAATTGGCGTCGTCGTAATCGAGTACTCGCCGTCGGCCGGGAATTCGTGCGAAATCAGCATGCCGCCGCGAGTACCGAACGGCAGACCTTCGATGTGATAGTCCTGCGACGTGTCTTCCGGAGTTCGGTACACGACGAGCGTCGGCGGCGTCGCTTCACCGATCGCCAGACGGCTGATTTTTCCGGCAGCCGTCACGTACGATTCGACGAGCGTCGAGGAGATGCCAAGCGCGCCCGCGATGTTGTCGAACCCGTGCGTCGAGTCGTCGCTCGGGAGGTACTTCCCAGGATCGATGTCCAGGTCGAGCAGATCTTCAATGGCGTTGGCGTATTCGGTGCGGTTGAATCGATGGAGTCCGGGAGCCGGCGTGTACGCCACGGCGGTGCGATCGAGCTCGTTCTCGAGCCAGGTGATCATCGCCCGGTAGGCCTTCGGCTCGGGACGTCGAACGTTTGCCGGCGGCATCATGCCCGCGCGCATCTTCCGCACGATCAGTTCGGCCTTCTCGGCGCTCTTGCGGATGTCGTGAAAATCGATGCTGTCGATCGTCAGCTTTCGCGACGAGTCGACGCCGGACGCCTTGGCCTTTTCGTTGTGACAGCTGACGCAGTAGCGCGCGAACAGGTCGTGTTCGGCGTCGGCGGTCAGCTCGTTCTCGGCATGTGCCGCAACCGGTGCGGGCGCCGCCGCCTTCGTCGTCGCAGGTACGGGCTTGGACGCTGGCGTCGCGGGGGCTGGCGCCTGCGCCGAGGACACCACAACGCAACTAAGTCCAATAACAGCAGCGACTAGAAACTTATTCATCTTGTAAGAGAATACCGCAGTTCTTCCAAGCGGCTGCGGCTCAGCTGGACCGTTCGGTCGATTCATAACAGCACGTAAACACAAGGGATAGCCTATGATTCTCAGCTCGGCACTGCCGCCATGTCGGCAGCACCGTCGCATATTCGGATGAGGCATTCATGAAAATCGGATTCATCGGTCTCGGTCGCATGGGCCAAGGCATGAGCGCCCGGCTACTTAGCGGCGGACACGACCTCCTGGTCTATAACCGCACCGCCGGAAAATCAGCAACGCTCGAGCAGACAGGAGCGAGAGTCGCGCCAACCATCAACGCCCTGTGCCAGGACCGCGAACTGGTCATTTCGATGGTCGCCGACGACGCAGCGCTGAACAACGTGACGCTCGCCCCTGGTGGTGTGCGCGACAACCTGCCCAAAGACGCCACATATGCCGCCATGGGGACGCACAGCGCGGCGGCAGTCCAGGCCGTCGCTACTGCATTCAAAGAAAAGGACCTTTCGTTCGTTGCTGCTCCTGTTCTTGGACGGCCCGACGCTGCAGCCGCCGGGCAAATCGTGATCGTCTGCGGCGGCGCTCCAGACGCGCTGAAGAAATGCGAGCCGGCCTTCAACACAATGGGCCGCAAGACGATGGAAGCGGCCAGCGTCCCTGAGGCCGCCATCGCCATCAAACTCGCCAATAACTTCGTGCTCGGCTGCGCCGTCGAGACGATGGCCGAGGGATTTGCCCTCGTGAGGAAATACGGCGTCAACCCCCAGGTCTTTTACGACGTGATGACGGAAGGCCTGTTCGCCGCACCGGCCTACAAGGTCTACGGGAAACTCATCGTCGACTCGTCGTACGACGCGCCCGGGTTTACGGTGAAGCTCGGCCTCAAGGACATCAAGCTGGCGCTTGCGGCCGCCGAGCTTGTCGGCGTGCCGCTGCCGAGCGGCAGCGTCGTGCGCGACCGGCTCATCGGCGCTATCGCGCACGGCGACGGCGACAAAGACTGGGCGGTGCTCGGACGGGAGCAGGCTCGCGCGAGCGGCTTGGAGTAGGCGATGCCAAACGGACTGAACGTCGCATTCATCGGGCTGGGCCGCATGGGCCGCGGCATGGCGCAGCGGATCCTGGAAGGTGGACACAATCTGGTCGTCCACGACGTCGTGCGTGCAGCCGCAGACGGGCTCGTCACGGCGGGCGCGCGATTCGCGGATACCGTCGCCGAGGCATGCCGCGACCGCGACGTCGTCGTCACTATGCTGGTCGAAGATGCGCAGGTCCTCGACGTGGCGCAGCGTCCGGGAGGGCTTTGCGCGTCGCTGCCGAAAGGCGCGATTCATCTCGCGATGGGCACGTACGGCGTCGCCGCGATTCGTGCGCTGGGTGACGCGCACGCCAGGGCGGGACACGTGCTCGTCGCCGCGCCGGTGTTGGGACGTCCGGATCTCGCGGCGTCCGGACAACTCGGCATCGTGTCCGGCGGTCCGGCGGATGCCGTCGCGCGTGTCGCGCCTCTGCTCTCGGTCATGGGCAGAAAGACGTTTCACGCGGGCGACATGCCGGAGTCGGCGACGGCCATCAAGCTTGCGAATAACATGGTGCTCGGCTGCGCGATGATCGCCATGGCGGAAGGTTTCTCGCTCATTCGCAAGTACGGCGTCGCCCCGCCGCTCTTCTACGAGGTGATGACAGAGGGCCTCTTCTCGTCCACCGCGTACAAGGGCTACGGCAAAACGATGGTGGAGCAGACGTACGACCACGTCGGGTCGCCGATCACGGTGGGCCTGAAGGACGCGAACCTCATCGCCGCCGCCGCCGATCTCGCGCGCGTGCCGATGCCGATGCACAACATCTATCGCGATCGGCTGCTCGGCGCCGTCGCGCACGGGGACGGCGATCGCGATCAGGCCGTGCTCGCGCGCGAGCAGGCGCGGGCGTGCGGATTGGAGTCGTAGCTCCGCCGGTGCTGCGCCGCTCACCGTTCGTGGTCGCCGCCGTCGCGTACACGGGGTTGGCGATCCTGCTGACGTTTCCGCTGATCCTGCACCTCACGTCCGTCGTGCCCTCGGACCTCGGCGATCCGCTGCTCAGCACGTCGATTCTGTGGTGGAACGCGCACGCCCTGCCGCTGACCGAACGCTGGTGGAACGGCTTCGCGTTCGCGCCGGCCCACGGGACGCTGGCCTTTTCGGATCACCGGCTCGGCGTCAGCTTGATCGCGACGCCGCTTCAGTGGCTCGGCGCCAGCCCGCTGACCGCGTACAACATCGTGTTCCTCGCGACCTTCCCCCTCTGCGCCCTCGGCGCACACGCGCTTGGCTACACGCTCACACGGCGCCACGACGCCGCCGCGATCTGCGGTCTGTCGTACGGATTCAATCCGTTTCGCATCTCGCACTTGTCGCATCTCGAGTTGCTGGCGGCCTTCGCGATGCCGGTCGGGCTCGCCGCGCTGCACCTGTTCCTCCGCGAGCGCCGCGCGAAATGGATCGCCATTTTCACGGTCGCGCTCGTCGTGCAAGGCCTGTGCGCGACGTACTACCTGCTGTTCTTCTTTGTGCTGGTCGGCCTCTGGCTGCTGTGGTTCGTTCGCGACTGGCGCACGTTCGCGTCGATCGCGGCCGCGTGCGCGGCGTCGGTTGTCGTGCTCTCGCCGATTGTGTTCGCGTACCGGCGTATCCACGCTTTCCATGGATTCATCAGGACGCCGGGTGAAATCTCGTCGTTCGGCGCGGACGTCGTGTCGTTTGTGACCGGGTCACCGCGGTTGTTGCTGTGGGGATTCACCGGCCACTTTACAGCCGGGCAAGAGCGCGAGATGTTTCCGGGACTGACGGTCGTCGTGCTGGCCGTTGTCGGTTTGATCGCGGCGTTCCGTCGACGCCCGCCCGCGACGGACACCAGGTGGCGTCGCACATCGATCGTCCTGCTCCTTGCCGCGATTCTGGCTGCAACGGTTTCTCTGTCGTTCGTCGCGTTCGGACGATGGAGCATTAGCATCGGCAGCCTTCGCTTGCTGGTCACCGACAACTACAAGCCGGCGTCGATCGCCCTTCTCCTGTTCACGATCGTCTTTGGCCTTCGGCCGATCGCCCGCTCGGCGTGGCTGCGCCGGTCGACGCTCGCCTTCTATCTCATCGCCACGGCGCTGTTGTCATTGCTGGCGATGGGACCCGACCCTTCTTTGTTCGAGGCACAGGTCCTCTACAAGCCGCCGTACGCCTGGCTGATGGCGTTGCCTGTTTTCAGCAACGGCGTGCGCGTCCCGGCGCGTTTCGCAATGCTCACCGTACTCGCGCTGGCCGCGGCCGCGGCGCTCGCGTTCGATCGTCTGAATGTGAGCGTACGAACACGCCGCACGATTGCGATCGTCGCGCTCATGGGCATCGCCCTGGACGGCTGGATCAAGCCGCTCGACCTTCTTCCACCGCCGCCAATGTGGCAGCTCCCAACGAAATACGCCTTTGGGACGGTCGTCGAACTGCCGCTCGGGACAGACTTCGCCGATTTCGCAGCCATGTATCGAGGCACGATCCACGGGCATCCCGTCGCCAACGGGGAGAGCGGATACTTACCAGCCCACTATGCGGGTCTGCAATTGGCGTTCGACGACGGCAACGCGCGCGGCCTCGACGCGCTCGCACAGTCGGAGCCGCTGCTCGTCGCGATCGACCGTCGTACCGACGCGAACGGCCGATTGCACCACATCGTCGAACAGGCGGAACGCGTCACGAAGCTTGGCAGCGACAATCGCTGGACGTTCTACGGTCTGGCTCCTCCACCACGGCTCACCTGTAGCGGGCACGACCTCGCGATCGCGTCGGCGGCAAATGGCGGCACTCCGGTCGATCTGAGTCTGCTGACGGACGGCAACATCGACACCGCGTGGAGAACGCCGACGACGCAGCAATTCGACGACATGGTGCAGCTCGATCTCGGCCGCGAATTCCGCGTCTGCGCTCTGCGCGTGTCTGTCGGCATGGTGTGGGACTCGTACCCGCGTGATCTGGACGTGACCACGTCGCCGGACGGCGTGACCTGGACCCGGCAGTTCAAGGGATCGACCGCAGGACTGATGGTCCGCGGAGCGCTCGACGATCCGAAAAACATCTGGCTGACGATGCCGCTTCACGACGCGACGGCGCGATACGTCCGCATGCGCCTGGACGCGGGACATCCGACGGCGATCTGGACGATTGCGGAAGTGCGAATCAGTGGGGGCTAGGTCTTGGCGCTCTTCGACGCGATCAGGTTCCGCAGGAAGGCATCGGCCTCGTTGAGCACGCCTTCTTCATTCGTCACGACGTAGTCGTAGAACTTCCGGTAGTTCTGGACACGAGCGGCGTTGGCGAGACGCTCGTCGATCTGTTCCTGCGTGTTCACACCTCGCACGATGAGGCGGCGCCGGATCGTTTCGAGCGACGCGTCCACGAGCACGGTGATCGCCTCCGGCACCAGGGTTTTCACGTACTCGACGTTGCCCAGGTTAATCACGCCGAGCGCGGGACGGCCTTCGAGGAGCGGGGAGAAGGCCTCTACCCACGGAAGCCCGTAGCTCATCCCGAACTGGAAGTCTTTGTACTCCATGAAGCCGCCGGCTTCCGCACGTTTCCGGAACGCGTCGTGGGCGACGAAGATGTACTCGCGCCGGCGCTGGTCGTCGATCCGGCGTTCGCGCGTGGAATAGCGAGGAACGAGTTCGAGGAACGAGGGGTCGGAGGTCAGGCGATCGACGAGGGTGCTCTTTCCGGAACAACTCGCACCGTCGAGCAGGAACAGGGTGCCCGTTTCTCCACTCGACTGACGCTCGTGCAGCCTGCCGCGCCAGATTCGCGCTTCCTGCTGCATCGCGCGCCACTCGGCCGCTGGCCACGGAATCATTGATGGGACCACATAACGTGCTCGATGCGATCACATAGGGTGCTGGGTGCGATCAAATACGGTGCTTGGCGCGATCGGATAGGGGCCAGAGACTCCCCCTATTTGATACCACTAAGCACCCTATCTGATTCCCTCAAAAGCACGCTATGTGATCCCACTAAGCACTCTATCTATTCGCATCAGATGAAGAGGGCGTCGTCGTCTTCGCCTCGACGGCGACGGCGGCCCTGGAAGGCACGAATCACGGCCATGACGGCGCGGACGGCCATCATCAGGGCATTCCCTTCGCGCAGGGTGTTGGTAACGAGCGTCTGAACGTGGGTGAGCAGGTCCTCGAGCCGATGGACGGTGCTGGACAACATCTGATCCGCGCGCTCGACCTGCGCGGCGGCAAGGCTGGCCACGCGCGAGGCGTCACGCGCGATGCTGCCGACGTTGGCGATGATCGGTCGGACGTCCTGCTCGACGATGTCGACGAACCGGCCGACGCGTTTCACGAGTTGAGCAGCCGCCACGAGCACCACGACCTGCAGAATCGCAGTGACGAGCGTCGCCATCGCGATGATGCCGAGAAAGACCGTCGCCCACGTATTCACGCCTGCTCTCCGGTGGCCTGCTCGTACAACTCTGTCGCCTTGCGTGCGCCCTCGCGCGCCTTGTCGCCCAGGTACTCGCGCGTTTCACGTCCGCTCGCCGGCGCATACAGCAATGCAACCGCCGCGCCAGCAACCGCGCCGACCAGAAGCGCCAGTAGGACGGTCCCCGTGCCCGCACCGTTGTTGTCTGCCATCAGTCCGTCCTCAGAAGATGCTGATTCGCACGTTCAGATAGCGTTTGGGATCCTTCTTGATTTCCACAATCAGCGAACGGACGTCGTTCACCGCGCTGTTCATGTTCTCATACAACTGCCGATCTTTGAGAAACAGGCCAAGGCTGCCTTCGCCGTCGTTCAGACGCTTCGTCAGCAGATCGAGGCGCTCGGCGAGCGATTTGAACTGGTTGAACAGCGCCGGATCCGTCATCAGCTTCCCCGCCGTGCCTTCGCCGGCATTCAATCGATCGGTGAGCGTCTTCAGGTTCTGCGTCGCTCCTGTCATCGACGCGGCAAACGCCTCGTCGTTGACGAGTTTTCCGAGGCTGCCCTTTCCGGAGTTGATTCTGCGCGTCATCTCTTCGAGGTTCGTCAGCGAGCCCTGGAGCGAGTTCGCGATCTTCGGGTCGTTGACAAATTTCCCGATCGTCCCCTTCCCCGACCGAATCGTCTCCGTGACGTCACTCGCGGCCGCCAGAAACTGGTTCACTTCCTTGTACAGCTGATCGTCTGTCACGAACTTGCCAGCACTGCCCTTACCCGCTCGCATGTCCTTAATCAGGCTGGTCAGTTCGCCAATCCCTTCCTGCGCCTCTGTCGTGACGTCGGCCAACGACGCCGCCGTCTTGCCGGTTGGCACGTACCCACCCTCGGGAATGGGCGTGCCGCTCGAGGAGGCCGTGATGTCGACCGCGCTCAAACCGAGAAGCGATACCTGACCAAGGACGGCCGTCGACTTCGTCGTCACGCGCGAACGCACGTCCTTGCTGAGCTCGAAGAGGACGTCGACCTGGTCGCCGGAAAACACCGTGTCGGTCACCGAGCCCACTTCCACGCCGGCGACGCGCACCGGCGAGCCGGTCTTCAGGCCCTGGATATTCGGAAATCGCGTCTTGAGCGTATAGCGCTGCCAGAAAAACCCACGGCTGCCCATCACAGAGAAGATGGTCGCGGCCGCGACGATGATCGCGGCCATCGTCAGCACGCCGATTTTCAGTTCCGACCATGCGAGCGAACGCGTTCGAGGCATAAGTCCTCAGGACAGAAATTGCTTCAGATAGGGATCGTCCGAATGCCGCAATTCGTCGGCATTGCCTTCAAAACAAATCAGGCCGTCCTTCAGCATGATGAACTCGGTCTCGTCGACTTTCTCCGGCGGCGCGTCGACGATGCTGACGTTCCCCGACGCGTCGCGGACAGCCGTTTTCGTGGCGACGTAAAACGCGTCGCGCAGCTGGTGTGTCACCACAATCGAGGTGACGCCCTCGAGATCGCGCAGCTTGACGATCTCGTCGTCGACGGTGATGGCCGTTATCGGATCGAGGCCGGTGGTCGCTTCGTCGTACAGCAGGATGCCTGGCTTGAACGCCATCGACCGCGCGATCGCGACCCGGCGCCGCTGTCCACCCGACAACTCCGACGGCATCTTGTC
>Ga0097621_100003795_pt1 | contig 10467 bp, 4 predicted proteins | sample KBSMisM72_FD_73165 | JGI IMG/M metagenome (GOLD analysis project Ga0097621, IMG submission 73165) | Miscanthus rhizosphere microbial communities from Kellogg Biological Station, Michigan, USA - KBS Miscanthus M7-2 (version 2) (version 2) | ecosystem: Host-associated > Plants > Roots >... | reverse complement strand
ACCATCGTTTTCATTAAATTCATAGCCGCCGCTACCCACGATCAAATCCAAATCACCGTCTTTATCCGCATCAAAAAATTCTGCCGCTACATCTTCCGATAAAGAATCTTTTGTTAGTGCGGATTGAGAACTTGCTGTAAATTTTCCATTGGCCGATTGAATAAATAGCCGGCCCGGCTGTTCCCTGGCGCCCCCGATAAATATATCCTCTCTCCCATCACCGTTGACATCCGCTTTTGCCATACAGGGTCCCTGCCGGGATAAATAATTTATCAGCAAAGGTTGTATCGTAAAATCATTAAATTGATTTTCGGTATGAGTAAAATTAAATGCTGGCTGTTGTATAAAATAATTGGATGCAGCGGCTGTTGAATCATAAACCCAGGTTGTCGACGCATCTTTTATATTGACGGAAATTGTTTGATTGGCTTTTACGTTTTTCAGCGTTTGCATTTTATCATTGGGCCATATAATCACGACCGAATCAACACTGGATCTTTTCCCGATACCGAAATTTAAAACCGGGTCAACAGATGATTGAAAACCTCTCACCGGCATTTCCTCCTGGTAATATTTATTGCCATTGCTATATAAGGTAACTTTGCTGCCAATGCCCCATTGATTTTTTTCTTCGCCCCGGAGTTTTATTTTCAAAAAATTATTTTTTACAAGTCGCTCACTGTTATTTTCATAAATACCTGCATAATCATTGGAGTTATTAATCACTAAATCAAGATCACCGTCATTATCCAGGTCAGCATAGGCAGCGCCTGCGGAAACGTGGGGATTATCCAATCCCCATTCTTTGGTTTTCTTCGTAAATGTTTCATCACCGTTGTTTCGAAAGATTGCTTTGGGTATCTGGATCGTCGGCATCTTTTTTATGTACTCAGGAATGGCATCTACGGTTTCGCCATGTTTGGAGCGAATTAGCCTGTCAATCGAATACTTGAGAAAATCCATGTCGGTGTAATCCTTCACATAGCCATTGGTAACAAAGAGGTCCTTATAACCGTCATTATCATAATCCCCAAACAGCGCCGCCCAACTCCAGTCCGTGTTAGAAATACCGGACAGCTGCCCCACTTCGCTGAAAGTACCATTGCCATTATTTTTCTGAAGCATATTCCGGCTGTATTGATAATAAAAACCCTGGGTAAACAGGTATTGAAGCTTATCAAAGTTCTCGGCGCCGCTATGCATTTTTTGTGTCTTATTATCTTCAGACAGCATGTCTAATGTTAGCAGATCAACAAAGCCGTCGTTATTATAATCAGCAGCATCAGAGCCCATAGAGAACAGCGAAGTTTCATCCATGCATTTTGAAAGTTGCTCTGTAAATGTTCCGTTGCGGTTGTTGATAAAAAGATAATCCGGTTCATTAAAATCGTTTGACTGAAATATATCGAGCCACCCATCATTGTTAATATCAGTTACGGCAACTCCCAAACCAAAAGTGAGTACATTCGATGTAATACCTGCCTGCTGGCTTACATCAGTAAAATGCCCGCCATCGTTGCGATATAATTTACTTGCAGAAGCGGGATTATATTCTTTCCGAAGGCCGGGGTTATCCTGAACACCTGCCGTATATTTTTGTGTGGAATGATTGATGATAAAGCAGTCGAGATCCCCATCTTTATCATAATCAAGGAAAGCCGCCTGAGTTGAATAACCCGAATCAGCCAGGCCGTATTCGTCCGCCTTTTCTGAAAAAGTCAGGTCCCCATTATTAATAAACAACAAATTCTTCCTCAGTTCCGGTCTTGCGTCAGCACTGCGGCAAATATAAATATCCAATCTGCCATCGTTATTAATATCCACCATCGTTGCCCCTGTGCACCAGCCTTGCTTTTCGGCTATTCCGCTGCGCGCCGTTATGTCTTCAAACTGAAAATCTCCTTTATTTAAAAACAAACGGTTTCTCACCATGTTGCCGGTAAATAAAATATCCGGAAGACCATCATTATTGATATCGCCGATGGCGACGCCTCCCCCGTTATAGAAATAGATATAGTTCGCCACATTTAAAGGACCGTCATCAAAAAATGTATTTTGAAAATTTACGCCAGTGGCATTTTTATCAAGGCTCGTGAACAAAGTCTTAGTATCATTCTTGCAGGAATCAAAAATAATCAGGGACAATATCAAGATACCGGAGTATTTGAACATGTTGGCTACCAGTTAAGAAACTAAAACTAAAAGTTATGTAAAAAGATCATCGGTTTGTAATGTTTCTACATTAAAAAAAGATTCCACTGAATGAGCAGTGGAATCTTACATAGTATCTTTTGTAATTTAATTTTTATCCCACCATAGTGGAGTTGTTATCTTATCAGGACCACCGAGCAAATTTACAGCCCCATCCACAGCTGCCTTATTAACGATCTTCTCATTATCAAGGAATGGAATTCTCCTTATCCACTGCGTCGTCGTGTTTGTTATATCAGGGTTATCTGAATTTGCAACGGGATAAAGTTTCAAAACATGACTTCGTCGATAATCGGCCCAGGCTTCCATCCCGTCAGGGAAGGTAGCAAGCCATTTTTGTAAAGCGACCTGCTCCAGTTGAACAGCTGGAGTGGCACCCCATTTAACAGGTATGTTAGTCACTGGCGGAGAATTCAAATAGTCATTTGGCGCAATGGGAGTACTCATGCTATTAATATATCCGCTGATGACAGCCGGATCGGTAATCCCCCATTGTTTAAAAGAATTTGTAATTCCTGCTTCATAAAATTGTTGCGCTGATCCACCCATGTTCCATCCAAGCAATGCTCCCTCTGCTCGCAGAAAATATGCCTCAGCAACAGCCATCACATTCTGAGAAGTGCTGAGGTAATCAGCGTTACCGCCATAACTGGGCGAAGCCCAGCGGGGACCTACGTGTGAATTTGCATCATGCAGGTTAACAGCCTGCGTCAATTGAGTTGATGTAAGCCCATTTCTTTCTCCTTCATAAGTTCCCGTTTTTTGTGCGGGTAAGAAGTACACCGGCATCCTGGGATCTGAATAACCTTTCAATACCGATTCCATCGTTGCACTCATTCTGAACTCGTTCCAGTCAGACATAATAGATAAGCCATTATTATCATCTCCCGTCAGGCTTCTTTTTACCAGCGCATCTTCATCCGGGCTGGTCGTCAAAACACCTGAAGCCACTGCGGCCTCAGCTTCGGCCTGGGCTCTTGTCGGATCTACCTTTGATATTCTCAAGGCCAGGCGGAGTCGCAATGTATTGGCAAACTTGATCCACTTATCAACGTCGCCCGAATAGATCAAATCCCAATCACCATACGGTGTCTCACTTGTATGCGTCTTTAAAACATCAACGGCAGCGGTTAGCCTTTTGAAGAAATCGTCATAAATTTTATCCTGTGGGTCGTAAGGAACAGTAGCGCCCGGCACACCAGCATTAAAATAAGGAATAGGACCCCAATAATCGGTTACCCGGTGAAACACTAACACCCACACTACATTCGCGAGGGCATATTCTGCCGAATTCGGATCGGCAGCTTCAAATATTGATTGCAACTGGGGCACTACATCTGTGTATATCGGGTTAAACGCCGCTCCCACCCAATCCATCCTGATCGTTAAGCGATCAGATGGAAAGTAAGTTGCTGTACATGCAAAATATTGTGCGTACTGATCAGCAAAAAGGTTTTGCGCAACCTGGTAATTCCAAATGCTTGGTGTTGCCTCCTTTTCAGCCCTTGCAAAAAGAAAGGGCAATTCGGCAGGTCCAACAGTTGCAACGGTGTTCCGGTCTGTGTTAATATTCGCATAGTTTTTTGTACAGGAAATCTGGAACAGCAAACCAATGCAAACAATCGCAATTTGCACCTGCGTATTAGCTAAGACTTTTATTATTTTCATATGAAACCAAGTTTGGTATTTTAAAAAGTGAATTTGAAATTAAAGCCCCAACTGCGTGTTGAAGGCAAAGTCCCGTATTCAACGCCCTGCCAGTTAGCATTTCCTAATGACATGTCAGGATCAAACCACATCTTACGCGTTCCGATTCCCGGAATACTTAGAGTTGAGCTGCCGCGGTATATCCAGAACAAGTTACGGGCAACGGCCGAAATCTTTAATCCTTTCACGAACGACAGGAAACCAATTGATTTAACAGGAACTTCATAACCCAATGAAGCTTCCCTTGCTCTGATGTTACTGGCATGATAGGTGAAAAACTCTGCTACGCCATAACGCTTCCCTGAGGCTATTTGCCAGAAATCCTGAGCAGAAATGGTCGCAGACACCGGATTGCCATTTGCATCTACGCCGCCTAAACTCCATCCGCCTTCCCGGTATTGCCCCGTGACTTCTGGAATTCCGCTAAATGCAAGATTCATTTCAGTTCCCGACATCATGATCCCGCCCATACGACCGTCAATCAGCAGGCGGAATGAAAAAGCCTTATAATTAAACGTGTTGGTGAAGCCAATGGTTTGCTTAGGATTGAAGTTTCCTAACAAGGTCGGATCTGTGTTGATCGCGGGCTTGCCAGCTGCCGTGACCATAAGATTGCCCTTAGCATCCCTGGCCCAGGTTTGGCCCACCAAGTCCCCATAAGAGCCTCCTTCCTGCACTATTGGCGTAGCGGAACGGCCGTAACCCCCTCCCAGCGGTGTGGATTTTATCTCGTCACTCAGTTTTATTATCTTGTTATCATTTGTCGCAAAATTCAATGCGATCTCCCAACTAAAGTCCTTATTCCTTACAGGAAAGCCATTGGCAACGAGTTCAAAACCCTGGTTCTGTATATTCCCGGCATTAATATACTGAGTAGCATATCCGGTGGCAGGTGGCAATTGGATTGTAAGTAATTGGTTAAATGAATTGCTCTTATAATAAGTAGCCATAAATCCGACGCGGTTATTGACAAATCTTGCTTCTATACTGCCCTCGATATTTTTAACGATCTCAGGTTTTAGGCCTGGGATGGGAAGTGTCGAGCTCCTTTGCAAAAAACCATTGCCGGCGCCCTGGCTATAATTATAAACAGTAGTTAACAATTTGGGCTGGCCTCCATTGCCTACTTCTGCATAATTGGCGCTGGCTTTTAAGTAAGTTATGCTTGTTGGTAGCGTCATAAGATCAGATATCACAACAGATGCCCCTATGGACGGATAGCTGAAGTCGTGGGGAGAAGGCAGACGGGAGTCCCAGTCATGGCGTAAACTTGCATCAAGGAAAATCGCATCCTTAAAAGAAAGGTTTATCTGCCCGTACACAGATTGCGTCTGCACCTGTGTAAATGAGGAATTGACAGAAGGACTCTTTGCGAAATTCATACTGAATTTATTGGCGATATTTAAGCCATTAGCAGCGCTATAAGTTGCATCATATTTATTATCCTGATAGATGCCTCCCACACGATAGTTTATCTTTAGATCTTTGGTAATCGAATTAATACCTTCCACCATCGCATCGAACCATTTTTCCGTAATGTAAATATTTTGCTTTTGGTAGTCTCCCCCGGATTTGCCCCAAAGCGTTGTTCCCTGCGATATCTGGTTTTCATCGTTATCCATTGTCTTGTCGAGATTTGCTCTTCCTGAAACGCTTAACCAGTCCGTTAGTTTGACTTTAGCACTTAAAAATCCGATGATCCTATCCCTGGTCTGATTGATATGGGTGCGGTTAATCATCCAATATGGGTTTTGGTAAATGGAGCTCAAGCTTAAAGGGAACGCAGTAGGAGTCGGTAACCCGACATTATTAGCGTACTCATATTGCTTTGCATCGTCTGTGGAGATATTCCTTGGAATCTGGTATATATCTATGGTAGGTGAATTTTCTTCTCCCGTCCGTGGGCGGTCTTTAATGTCCTGCCGGACATATGTGACCTTTGCATCGGTTGAAAACCGTCTGCTGATCTGGTTGTTTATTCTGAAGTTCACATTATGACGTGCCAAATCATTGAACGGAACAATCCCTTGTGTGCTGGTATAGGTATAGGATAAGTAGGTTTGCATTTTTTCGCTTCCTCCTGATACTCCGATTGAATTCATTGTGCTAACGCCAGTCCTGAAAAAATCCTTGATGTTATCAGGTTGTGCAGTATAACTTCTTTGCTGTCCTAGGAAGTTGACATATGACCTGCCATCCATTTTCGCGCCCCAACTTTCGCCCGATGTTAAGGTATCTGTGAAGACGCCTCCGTTCCCCTGGCCGTATTGATTCTGGACTTCAGGTAATGACCAGACCTTTTCAAAACCTACCCCTGAGTTTACAGTGACCGTTACTCGATCTTTTACTCCTTTCTTAGTTGTTATCACGATCACTCCGTTTCCCGCCTGGCTACCGTACAAGGCCGCCGCGGAGGCACCACGTAAAACAGTAATTGATTCAATATCGTCAGGGTTAATGTTCGATGCACCATCCGATCCCTGGATGGATCCAAAATCACTTGTGCCGGTCCCTTCTGTGGTATTATTCATAGGAACCCCATCCACAACGATCAAAGCATTATTTGATCCCTGGATTGAGCGGTTGCCGCGTAAAACAATTCTGGCGCCGCTGCCAACTCCCCCGGAACCTTGTGTAATGACCGCATTCGCAACCTTGCCTTGCAGCTGATTTAAGACATTGTTTGGGTCTCTTATTTCCGTAAGCTCAGAAGGCTTTACTGTTTGCGTTGCATACACAAGCGTTTTTGCCTGTCGCTGAATACCCAACGCGGTTACTACTACTTCGGTAAGTTGTGTGGCTCCTTCAGTCAAATGAATTATTATATCATTCTGATTCGCCTCCACAACTTGTTCTGCACTTATATAACTTACTGATGACACCTGTAAAGTGACTCTTCCTGCAGGTGCTACGATGGAAAAAGATCCGTCTGCTCCTGTTGAGGTACCGGTGGTCTTACCTTTCACAGAAATTGATGCTCCGGCTACGGCAAGATTATCTTTACTGGAAATTACTTTACCGGTTATAGTCCGGTCTTGTGCCGATAATAATGTTCCCAAAAATAATAAGGGAATAAAAAGCAAGCAGTTAATTCTTGACATGCGCAGTGGTTTTAGTTTGTTATCAAAGAAACTTAAGTTAGTAGATCTTCACTCCATATGGTGCCGCAAAATTTCGAGTATTCCGGCATCAATCTAAACTGCGAAATATTCTGGTTTGTGGTTATTGTTCCTCGAATTTGACATTATTTTTTCAATGTTGCAAAACTTTTGTTTAAAAATCTGTGCGCAAGCGTTTGCGCAATTTTGAAAAAAAGAAAAATAAGGACAAACGGCAACAGAAGCCTTCCGTTTCTTTATAAAAAGAATTTAAAATAGGAAATAATCAAACGTTTTATGAAAATTATCCTTGGATGGCAATTGCTGCTGATTATAAGAGATAGGTTTTTTTAAGATTGTTCGCGAATAGTTGTAAAGTCTCTGCAGCGTAGATTTTTATTTTGCCTCACTTCAATTTCCTACTTGTATTGCCTACTGAGAATAAAAACTAAAACTCATCGCTGATTCCAAAAACCGGTTTTCTTAATTTCCATTTACCTCGTGTAAAATCAGGAATGTTTATTACCTGCCCGCCCGAGGCAATTGATTTTTCGCTCAATGGAGTAATCGCATACCATGTGGCCAAATCGTATACATCCAACGGAAAAGGAGTGTCTCTTTTTATACATTCAATAAAGGCGTTGTCCACAAAGAAGTCCATCCCTCCATGACCCGAATTTTGTGCATCTTTTTCAAATCGTTTCCATAGTGGATGATCATGTTCCTCCATGTATTTTTTTGTATTCTCCCATTCGTCATTTAAGCTCTTGTCTTCAAAATAAATCATACCCCTGTCCGCTTCACCTGAATGATGGTCCTGCCAGATGCCGTTTGTTCCTTGCACCCGAAACCCCAGGTTGTATGGACGGGGCGAGCATGTATCCAGTGACAAAATGATCGTTTCGCCATTCGTCGTCTGTATTTGTGTAGTAACGATGTCACCTTGTTTGAATTTAACCTTTGCATTAGGATGGTTGGCACCTCCTTTTGGATGATTTACGATATATCGATGCAAACCCCTGGACTTAGTAGCTACTGAAGATAGTTTGGTGATACGGTTACCCCTGTTAAGATCTATCATTGTTCCCACAGGTCCCAGGCCATGAGTGGGATAATTTTCCCCGTTACGATTAATATAGTGTTGCGTTCTCCATTTGGCTTCACTGAAACCTTTTTCACCAAACTCTACCCCGCTATTATAAGGCGTAGTGCCATCGTTAAATAAAACGCCCCGCAAATCATGCTGATATCCTCCATGCAAATGAATGATCTCGCCAAACATGCCTTTCCGCACCATGTTATTCACCGCCATGATATCACGGCGGTAGCAAACATTTTCCAAAACCATCACTGGCACTTTTGTTTTTTCGTGGGTGTTCACAATATCCCAGCAATCCTGCAATTTGATGGCCCCACAAACTTCCATGCCTACGATCTTCCCGGCATTCATGGCATCGATTCCCTGTAGTATGTGCCATTCCCAGGGACTTGCGATGAACACAGCATCGATGTCGTTTCTCTTCAGTAGATTTCGATAATCGTAAGGACCATTGCCATATTCCACCGGAGCTTTTTTGCCGAATGTTTTCACTAAGTCCCGGGCCATTCCCATCATACGCTTATCCGGGTCGGCCATCGCAATGACTTCTACATCACTTCGCTTAAGCATTTCGGATAAATGCAGTTGTCCCCGCAAACCAACAGCGATCATTCCGATACGCACTGAATTCTTTTTTTCAATCGTTAACCCCTTGAGAGGGATATTGAACAGGGATAAGGCGATGCCTGCCCTTGCAGTGTCTTTTATAAATTCTCTTCTGTGCATATTTTTCATAACCACATAATTTATTTTCAAACTTACACAATCAATGACCCATGTACATGCGCAAACGTTTGTTGTAAATTATTCACTCAAATATCTGCACCTTCAATTTGCGAACGTTATTGAAAACTGAGTTTTTATCCCAATTTTAAATCCCGCAATAAATTCTTTTTTTGAACTTTAAAATATTTTAGATCCAAAAGATAAAGCGATGTACAAAGATTTTGAGAACAGCGTGGCAATAATAACGGGAGCTGCTTCAGGATTGGGGCTGGCTATTGCAAAAAAATTATCTCAACTAAAAGTGAAGCTGGTATTATTTGATTCAGATAAAGCTTCAGCGTTAAAAATAAAATCTGAGTTTCAAGAAGAAGTTAAATTATATACTGTTGATGTAACATTAGAACACGAGGTGAAAAAAGCGATTGATGAAGCAGCAAATCAGTTTGGTTCTATTGACATTTTGATTAACAGTGCAGGGATCACCGGAAAAACGAATATTAAAAGCCATGAGGTTGAATATGCTGATCTGAAATCTGTGTTTGACGTTAATTTTATAGGCAGTTTTTTTACATCCAAGCATGTCCTGCCCTGGATGCTGAAAAATGGTTATGGCCGCATTTTACATATTGCTTCTATAGCGGGAAAAGAAGGTAACGCAGGAATGCTGGGCTATTCTGCATCAAAGGCAGCAGTGATCGCAATGACTAAAGTGCAGGGAAAGGAATATGCAGAAACCAATATCACTGTTAATGCGTTAGCTCCCGCAGTAATAAAAACTCCTTTATTAGATACTATGCCAGGCGAACAGATAAAATATATGACCGACAAAATACCCATGAAACGTTGTGGAACATTAGAAGAAGCTGCAAACATGGCTGTATTTATAGTCTCCCGGGAAAACAGTTTTAGCACTGGATTTACATTTGATTTGTCCGGCGGCAGGGCCACTTATTAAATACACAGAAAATAAATTAATTAACCTATGCCAGAATTTATTGACACAAAAAATATAAGTACCGGAGTGGTAGGATTAGGGCTGATGGGCTGCAGTATCACTACCTGCCTGTTAATAGCAGGTCACCCCGTGGTAGCAATTGCGCCCATACCCGATGACCTGAAACATGCAAAAGATCGTATCACAGAGCATCTTCGAAAATCGAAGGAAGAAGGTCTTGTAGATAATTCGCCCGATCACTACCTGGCACGGCTTACTATAACTGAAGATTACCATTCATTAAAAGATTGCAGCCTCGTTATTGAATGCACCATAGAAAATATCGATATCAAGAGATCGGTGTATGACAAAATTGAACGTGTTATTGCAACGGATGCATTACTGACGAGCAATACATCTGCCATACCGATCAGCATGCTACAAAAGCAAACCGGTTATCCGGGACGTTTCTTTGGATTACATTGGACAGAACCTTCCCACACTACACGTTTTCTTGAAATAATATGCGGTGATTTAAGCGATGTAAGTAAGGCGGAATATCTATATAACTTATCGCATCAATGGGGAAAAGAACCGATCCTGGTCCGGAAGGATATTCGCGGCTTCATCACTAACCGCCTTATGTACGCTATGTACAGGGAAGCATTTTATCTTGTTGAAAATGGTTACGC
>Ga0097621_100003794_pt1 | contig 10467 bp, 8 predicted proteins | sample KBSMisM72_FD_73165 | JGI IMG/M metagenome (GOLD analysis project Ga0097621, IMG submission 73165) | Miscanthus rhizosphere microbial communities from Kellogg Biological Station, Michigan, USA - KBS Miscanthus M7-2 (version 2) (version 2) | ecosystem: Host-associated > Plants > Roots >... | reverse complement strand
TTTGTCCTTCTGCGTGTAGTACTGGTCGCTGCGCTGCCGCATCACATCCCAGAACAGCACGGTGCGCTGCATCGCATCGGTCATGTACTCGCCGACCGAGCCCAAGGCTTGCGGGCCGGGTGCTGCGCCCCACATCGCAGCCATCGCCTGCAAAGGAGGTGGCACATTCCACTCGCGCATGACCTGTGTGGGGCTCGTCTTGGAGGCGTTGATTTTCGACACGTTCACTCTCAATCTCTCTGTCCAGGAATGGTTCGCCGAGACGTCGTGGACTTGCAACTGTCTCTCTGTGTTTGCGCGGATGCTGGGGCCGGCCGTGCCGCGGTCAGTTCGGTGCGGTCAAGCCTTTATCTCGTTTGAAAGAGGGGCCTTCTTTTCAAACTCGGACGCACTGCGCAGGGTGGTCTCGCTGATCGTTCCAATGGCCTCCCGGGTGAAGAAGGCCTGGTGGCCGGTCACGATGACGTTCGGGAAGGCGACCAGGCGCTGCAGCACGTCGTCGGTGACGATGGTGCTGGACAGGTCGCGGAAGAACAACCCACCTTCCTGCTCGTAGACGTCCAGCGCCAGGCCGCCCAGCTGACCGCTCTTGAGCGCTTCGATCGCTGCCTCCGTATCCACGAGGCCCCCTCGACTGGTATTCACCAGCAAGGCGCCGCGCTTCAGTCGCGCCAATCTCTCTGCGTTCACGATGTGATGGTTCTCCGGTGACAGCGGACAGTGCAGGGAAATGATGTCCGCGTTCGCACCGATTTCGCCGGCGCCCACATACCGTGCGCCAAGCGCCTCGAACTCCTCGCTTGGAAAAGGGTCGTATCCGATAACGTTGCATCCGAAGCCCACCATGATCCGAGCAAAGACGCGGCCGATCTTGCCGGTACCCACCACGGCAGCGGTCTTTCCGTGCAGGTCGAAGCCCATCAGCCCGTCGAGAGCAAAATTGGAGTCCCGCGTGCGGTTGTAGGCCCGATGCACCTTCCGATTGACAGCCAGCAGCAGCGCCACGGCATGCTCCGCGACCGAATTGGGTGAGTAGCTGACCACTCGGACGACCTTGATGCCAATGCGTGCTGCGGCGGCCAGGTCGACGTTGTTGAACCCGGTGCAGCGAAGCGCCACCAAGCCCGTCCCGCCGGCCTTCAGCGCTTCGAGCACGCCGGCGTTGGCGACGTCGTTGACGAAGATGCAGACCGCCTGATAGCCGGCGGCCAGGCCGACCGATTCGGGGCCGAGGGCCGCGTCGAAATAGTGGAGCTCGTGACCCTCTGCAGCGTTGGCCGCGTCGAGAAACTGGCGGTCATAGGGCTGGGCGCTGAACACGGCAATCTTCATGGGGTCCTTCGCAATGGGTTAGGGGTCATCGGATGAGCAAAGTCGCCGCGATCTGGACGAACAAGATTTTTCCGATGGTCATCGACGGAAAGATCATGGCGTAACCGACATCAGGGCGGTCCGTCGGCGCGGTGCGGGCTGCGAAGGCCGCGATGGCCGGATTGCCCGTTGCGCCGGCCACCACGCCGACGGACAAGTCAAAAGGCATCTTGAAGATCCAGAGACAGAGGACGGCCGTGACGATCACCATGATGAATGTGATCACGATTGCGTAGATCAGGTAGGTTATCCCCGTCTGGCCGACCGTGTTGAAGAACTTCGGGCCCGAGGCTAGGCCGACTTGTGCCAGGAACAGGGTCAGGCCGAAGTTCCGCAGCACCAGGTTGGCGGAGAACGGCATCGCCCAGACGAACGGGCCGGTGCGGCGCATCTTGCCCAGCCACAGTGCCAGCAGCAGCATCCCGGCCAAGCCGAGCGTCAGCTTGCCGACGCCGGGGATGGGCAGCGGGATCATCCCCAGCAGCAGTCCGAACGCGGCGCCGATGCCCATGGCGATGAAGCTAAGGTCGGCCGTGCCCTTGATCGAATCGCCGAAGAACTTGCGCAGCGCGTTGGTGTGGCTGCGGCTCGCCAGCAGCCCGACCCGGTCGCCGACTTCCAGGATGAGGTCGGGGTGCGGCATCATGTCCGCATCACCGCGGCGAACATGCGCGATCGACACGGCGATGCCGTCGGGATAGCGCAGGCTGCCCAGGGATTGCCCGACTACGGTGCCGGCGGAGGCGAACACGCGCAGATAGCCGAGGTCCGCGCTGTGGCCGACCATCCGGCCCTGGTGCAATTCACCGATCAACTTGACTGCCGCCGCGAGTGCGTCGGGAGCGGTGGCGGTCGCCATCACCACGTCGTCCGACCGCAGCACCATCGTGTCGTCAGGGATCTGGTTCTTGTGATCCCGCCGCACCGCGGCGATGGCAACGCCGGCGGGCAGCCGCGAACGTAGGTCCGCGAGCGTGACGCCGGCGAGTTCCGGGTTGCGCAGGGCGATCTCGGCCGCTTCCACGTTCTTGGCCGCCGTATCGAACTTCGGCTTCATCCAGACGTTCAGCAGGTGGATGCTGAGGATGGGAATGGCCACCCCGAATGGGTAGGCCACGCCGTAGCCGACTGCGGCGCCATCGCTCTTGAGTGAAGCGATGATGGCCTGCAAGGTCGCCGTGCTCGTGCCGGCGCCCGCGAAGATGCCCAGTGCTTCATCGGCCTTCACGCCAAACAGGGGGACCAGCGCCAGGGACGCGAGGCCGGCCAGGATGACGGCGACCGCCGCGGCGGTATTCGCCTTCAGGCCTTCGGCGCTCGTCAGCCCCTTGAAGAACTGCGCGCCGTACTGGATGCCCACGCCGTAGAGGAACATCAGCAGCCCCACCGTGCCCACGAGCCCGGGCGGCGCGGACTTGGGCGCGAAGCCGCCGATCGCCAGGCCGACGAAAAGTACCGCGCCCGCCCCGAGCGAGAACCCCTTGATGTTGATCTCGCCCACCAGGTAGCCCAGGCCGATGGTCAGGAACAGGGTGAAGAGCAGCTGCGTCTCGAGCAGTGTCCTGAGAGCGTCCATGGCTGTTGTTTCCTATTGATGAGTGGTTCAGCGACTAGGCTTGCAGCACGCGTTGCGTATGTCGGGCGATCATGAGTTCTTCGTTGGTCGGGATCACCCAGGCCCCCACCGAGCCGGTTGCGAGGCTGATGCGCGGCCCGCCGTTCTTGTTGGCCTGCTCGTCCAGCTCCACGCCGAGCCAGTGCGCGCCACGGCAGACACGCTCGCGGATCTCTGCGCTGTTCTCCCCGATCCCGCCGGTGAACACGAGCGCATCCAGGCCACCCAGGGAAGCGGCCAGCGAACCCAGTTCGCGCCCGATGCGATAGACATACAGATCCACCGCAAGCTTGGCGCGCGCTTCTTCGCTCGCCAGCAGCGTGCGCATGTCGCTCGACACGCCGGAAACGCCGAGCAGCCCGGACTGGTTGTAGATCAGCTTCTCGATCGCGCGCGCGTCCATGCCGCGCTGGTCCATCAGGTACAGGATGACGCCCGGATCGATGGCACCGCAGCGCGTACCCATCGGCAGACCGTCGACCGCGGTGAAGCCCATCGTGCTCGCCACGCTGCGGCCTGCGGACAGCGCGCACATGCTGGCGCCGTTGCCCAGGTGCAGGACCACGGTGCGACCACTCACAGCCCTGGCATCGAGCCCGGGCAGGACCGATGCGATGTACTCGTACGACAGGCCGTGGAAGCCGTAGCGCCGCACGCCCGCGTCGTGCAATTCCCTGGGCAGCGCGAACATCTGCGCGAGCTCCGGTTGGGCGCGATGGAAGGCGGTGTCGAAACACGCCACCTGGGGCAGTTCGGGCTGGCGCTCGAGCAGGAGCCGGATCGGCGTCAGGTTGTGGGGCTGGTGCAGCGGCGCAAGCGCAACGAACTGAGCGAGGTCCTGCAGCACTGTGCCGTCCACGCGCACTGGTTGGGCGTAGGGGAGGCCGCCGTGAACGACGCGGTGCCCGATGCCCGCGAGCTGCGGATGGCCGAGATGCTCCCGCACGAAGTCCACGATGTGCTGCAGCGCCCCGTCATGGCCGAGCTGGGTGCCTTCGTCCCAGGAGCGGGTCGAGACGGTTGCACCGGCCGGATCCTTCGCAGCGAAGCGCGGCGTGGTGTTGATGGCCTCGGCCTGACCGCGAACCACCAGTTCCAGGTCGCCGCCCCGGAACAGCGAGAACTTGATGCTCGACGAGCCCGCGTTGAGAACCGCAATCGCGTCTTTCACGATGCGACCTGCAGATTTTCGCGCCGGAACTTGGCGACGAGCGCTGCCACGGCGCAGGAGGCCAGCCGCGTCGAGACCGAGTCGGCTCGGCTGGTCAGGATGACCGGCACGCGCGCCCCGAGCACGATCCCCGCCGCATCGGCATCAGCCATGAAGCTGAGGCTCTTGGCCAGCATGTTGCCGGCTTCCAGATCGGGAACGACGAGGATGTCCGCCTGTCCGGCCACCGGCGATTTGATCTTCTTGATCTTGGCCGCGCCGAGGTCGATCGCGTTGTCGAGGGCGAGCGGTCCGTCGAGGACGCCGCCGGTGATCTGGCCGCGCTCGGCCATCTTGCACAGCGCCGCGGCCTCGATGGTCGACGGCACCTTCGGGTTGATCGTCTCCATCGCCGAGAGGATTGCTACCCTGGGTTCCGTCATGCCCAGCGCATGAGCGAGGTCGATTGCGTTCTGCACGATGTGCAACTTGTCCTCTAGCGTCGGAAAGATGTTCACCGCAGCGTCGGTGATGATGACGACACGGTCGATCGCGGGGACGTCCATGATGAAGCAGTGGCTGACGCGTCGGCTGGTGCGCAGTCCGGTCTCGCGCTTCACCACCTCGGCCATGATTTCGTCGGAGTGCAGGCTGCCCTTCATCAGCATCTCTGCCTTGCCTTCGCGTGCCAGGCGAACGGCGGTCTCGGCCGAGGCGACGCTGTGCGGCGCATCGACGACTTCAAAAGCAGAGATGTCGATCTTGAATTGGGCGGCCACCGCCGCGATGCGCGCGCTGGGCCCCACCAGGATGGGAAGGATCAGGCCCAGTTCCGCGGCTTCCACGGCGCCGCGCAACGAACTCTCGTCGCACGGATGCGCCACGGCGCAGGGCGTTGCCGGCAGCGCCTCGCAGCGGGCGATCAGGGCATCGTACTTGTCGTGCTGTCGTTCGGACATCTGCTTCACCCTTGAAATGTCCCGGCTACGTGCCGGGTGATTGGAAAGCGGGCCCGCCCGGTTGTTCGGGTCCGCACTTCGGCCCGCAACTGGCGCCGGGCGGTCGGAAGAGCATCGATCACTTGCTTGGCCGGCCGCGTCCCGGCTACTCGAGAGCCGGGGTCTTCCGTCCGTCCCTCCGGCGTCGCGATCCGGCCCTTGGGTTCCCGCGGCAGCCTGTGCCAGTGTATGAAGCGCACCGCCAGCCACCCATAGGCCTTTAGGGCAGTTGCCAGGGCCCCGACGGATGTGAAATTCGGGCGGATATTCGCAGCCGGAGCCAGGCCCGAACCAGATGCTGGTCAAGGTCGGCGGCAACGGGCCGTGTCATTTCGACCTGCACGCCGTCGATCACATGACCGCCAGCCCGTCGCAGCTGAACATCGAGCTTCAGAGGGTGCATCCTGTGGCTCCGTGGCTTGTCGAAGTGTCGTTGACCGGCAGGGGATGGCCCTCGCAGGCTGCCGCTTGGGCGGCAGCAGTCGCGCTCCTAGGGGGCGTCTCCGGCAAGCCATGCCAGGAAGCGCCGGAAAGCCTCGTCGACTTCCAGCTGCTTGGCTTCGATGATCCGTTCGCGCTCGTCGAGGGGCAGCGGACTGTCCGCGTCCTTGAGCAGGCGGATCTGCGCCTGGATCATGCGGCCGCTTTCCTGCTCGATGCGCCGCAGCGCGGCAACGAAGGGATCCGTCTCGTTGGCGTTGTCCGGGATCAGTGGCGCTGTCCGGACGCGCGCGAGCAGCGCATGGCCGAGGGCGAGCGCCGAATAGGCCGACCGCGGATTGAGCGTGGGGCCGGCCGGCCACTGGATCTGCCACCACTGGCGCCACAGCGACGTGGTCAACCTGGTGCCCTCGGCATAGGTCGCCCAGTTCGACGACCAGCGCGTGACGCGCGCCAGCAGCACCGCGAATTCGACCTCGCGGAAGTACTGTCCGTGGACGAAGGGATAGGCGATCGTGATCCGCGGCTGCATTTCGACCGCCCCGAGGATCGCGGCGTTGACCGACTTGGCCGCACCGAGGAAGAGGGAGATCCGGGTCTGCATGTCCGCGTCGAAGCCGCGTCCGGCGATCGTCGCGCGTGCCTTGTCGTAGTGCGCCGTTGTGAGGATCATGCTGGGCGCCGCTTGTCCGCCGGGCGCCCGCTGCCGGCGCGCGCCGGTTTCGGCGTCGATCGACGGGCACCGACTCTGGCCGGCGCCCGCGCCGGTGGCACCGGTAACGCCGGCAGCGGTAGCGCCCGCATGTGGTCCCCAGGGCATGGAAAGGCATGCGGTTCGCCGTCGGCGCGGTCACTTGCGATCCACACCGAGCCATCGCCGACCCAGTTCCCGTCGTCGACGCTGCGGAAGAACTCGTGCAGCTGGCGCAGCGTGACGTCGGGCAGCTCCACCGTGAACGCGTGGTACGCGTGCTGGACCAGTGTCAGCCGGCAATTCGGCAGCTCGCGTCGAAGCAGCTCATGGCATTCGCGTGGCGTGAAGAAGTCGTACTCGCCGTTCATCAGCAGCACCGGGGCGCTTATCTCCTTCAGGCGCGGCGTCAGCGGCTTGAAGGTGACGAACGACTCCATCAGGTTCTGCAGCGCGTAGAGGTCGTTGCCGATATAGCCGGACCGCATCATCGCCGGGATGCGGGTGCGGTTGGCGGCGAGCCACGCCGAGCTCATGTTCATCGGATAAAGCATGCTCTGGAGGTACGGCAGGCCGACCTGCGTCAGCCCCTCGTGCAGCATGTTGCCCAGCAGCTCGAGCTGCGGCGTGAGCTCGGCGAAGCTGCTCATGACGGCCAGCCCCGCGAGCTGCTCGCCGTGCCGGATCGCGAAGTCGAGCGCGACCACGCCGCCGAAGCTGATGCCTGCCAGGTGCGTGCGTCCTACCTGCAGATAGGTCAGCAGACCGGCCAGGAGGTCGGCATGCTCGGTCAGCTCGATGCCAAGCACCGGTTTGGTGGACTGCCCTTGGCCGAGCATGTCGTACGCCAGCACCCGATAGCCGTTGTCCGCGAGCTTCGCGCCGTAGGCCGTCCACAGATCCGCGTTCTGAGTCAAGCCGTTCGCGAACGTGACAAGCGGCAGACCCGCATCGCCCGTGAGCGTGTAGCGGATGCGGTGCCCGTCGATCTCCGCGAATTGCGCGGCCGGCGTTGCCACAGGGGCAGTCGTCGCGCGCTAGTTGAAGGCAACCCGCCATTGCAGATCGAAGCGGATGTCCGTCTGTTTCCGGCTGATATCCGTGATCGTTCCGCCGGAAAAATTGTTGCCCGATTCCTTGACCTGAGCCCAGCGCGCGCGCATGCGCATGCCTTTCGCCCACCCGAACTCCTGGCCCAGGGTATAGATCAGGTCGGTCGCCACCTCGTTCCAATCGGCGAGTGGCTGCTCCTTGTTGCCTTTCACGTGCCGATCGGTGCGCTGGCCGTAGCTCACGTCGAAGGCGAGGCCGCGGGCGCCGAGTGTCGAGAAGTCGAAAGTCGAGCCGAGGATGATTGTCTGCTCGCCTGCTTTCGCGTTCTCACCGATGCGCTGCACCAGGTACGACGGCCCGAGGCTGAACGGCGAGCGCAGCTCATCCCCATCCGAATTCCATCCGAAGGCGCCATACGGTATCCACCACGGCACCCAGCGCGCTTCGAGATAGGCGGCCTTGTTGTCCATCGAAAAGTCGCCGAGATTCTTGCTTCCGTTCGCCGCCTGATGGATGTACTGGACATCCAGGCGCACGTAGCGGTCCTTGTCGAAGCGGTGGACCATGTCGAGATCGACCCAACCCATGTCGAGCAGGTTGTCCGCCCGGTTGTAGGCACCCTGCAGCATCACGTTGTTGTTGACCTTCCACTGCGCGCCGCCGTACAACATGCCACTCGATTCCCCGGGCAGGAACGCCGCCTCGGCGAGCTGCTTGAAATCCGTGTCGTTGATCTGCTTCATCTTGTTGACGTAGCCACCGTAGTAGCGAACCGTGTCGTTCGCGACTTTGCCGGCCACCGATGCGCCCTGGTACGAGAGCGGAATCATCGCGCGCACGTCGCGCCGGCCGATGAAGGCGCCGTCGTATCGGTTGTAGAAGCGGTAGATGTTGTCCAGGTTCCACGCGTACTGCGGCGAAATGCGCCCCGCCGTGAGCGCATGGTCTTCGAAGCGCAGACGCGCATACGCGACGCCCAGCGTCGCATAGCCCTCCTGATCCGGATCCTTGAGGATGAAGTTGCCGCCGTGACCGTCGGGGCCATGAAGCTTCGCGACGTAGGCGAGGGCGCCGCCGAAGGACAGCATGTTTCGCCATTCACCGCTTTCGCCGAACACCCAGCCGCCGAGGCCCGTGGCCTCGGCGGTGGGGCCGCTGTCGTTGGGCTTGCTGCGCATGAAGTTGGAAAAGCGCACCATCGTGCCGAACTTGGCACCCGTCGCAAGCGAGTCGACGAATCCGCCGCTAGCAGGGTCCTGGTAGTCGGTGGACTCCGGTGCCGCTTGTGCGAACGCGCGTTCGCAGACCGATGCGGCGCTGAGCGCAGCGGCGCCGACGGCCAGCATCCTCGCCACGCTCCAACCGCGGTTTCTCTTGTGCATCATTTTCTCCTCCATCGTTGGTGTCTACTTCGCCAGTCCTTCGGGTTTCGAAGGTGCCGCGCCGCTGCCGCGGCTGCCGCCGCCGAGGCCCGGCAGCGAGGCCGTGAAGCTGTCGTCCACGAAGGCCTTGATCGTGTCCTTCAAGACGTTGGGCGCCTTGAACACGCCGTAGTGCGCGGTAGCGTCCGTCAGCGTTGCAATCGATGCACCCGGCACGGCCGCCGCGGCCTTGCGCGCGTTGCCGACCATCAGCCACTGGTCGGTCTCGACGTGCACGACCAGCGTGCGTGCCTTGATGCGCTTCAACTCGGCGTTCAGGTTGTAGTTGAAGCCCGCGTTGTTGCGGTACCAGTAGTCGACCGCGTCTTCGTTCTTGACCCGGGCGATCCACGAGGCGGTCTCGTCGCCCTTGGGCTGCCAGTAGAAGACCTCGCGCTGCAGCGTCTTCCACGGCGTCGCCGAGCGCACCGGGAAGGTGTAGCCGGTGAGCTGCAGCGTCGACCACATCATCTGCATGCCCTGGTTCGGGTGCTTCTCCTTCGGCAGGTGGTAGTAGTTGCCGTCGGTGGCGCGCCAGTTGGGATCGCTCTCGATCGCCGCCTGGCCGAGGCGGAAGGTCCACTGGCCGACGGGGTCGTCGCCGTCGGAGGCGGTGGTGCCGCCGATCGGCATGATCGCCTTGACGTAGCCGCTGGGCGAATACATCACGCCCCAGACCCAGCTCTGCGTCGCGCCCATCGACGCACCGGTGGCCAGGAGCACCTGCGCGACGTTCAGGTGATCGCGCAGCAGGCGCTGGTTGGCCACCACCATGTCCATGTAGTTGTACTGCGGGAACTTCCTGCCCAGTCCGTGCGACGGCTTGGAGGCGCCCCACAGCCCGATGGCGTCGAGGAACACCACGTAGTACTTGTCGGTGTCGATCGTCCGGCCCGGCCCGACGACCGCCCCGCCCGAGAACGCGTTGGCCGGCTGGCCCTCGTACCAGGTGTTGTACATGTAGCTCGAGTCACCAGAGTAGAACGTGCTGACGATGACGGCATTGACGATCTCGCCCTTGTCGTTTCGCTTCGGCGTGCCGACCGCGAGGTAGGCGACCTGCAGCGGACCCGAGCCCAGCGACTCGAGCGTGGTGCCGCCCGCGCCGCCGTTGCGCCAGCTGTCGGGGTTCGCGTCGAGGTCGTACTTGCCGCCGAGGCGAAAGTCGGCGATCGTGTAGTAGCGCTTGTGCTTGTCCTGGTCGGGCACGTTGGAGTTCGGCGTCAGCACGGCCTTGGCCGGGCTCTGCGTGATCTCCTTGACGGGCGCCGCGGTCGAAGCGGTCGTCGCAGCGGGTGCGGCCGAGGTCGCGGCCGGTGGCGGCGCGGCGCACGCGGCGAGCAGCCCCGCCGCGGCGCCGAGCACGAGGGAGTGCAGCGTCTTCATCGCGAAAGCTCCTGTCTGACTCATGGCGCGCCCCTTATTTCGCCAGTCCGGTCGGCTTGGCGGGTGCGGCGGAGTCGCCGCCGGCGGCCGCCATGCCCCTGATCAGCGTCTCGACGACTGCCGGCGACACCGCATCGACGTGCCCCGAGCGCATGAAGTCCACGCTGTCGCGCGCGAACTCGTACGGCACGTCGGTGTGGATGAAGTGACCGACTCCCGGATAGACCTTCAACACCGGCTTGTTGCCCGCGGTCGTCATTCGTCGCATGAACGGCGTGATGATGTCGTCGCCCAGGTCTTTCAGGCCATTGAGCGGAGTGCCGGGAATGAACGGCTCCTGC
>Ga0097621_100003793_pt1 | contig 10467 bp, 10 predicted proteins | sample KBSMisM72_FD_73165 | JGI IMG/M metagenome (GOLD analysis project Ga0097621, IMG submission 73165) | Miscanthus rhizosphere microbial communities from Kellogg Biological Station, Michigan, USA - KBS Miscanthus M7-2 (version 2) (version 2) | ecosystem: Host-associated > Plants > Roots >... | reverse complement strand
TGAAGGGCTACGAGATCAACTACCAGCAGGCGCTCACGATGCTGCCCAGCTATGCGAAGAACCTGGGCGTGATCCTCAACTACACGTACGTGAACTCGAAGATCAACTACCTCATCTCGCCCAACGCCAGCACCACGATCACGGACGACCTGCTGAACCTGTCGCCCAAGTCGTGGAACGCCACGATCTACTACGACGACGGGCGGCTGAACGCTCGTGTGGCCTGGGCCTACCGCGAGACCTTCCTCACGCGCGTGCCGGGACAGAACAACAACGACGTCGAGGGCAAGAACAGCTCGCTCAACGTGGACGCGTCGCTCTCGTACAAGATCAACAACAACGTGCAGCTGATCTTCGAGGGCGTGAACCTCACCAACGAGAAGAACGACCAGTTCATCTCGCGCGCCCGCAACAGCTCCGTCGTGTACAGCGTGACCGGCCGCGAGTACATGCTCGGGGTGAGGGTGGCATTCCCCTGAGAACGGTTGCTTTCGCGATGGTCGCCGCGGGCGCGCTGGGAAGCGCGCCCGCGGCGCTTGCGGCGCCCGAAACGCCCCGCGTGATCCTCGTGGGCGACTCCACCATGGCCACGCGCACGGGCTACGGCGACGCGCTGTGCGGATTGTTCCTGTGGCAGGTCGAGTGCCTGAACCTCGCGCGCGGCGGGCGCAGCACCAAGACCTTTCGCGCCGATGGTTCCTGGGAGCGCGTGTCGGCGGCGCTCGCCGATCGCGCCCGCCCCACCTTCGTCCTCATCCAGTTCGGGCACAACGACCAGCCGATAAAAGCGGAGCGCGCCACGGACCTCGAGCGCGAATTCCCGGCAAACCTCGCGCGCTACGCGGACGAAGTGCGCGAAGCGGGCGCGCAGCCCATCCTCGTCACGCCGCTCACGCGCCGCAGCTTCCGCCCCGACGGCACGTTCGACGACAACCTCGCCCCGTGGGCCGCGGCCACGCGCCGGGTTGCCGAGAAAGAGCACGTGCCCCTCCTCGACCTTCATGCGGACAGCGTTGCCGCCGTATCCCGGATGTCGCCCGCGGCCGCGGATGCGCTCGCCATGGCGCCGGCACCCGCGAAGGATTTCGACCACACCCACGTGGGGCCGAAGGGCGCGGCGCTCTTCGCGCGCATGGTGGCGCGCGAGATCGCGAACAACGTTCCCGCGCTCGCCGCCCATTTCGCCGTGGGCGCCGTCGAGCCGCCGGGACGCATCGCGCGCCCGCAGCTCACCGCCGAAGAGGCTCGCGGCCATTCGTATCGCGCCGTGCTGGGCGACTGGGATCCGGTGGGCGAAGCCCCCGAACCGCGCACGCCCGACTTCGTCGTGGACAAAACCCCGATCCAGACGGCCGTCGATGCGGCCGTGGCGAGAGGCGGCACCGCGCGGGTCCACATCCTGGTCAAGCCGGGAACGTACGAGGAGCGAGTGAACGTCCCCGATGCGCCGATGCCCATTTCGCTCTACGGTGATGGGCCGGATCCGGGGGCGGTGGTGATCCGGAGCTCGCCCACCGCGGTCGGAAACCCCGTCGTGCGCGTGCGCAATCGCGGGTTTCGCGCAGCCAATCTCACCATCGAGAACGCGCACAACAAGGACCGTGGCGACCGGGTCGATCAGACTCAAGCCGTCGCGCTGATGCTCGACGACGCCGACCGCGCGCACCTGGAGAACGTGCGGCTCATCGGATTCCAGGACACGCTGCACCTCAACGCCACTTCACCCGGGCATCCCGCGCGCGCGTTCCTCGACCACGTCTACGTCGAAGGCGACATGGATTTCATCTTCGGCGAGGCGACCGCGTTCTTCCTCGAAAGCGAGATCCGCACGCTGGGCGACCGCGCCATCTCGTACACGCTCGCGCCCAGCACGCGCCTCGCCTCGCGCCACGGCTTCGTCTTCGACCACTGCCGCTTCACGCACGACGGTTCCGCGAACGCGCGCGCCGGCGTCTTCAAGCTCGCGCGCCAGTGGAACCGCGGCCCGGATTACGTGGGCAAGGTCGCGATCCTGCATTCGTCCATCGGCGCCCACATCGATGCCGTGCGCCCGTGGGCGGACTGGAGCATCGGCACGCCGCGCTACCGGCCGGTGCAATATGAGTACCTCGCCGAATTCGAAAACCGTTGGGAATCTCCAGGAGCCATGCCGTGATCCGCACAATGCTTTCCTCGCTCTTCCTCGCGTTCGCCGCCATTCCCGTCGTCGCGCAAGACCTCGCCTTTCCGGGCGCCGTGGGCTGGGCCGCCACGACGCAGGGCGGCCGCGGGGGAAGGATCATCCGCGTGACGAACCTCGATGCCGACGGTCCCGGCTCGTTCAAGGCGGCGATCGAGGCCAGGGGGCCGCGCATCGTGGTCTTCGAGGTGGGCGGCGTGATCGACATGAAGCGCAAGGTGCTCGACATCCGCGAGCCGTACCTCACCATCGCGGGGCAGACGGCACCCTCTCCCGGCATCACGCTCATCAAGACGGGGCTCAACATCCGCGCGAACCAGGTGATCGTGCGCCACATCCGGATCCGCACCGGCGCCGACGGGCAGGCGAAGCGCAGCGGCTGGGAGCCCGATGCGATCGGCACGGTCTCGGCGAACCACGTGATCGTGGACCACTGCTCGATGAGCTGGGCGCTCGACGAGAACATGTCCGCATCCGGGCCGCGGTTCAAGGGCAAGGACATCACCGAGTGGCGCGCCAACACCTCGCATGACGTGACCTTCTCGTACAACGCCGCCTACGAAGGCCTCGCCGATTCGACGCACGCGAAGGGCGAGCACTCGAAGGGCTCGCTCGTGCACGACAACGTGACCAACATCCTCTACTGGCGCAACGTCTGGGCGAGCAACATGGAAAGAAGCCCGCTCTTCAAGGGCGGCGTGCACGGGGCGATCGTGAACAACGTGATCTTCAATCCCGGCCAGAAGGCGGTGCACTACAACCTGATGGCGCTGGAATGGCTCGACCGGCCGTACGAGGTGGGCAAGATGAGCGTGGTGGGCAACGTGATGCGTGGCGGGCCTTCGACCGTAGAGGGGTTGCCCTTCATGATGCTGGGCGGCGACGGCGACGTGGAGTACTACGGGAAGGACAACGTCGCCGTGGACAAGAACGGCAAGGACCTTCCCATGTTCGGACGCTATGGCCACACGAAGGCGAAGTTGATCGAGGTGAAGGAGCCGCCGACGTGGCCCGCGGGCCTCGAGGTCCTTCCGTCAGGCGAAGTCGAGACGCACGTGATGTCGCGCGTGGGCGCCCGTCCCTGGGACCGCGACGACGACGACAACCGCGTGCTCTTCTTCATCCCCGAAGGCCGCGGACAGATCATCAACGACGAGAAGGACGTGAGCGCCTATCCGCACTCGAAGATGACGCGCGCGCCTTTCTTCGAAGCCGACTGGGACCTGGCGACGATGGAGCCGAAGTCGGGCCTCTACCCGGGACAGAAAGCGCGCTGATCCCTTTCGCTATCGCTCCTTCGAAGCGGCGGCAAGCCTCGAGCCGGCACGATCAAATTGTGCCAGGCACGCAATTCTCGTTCGAGATCGCGACTGTCCATGCTGTACCCTGGCATGGAAGAAGGCCGTGCCTGGCACAATTTGGCGGGTAGTGACGCGCGCCTCTCGAGTCTTGCCGCCGCTTCGAAGGGGGCTCTAGACGGTGATTGGAGAAACGATCGGGCCGGGTCGACCCTTGCCGCCACTTCGATGAAGCGAGAGCTCGAGGCGTCAGTGATCCGGCTGCTCGAGGTCGAAGCAGACGCCGACGAACGCGGAGTCGCCGCCAAAGGCGGCCGCATCGAGCAGGTTCCCGAGCGCTTCGAGCGGCATGCTCGCCGGTGTCTTCTCCTCGGCCTGCGGCACGTAGCCGGGCGTCCAATACGCATCCTTCACCATCCAGGCTCTCATGTCTCTTGCTGGCATCTTCATTCTCCGTCGAAAGACTGCACTCGGGCCGCCGCCGCGATCGGGTCGCGAGGACGCGCGCGGGGCGTCATGAGGCAACCGGGGCCGTAGCCGGGGCAAGGCGGCGCATCGAGGCCCGCCGCGGCGCGGCACTGCATGCATTGCTGCACGATGCCCAGGCGATCGGCGAACTGGGGGCCGAGGACAGCGATCTGGAACATGGATCCTCCTTCGATGGCGACTTATGTTCCCAAGCTACCTGCGCCCCTCGGGCCGCCGTTGATGCGCATCAATCCCGGGCGAATTGCAGGCGTCTTGACGCGCCTCAACGGGCGCGTACGCCGCGGCGATACGCTGAAGAGGCCGGACAGCGTGTCCGCCGAATGCAAGAAAGGAAATGCCATGCGCGCCTACAAACGGATCCTCGTACCGACCGACGGCACCACCCTGTCGCTGAAGGCCGCGAGGGAAGCGTCGGTGCTTGCAAGGGACCTGAACGCGAAGCTCACCGCGATCTACGTGATGGCGCCATTCGTGCCGCCGATGATGGTGGAGAGCGCTGCGCTGCCGGCCGAGGCGTTCGACGAGCGCGCCTACCGCAAGGCCGTCGAGGCCGCCGCGAAGGAGGCGCTCGACAAGGCGCGCTCCGTGGTCGCCGAGGCGAAAGTGGAGTGCGACACGCTCGCCGTCACCGACGACCACCCGTGGAAGGGCATCGTGAAGGCTGCGAGGGAGTGCGACCTCATCGTGATGGCTTCCCACGGGCGCACCGGAATCGCCGCGATGGTGCTGGGCAGCGAGACCCGCAAAGTGCTGGCGCACTCCACCAGGCCCGTGCTCGTCTGCCACTAGCCGGCGCGGCTAGGCGGCGCGAGGCTCCCGCAGCGGGTATTCGAATTCCGCTGCGAAGCGCTCGACCGCGTTCCAGTCGGTGTACTCATGGTCGTGGGAGGTGTCCGTGTCGCCTCCGGCCATGCGCACGATGAAACGCATCATGAGCTTCGTGAGCGGGCCGTAGCGCGACCACTTGAGGGCGCCGCCGAAGCTCGCGATGCGCCCGGGCTGCCACCCCGTGCGCGAGATGAACTCGTCGATGTACCCCCAGGCGGTCGCGGGCCTCGCCTTCGGCCCCGCGGCGCTCATGCATACGGAGAAGAACGCGTTGGGCCGCTCGACGATCGCCACGTAGCTGTCGCGCACGGCGCGCTCGAGCGCCTTCTGGTGGTGCCCGTAGCGGACCGCCCCGCCGACGATGACGGCATCTGACGCTTCGATGCGATCGCGAATCCCCTGGGCCTGCGCGGGGACCACTTGCACCTCGTGGCCGCCGCGGCCGACCACTTCCGCGATGCGATATGCGATGTCGCGCGCCTGCCCGTCGAACGAGCCATGCAGAACGATGAGCCTCATGCGGATACCCATGCCTTGTCGAAGGAGGCGATGAAGGAATCGAGCCGCTCCGCATCGAGGCAATCGATGCCGGCGGCCGTCGCGCGCCCGCCTCCCTTGAACGCGCGGCAGAAATCGACAGCGGAAGGACCCTTGGACGCCGAACGAACGCTCACCATGTAGCCGCCGCTCGCGAGCGGCGTGAGCACGGCGTGCGCGCGATGCGGCTCGAGGAGGGCCAGGCGATTGGCGAACGTGCCGCTCACGCGCCGCGCCCACGGCGCGTCGGGCAGCATCCAGACGTCTCCGCCGGCGCTCGCATGGATCGCGACCATCGAGAACGCGCGCTCGATGTCGGCGATGCGGTCGCGCGCGAGGCGATCGACGAGCGGCTCGCGCTCGATCAGCTCGAACGGATCCGCGTAGTGGCTCACGATGCGGTAGAGCTCGGTGGGGCGCACCAGCACGTCGGCCTCGGTCTGCCCGTAGGCGCTGTAGTTGAGGCTCGCGCCCAGCTCGCGCAGGAGCGCGACGCGCCCTTCGTCCAGGCGAAGCGGGCGAACGATCTCCATCGCCGCGTCGTCGAACGCGTCACCGAAGGCGCCCACCGCGGCCCAGATGGCGAAGCGGCCGCGAAGGTAGCGATTGACGAGCGCGCTGGTGCACGTGACGCCGCTGTGGTCGAGGAGCGCGTGCAGGGAAGGATGCTTCGGCACCTCGCCCGCGAAATGATGGTCGAAGTAGTGGACGATCGCGCCGCGGTCGAGCAGTGCCTGCAGCGCCTCGCGGTTGCGGTCGAGCGAGATGTCGAGCACCGTGACCACGTCGCCGTCGCCCGCGGGCACGCTCGCGAGCAGCGCGATGTCGCGCTTCAGCCCGGTGACGAGCGTCGAATCGAGCGGATCGGCCAGGCGCAGCTGGTGCAGCGCGCAGATGCCGTCGGCATCGCCGTTGAAAACATCGAAATACCTCATTGCGTTACCCTAGCTCCGAACGGGGGCACTTGGTTGATTTGGGTCAATCCCGCACCCCGCACGCATACCGAGAATCAGAGAGGAAGGGAGATTCCATGGACACCAGGATCAGGATTATCGCAGCCTGCATCGCCTCGATCGGACCGCTTGCGGCGCTTGCCGCGGGAGCGGGCGACCGCTCGGGCAAGGAGGTGGTCGACCACGTATGCGCGGCCTGCCATGCCACCGGCAAGGACGGGGCGCCGAAGATCGGCGACGCCAAGGCCTGGGGGGCGCGCGAGAAGCGCGGCCTTTCGTCGCTCACGGCCACCGCGCTCGAAGGCGTGCGCAAGATGCCCGCGCACGGGGGCAGCCTCAGCCTGAACGACATCGAGATCAAGCGCGCCATCACGTACATGGTCAACCAGTCGGGCGGCAGCTGGCAGGAGCCGATCGACCGGCGCCACCTCCCGGCCGACCGCACCGGCGAGCAGATCGTGAAGACGCAATGCATCAAGTGCCACGGCGAAGGCCTGAACGGCGCGCCGAAGATCGGCGACAAGGCCGCCTGGATCGATCGGGCGAAGCTCGGCTTCGACAGCGTCGTGCGCTCGGCCATCAACGGCCACGGCGCGATGCCCTCGCGCGGGGGCATGCCCAACCTCACCGACAGCGAGATGCGCGCCGCGGTGACCTACATGTTCCAGCAGAGCGTTTCGAAAGAGGCGGCGGCGAAGAAATGAAGATCCTCATCGCAGCGGACGGCTCGCCCTACACGCGGGCCGCGGCCCGGTACGTGGCGAGCCACTCGGGAATGCTCAGGCAGCAGCCCGAAGTGCGCATCATCCACGTGCACGCGGCACTGCCCGTCACGCGCTCGATCAGCAAGAAGGCCATCGAGGACTACTATCGCGAGGAGAGCCAGAAAGCGCTCTCGGTCGCGCAGAAGGAGCTCGAGAAGGCGGGCGTGAAGTTCACCTCCACCTGGGTCACCGGCGATGCCGCGGAGCAGATCGCCCGCTACGCGAAGTCCGAAGGCATCGACCTCATCGTCACCGGAACGCGCGGGCACGGGGCCCTGGCCGGCCTCGCGCTGGGCTCCGTGACCAACAAGCTCATCGCCCTCACGAAGGTCCCGGTCCTGGTGATTCCCGGGACCTGATCCTCGCGGACCTAGAACCTCCAGGTCACCATTCCGTACAGGATGTTCGTGCGGTAGGACGGGTTCGCGTAGGCGCCGCTGAAGTAGTTCTGGTTCGCGCCGGTCTTGATGGCATTCAGGTAGTCGTTCAACTGGATGTCCGAGTACGAGTACTTCTCGTACGCGTAGCCCAGCGTCACGTCCACTTCCTTGCTCGCCTTGATGATGGCCTTGAGGTTGAGCGAGCGCTTCTGGAAGTCGTCGTAGTTGGTGATGTTCTGCGCGTTGGCCACGGACGGTGCCGTGAAGTCCACGCCGCCGTCGCCTTTCTGCCAGATCGCCGACGCATAGAAGCGCACCATGTCGTTCGCGACCCAGTCGGCCGCGCCGCCGAACAGCCAGTTGCGGTCGTGCACGCGCGAGGTCCAGAAGTACGCCCCTGCGGAGGGGTTCGGCGTCGGGTACGTGGCGACGTCACCCACCCAGTGGTTCGAGTCGTAGTACGTGTACTCCCAGTCGAAGAAGCCGCTCACCCGGAAGGTCTTCGCGTCTCCATAGCCCGCCGAGAGCGCCACCTCGTGGCGGCGGTCGTCGGTCCGTCCGAGCGTCGTGTCCGTGTAGCGGTTGCGCTTCATGCTGAGCTCCAGCCCCACGTCGAGCATCGGCGCCGGATAGGCGTCGAACACGACCTTGAGGATGTCGCGCTTGAGCGGCGCCACGTCGTAGCGCAGCAGGTCGCGATCGAACGGGCTCTTCGCATTGCCGAGCTGGAAGTCGGCGTCGCGATCGAGGTGCGTGTACTTCACCCGGATGTCGGCCATCTCCCAGGTCCCGCTCTTCCATTCGCCGAACACCTTCAGGTCCTTGGTGCGGTCGAAGTCCACGCGCTCGCGCTCGACGTCCTGGTAGTCGAGGCCGAGCGTGACCTTGTTGGACGGGTTCAGGCGCCAGTACGCCTCGGCTCCCAGGTTGTTCTTCGTGAAGTGCAGGGGATCGGTCGAACATGTGTTCGCGGACACGCCGGTGATGAGATTCGCGTCGCACGTGCCGCCGCTGCCGGGCCCGCTCGGCGTGAATACCACGTCGGTCGAGCTGTTGTCGCGCTTGTAGTAGTTGTAGTAGAGCTTCGAGGACCACGAGCGCGACCAGTTGGAGTTGTAGGCCGCCGAGAACGTCTCGTTCACCACTTCGCCGGAGAAGCTCGTTGCGCTCGGGTTTGCGAGGCGCGTGTTGCCGACGCCGGCCGGCTGCGAGCCGGTCACCGACAGGAACGTCGTGGCGATCGGGAAGTTGTTCTCGTACTTGGCATACGTGCCGCGCAGCGCCAGCGTCGAGTCGAACGGCATCTGCCGGAACACGCCGTTCAGCACGTAGCGCTGCATCTTGTTGTCGGGCGCGATGGTGCTCATTTCCGTGTTCGGCCCGGTCTGGACCGCCGGGGTGCGCCAGAACAGGAATTCGTTCGCGCTTTCGAACCTGCTGTAGCTGTACAGGAACGACAGGTGCATCTTCTTGGTCGTGTAGCCGATCTCGCCGCCCACATCCGTGGTGGTCCAGTCGATCGGCGCCGCGAGCTCGTAGGCCGGGCCGCCCGGGCTCGTGCCTGCCGCGCCCAGCGGCTTCACTCCGGTGCTGTCCTTGCGATTGGCATTGATGCGCACGTAGAACGGGGAGAACGGCGCGACCTGCGCCTCGAAGGTGCCGCCGGCGTTGTCGTGCTGCACGCCGTACTCGAACCGGTTCCAGGTCGCGGTGTTGGTGCTTGGCGGCGCATTGCCGGCGAACGTGAGCTGGCTGGAGCCGACGCCGGAAAACGGCGTGATCGCGTTGAACGTGAGGTTGTGGACGATCTTGTCGTTGTACAGCGAGTACTTGAAGACGCCGTACTTGCCGCCCTTCAGCTCGATGAACTGGTCCTCGCGCGCGATGTTCTCGCCGAAGAGCCGCGACCACCAGTCCTGTCCGTCCATGCGCACGTCGACAGTCCCGGTCACGCCATCGCGAAGGTCGCGGTACTCCTCGAGCTTGAAGGGATTCAGGCTGGATTCGTTGCTCGTGTAGATCCCGCCGATCCCGATGGAGCCGGACGTCGTCGGCGCCGCCATCTGGGCGAGCGCGCTCGGGACGGCCGAGGCCAGCGCGGTGAGCAGCAGGGCTTTCGGTATGCGTGTCATGTTGGCTCCCCTATCTCACGAACCGGCGTCCGCGGCCGGCCGGCGAGTTGCTTCCATGGATCTCGTTGTGGCAGTTGAGGCAGCTGCGCGCGATGAAGCGCGAGTTCGGGCCGCTCGTGGGACCGGACGGCGCCTTGAAGTTGGCGTCGGCGTCGTACATCGTCCCCGGATGCGAAGAGGCGTCGTGGCAGTCCTGGCAGAGGTTCGGCACCTTCGCGTTCAGGAGCTTCACCGAGCGGCTGCCGTGCGGGTTGTGGCAGTTGAGGCAGCTCTCCTCCACCGGCGGGTGCTCGAACATGAACGGACCGCGCTTGTCGGCGTGGCACGTCGTGCAGAGCTCCTTGATGCTCTCCGCGTTGACCATCGCGGGCGACAGCGCGCCGTGCGGGTTGTGGCAGCTGGTGCACTTCACCTTGCCTTCGACGATCGGGTGGTGCGACGGGCGTGACACGAGGCCGCGGATGTCGCGGTGGCAGTTGAAGCAGACTTCCTGCTGCGGAACCCGCGAGGTCGTCTTGAAAGGCGCGATCTCGGGATTGGTGATCTTGAGCTGCGAATCCTGCCCGCCGTGCAGGCTGTGGCAGTTGGTGCAGGTCACGTCGTTCTTGCGGTGCTTGCCGGAATCCCAGAACGCCAGGTGGCGGCTCGACTCGTGGCAGGCAAGGCAGACGCGGTCCTTCTCCGCTGCCGGCATCGATTTGGATCCGGGGTTCACGATGCCGCCGACGCCGCGCCCACCGCCCGCCTCGACGTGCTTCGTGCCGTCGCCGTGGCAGGTGGCGCAACCGGCGCCGGACGCGGGCGACATCGGGTGCCCGGTCTTGCCATGCACCGACTTCGCCATCGAGTCGAAATAAGGCTCGTGGCAGCCCTTGCAGACCTCGGGGCCCGGGGGCGCCGCCTGGGC
>Ga0097621_100003789_pt1 | contig 10470 bp, 12 predicted proteins | sample KBSMisM72_FD_73165 | JGI IMG/M metagenome (GOLD analysis project Ga0097621, IMG submission 73165) | Miscanthus rhizosphere microbial communities from Kellogg Biological Station, Michigan, USA - KBS Miscanthus M7-2 (version 2) (version 2) | ecosystem: Host-associated > Plants > Roots >... | reverse complement strand
CGCGGCATGCAAATCCACATTCGAAGCGGCAATCACGCGCGTATCGATGGGAAGCGATTCCGAACTTCCTATTCTTTGAATCTGCCGCTCCTGCAAAACACGGAGCAGCTTGGACTGCGCTTCCAGCGGCAACTCTCCAATTTCGTCCAGGAAGATCGTCCCGCGATGCGCCTGTTCGAAGTGTCCGGAGCGGGGATTCGTCGCGCCCGTGAACGCGCCCTTCGCGTGTCCAAACAATTCCGCTTCCACCAGGTTCTCCGGTATCGCCGCGCAATTGACCGCCACCATTTCGGATTCCGCACGCCGGCTCGCCATGTGAATGGCGCGCGCCACCATTTCCTTACCAGTCCCTGTCTCACCGGTGATCAAAACGGTTGCCTGCCGCGGACCGATCAAACGGATCAGCGCATGCAGGTCCCGCATCGGCTGACTATCGCCGATCAGAAGATTCGCCCAAGCCTCGCGCCGCGCGCCGGCCCGAGGAGCATCCCGCACAACCGCGCCCAACGCTTCCGGAGTCTGCACCCCGGTCAAATGTTGGAACATGGCCGGCGGCCGCACCAGCGACTCATCCAGGACCGATTCCTTGTCGTAGATAACCACCGGCAGCGGCACCGCTGTCCGGTGAGCTTCCGCTAACGCAGCGCGGATCACCGAGGCCGCCGTGGGTAATTCGATCAGCACCGCCCGGAAACGGTCTTCAATACGGTTCCATGTGGTGTTGAGGCCGTCCGAGACCACCACTTTCAGCTGCGTAACCCGCTCAAATGCTTGCACCACATCCACTTGCGGACTCGAGGTCAGCCACAAAACTGTCGACACTTTTAGTTCTCCCGTAATACCGTCTGCACGTTAGTACTGCGCGATAGACCTTACATCGGCCTAAGGTAGAGAAAACCTTAGGCCTTAGCAGATAGCACTATACGTTCGCGGATTTGTTGCGATATGTACCCGTGATGGATGACCAGTTCGCACAGCAAGCGCATCGGGACTACGTGGAAAACCGAGTCTTCTCCGCGCACCCCGTAGAACGTGTTCAGATGCTGTATGACGTGGCGATCGCCAGCGTGAATACAGCCATCGCCCGCTTCAAAGACGGCGACATCTTTGCGCGCGGCCGCGCCGTCACCAAGGCGCATGAGTCTGTCGACGAACTCATCCTGGCGTTGGATCACTCGGTTGGCGCGAGCTTCACCCACACGCTGGTCGAACTCTACGGCTATGTCCAGCGGCAATTAGTAGCCGGCCATTCTCAGAAGTCGGAAGAAGCGTTTCACAAGGCCCTCTCGGTCCTTACGACGCTCGCCGATGCCTGGAAAGAAGTGGTGGTTCGGACGTGCGGAACCGGTTCACCGCATCATGTGGAACCAACCTCGCAAGAGCCGGCCGGGAACTCCCAGCCACATTCGGCCTACGACGGTGTTCCGCAGATGGCGTCTACTTCGTCGCGGGATTGGAGCGGCTAGCCGCTTCCGCAGCCGCCGTCGCGGAAGCCTGGTCCAGACTGTTCGAAATCATGCGCGCCAAGCCGAGCCCTCCATGGGAGGTTAAGGCGCGCGCGAAATATTCGTCGGCCATCTGCATCGCGGAGCCGGCCGTCTGGTCTTCTTCTCCAGCTCCCAACCACCCGCCATCCTCTGCGTGCGCCGATTTGAGAATCTGGCCTACTAACAGCGATTCAAACTGCACCGCCGCGTCTTTTGTCTTTTGAGCACTATCCGTCTTCTGCGACGGTGCGTTGATGCCGGTGGCGAGTCCGGGCGTCGATAATATTCCGGGAATAAGTGAGTCCGACATGGGAGCCTAAAGGACGTCGATGTCCGCTTCCAGCGCTCCCGCGGCGCGCAAGCTCTGCAGAATCGCGATCACATCGCGTGGCGTAGATCCAATCGAACCCAGTGCGCGCACCAGTTCTTCGACCGTCGCGCCCTGCTTCAGCACCAGGCTGCGCGACTTTTCTTCCCTGGCGCCGAGCGCTACTTGCGGCACTACCGCCGTTTGCCCCTGCGAAAAGGGAGCCGGTTGAGAGACTGTATTTACGGTCTGAATCTCCACGGTTAAATTGCCATGCATAATGGCAACAGGCGAAACGCGAACTTCCTTGCCCATCACGATGGTGCCCGTGCGCTCATTGATGACCACGCGAGCCGGCCGGTCAGCCTGCACCTGCAGCGCTTCCACCTCTGCGATGAACTCCACCGCCCTGCTAGCGTAGTCCGCGGGAATCGTCACAGCTACTAACGCCGAGTTCTCCGGTTTGGCGAGCGGAGGTTTGCCATCCGCAAACTTATCGTTGATGACGGCGCTGATACGAAGCGCGGTGGTGAAATCCGGCTGGATCAGTTGGAGTTTCACTCGTCCGGCAGGAGAAACCGTGGGCGCGATGCGTTCAATCGTCGCACCGCCGGGAATGCGGCCTACTGTGGGGTGATTCACCGTTTGGCCAGTTCCCGACCTCCCGGCAGAGAAGCCTCCCGTCACCACCGGGCCCTGCGAGATCGCGTAAACCTGCCCGTCCACGCCCTTCAAACTGGTGAGCAGAAGCTGCCCGCCCTGCAGATTTGGCGCGTCTCCAATAGAGGAAGCGGTTACATCAATGTGCATACCGGGCTGAGCGAACGGAGGAAGCGTAGCCGTCACCATCACCGCCGCCGTGTTGGCCACGCGAAGGATAGCCGGATTCGTAGCGACACCCATTTGCTGCAGCAAATTCGCTAAACTCTGCGCCGAAAACAGGGTCTGCTGCCGGTCGCCTGTGCCTCTCAATCCAACGACCAGCCCGTAACCTATGAGCTGGTTGTCGCGCACGCCTTCGATGGAAACCAGTTCCTTGAGTCGCGTACCGTTGGTATTCGGCTCCAGCGCCAGCATCAAAAGAGGAAGAGCAAATGAAAGCACAGTGGAAATCTCCTAGAAGGGCAACAAGCCGAGCAGCATCCGGTAGAGGAAGTTGGGCCGGCGTACGGCGTCCGCGACCACACCTTTACCATTAACCTGAATTTCCATCTGAGCGAGTCTCGCGGATAGAACCGTGTTGGTGGTATCCAAATCGATCGGGCGGATCACGCCACGCACGGTGATGATTTGATTTTCGGAATTGATGCCGACATTCTTCGAGCCCTCCAGGACCAGGTTGCCGTTACGGAGAACATGTGTAACTCGTGCCGATACCGTAGTGGTCAAGGTAGTGGTGCGGCTGGTCGTGCCTTGTCCATCTAAAGTGGTCTGACCGCCCAGGTTGGCGAGGTTCGCCCAGGGTCCGGTAGGCTTGGTCAGCCCCGCAAGCGCGGTAATACTGTTTTGAGCGCTGGACTTGCGGGCAGTTTGAGTCGCGCCGCTGCTGACGGCTGAGGCGCTCTCCTGCACCACGATGGTGACGATGTCATCGACGCGCCGTGCCCGTTGATCCGCCGCTAAGTCCGAAAACCAGGCCGCGGGAGTCCACAGGGAACCGGTGTTTCCGGTCTGCGTATTAGGGACATCCGGCTGGGAAGCCTGCTCAATATACTTGTCGAGCGCCGACGGCGTCTTGGGCTGCTCTTTCTTATTACTCTTAGGAGCCGCGTAGGCGGCAGCCGCGCATAATAGAATGGCGGCGATCGCAATCTTCTTCATTGCACCAAATCCCCCACGATTACTTTATTTTTTCCGGCAACCCGCGCGCGAAAATCTTTGCCGCTGGAAAGATTGCGCACCAGGATAGTCGATCCCTTGAAGCCGTCCGCCTGCGCCTTCCCCTTAACCACCAGCCGAGCGGCGCCCGCGAAGACCTCTACGTCTACGAGCTCTCCCTTGGCCACCTCGGGCAAGGAAGTGAGCTGGTTCTTGCGAATCGGCAAGTAGGCGCGCAATAAACTCTTCGGGACATAGCCGATCACTTCATCCAGATTTCGTGCCGTGGCTTCATCCAGCAGGAAATCTTCGCAGCTTTCCAGGCGAACCTGGTTCTCCCGGATAGGTTTCCCACTGGGGATATTGGCGGTTGCCACCACACGGGTCATGCTCGCGACAATGCGAACCCGCGCCCACACTGGAAAATCGCTGTCTGCTTGATGCACGTACCCGCGCCACAGAATCTCGGGCTGCGTCCCGGAGGCCTGCTGCATTCCCGTGCGCGGGAAAATCAGCTTACCCAGCGGCGCTGGGCGCTGGCTCGAAGCAGAAATCTCAATTCTGGCGGTTGCGATGCCGGGGACATCGGCCAATGTTTCGCGAATGGCTGTGCGGATGTCTTCGGGCTGTGGAACGAACGTGTGCAGCGTAAAACACACGTCCGGCAGATCCAGGATTTCAACGCCCTGATTCTTGGCGATCCGCTGCAGATCGACGCCGCGGAAAATTCGCGGCGCGCCAGTGCTCGGGATATAACCTAGATGAAAATCGCCCGCCACCTGTGCAAAGCCAGGCACCACCGCCGCGACATCGCGAGCCAGAATCATTTCGTTCTGGATCGCATGACAACCAGGCGGCGCCGACAACGCCAGTAGGAACGGGAACGCCATAATCATCTGGTGACGTTGTTCATCATTTGATACATTTCATCGGCGGCCTTGATTACCTTGGAATTAGCTTCGTAGGCACGCTGGCTCACGATCAGGTTGACGAATTCATCGACCACGCTGACGTTGGATTGTTCGGTGTAGCCCTGCAACAGGGTTCCCAAACCTTCCTGGCCGCCCGGATTACCGACAATCGGGTCGCCCGATGCATTGGTGGGCTGATACAGATTTTGCCCCAGGCTGTTCATACCGGCGGGATTAATGAAGTTGGCGAGTTGGATCTGCCCCGCGGTTTGCGCCGCCGTCTGTCCCGGCACCGTATAGCTGACGGTTCCGTCGGTGGCAATCGTGACCGCCTGCGCGTTTTGCGGCAGAGTGATTCCGGGGTCGAGCAAGTTCCCGTTGGCATCCACCAGGTTGCCGTCCCGGTTCAACTGGAACTGGCCGGCGCGAGTGTAGGCCAGATCGCCGCTCGGCATTTTTACCTGGAAGAAGCCATTCCCCTGAATCACCAGATCCAGTGGATTCGAGGTCTGCGTGAAATTTCCCTGCGTGAAGATGATCTCGTTGGAGGCCGCGCGCGTACCCAAGCCGAGCTGCAGACCGCTGGGCACCGTGGTTTGCGCCCCCGCCGCCGCTCCCGGCTGCACCATCGTCTGGTACATCAGATCCTGAAATTGCGGACGGCGCGACTTGAATCCCGCCGTGTTGGAGTTCGCTAAGTTGTGGGCGATGTTGTCCACGTTCATCTGCTGCGCGGTCATCCCGCTGGCAGCGCTATAGAGAGCTCTAATCATCTTTTTGTCCCCGTCTCCTCTTAAGCGCCCGGTACCCGAGCCACCTCGGACAGCGCCTGTTTGTTCATGTCAGTAGTTATGGTGATGGCTTTCTGCAGCATTTCGAATTGCCGCATCAGACCCACTAGGCGCACTGCGGACTCGGCCGGCGCCACGTTTGAATTCTCAGTCTTGCCTTGCTGCACCGTAGCTTCGCTGGCAGGAATGGTTTCTGCCTTGGGATCACTGGGCACAAAGTAGCTGTTCCCCAGCTTTTGCAGCATCGAACGATCCGCGAAATCGACAACCTGCAATTTACCCAGGGCCTGGTCGTTCTGCGTGATGGAACCGTCCGCGCCTACCGTGATGGGATCTTGCGATTGCGTTTGAATGGGCTTCCCGCCGTCGTCTAGCACGGCGTAGCCGTCGCTGGTGGTTAGCTGGCCACTGGGAGACAGTTGGAACGATCCGTTACGCGTATACAACGGACCATTCGGCCCGTTCACTGCGAAAAATCCTTTGCCGGAAAGCGCCAGATCGAGCGCGTTGCCGGTCGGCGTCAGCACACCCTGGCTGAAATCCGTCCATTGTTTCTGAATCAGTGGAAGCCTGGTCGACGCACCGTCGGCCTCGTTGTCGGCCGCGGTAAACAGACTGTAAAACTCCCGGTCGAGCTTGAATCCGCCCGTCGTGGTGTTCGCGAGATTGTTGGCGACAAGGTCCAGCGCTTCCATGCGCGACTGCAGACCGCTAGCGGCTGTGACGGAAACTTGGTCCATACTGTCCCTGCCAGATTGCACGCACACGGCCAAACTCCCGCGACACAAATTTCCCTAGAAAATCCATAGAAAGCTGCGATATGGGAAATGCACCTCCCCTGCCCTAGCGTCAAATTCCCGACGAAACTCGGCAGAGCCCTGACAGGCACCGCGCGCTAACTTGCTGAAAAACGAGTTGAGTAGAATTGGCCGCCAATCTGCATAGCAAGAGCTCAAGTGATGACAGCTTCTGCTCCGATTGTGGGAACCCTTCCGACTATTCCCGACGCCGCGTCCGCTCCTCTGCCCGACAGCGGAGTGCCAACGCATGCAGATTTCCGGAGCGTGCTCGAACAATATCACGCGTCGCCCGACAGCGATTCGAATTCGGACGATCCCAAAAGCGCCCGCGAGCAGAAACACAAAGATTTCGATCCAGCGACAACTCTTGCTGTTACTCATGTGGTCCTGCAACCGGTAACGCCCGCCGTGGAAGCTCCCCGCCTGATTCTTCCCTTCACCACCTCCTTTACGCTGCGGCAGGACGCAACCGCGTCGCCCGACGACACCGTCCTTCAGGGCACAAACGCTTCAGCAGACGATACCGCCACACAGAACACAACAGCGGCAGCGGATCCAAAGACGGTTTCCACTCCCGTGATTTTCCGTAGCACGATCGATCTGCGCACCTTTACCCTGGACAGCCACACGAAAACCGAAAGCGCTCCCAGTGGCACGCAGCCTCAGACACACACGAAATCGCACGCTAAATTGCAGGCTAAATTGACGGACTCCGCTCCCTCGAAGACCGCCACCGCGCCGCTTGCCTCAACTACCACGGCCGATCCGTCCGCCCCGGCGCTTCCGGTCACATCCTCCACTACTTTGGACCAAGCCCCGGCAGCCGTGCAGTTTAGTTCCACGGTTAACGAAGCCCCCGATACCACCACGTCCACTTCGACTTTGGACCGCGGCGCTTCCTTCCTCGCCACTTCCCGGAACGTGGCCTATCAATACCACTCTTCGCACGAGGCCGATCCGGCACCGGCCGGAACCAGCCGCACCGCCCAGCAGGAACAAAAGGCTTCGCATCCTAACTCGACCATTACAGTGCCGGTCCCAGCTACAGAGCGAGCGGACCCGCAACCTCTGGTTCATCCGCCTGCCGCGTCCAGCACGCCGCGGCACGACGCACCAACTGTACAAAACAGTTCCGCACCCACACAAGATTCGTCAGCCACACCGGGAACCGATTCCAAAGCTACGTTGCCACCCGCCATCGCGCTGGCAGATGACACCACACCCGCGCCGCCCGCGGGCTCGCTCGCATTCGCGGCACGGCTCACTCCCACGGAAGAAACCCCGGCGTCCACGTCAACTCCCGCGCCCGACGCGAGCCGCACAACTGATTGGCAATCGCGAGTGCCAACCGCCCTGCAGTCCGCAACCCCGGCAACTGCTAAACAGATTGTTGCGGAAGCAGATCTGCCGGCCGATACCCACGGCGGCGACAGCGGAAGTCAGTCAGAAAAAGAAAATCGCTTTGCCAAACCTGAAATAGTGCTGCCGCAAATGCACGCCACCTTCCAGGGTCAAACTACCACCGCGCCTACCAGCCATGCGCCTATCAGTACGCCATCGCCGGCGGCTCGCATGGACCAAGTGCAAGAGCCTCCAGCAACCGCGCCCAGCAGCAATCGCGATATTACGATTCGTATTCCGGACTCTAACACCGACCAAGGCACAGCCGTCCGCTTTGTCGAGCGCGCCGGAGAAGTCCACGTGTCCGTACGCACCGGCGACACTGAAATGGCACAGACTCTGCGCGGTGGACTCAACGATTTAGTGAACCGCCTGGAAGACGGCGGCATTCGTACCCAAGTCTGGCAGCCCGGCACGGATAGCTCCACCTCGCAAAACGATTCTCATCATCCCTTCGCCGATCCCGACGGCTCTAATGGCCGCCAGTATTCATCCGGTTCGAACTCCGAACAGGAATCCAAGCAACACAACAAACCCCGATGGGTAGAAGAACTGGAAGGTTCCATCGGCAATCCCAATTTCAAGGAGACGACGCAACTTTTATGGCAAGCATAGGTTCGATAATCGGCACCGGAGCGGACACCTCGACCAATCCCGCAGCTAGCAATTCGGTCAGCAATTCGACCAGCTCGAGCTCTCTGGCGAATGAGTCCACGTTCCTGCAGCTCCTGGTCGCGCAGATCAAAAATCAGGACCCCACGCAGCCTATGGATAGCACTGCGTTTCTCAGCCAGCTCGCGCAGTTCAGCCAGCTCGAACAGTTGGTCGGAATCCGCCAGGACATCGAAAACCCCAGTTCTTCCACAACCGCCACCAACCCGGCCGCTTCGACGACCGGAGTCTAACTTTAGTTTAAAGAGGAGAAAAACACATGTCATCGTTTTCCATACCACTCTCGGGAATGCTCGCCAATGAACAGGCTCTGAACGTCATCAGCGACAACATCGCGAATTCGAATACGCAGGGCTTTAAGTCCAACTCGGTCCTTTTTGAGGACGCCATGAATGAAGCCTCGGCATCCTTGCAAATCGGCGCCGGCGTCGGCAGCACCCTCACCACTCGCAACTTCACGCAAGGTTCGGTGCATAATACCGGGGGCGCACTCAACGCCGCGATCCAGGGTGGCGGCTTCTTCGTGATGCAGAATACGGCGGGGACCATCACCTATACCCGCGACGGTAGTTTCAGTCTCAGCCCCGCGGGGCAGCTGGTCAGCAGTGACGGCTCTCTGGTACAGGGTTGGACGGCCACAAACGGAGTGGTCAACCCCTCCGGAGCGGTCTCCTCCATCTCCGTTCCCACGCTCTCATCGCAGGCCCCTACGCCCACTGCCAATATGACAGTGGCCGCCAATCTCAACGCGTCCGCATCAGTAGGCGATTCCTTCTCCGCGCCCGTTCAGGTGGTTGACTCCCTGGGCAACACGCATACCCTGACCGTCAATTTCACCAATACCGCCCCTTTGACGTGGAAGTACGACGTAACCATTCCCGGCGAAGATTTAACGGGTGGGACGGCCGGAACGCCATCCTCCCTCACCACCGGCACTCTCACCTTCGATAGCGGCGGTATTCTAACGTCACCGGTCGCCGGCACACCTGTCAATGTGGCTACCACTACGGGCTTGTCGGACGGCGCAGCCGACCTTAACATCAATTGGAATTTGTTCGATTCCACCAACAACCCGCTGGTCACGCAGTATGCCAGCGCTTCCACCACCACGGGGTCCACACAGGATGGTATCCAGGCCGCGACCGTTACTGGGGTGAGTCTGCAGGATGGCGGCATGTTGGTAGCGACTTTCTCGAACGGAACGCACCGCACCCTCGCGCAGCTTGCGGTTGCCTCTATCTCGAATCCCGACACTCTCCTCGCCGTTAACAACAATCAATATGTAGTCGGCGTCGGCACCACCACTCCCTCCATCGGCGCGTCGGGAACCAGTACTCGCGGCAACATCGTGAGCGGCGCCCTCGAAGCCTCGAACGTCGACATGGCTACCGAGCTGACCAATCTGATCGTGTTCCAGCGCGGCTATCAAGCCGACTCCAAGGCGATCACTGCGATCGACCAGATGCAACAGACTTTGCTCGCGATGAACCTGTAACCCTCGTCTAACGGAGCCTTGGTTTGACAACAGAACAACAAATGTCGCGCTACGCCCAGCTCTCCTTCCCCGTCGAAGCCGAGCTGGGACGGTGCGAAAAGTCTGTCCGGGAGATCCTCTCCCTATCTCCCGGCAGCCTGCTCACTTTGCCGCAGAAGGTGGGCTCGAAAATGACACTCTACGTGGGTGGCGCCTCCTTCGGTTCGGGAGACATGATGCGCTTAGGCAGCGCGGTGGCCCTAAGAATCACCGGTTTTGAAAACCGCAAACGGAGTCAATAAGCAAGCGAATGGAAGTGTTCCAACAGTTCTTGGTCGTTTTAATTGTGCTCGGCCTGCTGTGCGGCGCCCTGTGGGCGCTCAAGCGTAAAGGTTGGGCGCGTACTGGACTGCGGCGAAAGCGCGAGGAAGGCGCACCGCGTCTCGAAGTGATTGATCGTTTACCGCTTACGCAGCATCACTCCCTGCATCTGGTTCGTCTGGCGGATCGCACCCTGCTCATCGGATTGTCACCCAACGGCTGCAATCTGCTCGAGTCCGCGCAGATCGCCCTGCCCTCTGCAGTCAGGCAGGAAAGCTAAAATTCATGCTACGAAATCTTTTCCTCGGAACCTTGTTCGGGACGGTTGCGTTCGCCGCGCCAGCCTCGAACTCGCCGCTCGGCGCGCTGGGCGCCAAAGGCTCGGCCACCACCACGCTAAGCCTGCCCATGCAGATCGCGCTCTCGCTCACCTTGATGGTGTTGCTGCCGGCAGCGTTGATGTCCATCACGCCGTTTCTGCGCATCAC
>Ga0097621_100003783_pt1 | contig 10482 bp, 9 predicted proteins | sample KBSMisM72_FD_73165 | JGI IMG/M metagenome (GOLD analysis project Ga0097621, IMG submission 73165) | Miscanthus rhizosphere microbial communities from Kellogg Biological Station, Michigan, USA - KBS Miscanthus M7-2 (version 2) (version 2) | ecosystem: Host-associated > Plants > Roots >... | reverse complement strand
TCCCAGCGCCCAGCGCCCAGTCCCCAGTCCCCGCCGAAGGCCTCGTCGTTGTTGCCGACGAGCAGACATCGGGCCGCGGGCGCAGAGGCCACACCTGGTTCTCTCCGCCGGGATCCGGACTCTATGTATCGGTGGTCCTCGCGCCGGCGTCGGCCACTCGCGATCCCGCGAAGGCGACCACGCTGCTGACGCTCGCTGCCGGCGTCGCGCTCGCCGAGGGGATCGAGCGCGCCGCCGGTCTTCGCATCGACCTGAAATGGCCGAACGATCTTCAGATCGCGCGGCGGAAGCTTGGCGGCATTCTCGCCGAATCGTCCGGCGCCGGCGAACGATCGGATACCGTGGTGGTCGGCTACGGCATCAACGTCCGGTCGACGGCCTTCCCGCCGGATCTTCGCGACCGGGCGACGTCGCTGGAGTCCGAGCTGGGACGCGCGATCGATCGGTATGATCTGCTCGTCGAGACGCTTGCGGCGCTCTCGCGCCGGTACGAAGACCTGCTCGCCGGCCGGTTCGATGCTATTCTCGACGCGTGGCGGCAGCTCGCGCCGGCCGCGTCCGGCGCGCGGGTGACGTGGACGGCCAACGCCGGCACTGCGGCGGGAGTGACCGCCGGCGTCGACGACCTCGGAGCGCTGCTGGTGCGGGTGGACGATCGGGTGGAGCGCATCGTGTCGGGAGAGGTTGTGTGGTTGTGACGAGGCCCGGATGCTGTTAGCGATCGACGTCGGCAACACCAACATCGTGCTCGGCGTCTTCGACCAAGCCACGCTGGTGCAGAGCTGGCGGCTGCAGACCCTGCGTGAGCGGACTTCCGACGAGCTCGGCCTGCTGGTCGACGGCCTGTTCGCGCACAGCCGGATCGAGCGCGTGCAGATCCGCGGCGTCATCCTCGGCTCCGTCGTCCCGCCGCTGACCGGGACGCTCCGCGCGATGGTGCAGCGCTACTTCGGCGTCACCGCGATCGTGGTCGAGCCCGGCGTCAACGCGTCGATGCCGATTCTCTACGACAATCCCGCCGAGGTCGGCGCCGATCGGATCGTCAACGCGGTGGCGGCGTACGAGAAGTTCGGCGTGGGGCTCAACAAGCCGCTCATCGTCGTCGACTTCGGGACGGCGACGACGCTGGATGCCATTACCGCGAAGGGTGAGTATCTGGGCGGCGCGATTTGCCCCGGCGTGACGATTTCCGCCGATGCGCTGTTTCAGCGCGCGGCGCGCCTGCCGCGGATCGACGTCCGCAAACCCTCGCGCGTCGTCGGGCGGACGACGGTCGGCGCGATGGAGTCGGGGCTGTTCTGGGGTTATGTCGGGATGGTCGAGGGACTGGTGAAACGCATGAGCGACGAGCTCGGCGGCGGCGCCGTCTGCATCGCCACCGGAGGGCTGGCGGACGTGATCGCGCCGGAGATCCCGCTGATTCAGCACGTGGACGCCGACCTGACGCTCCACGGCCTGAGAATCGTGTGGGAACGCAACCAGTAGACGAATACTGCCGCGAGATCGAAACCTACCTGTGTCAGAAGAACGACGGCCATCTGATCCGGGTGGTCGGTCCCTCGTTCGGCGTCGTGTCCGGCTGGGCGGAGCAGGGCGTGCCGCTCAAGATCGCGTTCGCCGGAATCGACCGCTATTTCGAACGCTACTATCGCAAAGGCCCTCGCCGGCGCCCGGTGAAGATCGATTTCTGCGACGCGGATGTGCTCGATGTCTTCGACGAATGGCGGCGGGCGGTCGGGATACCGCAGTCGTCAGTCGTCAGTCATCAGTCGTCAGTCGACGGCGGCGTCCCCGGCCCCGAGTCCCCGGATCCGAGTCCCCAGTCCCCAGTCCCCAGTCTCCAGGGTCAAGGCGCTAGCCGCCAATCGCTCCCCGCGCATCTCGAGCGGGTCGTGCTGCGACTGACCTCCGCGCGCGCGGGCGGATCGCTCGGCGATGCGTTCGACGCGCTGATCGATCGCGCCGCCGCGGAGCTGGACGCAGCCCGAGCCAGGGCGGGCGGCCTGCGAGGAGAAGCGCGCGCGGCGTTGCTCGAGCGTCTGGCCACGCTTGACGCGGAACTGGTGGAGCAGGCGCGCGCGACCCTCGATGAGGCGGTGCGCCGGTCGCTGGCGCGTGAGGCCGAGTCGGAGCTCGCCGGATTTCGCCATGGCATGACCGAGGACGCCTTTGCGCGGGCGCGCGAAGCCGCGATCGATCGTCTCGTGCGCGAGCGGTTCAAGCTGCCGGTCGTCGCCTTCGTGTGAAGCGATGCTGAAGCCGGGCGACGTGATCCCGCTGACGATCGAGAAGCCCGCGGCCGGCGGCTCGATGATCGCGCGTCATGAGGGGCGTGTCGTGCTGGTCTCCGGAGCGATTCCCGGCGAGCAGGTCCACGCTCGACTCGTGCGCGTGGCGAAGGGCGTCGCGCATGCTGAGGCGGTCACGATCGTGGAGCCGTCGCCGGATCGCCGCGCGCCGTCGGGCGATCCGCTGTGCGGCGGCTGCCTCTACAGCTTCATCGAGTACCCACGCCAGCTCGCGATCAAGGGTCAGGTGATCGCGGACGCGTTCGCCCGGATCGGGCGCCTCGAGCTGCCGGCGCCGGTGACCGTCGCGGGATCGCCTGAGGACGGCTATCGGATGCGCGCGCGGCTGCACGTCCGTGGCGCGCGGCTCGGCTTCTTTCGCGAGAGCACGCACGACCTCTGCGACGCGAAAGGCACGCGTCAGCTGTTGCCTGCGACGCTGGAGGCGCTCGACCGGCTGATGGCGGCGGTCCGATCGATTGGCGCGGATGCGGTGCGCGAGGTCGAGCTGTCGGAAAACGTCGCGGCGAGCGAGCGCGTCGTGCAGCTCGACACGTCGGAGTCGATCGACGCGCGCCTGGTCAACAAGCTCGTGTCGGTCGAGGGGCTGACCGCGGGGCCGTACGTCACGGACACGATTGCGATCGGCGGCACGTCGCTCCAGCTGCGCCGGCACGTGCTGTCGTTCTTCCAGGGCAATCGGTACCTGTTGAGCGCACTGGTTGCGCACGTCGCCGAGCGCGTGCCGCTCGGCAGCACGGTGCTCGATCTCTACGCCGGCGTCGGCCTGTTTTCGGTGGCCGCGGCGGTGGCTCGCGGGGCCAGCGTCACCGCGGTCGAAGGCGACGCGCAGGCGTCAGCGGATCTCCAGGCCAACGGCGCGATCGCTGGCGGGCAGATGGCGGCGCTGCGCGCGCCGGTCGAGAGCGTCGGCGCCGCGGGAGCGGGCGTCCTGTCGCGGATCCCCGGTATGGACATCGATACCGTGATCGTCGATCCGCCGCGGACGGGGATGTCGCCGGATGCGGTCGCCGCCGTCCTGAAGGTGAAGGCGCGGCGCCTGATCTACGTCTCGTGCGACGTCGCCACGCTAGCCCGCGACGCGCGCAAGATCGTCGACGGCGGCTACCGCCTCGAAGAGATCGACGCGTTCGACATGTTTCCGAACACCCCGCACGTCGAGACCGTGGCAGTTTTTGCCACGTCCTAGGATCTGAACCCAAGTCTCTGAGACCGGGTCTCTGAGACGGCGTCTCTGAGACCGCGTCTCTGAGACCAGACCTCTGAGACCGACCGCTCAGCTGGGCGCTGCGAGGTCGCGCCTGGGGAACACCACGAGCGCCCAGGCCGTCGCGGCGACGATGACCGCCGCCAGCACCGCTGGGTCCAGCAGCGAGCCGTCGCCGACCAGGATCGCCTTCGGCTTCAGATAGTGGAACAGCGAGTACGGCTGGAGCACCTCGGCCGCCGGCCAGAGCGAGCCGAGGACGTCGAAGAAGTACATCACCACCACGATGCCGATGGTCAGCCCGAGCGCCGGCGGCAGCCGGTCGAACGAGGCCGATGCGGCGAGCCCGACGGCCGTGAACGATCCGAACAGGAGCACCCCGTTCAGCCAGAGGAGCGGCAGATTGCGGACGGCGATCTCGCCGATGACGCCGGCAAACAGCGATCCGGCGATCCCGCCGGCCATCAGCGATGCCACGGTGACCGCGACGAATCCGAATGCCGCGGCGAACAACGTCAGATAGAACCCGCGCCGCGAGATCGGTCGGGCGAGCGCGACTTCGAGCGTGCCGCGCTGCCGCTCGCCGGCGATCGCGCCGGCGGAAAATCCGACCGAGAACACCGCCGTGAGGATGATCGCAATCGGATGAATGAAGCTGAGCGCGAGCGAGCCGGGAAGACTGAAGATGTCGCCGCCGCCGAAGCGGGCGAACTGTTCGGGAAACAGGCCGCTCTCCAGGACCGCACGGAACTGAGACCCGAACCTGGCGTAGATGATCGGCAGGAACATGCCCCAGACCGCGAGCGCGCTCGACACCACCGCAAGCTTCACTCCCTGAAACCGCCAGGTCTGCCGGAAGAGCGCGCCGTTCATGATGCGGCGTCCTCGTAGAACTCGAGAAACGCTTCCTCGAGGTGCGCCGGCTCGATGGTGAGATCCGCGATCGGCGCCCCCACGATGGCCGCCAGGAACGGCCGGATGTCGCCTTCCACGCGGCACGACAGACGGCCGTCGCTGGTCTCGATGCCCGACACGCCGGCCACGCCGTCGAGGCGCGGCGGCGGCCCGCTCAGCCGCATGTTGACGTTGCGCTTGTGCCGCGCGAGCAGCCCCGCGATGTCCTCCATCGCGACCAGACGGCCGCGCCGGATGATCGCGACGCGATCGCAGACGCGCTCCACCTCGGAGAGGACGTGCGACGAAAAGAAGATCGTCCTGCCTTCGGCCTTGAGCGTGTCGAGGATCTGATAGAACGCGCGCTGCATCAGCGGATCGAGCCCTTCGGTGGGCTCGTCCAGGATGGCCAGCTCCGGATCGTGCTGCAGCGCCTGGACGATGCCGATCTTCTGCCGCATGCCGCGCGAGTAGTCGCGAACCAGCCGCCGCAGCGTCGTCGCCGACAGCTCCAGCCGCTCACACAGATCGGCACGCCGAACCGGCGGCCGCCCGCTCAGGTCAGCGAGGTAACTGAGCAGCTGCTCACCGGTAAGCGAGTCGTACAACGCGATGCCGCCTGGCAGGTATCCGATCCGGCGGCGAATCGCCACGCTGTCGCGGACGATGTCGAGCCCGAGGATGCTTCCGGCGCCGGCGGTCGGGTGCAGGTATCCGAGCAGCAGCCGGATCGTCGTGCTCTTGCCGGCGCCGTTCGGTCCGAGGAAGCCGAAGATCTCGCCTGCGCGTACCGCGATGTCGAGCGAGTCCAGCGCGCGGACCCTCGGCGCCGATACGGCGAGGAACGGGAGGGGCACCGGCAGCGGCCCGCGCCCATAGTGCTTCGTGAGCCCGGCGGTCGTGATGGCGTACACCGGGGAGAGTGTAGCGCGACGGCCGCGATCACATGTCAGCGGGACGACGCTTCGAGAAAGCCCTCGAACAGCGCGCGGAATTCGCCGGTGCGGAAGAAGTTCTCCGGGTGCCACTGCACGCCGAGGCAGAAGCGCGCCGTGGGATCCTCGATCGCTTCGATCACGCCGTCCGGCGCGGTGGCCGTCGCGACGAAGCCGGCCGCGACGCTCTTCACCGCCTGATGGTGGCGGCTGTTCACCTCGAGCGCCTCGTCCACCAGGCGTTCACGCATCAACCGCGCCAGCAGCGAATCCTTGTCGACCCACACCTCGTGCGCCAGCGCGTACGGCTCGTGCTGCGGCACCGTCAGGCTGTGCGCGAGCGCGCCCGCGATCTGCGACGGGATGTCCTGCACCAGCGTGCCGCCGCACGCGACGTTCAGGATCTGGACGCCGCGGCAGATCGCGAAGATGGGGAGGTTCCTCGTGCGCGCGGCGGCAATCAGGGCGCTCTCGAACTCGTCCCGGCCCGGTTCCGCGGCCTCGAACGTGGCGTGCGGCGCCTCGCCGTATCTCGACGGATCGACATCGCCGCCGCCGGTCAGCATCAGGCCGCCGACACCGGCGAGCGCCGCTTCGACAGCCATCGACGAATCGAGCGTGCGGGGCTCGCCGCCCACGTGAAGGATGGACTGCCGGTAATCCTCGAGCTTCCGGCACGCTGTGATGCCAATAACCGTCATAGTTACATTCGATTCGGGACGTCGATGCCCATCAGATCGAGCGCGCGCGTGAGTTGCGCCCGCACGTAGGCGACGCCGGCGGCGCGCCACCGTTTCCGATCCGCCTGCTCTTCGTTGAGGATCGGATACCGATGGTAGAACGCGTTGAAGGTCTGTGCCAGCCCGAATGCGTATTTGGCCAGCCCCGAGAACTCGAGGGACCGGACGACCTGTTCGACCACCTCATCCAGACGCGACGCCTCGAATACCACCGCCCAGAGGTCGTGCGTCGGGTCGTCGGATTCGGCCGTGATCTCCTCGGACGGCGTCCGATCGAGCGCCGCCAGCACCTCCGCCTCCGACACGCCTTCCCGTTCCTGGAGCTTGTGGAGGATGTTGCCGGCGCGGACGACCGCGTACTGCAGATAGGGACCGGTCTCGCCTTCGAAGCTGAGCGCCTCCTCGATATCGAACACAATCAGCTTGCCGCGCGAGAACTTCAGCATGAAATACCGGATCGCGCCGACCGCAATCTGGGCGCCGGCTCGCCGGCACTCCTCGGGCGTGAACTCCTGGTTGCGCTTGGCGACTTCGGCGCCCGCCTTGTCCGTCAGGAGATCGAGCAGGTCGTCGATCTTGACGCCGAGCCCCTTGCGCCCTGAGACCTCGACGAACGGCTTCTTCGTTTCCTCCGCGGCCGTTTCGTACCCGAGCTCGCGCGCGGTCGCGTGCGAGAGCGCGACCATCTCGTACGAGAAATGAATCGAGCGCTCGGCTTCGGCGGGATGTCCAAGCGTTCGCAGCGCCTGGCTGAGCAGCAGCTGCAGATACATCTGCCGCGAGTCGATCACGTTGAAGATGCGCTGCGCGTGGCCGAACGGCGGAGCCCCGGGCTCGTTCGATCCGGACGTCGTCGCCCACAGCGCGCGGCCGTTGGGCTGCGTCGTAAACAGGCGGTAGTGGAAGTCGAGGCCCAGCAGGCCGAATTTCCAGAACTGGTTCGCCAGATCCTTGCCGATGTAGGTGACGACGCCGTTGGAGCGGACGATGACTTTTTCGCGCTGTTCGGGGTCGTCGGCGTCGGCCGCATCGCCTTCTTCGATCTTCATGACCCAGCAGCCGGCCAGCTTGCCCTCGGTCTGCAGGAAGACCGCGCCCTGCGCCTTCAAGGTCTCGAACGCATGCGTCCAGAAGTGCAGGCGCAGGATGTCGCCTTCGTACGTCAGCAGGTCGTAGCCGATATTCAGCCGCGCCATCGTCTGCAGATGGGCCCGCACGATCCGATCGACGATGAACGTGCCCATCGCGGCGATGTCGTTGCCGCCCTGTTCGAGGTCGTGCAGCACCGCGGCGCGGATCGCCAGGCGCGCCGGGTCTCCGTCGTACCACTCGGTCACCTTGGAGTAGAGATCCCAGCAGTAGTAGTCGAAGCGCGAGGTATCGGCGATCGTTCGCACGTCGTCGATCGTGCGGCGTTCGATCTCCGTGAAGCCGACGATGACGTCGGCGACCTGGACGCCGGTGTCGTCGATGTAGTTCTGCGTTTCGACCGGCGTCCCGCGGAAGCGCAGCGCGCGAACCAGCGTGTCGCCGAGCGCGGCGTTGCGCAGGTGGCCGATGTGGGCTGCCTTGTTCGGGTTGATGGCCGTGTGCTCGACGATCGTCTTCTCGCCGGCCGGCGGTTCCGGCGCGACCTGCTGACGCACGCGGGCAGTGAAGAACGCCGGCCGCTCGAGAAACAGGTTCAGGTAGCCGTTCGGCGTCGCGGCGATGCGGGCGACGCCAGGTATGACGCCGAGTGCCTGCGCCAGTTCCTGGGCGATGGCGCCGGGCGCCTTGCGCAGCGTGCGCGCCAGTTTCAGCGCCACCGGCACGGCCAGATCGCCGAGGGCGCGCGACGGCGGTACGTCGACGGTAAACGGCGGTACGTCGGCGACGCCGAGGCGCGTGCGGATCGCCTCAGTGACGGCGTCGTGGATCAGTCGTTGAACGCTCAGAATCATGTACGGGTCGCGTGCGAGCCACAGATGAGGCTTGCTAAGTTCGTGATACGATTACGGTTTGTGACCTTGAAGCGCCTCGAGACCCGCGTAGTCGGCCGGCGTGTTCACGTTCGCGAGCAGCCTATTGGGATCGCCGAACCGCCGGATGTCCTCGACGGGCACCACGCGCGTGCGCATGCGGTCCACGAGCTCGCGCATCTTCAGCCGACGGAGCGCCAGCTGCGCCGCCGCCGGTTCGAGACACGCGCGCGTATACACGGCGCACAACGGATGATAGCCGCGCTCAGTCTGCGGCACGACGACGTCCGCGTCGCCGGCGAGCGAGAGCAAGTAGTCGGCGAACCGCGCCGACAGGTACGGCATGTCGCAGGCGACGAGCAGCAGCACGTCGGCGCGCGCCGCGGTCAGCGCCGCGTGCAGCCCGCCGAGCGGTCCGCAGCCGGGCACCGCGTCGGGAACGGCGCGCAGCCACGCCGCATGAGGCGCGACATCTCGATCGCCCACAATCATCAGATCGTCGGTCAGCGGCGCGAGGGCCGCGATCTGGTGATCGAGGATCGCGCGGCCGTCCACCAGCAGGGCGCTTTTGTCGCGGCCGCCGAAGCGCGTCGCCTGACCGCCGGCCAGGATCGCGACGCTTCGCGTGAAATTGCTCATGGCGTGTGGCAGTCCTCAGCCATCTTAACCTGACATGCGAGAAGCCGGCATCGGCCGTGTGCTCGTCGCCAGCCTTCACCAGGGAATCGCAGACATTCTGCCGACCCGCCTGGCGTTCTATGAAAACTGGCTCAACGCCGAAGGCCTGCGCGAGGGGACGATCGGGCTGGCGCCGCTCTACGCCGTGCTCAGTTTCCTGCGTCAGGAGGGCGACGCCTACACGTTGATTACGACGCGGGCGGGCGAGTACGCGGCGGATTGGACGGTCCAGTCGATGCCGCCGATCCAGCGCACGATGATCAAGGCCGCACCACTGTGGCTTCGGCGCCGGATGCTGCTGCGGCTGTCGCGGCGCCTGGTGCAGAACAGCTACAGGGGCAGCCGCGCGATCTCGCGGCTGCGTTCCGGGATCGCGCGCGTCGAGCTGCGCGCGTCGGTCTTCTGCACCGTGCGCGAGAAAGTGCCGCACCCGCTGTGCGGCTTTTACGCCGCGGCGTTCACCAGGCTGCTGGCGCTGTTCGACATCGGCGCGAGCACCGAGGTCATCGGCTGCCGCGCGACCGGCGAGTCCACGTGCCTGCTCAATGTGTCGCTCGCCAACGGTCAGCCGGCTGAAGCGAGTCCCGCCGAGGCGTTATGACGCGGCGGGTCGTGGCGCTAATCGTCACGCTGGCTGCCGTCCCGGTGAGCGCAGCCCCTTGTGTATCCCTACAGCCGGCATACACGTCAGGTCGGAGTTTAAGGTCAGACCTTAAGGTCGGAGTTCGAGGTCGGACTTTAAGGTCTGACCTCCGTGGGACACAGCTCGCGGCCGCGGCGCCGGCGCGGATCCTCGTGATGCCGTTCGAGAACGTGACCCGCGAGGGGCGATTCTTCTGGCTGACCGAAGCGTCCGCGGTGCTGCTGACCGACGATCTCAACGCCCTCGGCAACGGCGCCATCACCCGCCAGGAGCGGCAGCAGGCCTTCGAGCGCCTGCAGGTCCCCCCATCCTCCGTGCTGACGGACGCGACGGTGATCCGGATCGGCCAACTGGTCGGCGCATCCCAGGTGATCGTCGGCTCGCTGCAGATGGAGAACGACGCGCTGGTCGTTCGCGCGCGGAGCATCGCGCTCGACACCGGCCGCGTCCCGGCCGACGTCACCGAGCGCGGGCCGCTCCCCGAGCTGTTCGCGACCTTCGAACGGGTCGCGCGCCGCATGGGGCCGCCGTCGGCGACGTCATCGGCCGACGTCGAACGTCAGCATCCGCCCGTCACCGTGTTCGAAAGCTTCATCAAGGGACTCCTCGCCGAGACGCCGGCCACCGCGGTCAGCTATCTCCGGGCGGCGCTGGCCGGACAGCCGTCCTTCGATCGGGCGCGCCTCGCACTCTGGGACGTGTACGCGGACCAGGGCGATCACGGGTCCGCGCTGGCCGCCGTGGCCATGGTCGCGGACGACTCGCCCTGGTTCCATCGAGCGCGCTTTCTCGCCGGCCTCTCGCAGCTGAACCTGAAGAAGTACGACGAAGCGTTCACCACGTTCAAGGCGCTGGCGGACGCCGACCCGTCGCCCGCGCTGTTGAACAACCTCGGGATCGTCCAGCTCCGGCGCGGCGGCACGCCGCCGGGCGGCCAGCCCGCCTACTTCTTCAACAAGGCCGCCGACGCCGATCCCGACGATGAGGATTTTCTCTTCAACCTGGGCTACGCGTACTGGCTCGACCACGATGCGCCGGCGGCGATCTACTGGCTTCGCGAAGCCGTACGCCGCAGCCCCGCGGACGCCGACGCTCACTTCGTCCTCGCGGCGGCC
>Ga0097621_100003782_pt1 | contig 10485 bp, 8 predicted proteins | sample KBSMisM72_FD_73165 | JGI IMG/M metagenome (GOLD analysis project Ga0097621, IMG submission 73165) | Miscanthus rhizosphere microbial communities from Kellogg Biological Station, Michigan, USA - KBS Miscanthus M7-2 (version 2) (version 2) | ecosystem: Host-associated > Plants > Roots >... | reverse complement strand
CTCGAACAATTCCCGCGCGCCCGTCCCGGCGACCTCTTCCGAAGTCCCCCTCGCCGCGTTGTTGTTCACCACGATTACTTCGTCGGCCAGTCCTTCCTGCTGGAAGTCCAAAGCCGCCGCGCGAATGGAGTCTTTTTCGTTGTAGGTGGGGAGTATAACCGCAACGGATTTGCCGCGCCACATATCCCGCGTTCATCGGCAGAAAAGCCCGCCGACTCCACCACGGCGGATCTAGCGTCCCGCCACAACTAAGAATTGCCCCGCCAGGGGCCGGTATGGCAAAGCAAGATATAGACTTACCAGCCACCCCGCCGTGGGCAGCCGGGACTTCATCGTGAATGGCGTAAAGCGCGGTTCGGCGTGCTCTACTCTCCAGCCCAGGGAGCGCAGGAAGTCCTGAAAACCGGCGTCGGTGTAGGCCGTGCGGTGGGTATAGTCGTCGAAATACCGCCGCGGCTCCAGCCGGAAATTCGGCTGGATGGCGATGAACCGTCCGCCGGGCCGAAGTTTGCGCTGGACCTGCGTCAGGATCTGGGCTCCGTCTTCGAGCGTAAAGTGCTCCAGGAAATTGGATGCGAATACCGTACCGAGACTCCCGTCCGGAATCGCCCAGGGATCGAGTGCGGATTGAAACAGCGCCTGCACCGAAGGATCCCAATGTGCCGCCAACGCGGGGTTCTGATCCAACGCCCACTTGGAGGATGCCCGAATCTCGCGCGTGAACTCACCGTATCCAGCGCCCAACTCCAGCAGCGGCTGCGATGGATCCACCCACGGCTGTAGATAACGCGCCAGAGCCCGCCACACACCGGCCCGGCGCGGGTCGTACGGAAATCGAATGTTGTGATATTCCGACTGGTCCAGCATGGGGGCGGCGCTCATTGTAGAGTAACCCTTAGCGGCTGATACACATACACTCCGTCCAGGAACGGCCCCGGGACATGCTGTATCAGGCGATAGTGCCGGCGAACTTCTTCGATTTGGCTGGGCGGAAGCGTCCCGATCTCCGCACCGCTGAATTGTTCGGGCTGAAATACATCTTCGCTCAAGATGACGGTCGAAAACGCGCCGCGAGCCAGATCACGCCGCACTGGCTCGGAGTCGATCACGTGAACCGATACCAGCAAATTGTAAATGAGCGGCTCAACGTCCATTCGCTCGCGCAATCGCACCATCGCGTTGAAGTCGGTGGAAAGCACCAACCCGCCGGATGACTGGACGTACGGTTTAAGTTGTTCGATCTCGGCCCGGAACAGTTTCTCGTTCACCAGCCGGGCCAAGAGCGTGTTGGCGGAAGCCCGATAGCCGATCGCCAGGTGCAGGGCCAGCGGGATCAGCAGCATCGTAATCCAGTTCTTGCTTCGATTAAAATAAAGCTGAAAAAAATGGACCTGGTGCAACCCGATGGCTGCGCACACCGCCAGCAGCAGCGTGGACTCGATCTGATAGTTCGTATCCGAACCGACCTTGGCGGCGGTCCCCAGGAACACGAGTGTGGCGAGCACCATATAAACACACGGCGCCCAAGCCCGCCCGCGAAGCATGCGGCCGAAAGTGACCGTCGCGATCACCAGCATCCCGAACGATACCGAAACAAAATAGCGGAGCTGCGCGACAAACTTCGCTGCGCTGAAGGGGTTCATGTTGGCGAACACCGTGTCCATCAGAAAGCGGCCATTCAACGCGGCGTTGATGCTCAGCACGAGGGCCGCCACGCCGCCTCCGAAAATCGCACCGAACCAAAGGGCCTTCTTGCGGTCGCGCGTCCATAGAAGGAGGAAGATCGCCGTGGGTGCGGCTACCATAGTTTGTTTCGTGAACAGCGCCAGCGCCGCGCAAGCACCTGCGATCCACAACGTTGGTTCTCCTCGCACATGAAAGCGCGAGTAATGATAGAACGCCGCCAGAGCGAAGAACGCCGCCAGCATGTCCACCTGTCCGATGGTTCCCCACGACCCCAGCAGCGAGCTGGATGCCGCCGCCAGCGCGGCAACCCAGGCGGCATTGCGGTCGCCGGTGTAGAGCAAGACCAGGCTTCTGCACAATGCGATCAATCCCAACAGGGCAGCCAGGCTGATCCAGCGCCCCGCGTGGAACGCCGGCAGTCCCGCTCGGATTAGACCGGATTCGAACCAATAAAACGATGGCATGTAGGCGCACACCGTGTACGGATAATGTCTCAGATCGTAGTACAGCGTTCCGTCGTGCACCAGCATCAGTGACTGGGCGGCGACTACGGATTCGGGTGGAGATAATTCGTTAGCGGCCCACAGCATAGTGGCCCCGTAGCACAAGATCAGGATCGCGGCCAGGACCGAGGCGACCAACAGTCCTTTACGAAACCAGTGCTCTACGGAAGACGATTGGGTCTCAGCCGGGAGCTCGGTAGTGGACGCAAGAGCCATTGCTTCCTATAGGTTCGGCAGAATTCCGACGATACTCCAGGGTGGTGCATTTCGCATTTCGTCCCCTGGCGTATATCCTTCTGCTGCTCTCGCTGGCGCCCTCCGCGGCGTTCCTATGGCGGCATTCCGACCTGCCGGGCTTCGGCGATCTCCATGACGACAGCCTCTATTACGTCTCTGCGAAGTCGCTCGCGGAGGGTGGCGGCTATCGCATCGAGAGTCTTCCCGGAGAGCCGTCGCAGACCAAATATCCACCGCTCTATCCGCTGCTCCTCTCGATCGCCTGGAAGATCGACCCCCTATTCCCCCACAACATTCCCCTGGCGGCATGGATCTCGTGGCTCGCGTTTCCGGCCATCATGCTCCAGCTTCCGTGGGTGTTCCCGCGCTTGGGGATCACAGGATGGCGAGCCTGGTTGCTGATCGCGCTGGTGGCGCTCAATCCCTACACACTGGTATTCAGCTCGACACTGGTATCCGAGCTAACGTTCACCGCACTACTGCTGGCCGCGTTGCTCCTGGCCGAACGCGCGACCCGCACCACTGCGATCCTGGCGGGCATCGTAGCAGGGCTCGCCTATCTGACCCGCTCGGCGGGTATCGTCTTACTGTTGGCCGGACCGCTGTATCTTTGGACGCGCCACAAACGCCGCGAGGCAGTCCTGTGGGCTTCCGCGATGCTCCCGTTTGTTCTCGGCTGGACAATCTGGATGCGGTTGCACCAGGTGTCTACGAGCGATCCCGCGCTGATCTATTACACGGACTATTTTCGTTACGAGCTCTACTCGCTCTCACTGCGCGACCTGCCCGTATTCTTCTGGAAAAACGTCGACGGCCTGCTGCTGGGCTTCGGATCGCTGGTCCTGCCTAACGTGTTCCCGTCATTTTTCCTCAAAACGCTTGCCCAGGTGATCGCCGTCGCCATGATTGCGGGCGCCGTTCGCATGGCCCGACGGGGACAGGCGGTGCTCTATGCGCTGGTGGCGGCGGCTAGCTGCGTGCAGTTGCTGGTGTGGCACTTCCCTCCCAACGAACGCTTCGTATTGCCGATGTTGCCGCTGGCGCTGGCCGGCCTGCTGACCGAAATCGAACATCTCGCCTCGATGCTGCGATCAGGATTGCGGCATCGCGACACCGGACAACGCGTGGTGGCCGCTGGCATGCTGTTGGCCGTTGCCAGTATCCTGATCGGCGCGATCGGCTTGCAGATCTATGTCGGCCAAATCTTGCTGCCGGAACAAGAGCAGGCTCATCGGATCTCCAATGCAAGCCGCACGGCCGCCTATGATTGGATCCGGTCGACGCTGCCGCCGGATGCGCTGCTGCTGAGCAGCGAGGATGCTCTGGTGTTCCTGCACACGGGCCGCCATGCCATGCGCCGGACGCTTCCGCCTCCTTACTGGTATCGCCAAGACCACGCCGGAATCATCGATTGGATGAGTAACATCCGCGAGTTCACCGAGGAGCATGGGCTGACGTACTTCTCTTTCACCGGTGTCGATTTCCGGCAAGGCATCGCCAGCGATGACCAGGACGCCATCGAAAAGGCCATCCTCGCAAGCCCGGATCTCAGCCCGTTGTACCAGACCGAAACCGCCGCTATTTATCGATTGCGCTAGCGCCGGCGGACCACGCCATAAACCACTGCGCCTGCCAGTACGATCACCAAACCGGGCCAGGTAGTCGCGGGACGGTAGGCGAACAGGATCACTAGAACCACCGCGGCTCCCAAAATATAAAGCGCTGGCGTCACGGGGTAGCCCGGCACGCGATAGCTGCGTTCCACGTTCGGCATCTTGTGTCGCAAGCGAAAGACGGCGGCGATGGTCAGGATGTAGAAAATCAGCGCCGCCGAGATCACGTAGTCCAGCAGATTCCCGTACAGATTGCCGTACTGCCCGGTGGCCGTGTTGTACGTGCGCGGGAGCACCAGGGCCGCGGCCCAGACGCCTTGGACCCACAATGACCAACCCGGCACTTTGGCACGATTCAGCGTCGCGGCTTGCGCGAAGAACAGCTTGTCCTTTGCCATGGCGTAATATGCGCGCGCGCCGGAAAGTACTAGGCTGTTGACGCAGCCGAAGGTCGAGATCATGATGGCGATCGCCATCAGCACCGGGCCATAGTTGGGGAAGATTCGCGCGAGCACGGCCGTAGCCACGCGATCCGACGGCGCATGCTGGATCTCGGGCATCGGCAGCACCAGCAGGTAAATCACGTTGGTGAGCAGGTACAGCAGCACCACCGCCGTGCAACCGATTGCCATAGCTTTTGGAAGATTGCGTTTGGCGTCGCGTACTTCGCCGGCAATGAAGGTCACGTCATGCCAGGCGTCGGCGGAGAACAGGGAGCCCGATTGCGCTACGCCGATTGCAACGATTAATCCGAATACCGTACCCGCGGCGACACCGAGCGCGGGATCGAACGCGCCCAAGGTGAACGGTGCGGCGAAGTTCGTCTGAATCGCTTCCGCGCTGCGTCCCAGAAACAGGCCGGCCAGGATCAAAGCGGCGATCGCCGACACCTTGGCCGTCGTGAAAACGTTCTGTACGATCTTGCCGTATTCCAGTCCGCGGGAGTTGGTCCACGTGAGTAGCGCGATCACCGCCACGCCCACCAGTTGCGCCGTCGAAAGTGAAAACGCATACCCGGTGGAGATGTGGATGGGGGGTATCAGATAGCGGGTTTCTGATATGGAGGGAAGGAGAATAGACGAGAACCGCGCGAACGCCACAGCCACCGCCGCGATGGTTCCCGTCTGGATCACCGCGAACAGGGTCCACCCGTATAGGAATCCCCACAGAGGCGAATATGCCTCGCGCAAGAACACGTAAACCCCGCCGGCGTGCGGCAGCATCGCCGCGAGTTCTCCGTACGAGAGGGCCGCCAGAATCGTCAGCACGGCAGTGACGCCCCACGCGACGAGTAGCCATCCCGGGCTGTTGATCAGCCGCGCCATGTCGGCCGAGACGATGAAGATGCCCGACCCGATCATGGTGCCGATGACGATCATGGTCGCGTCGAACAGGTTCAGGCCGCGGACGAATCCGCCGGTCTCGGTGGTGGTGGGCTGAGTCATCGAGTCAGTATGACTTCGCGACCACGACGCGGCGATCCACGGTCTCCCCAGTAACGATGCACTTCCCCGGGCCGTCGTATTCGTCGACCTGAGGGATATTGCGCACGGTAGCCTTGAATGCCTTCAGCCGAGCATCACAAGCCGGATCGTCCTTCAAATGGGCCATGACGAATTTACCGCCGCCCTTCTCAGCGGTCACGTCGCGCAGGATCGATTCGATCTCTTCGATCGAGTTTGCCAGTACCGTGTTGGTCTTGAGACGCTGCTTCGCGGCCGCGTACAAGTCTTTCTGCATGGCGTCCAAGCCCGCCGCAACCTTGGCTGACAATTCGGATTGAGGAACGGGTTCCTTGGCGCCCGTATCACGACGCTTGAGAACGATCGTCCCCGCGGCCAGGTCGCGCGGGCCGAGTTCGAGCACGATCGGAACACCGCGGCGTTCCCAGTGGAAAAACTTCGCACCCGGTGATTGCCCTTCGCGATCGTCGACTTCGGCGCCCACATCCTTCGCCATGCGGTGCGCGGCTTCGAGCACGGGGCCTCTCTCGTCATCCTTTCGATAGATCGGGACCAACACGCTCTTCACAGGCGCCAGCCTGGGAGGAATGACCAGACCCTTGTCGTCGGAATGACTCATCACGAGCCCTCCAATGAGCCGCGTGCTCACGCCCCAGCTGGTCTGCCAGACGTAATCCAGTTGGCCTTCCTTGTTCTGGAACTTTACATCGAACGCCTTGCCGAAATTCTGCCCCAGATCATGGCTGGTGCCGGCCTGGAGCGCGAGGCCGTTCTGCATCATGGCCTCGATCGAGTAGCTGAATAGAGCCCCGGCGAATTTTTCGGATTGAGTCTTCTTGCCCTTGATCACAGGCATTGCCATCACGTCTTCAGCCACCTCGGCGTAAACGTCGAGCATCCGCAGCACTTCTTCCTGAGCCTCTTCGTGCGTCGCGTGCGCGGTATGGCCTTCCTGCCACAGGAACTCGGTGGTCCGCAGGAACATGCGTGTGCGCAATTCCCAGCGAATGACATTGGCCCACTGATTGACCAGCAGGGGAAGATCGCGCCAGCTCTGGATCCACTTGGCGAAAAAATGCCCGATGATGGTTTCCGACGTGGGACGAATCACGTACGGCTCTTCGAGCTCCTTGCCGCCGGCGATGGTCACCACCGCTAGCTCGGGAGAAAAACCTTCCACGTGTTCGGCTTCCTTCTTCAAAAAACTCTGCGGAATCAGCAGAGGGAAGTACATGTTCTTGTGGCCGGTGGCCTTGAAGCGGTTATCGAGCTCGCGCTGCAGCAGTTCCCATATGGCATAGCCGTTGGGCTTGATGACCATGCAGCCTTTTACGATTTCAGCCGGTTCCGCCAGGTCGCCTTGGAGCACGACGTCCTGATACCAGGCGGCGAAATCGGCGCCGCGAAGAGTGATAGGTGATTGAGCCATTGATTGTTGAGAAGACTACAGCTAGTGTCTCATTCCGCGGCGCTACACTGAAACTGTCCACATGGTCCCTCCTTTTTCGAACGAAACACCTGCTGATTTCCGAGTCGAAGCCAATGCGCAGGCCATGCGCGCGGCGATCGCCAAAGTCCGCGGCGAGCTGGGCCGCGAATACGATCTGGTGATCGCCGGAAAGCGAAGCAGAACGTCCGAGAAGATTCGATCTCTCAATCCTTCGCGGCCTTCTGAGATCGTTGGGATGCATCAAAAAGCCGCTCGCGAGCACGTCGAGCCGGCCATGCAGGCGGCTTTGGCGGCGTTCGAATCGTGGAAACGCGTGGCGGTTGAGGAACGCGCAGGCTTATTGTTCCGCACCGCCGCAATCCTCCGTAAGCGGAAGCCCGAGTTCAACGCCTGGTTGGTGCTCGAGGTCGGCAAGAACTGGGACGAGGCCGAAGCCGACACCTGCGAAGCCATCGACTTCTGTGAGTTTTATGCCCGGCTCGCGCTCCACATGGCGGAGTCAAAACCGGCCGTGCAATTGCCCGGCGAGCGCGACCAGTTGCGTTACATCGCTCTAGGTGTCGGCGCCGTAATCCCGCCCTGGAATTTCCCCCTGGCGATCATGTGCGGCATGACGGTGGCGTCGGTGGTCTGCGGAAATACGGTGGTGCTGAAGCCCTCCAGCGATTCGCCCACCATCGCAGCCAAGTTTTTCGAGGCTCTGGAAGAAGCCGGACTACCACGTGGCGTGGTCAACTTCTGCCCCGGTTCCGGCACGACCTTCGGCAATGGATTGGTCGAGCACCCTAAGACGCGATTCATCGCCTTCACGGGATCGCGTGATGTGGGGCTCGAAATCAACCTGCGGGCCGCCCAGCACCAGCCCGGCCAGATCTGGATCAAGCGCACGATTCTCGAGATGGGCGGCAAGGACTCGATCATCGTTGCCGCGGATGCGAATCTGGACGCCGCGGTGGAAGGCGTGGCAGCATCGGCATTCGGATTTCAGGGCCAAAAATGTTCGGCCTGCTCGCGGGTCATCGTGGATCACACCCTGTACGACACGTTTCTCGAAAAACTCGCAGCCCGCGTGGCGAAGATTCGCATCGGCGATCCGGCGGACAACGCCCCGGCCGGTCCGGTGATCAATGCGGGAGCGCTGAAGTCGATCTCAGACTATATCGCGATCGGCGCACGAGAGGGCCGCGTGATCACCGGCGGAAACCGTGCCAAAGGCGATGGTTATTTCCTGGAACCGACAGTGATCGCCGATATTGCTCCCACAGCTCGCATCGCGCAAGAAGAGATCTTCGGACCGGTGCTGGCGGTAATCCGCTCGCGCGATTTCGAAGACGCCCTAGCCATCGCCAACAACACCGAATACGGCCTGACCGGAGCGGTCTATAGCGCGTCGCCGGAGCGGATCGAACTGGCCAAGAACGAAGTCCACGTGGGGAACCTGTACATCAATCGCAAGTGCACGGGAGCCATGGTGGGCGCGCATCCCTTTGGGGGATTCAACATGTCGGGAACGGATTCGAAGGCGGGCGGACCGGACTATTTATACCTGTTCAGCCAAGGCAAGTCGATCGCGGAAAAGCTCTGAAGCGAAGCTAGCGAATCTCGTAGAGATAAATCGTGTGTTCCTGACGCCCTGCGATCTTCTCGACGCGCGTCGCCTTCCAGCCGGGAACCGGATAATCGTGAGATACGACACGGGCGCCGGGCTTTAGGAATTTTTCCAGGCGTGGACGGAGCTGGGCGTTCAACTGCGTCTCCAGATACATGGTCACCACATCGGCGCCGGTAAGATCGGCCTTGAGAACATCGCCCTGCATCACCCGGGCTTGACCGGTGAGGCCGGCCTTCTCGATATCAGACGTGGCGGAAGCCACCAGCTTGGGGGAAATCTCGACGCCGATGGACTTGGCCTTGTATTTCCCGGCGGCGGCGATCACGATGCGGCCGTCCCCGCTGCCCAAATCGTAAACCGTCTCGCCCGGCTTGATCTTAGCCATTTCAAGCATCAGATCGACCACATGGGCCGGGGAGGCCACGTACGGAGCCAGCTTGTTGGAAAACGCCCGAGGATCCTGGCTGAAGGCGGGTACGATCGCCATAGCCAGCAGGAGACCAATGGAACCACGCATCATAAAACCCCTATCGGGAAGGCGCCACCAAAGCGTTCCCCCCCTGACTTGATTTTACTATACGGGAAACCACCTCCGACACGGCAAACCAGAGATCGCGCGGGCGGCTGATACTGAATTCGATACCCCGGAAGGGCCGGATGGCCTTGGCGATCGCGTCTTTCCAGGGCGTGGCCTGCGGGTTCAGGTTGTAATTCATGTAAAAAACCGGGTAGGTGACGTCGGTCGCCAGCGGCTTCAATTCATCTTCGGGCACCGAATCATCCAGCAGAACCTTGGGACCGGCGAAGATCACCGCGTCGGGGTGGTCATTGGCAATTTCCTTCTTGATCAAGTCCGCCAGGAACCCCACTTCGCCATGCTTTTGCGAAAGCTGCTTCAGATCCACTTTGCCCGGCTCGACACTCTGGATCGCGTGTCCCAGAGCCGGGAAATCGATTCTTTCCGAGCTCGCCTGGCGATACAGGACCCGCTGCTCCTGAACGTTGAAGGCCACCACCGAAAACCTGCCGAACTGCGGTTCTTGGGAAAGCCGCCGCAGCACCGTCACCAGCGCCAGCGTGTCGATGGGCCGCAGACTCGACAGGCTCGAATTCTGGGGAGCGAAGTTGACCAGGATCTTGATGTTCAGCGGCTTGCCCGGAGCGCGCTCGACCGGCGGCTCCTCGTTGAACTGTTCGTACTCGGCCTGCTCCACCGCTCCGGCTGTAATCGCGGGACGAATTTCCTTGTCGCGCTCGGTCAAAGCCGCATCCGCATCCCAGTAAAACGAGCACACACGTTCGGAGCGATCCTTCATCAAAAGATCCACATGATACTTGCCTTCGCCCAGATCGAACAATCCACCCAGGGAGGCGTCACCCTTGGCGTCGTCAGGAAGCTTGGGCACCCGGATGCGCTGCAGGAAATAAATTGGATTGTCTTTGCGGCCGTCGGGAGTAACCCGAACCAAAACGGAGAGGAGATTCTCGCTTCCGGCAACGTCTTGAAGGGGCATGGTGATTTCGTAGCCCCCGTGAAAGCGCAGGTCGAACCCCAGCAGCGGCTTCACCGGCTCCACGGTGCAGATCAGATCCTTGCGAACTTCCTGAGCTTCGAGAACCGCCAGATCGGAACCATTAAGCTGGATTCGTGTTCCCACTCCGGTGAGGAGCAGCTGAGCGGGAGCGGACACACTGAGCAGGAGCAACCCCAACAACCACGAATAGGAGCGCGCCGGCTTGTGATAGGACCGCACCGTCAATAATCCATATTTATTAGAGCACCAAAACGCGGCGGCGTCACCGCCCCCATTCGATCAACTGCTGGAGGATGCCCTCGGCGGCTTTCTGACCCGCGGCTTTCTTCGAAAGTCCTTGTGCCTGGCCTACCCATTGCTTGCCCACGCGGACTTCGACGGTGAAG
>Ga0097621_100003778_pt1 | contig 10491 bp, 8 predicted proteins | sample KBSMisM72_FD_73165 | JGI IMG/M metagenome (GOLD analysis project Ga0097621, IMG submission 73165) | Miscanthus rhizosphere microbial communities from Kellogg Biological Station, Michigan, USA - KBS Miscanthus M7-2 (version 2) (version 2) | ecosystem: Host-associated > Plants > Roots >... | reverse complement strand
ACCTTTCCATCAGCGTCGGCAATAATGGCCTTATGCGCCATTTTAATAAACAAACCATTTTCTGCAACACCGGGTATGGTATTCAAAGTAATGGCTAACTGTACCGGATCATTGATTTGCTGAAAATGACAATCAAGAATATAATGGCCGTGATCGGTTATAAAAGGTTGTTCATTTTTTATACGCAACGTGACGGTTATCTTATGGACAGACTGAATACGTCGTTGCACCTGTTTCCATCCATAGGGAATTACCTCGACCGGAAGGGCAAAAGCACCCAATTGTTTTACAAATTTGCTGCTATCTGCAATCACAATTAGTTTGTCTGAAGCTGCCGCCACCATTTTTTCCTGCAGTAAAGCACCTCCCCCGCCCTTAATAAGATTTAGCTGCGGGTCTATTTCATCTGCGCCATCTATGGTCAGGTCAATTTTTTCTACTTCATTTAATGGCAACATGGGTATGCCCATTTGTTTGGCCAATGTATCTGTAGCGTTTGAAGTTGGCACACAACGGCAGGCAAGGCCTTGCTGTACGCGCAGGGCAAGTTCCTGAATAAACCAGTAAACCGTGGAGCCGGTACCAATACCAATAGTCATATGCTGCTGAACAAAACGCATGGCATCAACAGCCGCCAGTTTTTTTATTTCTTCTATTGCCAGCATCGCATTTATAAATATTGGTGCAACTTATGCTTTTATTTTATGCTAAACATCTCCAAAGGAGACGGTAGCCCTGGTCCCTGGTCATTGGCAGGCGGAGGTGGCGGTTGTTTTCTTGCGGTATCATTTCTTGGTCCATCCGGCATGGGTGGCATTTTAGGACCAGCACCTCCAAAAACATATATATTCTTACCAATTACTGCTGCGCTCATACCATTCCTGGCCTCATTAAGATTGCTTGTTTCCTTCCAGCCATCGCCGGTTGAGGGATCAAGCCAAAACACATTGCGGCGGGGTTGATTGGGTTCTGTTTCTGTGGCTCTTTCTCCGCCCATATAGTACAATTTATCATCCAGGTTTACCATCGATCCACCTCCGCTGCCAAGGGGCAGTTTGGCGGCCAATGCAGACCATTGCCCGGTCTTGAAATCATAACAATCTATTTCCAAAACTGTTTTTTTGAAGAAAGACATAAAGTTAGCGGCTTCATGATAACTGGTGTTTCTTCCACCACCCACATACAATTTGTCCTTAATAACAGCCGCTGCACAATGGTCCCTGATATGCGGCGCATCCGGCAATGCCGTCCACTGGCCAGTTTGCGGATCATACATATCAAACATATTGGTAGTACCACTTGAATGGCCATGCTGTATGCCCGCCACCAAATACAATTTGCCTTTATACAAAGCGGCGCCGGCAGCGGCCCGGCTTCTTTCTGCAGGCAATGAGCCACCAGTTGACCAGCTGTCCTTATCCGTATCGTATATATAAACGTTTTTTAAATTGGGCTGGTCGGGATACTGACCCTGGGTAAAAGCTTCCAGCACATAAATTTTGTTTTGAAAGCTCACAGGCTGAAAATGGTTCATATCTACCGGCGCTTTTGCTTTGCTGCTCCATGTCTGCGTAGCCGGATCATACACATCTGTTGGTAATGCGCCACCACCAAGCAGGTATAACTTTCCATTGCAGGCCGCCATTCCGCATTCGCCCCTGTTGGGTTCGGGGGTTTTTGTTTTTACTATCTCCCAGTTCCCATCACCACCTTTCATAAAAATAAAAGACGACAGCACTATCATTAACGGAAAAATGCTTTGATACGATGGCTTTTTCATGTTTACCTGTTTTATATGTATGCAGTACCGCAATTTACATTTTAGCCGGGCCTGCATTATAAATTGAGGTAAATGGCAGCCGAACAACGGTGTATTGTTTGTCATCCTGACGCAGGAAAGATCTGTTATCGGCGACGGAGGGATCGTCCCGCAGCACAGATGCTTCGTTCCTCAGCATGACAAGAACGTCGATCCCGGTGCTGTTTGTCATCCTGACGCAGGAGGGATCTGTCATCGGCGAAGGAGGGATCGTCCCGCAGCACAGATGCTTCGTTCCTCAGCATGACAAAAGCCATTAGGGTCTGTTTGTCTTCGCGGTGCTGTTTGTCATCCTGCGCAGGAAGGATCTGTCATCGGCGAAGGAGCGATCATCCTGCAGCACAGATGCTTCCTGCGTCAGCATGACAAGACGCTGTTAGCAATTGCAACTTATTTCAACTTACCAATCTGGTCGTTATAATATTTTACAGTTTGTATTACAGAAGGCAGGTTGCTGGGCAAATCTTCTGCATCGCGCTCAATATAGATATACCCGCTGAAGTTTTGTTTTTTCAGCTCTGCAAATATTTCAGGAAATTTCACCACTCCTGTACCAACGGGTACATCTTTTAATTTGGGATCATTGAAAGACGCAATATCTTTTAAATGTACTACCAGGATATGGCCGCTGAGTTTTTTTATCGCATCTAAAGGATCGATACCGCTCTTTGGCCAATGGCCCAAATCGGCACATACACCAAAATTGGGATGTCCTTTCATAGCCATTATAACTGTATCGGGATTCCAATAATGACTTACACCTTTCCAGTGTTCGTGAATGGCTACTTTCATTCCGTATACACCCGCAAGACTGTCAATGCCATCCCACAAATTCAATGGCGGTTCGCCGGTTACATATTTTGCGCCCACTTGTTTGGCTATCTCAAATTGCTTTACCCATGATTGAATAGTGGTATCGCCCGTCACATAAATGGTTTCCAGTTTCAGGCCCCTGCCGGCAATCAATGCTTTTAATTTTTCGATGCCTGCGGGAGACAGTTGCAACATAGCGGAATCTTTAAGTTCCGGCAGCGTCTTTGTAAAAGTGTTGGGCTCAATGTATTTTACACCGGCACTATCTACTTTATCCAGCGACTGCGAAAAACTAAAAGTGTGAAACGTCCACAGCGCAATACCAAACTTCCAGTCTTTGGATGGATCTATTGATGACACAGTTGCTATTGTTGTATCGGCTGTTGTTGTTTCAGCAGCCGGGTTGTTGTTACAGGCAGTAAAAAAAACTACCACAGATGCAAGCAGGCTAATCGTCTTTTTCATTTGTCTTTAAAAATTTACAAGGCATTAAAGTGCCGGTTATTAACAATGGTTTTACGGCATTAAGATAGGTATTTATTTACTGACACCATTACTATACCAGCACTGCCCCGCCATCTACTACCAAACATTGACCTGTACCAAATTCCTGCTGCATTAAATACATATAAGTGCCGGCTAAATCACTTGCTTCACCTGCACGCCCAACAGGAATTGCCTCACCAATATCATGGTACATTTTTTCCCTTTCCTGCTCAGTTAAATTACTCCATAGATCTGTTTTTACCACACCTGCGCAAACAGCATTCACACGTACAGGCGCCAGCTCAACAGCCAATGCCCGTGTAAGCGCTTCTACTGCTCCGCAAAGACTGGCTGCTACCGCCCAGCCTTTCAAAGGGCGCAGGCCTGCAATACCGTTTGTTAATGTAATGGAACCTCCCGGCCTGATATATGGAGCCGCATATTTAGCCGCCATAAAACTGCCCCAGAACCGCGTATCGAAAAAACGTCTGGCACCTTCCATATTCAGTCTGCTGAGTTCGCCAAACTGCAACGGTTCGCCTGCAGTAAATACCAAATGATCAAAACTTCCGAGTTTAATAAAAAGATCATTCATTGCTTTTTCATCTGCTGCATTTACCGCATGCCCTTCCGCCGTCTCAGGTAAAGCGCTTAATGCCTTGTCTACTTTTTCCTGTTTGCCGGAAATTACTATCACCCGGGCGCCGTCTTTGGCTGCTGCCATGGCTGTTGCAAAACCAATTCCGGATGTACCGCCCAGCAATACAATTCTTTTGTTGTTGAGTATCATATCTTCTTTTTTATTTGTTGCATAATTTTACAAATGCAAAATTGAAAAGAAGCTGCCGGAAAGGATTTATCAAATGGTAAAAAACATCAGCGGGTATTTCTGCGGATGCGGCTGAGTGATTGTTGCGTAATGCCCAGGTAAGATGCAATATCGCCCAGCGAGACGCGCAACGCAATATCGGGCTGGCGCATTAAGAATTTTTGATAACGGGTGGCGGCGTCCTCACCCAGGTAGGCGTTGCGTATTTGTATTTTATCCAGCAATGCCTGTTGCATAATACCGGTGAGTAATTTCTCCAGATAAGGAATCTGCTGGTAAAGATGCAGCAGCGATTTTTTTGTGATGACCAGCAACTCAGCATCGCATGCAGCTTGTATGCCTTCTGCTGCCGGCACTTCATTATTGAAACTGTTCAGAATAGTACAAAAACGGTTTTCTTTCAAAAAGAAATACGTAACCGGAACACCTTTACTGTTGACCGTTACAATGCGTAAAATGCCTTTGCATATAAAGAATATTTCCTTTGCTGTTTTACCTTCTTCCAGCAGCACGGTGCCTTCTGCAACATGGCGGCTCTGCAAGGCATTGGTAATAATATCAGCATCTGCTGGTGGGATATTTCTGAATAGCTGCAAATATTGAATAAATTGATTGACCATTTTTTCAATTCCGGTGAACAGTAAATATAGGCCAAAAAGCACCCGCGCTTTCCCGTACAAGCCAACCGTCTTTACATACGGGTTCTGCAAACGAATATACCCGTTAAGGCAAAGCCCGGCCATATGCTGCTGTACAAGGGAGTGACACAACGATGCTCAGTAGTATTTCAACCGCCGGTTCCATACTTCCCTGCCTTTGGCTAACTGCCTGCAAAACAGTAAATTTGCCATAGGACATGCCACGGTTCAAAGCCGTGGCATATTTATCAAACAAGCTTTATGACTGAGATTAAGAAAGAAGAAGAAAAATCGCTCAATTTTATTGAAGAAATAGTGGAAGCTGATCTGCAGGCCGGCAAATACAAATCTATACTTACCCGTTTTCCGCCAGAGCCTAATGGATACCTGCATATTGGTCATGCCAAAAGCATCTGTCTCAATTTTGGTCTTGCACTGAAATATGGCGGCAAAACCAATCTGCGTTTTGATGACACCAACCCGGTTACTGAAGAAACAGAATATGTAGACAGCATAAAAGAAGATGTGAAATGGCTGGGTTTTGAATGGGCCCATGAATTTTATGCATCTGACTATTTTGAACAACTATACGTTTTTGCCGGGCAATTGATAAAAAAAGGATTGGCTTATGTAGACGATAGCACCAGCGAAGAAATAGCTGCTCAAAAAGGAAGTCCTACAGTACCCGGCACACGCAATGTATTTGCCAGCCGTACCGTGGAAGAAAACCTTGAACTTTTTACGGCCATGCGTGCGGGCAAATACAAAGACGGTGAGAAAGTATTGAGGGCAAGGATTGACATGTCATCTCCCAATATGCACCTGCGCGATCCGCTGTTGTATCGCATCAAACATGCCCATCATCACCGCACCGGCGATACCTGGTGCATATACCCCATGTACGATTTTGCACATGGTCAGAGTGATTCCATAGAAAATATCACACATTCTATCTGTACACTGGAATTTATTCCGCATCGCCCGCTGTACGACTGGTGTATTGAAAACCTGGAAATTTTTCCTTCAAAACAATATGAGTTTGCCAGGCTGAACCTTACGTACACGGTGATGAGTAAACGAAAATTGCTGCAGCTGGTAACAGACAAACATGTAAATGGCTGGGACGACCCAAGAATGCCCAGTATCAGCGGTATGCGCCGCCGTGGGTACCCGGCAGAAAGCATCCGGGAATTTTGCGATCGTATCGGCGTTGCCAAAAGAGAAAACCTGATTGATGTTGGCCTGCTTGAATTTTTTGTCCGCGAAACACTTAATAAAAAAGCGCTCAGGCGGATGGTGGTCTTTGACCCCCTCAAAATAATTATTACCAATTATCCGGAAGGGCAAACAGAAATGTTCGGCAGCGAAGACAACCCGGAAGATCCAAAAACGGCGTATCGCGACGTGCCCTTCAGCCGCGAATTGTATATAGAACAGGAAGATTTTATGGAGGTGGCGCCAAAAAAATTCTTTCGCCTGGCACCAGGGCAAAAAGTGCGTTTAAAAAGCGCTTATATCATACAGTGTGATGAGGTGGTGAAAGATGCGGATGGCAAAATCACTGAGTTGAGATGTTCCTATATCCCGGAAAGCAAAAGCGGCTCAGACACATCCGGGTTAAAAGTACAGGGCACCCTGCATTGGGTAAGTGTTGCACACGCCATTGGCTGCGAATTGCGCATTTATGATCGGCTGTTTAAAGTAGAAAATCCTTCCGTGGAGGAAGGGGATTTTAAAGATTATATCAATCCAGCCTCGCTGCAGGTGATTCAGCACGCCTATGCTGAACCCTCTCTTAAAACTGCCACGTTTAGTGACAGTTACCAGTTTTTGCGCAAGGGTTATTTCTCACTCGACAAAGACAGTAACGAAGAAGGTATGGTTTTTAACAGAACGGTTACTTTAAAAGATGCCTGGGCAAAAGAACAAAAAAAGCGCTAGGGCGGCGCGTCGAAACCTCAAAGGTTTGCCGGGCGGCAGGGGCAGCACTGCAAACCTTTGAGGTTTAAGATCAGCTCAGGTGATACTTTTTTTATTTGCCATCAGCACAGCCGTGCCTGTTAAGATAGCTGCTGCCCCAACCCATGTAGGCCATCCAACCCACCTGTTTTCCTTTTTATTGATTTCTACCGGTCCCAGATCAACTACTTTCTTTTCTGTTTGTAAGTTGAACCCCCTGACGATAACCATAAAAATGCCCCCCACGATTAAAATGAATGCAAAAATTTTCATGTTGGTTCTTTTTAAACGTAACACCAAACGACATACCAGTAAAAAACTGGTTTTTCCAACGCCCGGAAATTATCTCCGGGCAAATAATTCTACAAATTTTTATTGACGGGATTAAAATTGTCCGATTGTTAACCCTGATCAATGAAAAAATATAATAGGTATAAACTATTACCGTTATCTAGTCGAATTCGTCCCCATGAATCAAAAACCATATATCCATAAAGCCAGCTATTTTTTACAGTCCCCATTTGATGCTTGTCCACGGTCCGTGTTGACTATTCTTATTCCCATTCTTTTACTTACACAGCTACTAACCGCACAAAGTATTGGCAACTGGACTTTCAATTCAATACTGTCCGGTACGCCCGGCACATTCAATACGGTAAGTAACGCCGATTTTTCCAGCAGTGTTCCCATCCATTCTTTCAATGGCGGAACTGAATATTTTGGTGAAAATGGATGGCCTTCGGGAACAATCAACACCTCAATGTACCTGCAGTTTACCCTTACACCACTCTCGGGCTACCAGTTGGATATTAGCTCAATTGTACTGACGCTGAGAAGAAGCAATACTGGTTCGCCGGCTGGCAGCGGACCCACGTCATGGGCAATTCGCTCCAGCCTGGATGGTTATGCCACCAATATCAGCACCGGCAGCATGACACTTAATTACGCCAATTACACCATTACACCGGGAAGTGCATTTCTGAACATTTATACACCTGTTACATTCAGGATTTATGGCTATACCGCCACCGTGAGCAGCGGCGGATCCAGCAGGATGGTATTTGACAATATAAAAGTAAACGGTATTGGCTATTTGCTGCCGGTAAGATTAGGTGTATTCACCGCATCGGCAGGCGATGACAGGGTGAAGCTTACTTACTCAGTCAACAACACACAAATAAATGACAAGTATATTATAGAGCGATCATTAAACGGAACCAACTTTAATATGCTGACCACTGTTGAAGAAATAGCCAATGCCGCAGAAAAAAAGTATACTTATACAGATAATACCGGTCAACTGAATGCTAAACAATTATTTTACAGGATGCGTCTGCAAAACAATGCAGGCGGCGATGTTTATTCAGCCATTGTAACGGTAAACGTAAAAAACCAACCAGTCATAAAGATGTATGTATATGGCAAACAACTATACATTAACGGTATATTTCAGCATGGGGGTGTTTACCGGGCAGACATTTACAACACAAGCAGTCAGCTACTGACTTCTTTATCATTTCAGGCCATTGTGGGCTATAATAATTTCACCTTGGCCATTCCGGATAAAATACCGGCATCCTGCATAATACTTGTGGCAAACGGCAAAGGATATGCTGTTTCTGTTATGACTGTACAGTAGCGCTCCACAAGAAACCGGGCTTATCCGCCTTTTTCTTCCATTTATCGAAGGAAATACTTCAAAAGCCGAATTGATTTAATTAGCCGTTATTAGTGTTGCATCTTTATATCAGCAAGAACGAAATATCCAAATCCCCCTGATAACCCCTGAATCCTGAACCTAAGAAAACCCCGAATCCAAATCCGAAAAAAACTTTGCCAAATCCATTGAAAAACGAATCCAAACCCAATTATTCTAAATCGTAGAAACCAATTTTTGTCCGTCCATTATCCGTATCCTAAGAAACCAGTATCGTACTCAGAAAATCCAGTCCATCATCTGTTCCAAACAATTTTTTCTGAGCAAATAAAAAAGAGCTGTTTCGCAACAGCTCTTTTTCGTATCCCCTGGCACGTGGTACGGCGTCTTTAAAATGCCTTTTTCTTACTATCAGTTTTGCCTGCACTTGCTTTTGCCACCGGGTAATCAAATACAATATTACAGAAGGCTTTTACACCTACATCCAGCTGGCTGTCATCAATATAAAAATCAGGTGTGTGGTGCCCGGGTGCTTTTGCAGGATCCATTCCTTTTGTCATGCCTCCGAGATTAAAAAAGAATGCCGGCGCTTTTGTTTCAAAATATGAAAAATCTTCAGACCCGGTTGTCCATTGTGTGGTTGATATATTGCCCGCACCTGCCGCCCTTTGCAATGAAGGCACCATCATGGCTACCAGGGAAGAATCGTTGATGGTAACCAGTGTTTTTGTATCAATACTCACTTCCACTTTTGCGCCATTGGCCTCGGCAATGCTTTCTGCCATACGGCGGATTTTTGCATGTACTTCTTTCTGCATTTCAGAGTCAAGTGTTCTTATGGTTCCTTCAAGCAGTGCTTCTTCCGGTATAATATTGTTTCGTAAACCACTGTGAAATTTGCCCACGGTAATTACTACGGGCGCTTTCACAATGTTTTCCTGTCTGCTTACGATGGTTTGCAATCCGTTTATTATTTGCGTTGCCGTTACAATGGGGTCAATACTTCCCCAGGGTGCAGATCCATGTGCCTGCTTTCCTTTTACTTTAATGGTAAACCAGTCGCTGCTGGCCATAAAGGGACCTGCTTTGTATTTGATAGTCCCTGTTTCTACAGAAGAAGCAATATGCAAACCAAATACAGCGTCTACAGTGGGGTTATCCATAACGCCCTCTTTTACCATTAATGGTGCGCCGCCTTCTTCAGTGCCAGGGGGACCTTCTTCTGCAGGCTGGAAGATAAATTTAACGGTGCCGGCTATGTCTTTTTTCATAGATGCCAGTACTTCTGCCGTGCCCATAAGAATAGCCACATGGCTATCATGTCCACAGGCATGCATAACCGCTACTTTTTGTCCCAGGTAATCAGCAGAATCTTTTGATGCAAAAGGAAGATTTACTCTTTCATACACCGGAAGCCCGTCCATATCTGCACGCAGGGCTATAACCGGACCAGGTTTACCGCCTTTTAATATACCCACCACACCGGTTTTTGCTACACCTGTCTGCACTTCTATGCCAAGGCTTTTCAGATGTTTGGCAATCATTTCACCGGTTTTATACTCACGGTTGCCCAGTTCAGGGTGCTGGTGCAGGTAGCGGCGCCATTCAATTACTTTGGCCAGTTCTGCTTTTGATTTTTGATCTATTTGCTGCTGCAGGGTCTGCGCCGTTGCTGCGGCGCAAAAAAACAGTGCTATGCCGGTCAGGCAGGTAAGTTTTGGTATTCTCATGAATTGATAGTTATTAGAAACTCAATATAAGAAAAGATTGCCGATGGCTGATTTTTTGATCGCAGGTTTCTTACCGTTTTTGAAATTACGAACATTTTCACATTCCCACATTTTTCAATTTCACATTTTCTCCCAGTCCCAGATAATTACTGACCATTCATCCAAATCATTGCGGTGTATGTGTAGCTGCTTAAATCCTACCCGCTCATGAGCCCGCATAGAACGCATGTTTCGTGTAGCCACCTCCGTTACTACAAAATCGTACGACTGAGATAAGATTTCTTTGTGCTTTTGATACAATAAATCAAACACGCCCCTGCCGCGGCAGGCATCGGCCACACAGACCTGACCCATTACGTAATAATTATATTGATCCAGCGGTTTACCCTTGTATTCCAGGGCTTTTAGCCCTTCAAACAAGCTTTGCAACTCGGGAATAATTGGGCCGCATGCCCTGGGCATTACCAATGCATACCCAGCCAGTATATCATTGTCTTTGACTATGATGCTGGGCTCAATCTTATGCATCTGCTGCAGCTTATCCATACTATGGGTTACGG
>Ga0097621_100003777_pt1 | contig 10493 bp, 5 predicted proteins | sample KBSMisM72_FD_73165 | JGI IMG/M metagenome (GOLD analysis project Ga0097621, IMG submission 73165) | Miscanthus rhizosphere microbial communities from Kellogg Biological Station, Michigan, USA - KBS Miscanthus M7-2 (version 2) (version 2) | ecosystem: Host-associated > Plants > Roots >... | reverse complement strand
ATACCAATACCGGAAGAACCGAGAAAATATCCGTTTGCATCTACAATACCCAGTCCTGTCTTGGGATCTGTTTGTACATAACTTCCCTGCAAAACATTCAACGCCTGTCCATTGATGGCATAGGTTCCAACGCCGCCGCCATAACCACTGGTCTGGATTTGCTTGATATCATCGGGCATATCATGCACTTTGTTTTTGTTCAGATTGTAAATCAGGTCAACCTGCCAGGTCCAGTTTTTATTGCTTACAAATTTATAACCCAGCGCTGCCTCAATTCCTTTATTGTCTACTGCGCCTGCGTTGATGGTAGTTACGGTATAACCGGTAGACGCATCCAGGTTCCTGTCGAGGATTTGGTTGCTGGCAGTACGGTAATAAGCAGAAAGGTCAAGAGTTAGCCTTCTGTCAAAAAAAGAACCCTCTATACCAGCTTCTGTTTCTTTTTCCAACTCCGGTTTCAGATCCGGATTGGGTACACGGTTGGGGATGGCGCCGATATTTACTACGTTGCCGCTTCTGTCGACAAATACATTGGTAGCAAGCGACAGCGATGCACGTGTATTATATGGATCAGGGAAGTGTGCGCTGGTAGAATAACCTACACGCAGTTTCAGGTAGTTGACTACCCTGCTTGCTTTAAGCGCTTCAAACATACTGGTAGGCACAAACGAAGCACTTATACCAGGGTAAAATAGTGTGCGGTGATCTTTTTCCAGCGTAGACACCCAGTCATTACGACCATTAAGAGTTAAATAAGCATATTCCTTATACCCAACAGTTGCCTGAGCAAAAACACCCGCCCTTGTTTTAGTTATAGTGTAATCCAGATCACTTCCACCTTCACTCACTATATCATGGCTGATGAAATTGCTATGGTCGAATAAACCATACACAATTTGTTGTGTACTCTTCAATCCGTTTTGGATGTAGCTATCATGTCTCAGATCTGCACCTGCATCAATACTAAGAGAAAAGTCCTTTGCAAAATTGGTCACATAGTTCGCTATGAGAGTATGGTTTAATACCTGGTTGAAAGCATTGGTGGTACGGTACAAACCGTTTACATAACCGGCTCCGCCGCTGATACCGCCTTTGTTTACGGTAAGCGATTGCCTTTCACTATATATGTCCATACCAAAACGATAGGTTACATTCAACCCTTTCATAATGTCATATTTCAATCCGAAAGTACCGTAAGTGCGATAGGTAAGATCATGGGAAAGCGCATTATTGGCGGTCCATCTTGGATTTTCTATATCGTTACCTCCCCTGTAGTATACACTTCCATGTGTAACAGCATTTTCGTAGGGAAGTCCCATCAGGTTAACACTTCTTGGGGTAAACATAAGGAAACCAAATACAGATGAAACATCTGGTCCGCCACCGCCTCCATTGGCACCCACAATCGGCGTCTGGAAATCGGTAATGGCAAAATTCAATACCGCGTTAAGGCTGAAATTATTGGACAGCTTGGCGGTTCCACCCATACCAAAATTGTTTTTGAATACACGGTTATTGGGCGTAAAGCCCTGATCGTCCATATAAGAATAGTTGGCGTTGAGTGTAGTATTGGCGCCAGCCGAAGCAATATTAATTGAGCTGGTACTTACCACGCCTGTTCTGAAAAACTTAGGTACACTGTTGTAGGCTCTGTAATCCTGAGTCTTGCCTGCACCATAAAGGTCGGGGTAAGCATTTTGCAAAGAAGGAGAATAAGCTACCTGTAGCGGGGGATTAGTAAAATGCGGTCCCCAGTTACTGAAAGCCGCAGAGGGAACCAGGTCGAAACCACCACCATAATTATTTTGGTAATCAGGTAAATTGGCCACTTTATTGGCAAATACCGACTGCGTTGCTGTAATTTCTAATTTTTTGGCAGGTTTACGTCCCGCTCCGTTTTTCGTAGTAATCAGAATAACACCGTTTCTGCCGGCTTCCCCATAAAGTGTAGCAGCGCTAAGTCCTTTTAACACGCTTACGCTTTCAATGTTGTTGGGGTCCAAATCAAGGAAACGGCTGGATGATGAAGTGCCACCACCATACTGGAAATTGTCGCCACCGTTATTGCCCCCGTCAAAAGGAACACCATCAACAATAAACAATGGCGTAGAGGCGCCACCGGTAATAGTACTGATACCACGGATACTGATATTGGTACCGCTTCCGGAAATACCACTGGTGTTCAGTACGCTAAGTCCGGCCACCTTACCATTTAATACACGGCCAATATCACCTTCGGGCCTTAATTCAAGATCTTTGTTAGTCACTGTGGTTACAGCATAACCAAGTGCCTTCTTTTCTCTTTTGATACCAAGAGCCGTTACCACCACTTCGCTAAGTGCGGTATTGGAAGTAGTAAGTGTAACAACCAGTGAACCGGCTTTACCGGCTACTACCTGTTGTTTGTCAAAACCTACACTGGTGATAATTAGTGTAGTTCCTGGTTTGGTGGATAATTTGAAGAGACCGTTGGCGTCTGAGGTAGTACCTCTTTTGGAAGTTTTTTCCTGAATGGAAGCCCCGCCAACCGGGTTTCCTTTGTCATCAGAAATTTTTCCTGAAATTTCGATTGTTTGTGCAATGGCCGGGATGCATAGCAGCATTATGCCGGCCAGGCAGCTGAGTAGTTTTCTCATGTTTGTTTGTAAGTTTGGTTATTCTTATCTAGCAAGTTAAATGTACGTTAAAAAGTATTAGTGGTAATAACAATGTGAATATCTTATTTCTTTATTATCAATAACTCATATAACTGACTGAATTGCAACGTTTACAGACTACAACTTTATACATGTTTAAAAAGAATTCCTTTTTCGGTTGATTTTATTAGGCGAAAAAAGAGCCCGGTAACCGTTAAAATAAAATGCAGTGAAATGGTGTGGACTTGTGAAAAAAGGTTGTCGGATTCATCCATCACTATCCAAACCAATGTGTACATTGCCTTACTGCATTGCTGTTTGCTTTGTAAATTGCCCGAACAGAAGATATTTGCCGGCAGCCGCGTACCATTCAATTTATAACGACATATCAAATGCCTTCAGCCTATCAACTTATAGGTCCTTTTAGCCAGCTGGTAACCTTAGCGGATTTACCGCTGAAAGGCGGTTTGCCAGATGCTGAAAATATCCCTTTAGAAAATGCCGGTCTGCTGATAAAAGGTGATACAATTCATATGACGGGTTCATACGAATTGCTGAAAAAAGAAAATGAAAACCTGGGGGGCGAACACCTGCCCCTGGAAGGAACATTTGTATGCCTTCCCGGTTTTGTTGATGCCCACACCCATATCTGTTTTGCCGGCTCACGTTCTCTTGATTACGCCATGCGCAATTCTGGCAAAACCTACCTGGAAATAGCTGAAGCCGGCGGAGGCATCTGGGATACGGTAACCGCAACACGAAAAGCCTCACTGCAGGAACTCACATCCTCTCTCATACAAAGAATTAACCGGCATATAGCTGAAGGTGTTACTACTATCGAAATCAAAAGCGGTTACGGTCTCACAGTAAATGAAGAACTAAAGATGCTGCGCGCCATCAAAGCTGCGGATTTACAAACAGCAGCCGATATTGTTGCCACTTGTCTCGCTGCGCATATTCTTCCAAAAGATTTTACGGGTAGCCATTCCAGTTACCTGCTGCAAATGGTGCAGGAACTGTTGCCGGTAATGATAACGGAAAACCTGGGCAAACGGGTGGATGCGTTTGTGGAGAAGAGCGCTTTTTCCGCGACAGATATACGCCCCTATTTTGAACAGGCCAGACAGCTCGGATTTCATCTAACTGTGCATGCCGATCAGTTCACCCCGGGCGGTAGCGCACTGGCAGTGGCATTAAACGCGGTAAGCGCCGATCACCTGGAAGCAAGTACGCCCGCGGAAATTGATTTACTTGCAAACAGCAATACCATTGCGGTGGCCTTACCAGGCGCTTCCATCGGGTTGGGTTGCGCATTTACACCCGCCAGAAAATTGCTTGATGCAGGTGCCTGCCTTGCCATTGCCAGCGACTGGAACCCGGGCTCTGCCCCTATGGGCGATCTGCTGATGCAGGCGGCGTTGCTGGGCACATTCGAAAAACTAAGCAATACAGAAGTGCTGGCAGGTATTACTTTCAGGGCAGCGCAGGCATTGCAACTAACAGATCGCGGGCGGTTGCAAACCGGTATGCTGGCCGATTTTTTATTGTTTCCTACCAAACACTATCGCGAAATATTTTACCAGCAGGGCAAGTTAAAACCTGCACAAGTCTGGAAAAAAGGAAATTGTGTGTTTAAATCAAATTAAAATGAATTTTAAGGAACAAATTCTTCAGGGAATTCCCAAAAAACTGCCACCGGTAAAGGCATATAATAACAATGTAAGTCATGCGCCTAAAAGAAAAGACATACTCTCCGGCGAAGAGAAAAAGCTTAGCCTGAGAAATGCATTACGTTATTTTCCCGAAGCCTGGCACCAGGAACTTGCAGCGGAATTTCTGCACGAACTGAATACGTATGGTCGTATTTATATGTACCGGTTCAGACCCGATTATCCTATGCAAGCAAGGCCTGTTTCAGCATATCCTGCCAGTAACCTGCACGCGGCCTGCATTATGCTGATGATTCAAAACAACCTGGACCCCGCAGTGGCGCAACACCCGGAAGAACTTATTACCTATGGGGGAAATGGCAGTGTATTTCAGAACTGGGCGCAATACCTGCTCACCATGCAGTATCTCGCAAAAATGACTGCCAACCAAACACTGCATGTATACAGCGGGCATCCAATGGGTTTGTTCCCTTCGCTCCTGTCATCACCAAGAGTAGTAGTTACCAATGGAATGATGATTCCCAATTATTCAAAACCTGATGACCTGGAAAAATACAACGCGCTGGGTGTTACACAATATGGCCAGATGACAGCAGGCTCTTATATGTATATTGGTCCGCAGGGCATTGTGCACGGAACAACGATTACTATCATGAACGCTTTTCGAAAAAAGTTTGGCACCCATGCGTCTCCTGCGGGCAAAATATTTTTGTCTTCCGGCCTGGGCGGAATGAGCGGTGCACAAACCAAGGCCGGCAATATTGCAGGATGTATCACCGTCTGTGCAGAGGTCAATATCAAAGCAGTTACAAAACGGCACCAACAGGGATGGGTAGACGAAATTGTTGAAACATTACCGGCGCTGGTTGAAAGGGTAAAGAAAGCAAAAGAGCGGAAGGAAGTACGGTCAATTGCTTACACGGGAAATATAGTTGACGTTTGGGAATGTTTTGCCAGCGAAAATATTGAGGTGGCACTGGGGTCTGACCAGACATCATTGCATAACCCATGGTCTGGCGGCTATTATCCTGCTGATTTAACCTATGAAGAAGCCAATACCATGATGGCAGATAATCCTGATTTGTTCAGGAAACATGTACAGGCTTCATTAAAAAGACATGCCGCCGCCATTAATGAGCATACCAAAAAAGGCACTTATTTTTTTGACTATGGAAACGCGTTTTTACTGGAGTGCAGCCGCGCAGGTGCGGATGTAATGGCGGCAGATGGTGTTAACTTCAAATATCCTTCTTATGTGCAGGATATACTGGGGCCATTGTGTTTTGATTATGGTTTTGGCCCTTTCAGATGGGTTTGTTCGTCTGGCAGCGAAGCCGATCTGGCATTTACAGATCACATTGCGCTGGAAGTAATGGAGGCGATAAAACGCAGTGCCCCCCCTGAGATCAGTCAGCAACTGCAGGACAATATAAATTGGGTTAGTCAGGCGGCGGCTAATAAACTTGTGGTAGGTTCGCAGGCACGCATTCTATATGCAGATGCAGAGGGAAGAATGAAAATTGCAGCGCGGTTTAATGAATGCGTAAGGAACGGTCAGCTTTCAGCACCGGTAATTCTTGGACGCGACCACCACGATGTAAGCGGCACCGATTCACCCTTCCGGGAAACCAGCAATATTTATGATGGCAGCCGTTATACTGCCGATATGGCCATACACAATGTTATTGGCGACAGCTTCAGGGGTGCCACATGGGTTTCTATTCACAATGGCGGAGGCGTTGGCTGGGGAGAAGTAATTAACGGCGGGTTTGGAATGGTGCTGGATGGTTCAGATGAAGCGGATATCAAACTTAAAGACATGCTGCTCTTTGATGTAAACAATGGTATAGCAAGACGCAACTGGGCGCGCAATACGGAAGCCAATTTTGCTATCCGGCGTGAAATGGCGCGCACACCAGGTTTAGAAGTTACCTTACCCAATCTTGTCAATGACCAGCTGTTAAATGATTTATTTTAACCCTGCAGCGTCAATAATGTCAAAAAAAAACGCCACCGTTTTCCCGCATATTTTTTAATGTATTCAGCCATTTATCATAAGCGATCCCAGGAACGCAAAGGAGACTGACAGCATCAAAATAAAAATATTTCGATGCTGCAACAGCTGCCGCAAACAAGTAAATAGACTCAGCGCATCACCGTTACCTTCAAAAAAGTTGCCGGAATAGATGTGGTGCCGGCATCGGCGCTCTTATTCTGGCTGTTAAACAAAGCTTCCAGTTCCTTTTGCAGATCAGCTGTCTTACCATTTTTTTCAGCCGCTTCAAATGCATTCATCGTGGGGCCATAATAGTCTTTGAACATGCCAACAAAAGTTGAAGGTGTATAGGGTGTATTGAATGTAAAAGTTTCCCTGGAGAAGCTGATGTTTTCCTTTGGTATACCGGCATTGCCGAAACGCTCTGCAACATGGCTTTCTATACCCCACAACATAGGACTGATAAAACCCTCCGGCGGCGGTGGTGTATAAGCCGAACTGATCTTTAATATTTGTGCTACCAGTGTCGGGTCGCCCGGTATCCAGTTACCCATCACAATTTTTCCGCCTTTACGGGTCACACGTACCATTTCCCTGGCCGTGTCAAACGGTTTGGGTGCGAACATGGCGCCAAAAATACTTATCACCAGATCAAAAGATTGATCCGCCCATTCATTCAAATCACTTGCATCGCCTTCGTAAAAAATACAATTTGCAAGTCCTTCTTCTTTTGCGCGGCTGTTGCCCGCATCTACCAGGTTGCGCGCAATATCAACACCTGTAAGTTGCGCGCCAAGTTTTGCTGCAGGTATTGCGGTTGTTCCATCTCCACAACCCAGATCCAGCACTTTCAATCCTTTTGTTATGCCCAATGTTTCTACCAGTGTTGTTCCGCTTTCACGCATGGTACCGGCAATCACGGTAAAGTCGCCTTTTTCCCACAATGCTTTGTTTGGATTCATAAATTATCATTTTAACGTTTACAAATTAATTAACCGGCAATATTACCAATCGCTTCATTCGTAAGGATGACTGTAAGGCCCGGAAATATGACTTAAAAGTTCACCTGTTCCTTTTATACATTTTTAATTAATTTCAACAGCCTGCAGGAGGCGTTTTTTTTACTTATATCAGTTCAGCAGATGGTTAATTTTTATGAACGGGTTTTGCAGCACCCGGAATATTACAGACAGTTTAATTGCGGCAACTCACTTATAACGGCTTTTAACTGCCCTATGGAAGCGCGTTTGATGAAAACGCGGTTTGCCGACCTGTGGACTGAATACAATTATCTTTTTTATGTGATTGATGGAAGAAAAACCTGGCATACCGCCAGGGGCCGGTACGATATACAAAAAGAGAGTTGCGTATTTGTAAAAAAAGGAGGATTTATTCTTGAGCAGCTTGCAGACACCGGCTTTTGCGTGGTATTGTTCTTTATTCCGGATGAATTTATTTGCGAAACATTGCAGGCTAAATCAACTTCATTAGAACAATACCATAAAAATTATGAGCCGGTTATGCTGGTGAATGCAAGTGAGACCCTGGCGGGTTTTTTCCATTCCATGTCAGCTTATTTTGCAGCCACACAGGAGCCGGACCCATCGCTGCTGGAATTGAAGTTTAAAGAACTGATCCTTACAATTGTGCAAAATCCGCAGAATGAAGATCTGCTCTCCTATTTCTGTTCTTTGTTTCACGAACCGCGATCCAAATCGTTGCTGCGTGTAATGGAAGATAATTATTGTTTTAACCTGAGCATGGATCAATATGCAAAACTTTCCAACCGCAGCCTTTCTGCTTTTAAAAGAGATTTTCAAAAACTTTTTAATACCACACCGGGTAAATGGCTGCTGGAAAAAAGATTGTTGCATGCGCAAAACCTGTTAATCAACCTGCATAAAACCACTGCCGAAGCTGCATTTGAAAGTGGCTTTGAAAACAGTTCGCACTTCAGCCGTTCCTTTAAACAGCGGTTTGGCGTTAGTCCGTCTGTTGTTAGAACAGACCAGGGGACAGATAATTCAATCCTGCTAAATGCATAAAACACAAATGATATGGATCGGCAAAAGGCAGCCCTGTTATTTCAAGTACAGGCTACCTGCCTCCGGCCAGTTGCCCGGCCGGCATTTATCTACTGATTAATTAATAGAGCTGTTCTTAACTCTTTTCGGCCCGTTGCATTACTGGCAAAACAGAAAAACGGTAAATGATCCTGAACCAAATGGCAGGCAACCAACCCACTGCGCGCGCCTCTGAGGGCAGCGTTGTAAAAATGGGATTGAGTCCTTTAGCTGCTTTCAGGTAACTGATATTTGTATCCTGATTGCCGGGTACCTGTACTTTACGGTAGATGATAAACGTTTTCATATAGGGTAAATAATTGTTTTTACGTAGGGTAGCACAAAAATAAATTTGCCGGGTAATAAAGCAATTATTTTTCGATGGATAAGCGTTTTTTTTCGACCAATGACACCTTGGGGTTTTCACGCGGCAGGCACGATTTCACGCAGAGGGCACTGCGGGGCAGCGGGCACAACGGAATATTTATGATTCGTTGGTTCTTTGCTCTCAAGTTATTATAGGTTATGGGTCGGAGACCCACAAGAACATAAAGAGTACGAAGTCGGAGACTTCGTATAGCAGCGGACACAACGAAATATTTTTGATTCGAAGTGTTCTTTGCTCCTTTGCGCTCGCTGCGTAAAACCAGCCGCGTTCTTTGCGTGAAACCAGCGGCCTTCTTTGTGTTAAACCCGTTTATAGAATAGCATAGCGGTGATCGAAAGATTTTTTACCCGTTAACCAGTTCTTTACCTGTATCAATAACCTTCTCAGTTGTTTCATATAATTATGCTTTTGTTTATACAGTGATATGACGAACGGCAAGGGAAAATATGCTACATAAAAAATATTTTTTTTATCCGCTCACCCATGCCCGCTTCAGTGATCAGTCACTACAACTTATGATTCAGCATTTTGGTTAGGCAAAGCATAAATTGATTAAATTGACTTATTTATTAAAACTTTTGATGTGAAGCGATCTTCCCTGCCAATAATATTGGGCTGCCTGTTTATTTGTTATGGAGCGGTTTGTCAATCCCCTGCAAAACCTTTACCCCGTATTGCCATTGCAGGCCTTGGCATTGAATCAAGCACCTTTTCACCCGCGCTCACAGAGGAGGCGGCATTTCATGCTAAATATGGCGACGAAGTATTTTCCGCTTATCCATTCCTGGCTGCGGATTCGCCGCTGCGTCATAAAGTGGAATGGGTGCCTGCCATCGTTGGCAAGTCATTGCCCGGCGGGGCAGTTACACGAGTGGCCTATGAATCGCTGGCAGGAACGATAGTGGATTCATTAAAGAAAAACGGTCCTTATGATGGGCTCTTCTTCGATATTCATGGCGCTATGAGTGTTGTTGGGCTTGATGATCCGGAAGGAGATTTGATAAGAAGGATCCGTGCCGCTATTGGCACACAAACAGTTATTTCCACCTCTATGGATTTGCATGGCAATGTATCAATGACCCTGGCGGCAAATACAGATTTAATAACCTGTTACCGTATGGCACCCCACGAAGATGCCATGGAAACAAAACAGCGGGCAGTAGAAAATCTTATTAACCGGATTGAAAGCGGAAAGGGCAAACCACTCTACAAAGCCTGGATTCCTGTGCCTGTGCTGTTGCCCGGCGAAAAAACCAGCACCCGGATAGAACCCGGAAAAAGTATTTATCAGGCTGTTGCTCCTGCTGCCCGCCAGCAAGGCATTGTTGATGCGGCCATCTGGATAGGATATGCCTGGGCAGACGAACCGCGCAATCACGCAGTAGTTATGGTAACCGGCGATGATAAACAAAAAGTAGCCGGCACGGCGGAACAACTGGCCCACCGATTTTGGGATGCGCGCATGGGATTCGCATTTGTAGCACCCACCCGGCCATGGAAAGATTGCCTTGACAGCGCGCTGGCCAGTCAAAAGCATCCGTTTTTTATCAGTGATATGGGCGATAATCCAACAGCAGGTGGCGCCGGCGATGTGACCTGGACATTAAACCAGTTGCTATTGCATCCCCGGTTCAAGTCACCCGACGGACCTTCTCTTATTTATGCTTCCATTCCCGGGCCGGAACTGGTAAAAAAAGCAATTGCCGCCGGCATTGGTAAACAGGTAGACGGATATGCCGG
>Ga0097621_100003771_pt1 | contig 10502 bp, 7 predicted proteins | sample KBSMisM72_FD_73165 | JGI IMG/M metagenome (GOLD analysis project Ga0097621, IMG submission 73165) | Miscanthus rhizosphere microbial communities from Kellogg Biological Station, Michigan, USA - KBS Miscanthus M7-2 (version 2) (version 2) | ecosystem: Host-associated > Plants > Roots >... | reverse complement strand
GCCGAGCTCCTTGGCGAGCGGGCTCGCGCCGGGGAACGAATTGCTCGCCATCTGCGCGCCGACGCCCGACTGCTTCGCGAGCTTGATGAAATCCGCGCTCGCCTTGTAGAGCGTGGTGAGGATGACGACGTCGGGCTTGCCCTTGGCGACCTCCTTCACGCCGGTCTCGATGTCCGGCTTGGCGCGGTCCTTGAACGAGGCGATGGAGACGACTTCGAGGCTGCGCTTCTTCAGCGCACGGTCGACGGCCGCATAGTTCTCCTTGCCGACCACGTCGTCGTAATAGACGATCGAGAAGCGCCTGATGCCGAGCGCGACGAAATGGTCGACGATCTTCTCAAGCTCCTCGGCGTAGCTGCCGCGCATGTTGTAGACCTGCTTGTTGAACACGCGCATCGGGTCGGCGCCCGTGAACGGGCCGAGGAACGGCACGTTGTGCTTCGCCGCGATCGGCAGCGCGAGGCGCGACAGCGTCGCGCTGGCATAGCCGAACAGCGCGAACACGCCGGTCTCCTCCACCAGCTTCTTGGTGTTGGCTTCCGCGCGCGCCACCACGTTGCCGTCATCCAGCGTGTTGAGCTCGAGCTTGCGCCCGTGCACGCCGCCCGCGGCGTTGACCTTGGCGAAATAGGCGAGCACGCCGTTGCGGATGTCGTTGCCGAGTTCGGCGTTGGCGCCGGTCAGCGGCGCCGACTGTCCGATCACCACCGTCGTCGCGCTCACGCCCTGTTGCGCATGTGCGCCGGCGCTCAGCAGGATGCCGGCGGCAAATGCTGCGACTGCGAATGTCCTGGACGTCATCGGCATCTCCCTCTCCGGCAGATTCTGCTGAGCGGCTTGACTTGAGTCAAGGCCGGTCAGTACGGCGTGCGAGGAGAATTTGCGCTCCTTTCGGGAGTCTTGCACATGCCATCGGACATCGATATCGCCCAGGCGGCGAAACTGCAACGCATCGCCAAAGTCGCGCTGGAAAAACTCGGCATCGCCGAGGAGCACCTGGAGCCCTACGGCCACTACAAGGCCAAGGTTTCGCTCAAGTACCTGGACACGCTGAAATCGAAGAAGAACGGCAAGCTGATCCTGGTCACCGCGATCAGCCCGACGCCCGCGGGCGAGGGCAAGACCACCACCACGGTCGGCCTGGGCGACGCGCTCAACCACATCGGCAAGAAGGCCTTCATCTGCCTGCGCGAGCCCTCGCTGGGACCGGTGTTCGGCGTCAAGGGCGGCGCGGCCGGCGGCGGCTACGCGCAGATCGTGCCGATGGAAGACATCAACCTGCACTTCACCGGCGATTTCGGCGCCATCCAGCTCGCCAACAACCTGCTCGCGGCGTTGATCGACAACCACATCAGCCACGGCAACGAGCTCGGCATCGACATCCGCCGCATCCAGTGGAAGCGCGTGCTCGACATGAACGACCGGGCGCTGCGCGACATCACGGTCGGCCTGGGCGGCACCGCCAACGGCTATCCGCGGCAGGACGGCTTCGACATCGTGGTCGCCTCCGAGGTGATGGCGATCTTCTGCCTGTCGACCTCGCTCGACGATCTGAAGAACCGGCTCGGCAACATCGTGGTCGGCTACACCCGCGAGCAGAAGCCGGTGCGCGCGAAGGACCTGCAGGCGCACGGCGCCATGACGGTCCTCCTGAAGGATGCCCTCGCGCCCAACCTGGTGCAGACGCTGGAAAACAATCCTGCGTTCGTGCACGGCGGCCCGTTCGCCAACATCGCGCACGGCTGCAACTCGGTGCTCGCCACGCAGAGCGCGCTCAAGCTCGCCGACTACGTGGTGACCGAGGCGGGCTTCGGCGCCGACCTTGGCGCCGAGAAGTTCCTCGACATCAAGTGCCGCAAGACGGGCCTTCGGCCGAGCGCCGCGGTCATCGTCGCCACCATGCGCGCGCTCAAGTACCACGGCGGCGTCGACGTGAAGGAGGTGAGCAAGGAGAACGTTGCCGCGCTCGAGAAGGGCCTGGTCAACCTCGAGCGCCACGTCGAGAACGTCTCCAAGGTTTACGGCATTCCCTGCGTGGTGTCGATCAACAAGTTCACCTTCGACACGGAGGCCGAGCTCAAGCTCGTCACCGAAAGGATGAAGAAGCTCGGCGTGCAGGTGGTGACCGCCACCCACTGGGGCGACGGCGGCAAGGGCGCGGCCGATCTGGCGAAGATCGTGGTCGGCCTGTGCGAGCAGCCGTCCAAGCCGTCGTTCGTGTACGAGGACGCCGATCCGCTGTGGGAGAAGATCAACAAGATCGCGAAGAAGGTGTACCGCGCGAGCGAAGTCACCGCCGACGCGAAGGTCCGGGCGCAGATCAAGAAGCTGCAGGACGACGGCTACGGCCACTTCCCGGTGTGCGTGGCGAAGACGCAATCGTCCTTTTCGACCGATGCTGCGCTGCGGGGAGCGCCTTCGAACCATGTGGTCAACATTCGCGAGGTGCGGCTCGCCGCGGGCGCGGAGTTCGTGGTGATGATCTGCGGCGACATCATGACCATGCCGGGCCTGCCGAAGGTGCCCTCGGCGAACAAGATCGACCTGATCGACGGTAAGGTCGTCGGCTTGTTCTAGAATCGCCGCCATGCTCGAAGAGGTCATGTCGCAGGCCTTCTGGCTCGGCCTGCTGAAGATCATCGGTGTCAACGTCATCCTTTCCGGCGACAACGCCGTGGTGATCGCGCTCGCCGCGCGCTCGCTGCCGGCGAAGCAGCAGACGCAGGCGATCGTCTGGGGCTCGGGCGCGGCGATCGTCATGCGCGTGATCCTCACGCTGTTCGCCGTCGCGCTGCTGACCCTGCCCTGGCTGAAGATCGTCGGCAGCCTGCTGCTGTTCTGGATCGGCGTGAAGCTGCTGGTGCCCGAGGATGGCGACGACGACATCGCGGCGAGCGACCAGCTGCTCGCCGCGATCAAGACCATCCTGGTCGCCGATCTCGTGATGAGCCTCGACAACGTCATCGCCGTCGCCGCCGCGGCAGGCGGGAGCATCGTGCTGCTGATCCTGGGCCTGGGCATCTCGATCCCGCTGGTGATCTTCGGCGCTACGCTGCTGCTCAAGGCGATGGAGCGGTTTCCGGTGATCATCACCATCGGCGCCGGCCTGATCGGCTGGGTGGCGGGCGAGATGCTGATCACCGACCGCGCCCTCGAAGGCTGGCTGACCGGGCTCGGCGTCCATATGCAGGACGGCAAGCCGTTCGTCGGCGGCTGGAGCCTCGAGTACCTGTGCGGCGCCGCAGGCGTGGTAATCGTGATTGCCCTCGGCAGCTGGATAGCGAGAAAAAAGAACGGCGCGGCAGACGCGGCGAACTCTTGATCCGCATCAAGGTCAACGCCTAGGGGCAGGAAAGCACAATAGGGATAAATAACGCAGGAGGAGGAGTCATGAGAGCAGCAAGCATCGTCGCCGCGGCCGTCCTCGGCTCGGCGTCCCTGGCCGCGCAGGCCTGGGAACCCACGAAGAGCGTCGAGTTCATCATCCCCGCCGGCACCGGCGGCGGCGCCGACCAGATGGCGCGCGCCGTGCAGGGCATCGTGGCGAAGCACGGCCTGATGAAGCAGTCGATGCTTCCCATCAACAAGGCGGGCGGCGCCGGCGCCGAGGGCTTCCTCGACGTGAAGAGCTCTGCCGGCGACCCGCACAAGATCATCATCACGCTTTCCAACCTGTTCACTACCCCGCTCGCCACCGCGGTGCCGTTCAACTGGCGCGACCTGACGCCGGTGCAGATGCTGGCGCTCGACAATTTCGTGCTGTGGGTGAACGCGAAGACGCCGTACAAGACGCCGAAGGAATACATCGATGCGGTGAAGAAGGCCGGTCCGGGCAAGATGAAGATGGGCGGCACGGGCGCCAAGCAGGAAGACCAGATCATCACCGCGGCGATCGAGCAGTTCACCGGCGCCAAGTTCGTCTACATCCCGTACAAGGGCGGCGGCCAGGTGGCGACGCAGCTGGTCGGCGGCCACGTCGACTCGACGGTGAACAATCCGATCGAAGCCGTGGCGCAGTGGCGCGCCGGGACGCTGCGACCGCTGTGCGTGTTCGACACCAAGCGCATGCCGTACAAGAACAAGGTCACCGACAAGATGTCGTGGTACGACATTCCGCCCTGCAAGGAGGCCGGCCTGCCGGTCGATTACCTCATGCTGCGCGGCATCTTCATGCCGCCCGGCGTGACGCAGGACCAGGTGCAGTATTACGTCGAACTGTTCAAGAAGGTGATGGCGACTCCCGAGTGGCAGAAGCTGATGGAGGAGGGCGCGTTCAACAAGACGACGCTCGCCGGCAAGGAGTATGCTGACTGGGTCGCGCGCGAGGAAGCGCGGCACATCGCGCTGATGAAAAAAGCGGGCTTCATCGCCGGGAAATAGGGCCGCACCGGCGGCTCGGCACCAGGTAAGGGGGAAGGATGTCGGAAGGGCAGGATGGCCGCGCGGCGATTCGCGTTCGCAGCGCGGAGCTGGGAGTCGCCGCGTTTTTCCTGATCATCGGCGCGCTCGTCGTCTACGACAGCGTGCGGCTGGGCATCGGCTGGGCCGACGACGGGCCGCGCCCCGGCTATTTCCCCTTCTACCTGGGCGCGATCATCTGCGTCTCGTCGCTGATCAACGTCGTGCGGGCTCTGCTCGTGCCCGCCGCGAAGAACAAGACCTTCGTCGAGGTCGGCCAGCTGAGGATGGTGCTGATGATGCTGGTGCCGACGGCGGTCTACGTCGCGGCCGTCACCTGGATCGGCATCTACGTCTCGTCGACGATCTTCATCGGCCTGTTCATGCGCTGGCTCGGCAAGTACGCCTGGTGGAAGGCCGCGGTGGTGAGCATCGGCGTTTCGGTGGTTTTCTTCGTCATCTTCGAGATCTGGTTCAAGGTGCCGCTTCCCAAAGGGCCGGTCGAAGGCTGGCTCGGGCTGGATTGAGGGAGGCGCGATGGACGAAATCCAGTCGCTGATCCACGGCTTCGGCGTGGCGATGACGCTGATGAACCTGGTGCTGATGTTCACCGGGGTGGTACTGGGCGTCATCATCGGCGTGCTGCCGGGCCTGGGCGGCGCCAACGGCGTCGCCATCCTTCTGCCGCTCACCTTCGGCATGGCGCAGCAGCCCGGCGGCGCCACCTCCGCCATCATCCTGCTCTCCTGCATCTACTGGGGCGCGCTCTTCGGCGGCGCCATCACCTCGATCCTGTTCAACATCCCGGGCGAGCCCTGGTCCGTCGCCACGACCTTCGACGGCTACCCGCTCGCGCAGAAGGGCCGCGCCGGAGCCGCGCTCACCGCGGCGTTCACCTCTTCGTTCGTCGGCGCGCTGATCGCCGTGATCATGATCACCTTCCTCTCGCCGGTGGTCGCGAATTTCGCGCTCGCCTTCGGCCCGCCGGAGTTCTTCGCCGTCTATTTCCTCACCTTCTGCGCCTTCGTCGGCACGAGCAAGGAGCCGGCGTTCAAGACCCTGGCGGCGATGATGCTCGGCTTCTCGCTCGCCGCCGTGGGCACCGATCCGGTCACCGGCGCGCTGCGCCTCACCTTCGGCTCGACGCACCTGCTGACGGGCTTCGATTTCCTGGTGGCGGTCATCGGCCTGTTCGGCATTGGCGAGATCCTGCTTACGCTCGAGGAGGGCCTGGAGTTCCGCGGCACCAAGGCGAAGATCGACCTCAACGTCGTGCTGCAGACATGGAAGGAACTGCCGCGCTATTGGCTCACCTCGGTCCGCTCCTCGGTGGTGGGCTGCTTCATGGGCATCGTGCCCGGCGGCGCGACGCCGGCCTCGTTCATGAGCTACGGCGTGGCGCGGCGCTTCTCGAAGGACGGCGAGAAGTTCGGCACCGGCATGGTCGAGGGCGTGGTCGCGCCGGAGACCGCCGCGCATGCCGCCGGCACCGCGGCGCTGCTGCCGATGATCACGCTCGGCGTGCCGGGCTCGCCCACCGCGGCGGTGCTCCTCGGCGGCCTGATGATCTGGGGCCTGCAGCCCGGGCCGCTGCTCTTCATCGAGCAGAAGGATTTCGTCTGGGGGCTGATCGCCTCGATGTACCTGGGCAATATCGCCGGCCTGATCGTCGTGCTCACCTGCGTGCCGCTGTTCGCCGCCATCCTGCGCGTGCCCTTCGCCGTGATCGCGCCGGTCATCATGGTGATCTGCGCCATCGGTGCGTACACGGTGCACAACGCAATCTTCGACGTCTGGATGATGGTGGTGTTCGGCGCCCTCGGCTACCTCTTCAAGAAGCTGCAGTACCCGCTCGCGCCGCTGGTTCTCGCGATCGTGCTGGGCGACGCCGCCGAGGCCGCGTTCCGCCAGGCGCTGCTCGGCTCGCAGGGCGACTTGACCATCTTCTTCTCGAACGGCCTGGTCGGCACGCTCACCGCCGTCGGCCTTGCGCTGCTCTTCTGGCCGCTCATCTCCTGGCTGCTCGCCAGGGTGCGCGAGCGCTAGCCGCCGGCGCTCAGCCGAGCTTCTGCTTCAGGCGCGAGAGCGTTTCGGGCGTGAGGTTGAGGTAGGCGGCGAGCTCCTTCTTCGGGATGCGGCCTACCAGCTCGGGGTGCTTCCTCTGGAAGCGGGACAGCCGGCCGGGCGCGTCGAGCAGGTGCAGCGTGATGGTGTGCGCCATCACCTCGCTCATCAGCTTCATCACCTCGTACTCGAAGCGCAGCTTGATCTCGGGATGGCGCTCGAGGAATTCCGCCCACACCGGCATCGGCAGCTCCGCGATGCGCACCTTGGTCACCGCGACGATCGAGTACGGCACGGGCGTGCGCAGGCGCCACGCTGCGTAGGAGGTGTCCATCTCGGTCTCGGCCGCGAAGCGCAGGATCATCTCGCGCCCCTCGGGGTTGGAGACCACGCGCTTGAGCATTCCCTCGAGGATGAAGAGCTGCTCCATCTCCTCGTCGCCCTGGCGCACGAGCGGATCGCCTTTGCGATAGTCGGCCACGGTGAGCAGCGGCTCGAGCTCGCTCAGCTGCCCCTGGCTCATGCCCTGCAGCAGGAGGTTCTGCCGCAGCTGCAGGCGGATGCTGTTACGCTGCGGATGGGCGGCGAGGGAGGTCATTTTGCTTGGGCTCGATTCTAGACGGTTGACCGCGCTGGTTGCGCTGGCGAGCGTCGCCCTGTCGGTCGGACGCACGATCGCCAGCGGCCAGGACCTGAATTTCGACCTGATCACGTACCACTGGTATCTCGGCTTCAGCGCGTTCAACGACCGCCTGGGGCTCGACTACCTCGCGGCTGGCGCCGCGGGCTATCAGTCCCCGCTGCCGTATGCGCTGCTCTATTTCCTCGACAGCGCGGGAGTGGCGCCGATCTTGAACGCGTCGCTCCACGCGGCCGTTCACTCGCTCAGCCTGGTGCTGCTCTTCCTCCTGACGAAGACGCTGGTCAAGGGCACGGCGCTCGAGCAGAACCGCGCGGCGTGGCTCGCGTTCTGGTTGCTTGGCGCGGTGGCGCCGATCTATTGGCAGCTGGTGGGAACTTCGTTCGCCGATGCGCTGACGAGCGTGCTGCTTCTCGCCGCGCTTTGGCTGACGGCCGAGGCGCTCCCCGGGCCGGGGCGCCAGGGGTCGCTGAAGATTCTCGCCGCCGGCGCCTGCTTTGCCGGCATCGCGGTCGCGGCGCGGGTGCACAACGCGATCTTCGCCGTTGCGCTCGGCAGCGCATTGCTGCTCGTGCGCTTTCCCGAGCCGAAGACTTATTTCCGCTTCGTCGGGGTCTTCGCCGCCGCCTGCGCCGGCGCGTGGCTCGTGTGCTTCGCGCCCTGGTCGTGGCGCATGCTGCGGGAGTTCGGCAATCCGGTCTTTCCGCTTTTCAACGCGCTCTTCGCGTCGCCCGACTATCCGGCGGTGAACCTGGATCTCGTCGGCTTCGTCCCGCACAGCGCCCTCGAGCTTGTGCTGCTGCCGTTTCGCATGGCGACCTACGACGAGTGGCGCTTCGGCGAAAAGCCGTTCCCGGACGTGCGTCCGGCGCTGCTCGTGCTGAGCGCGCTCGCCGCCGCGGCCATGTGGGCGTACCGCAGGACATCGGAGCCGGCTCGCCCGACGCCGCCCTCGCCATCATCGCGCCTCGTCATGGTCTTCTTCCTCTTCGGCGCGTTCCTCTGGCTCGTCACCTCGTCGAACAGCCGCTATGGCATGGCACTCCTGCTTCTCGCCGGCCCGGTATGCGGCGTGCTGCTGCATCGCGTGCTGCCGTTGCGCTACGTGCTGGTCGTCGTCGGCGCAGCCGCGCTATGGCAGCTCGCCCAGCAACAGATGTACTTCACGCAATACCGGTGGGCTTCGGGACCGTGGAGCGAGCACTATTTCGATTGGGACGTGCCCGAAGCGCTCAGGAGCCAGCCCGCGGTGTACCTGGGCTTCGGCTACAAGACCGCTTCCAGCCTCGCGCCGCGCATGCATCGCGGGTCGCGGCATGCGGCGCTGGTCGCTCAGTATTCGATCGGCATCGACCATCCTGGCGCGCAGCGCATCAGCAGGATGCTCGATACCCCGCCGGGAAAAATCTACGGCGTCTTCGACTACTACTACACGCAGCAAAGCGATCCCGCGGCGAAATCGGTCAAGACGTACTTCGGCGAAGAGCTGCGGTTGTGGGGCCTCGATTTCACGGGCGAGGATTGCACCCAGCTCCGGCTCAAGGTCAGCGCGGGCATTTTCCGCGGCCAGCCGCCGCGCTACATCCTGTGCGAGCTGCGGCCCGCGCCCTCCAGGGAGCGCGAGGCCGCGCTGCGCCGCTACCGGCAGTTCGAGCAGCAGCTGGCGCCGCTGGCGGCGGCCTGTCCGCGCATCCTTGGCGGTGCGGTGTCCATCGTACGGGTGCACGGCCAATGGCAGGTGACGAGCTTCGCCTCGGCCGAGTACCGCCTAGAGTTCGATGACGACGGCGCCATCGGCCTGCAGCTCTTGCGGCCGCCCTACGCGGCGATACCGCTCGGAAAAGTGGTCGATGGCTCGATTTCCCTGCGCAAGGGCGCCTGCATTTCGGACCCTTGACCTCAGTCAAGGCCGCCCCGGAAGGGCGGTTCTTACCATTACGGTCCTCACAGGAGAATCCTCATGGGCACGGTCGAACCCCAAGTCGCCACCGATGCGCAAGCGCAGCTGATCGACGGTTTCCAGCTTGTCATCGACGCGCTCAAGCTCAACGGCCTCGACACGATCTACGGACTGCCGGGCATTCCGATCACCGACCTCACGCGCCGGGCGCAGGCTGCCGGCCTGCGCGTGCTTTCCTTCCGCCACGAGCAGAACGCGGGCTATGCCGCGTCGATCGCCGGCTTCCTCACGCAAAAGCCGGGCATCTGCCTGACGGTTTCCGCCCCCGGATTCCTCAACGGGTTGAATGCCCTGGCGCACGCCACGGTCAACTGCTTCCCGATGATCCTGATCAGCGGCTCGAGCGAGCGCGAAATCGTCGACCTGCAGCAGGGCGACTACGAGGAGATGGACCAGCTCGCCGTCGCCAAGCCGGTCGCCAAGGCCGCCTTCCGCGTGCTGCACGCCGAGGACATCGGCGTCGGCATCGCGCGGGCCATCCGCGCCGCCGTGTCGGGACGCCCGGGCGGCGTCTACCTCGACCTGCCGGCGAAGCTCTTCGCGCAATCGATCGATGCTGCTGCCGGAAGGAATACCCTGATCAAGGTCGTCGACGCGGCGCCCAAGCAGATCCCGGCGCCGGATGCGGTGAAGCGCGCGCTTGACCTGCTGAAGAACGCGAAGAAGCCCCTGATCATCCTCGGCAAGGGCGCGGCGTACGCCCAGGCCGATGCCGAAATCAAGGCGCTGGTCGAGAAGACGGGAATTCCCTACCTTCCGATGTCGATGGCCAAGGGGCTGCTGCCCGACACGCACGAGCTGTGCGCGTCGGCGGCGCGCTCCTTCGTCCTTCCGGGCGCCGACGTGGTGATGCTGATCGGCGCGCGCCTCAACTGGCTGCTTTCGCACGGCAAGGGCAAGACCTGGGGCGGCAAGGGCCACAAGGACTGGGGCGGCCAGAAGTTCATCCAGATCGATATTTCCCCTCAGGAAGCCGACAGCAACGTCCGGATCGACGCGCCGCTGGTCGGCGACATCGGGTCATGTGTCTCGGCCCTGCTTTCTTCCTTCAACAATAATTTTCCAAAACCGCCCGCCGAATGGCTGAGCGCCGTGGCCGAGAAGAAGAACGGCAACGTCGCGAAGATGGCGGAGACGCTGGCGAAGAATCCGACGCCGATGAACTTCCACAGCGCCCTCAGCGTGGTGCGCGACATCGTCAAGGCGAACCCGGAGGCGATGCTCGTCAACGAGGGCGCCAACGCGCTCGACTTCACGCGCAGCATCGTCGACATGTACAAGCCGAGAAAGCGCATCGACGTCGGCACCTGGGGCATCATGGGCGTGGGCATGGGCTACTGCGTGGCGGCCGCCGTGGTGAGCAAGCAGCCGGTGATCGCGATCGAGGGCGACAGCGCCTTCGGCTTCTCCGGCATGGAAGTCGAGACCATCTGCCGCTAC